>Ga0066652_100001044_pt1 | contig 13936 bp, 12 predicted proteins | sample GraSoiAngelo_101_FD_71413 | JGI IMG/M metagenome (GOLD analysis project Ga0066652, IMG submission 71413) | Grasslands soil microbial communities from the Angelo Coastal Reserve, California, USA - 14_0903_02_30cm | ecosystem: Environmental > Terrestrial > Soil > Grasslands | place: USA...
TGATGGGAGATCGCATCCAGCTCCAGCAGGTTCTGCTCAACCTGATCCTCAACGCGTGCGACGCCATGCGCAACGTGGCCACCTCCGATCGCCGACTGGCGGTGAATGTCGACGGCAGCGAGAGCCACGTGCGATTCACCATTCGCGATTCCGGCTCCGGCATCCCGCACGAGCTGATGCAGCGGCTGTTCGAGCCGTTCGTGACTTCGAAACCGGAGGGGCTTGGCCTCGGCCTGTCGATCTCCCGCACGATCATCGCCGCGCACGGGGGCCGGCTGTGGGCGCAGAACAACGCGCACGCGGGCGCGACACTGTGCTTCCAGTTGCCTGCCGCAGCTCCGGTGCCGTATCCCGACCTGGTGAGCGGAATGGGTGCGACGGCGCGCATCACGGAACACGCGAAGGTGGCGCTGGCCACATGACGCGCGATCCTCAGAAGGTGCTCGTGGCAATCGTGGACGACGAGCGGCTGGTGCGGACCAGCCTGCGGCGTCTGTGCGGCGTGCTCGGATTCGAGACGGCCGACTATTCATCCGGCCGCGATTTCATCGCGGCTCTCGACTACGGCAGCGTGTCGCCCGACTGCGTCCTGCTGGATGCGCACATGCCGGACATGACTGGGCTCGAGGTACATCAGCTCCTCACGCAGCGCCACGTACCGTTTGCGACCATCATTTTCACCGCGGACGACGCCCCGGAGACGCGGGCGCGGTACCTCGCCGCCGGTGTGGCGTTCTGCCTGCGCAAGCCGGCGAACGCCGATATGCTGGTCGCTGCGATCGAGGAAGCGGTAGCCGCCAGACCGCACCGTTCGGGCTAGCGATACCTTGTGTGAGTGAGCGCGCGCCCGAACCTGCACGTCGTGCTGGTGCACCCCGAGATCCACTGGAACACCGGGAACGCCGGACGCACCTGCCTCGCCGCCGGAGCGACGCTGCATCTGGTGAAGCCGCTCGGATTCTCGCTCTCACAGCGTGAGCTGAAGCGCGCGGGCCTCGATTACTGGGAGCACGTGGACGTGCGCGTGTGGGACAGCTGGTCGGTGTTCGAGCGCGACCTCGCGACGCTTGGCGAGCCGTTCTTCTTCTCCACAAGAGCCACGCGCGAATTCTGGGATGCACCCATGGGAGCGGCGGGCAGCGTGGTGCTCATATTCGGACGCGAGACCGCCGGGTTGCCGAAGGAGGTGCACGAGCGCTACGCCGACCGGTTCTACGCCATGCCGATGACGTCGGAGCACGTGCGCTCGCTCAACCTGTCGACGAGCGTCGGCATCGCGGTGTACGAGGTACTGCGGCAGCGTCGCACCGCCCGATGAATCATTGCGCACGCCACGGCCGTATCAGACTACATGTCCGAAGCCATGCTCTGGTTGCCGTTCGTTGCCATCGCGCTCCATATGACCGAGGAGTTCGTGTGGCCCGGCGGCTTCGGTGACTGGTATCGGAACTTCCCGCCCGGACGCACAGCGAGGGTGAGCACGCGTTTCCTCGTGATCATCAACCTGGTCTTCGTCGCGCTGGCCGTGCTGCCGCCCATGCTCGGCGCAAACTCGCGCGGGTACGCGTATTGGCTGCTCGTCGCGGCCATCGCGGTCGCGAACGGCGTTTTTCATCTGGTCGCGACGATCCGGTACCGCGCGTACTCACCAGGCGTCATCACCGGTTCGCTCCTCTACCTCCCGCTCGGCGTCGTGGGCGCGGCGTACCTGCTGCGTGCGCACCTCACGGCGCCCGCGGTCGTCGCCCAGGCCGCCGCTTTCGCTGTCGCGTACGCGTGGTGGTCGAGCTGGAAGCATGGGCGCGCGAGCCAGACTGCTTGAACCACAGCGAGCCGTGATTCAATCCCTCATGGAGTCTTCTCGTCGAACGTCGCGGTCATGAGCACCATCAGCATCTGATCCTGCTTCACCGCGTCGTTACGCACGACGATGTACAGATCGTGAATTCCTGAGGTGGGCGTGAGCGCGGCTCGCACCGTCACCGGCGCACCTGCTCCGGTTTGCGGGGCGATCATCTCCGTCTTGCCGAGCAGCGCTCCGGTCGCCGAGTCCGCATGAACCTCGATGGACCCACCCTGCGCGCCGTACTGTGCGGGGGCGGTAGCCATGAAGGTGACGCCGGTGATCCCCGTCAGATCGATTCCCTCGAGCTTCGAGAACGCGCCGGAGCGATTGACGATCGTGATCTCGACCGGGAGCTGCTCCACCTTCATCTTCGACGCACCCTGCGAGAGCTCGCCGGAGGAGACGACCACCGTCGGCGCGCGAAGGACGACGGTCGTGTCGGACGTCACGCCGGGAAGGCCGGTCGCGCCGCGATCGGTGTAGGCAGCGCGCAGCACGATGACTCCGGTCGGTGACTTCATCGCGGAGTCCGGGGCGAGATACTCGCCGGTCGCCGGCAGGGTCGCGACATCCGACTTGGGCGTCGCGAGGCTCCGGATGTAGGTCACCATCATGTTGGCCTCGCGCTCGCTCAGCTTCGGGTGGGCGGGCATCGCAACGTCGCCCCATACGCCACGCCCTCCCTCGATCACCTTGCGCACCAGCCGCTGCGTCGCCGTCGAGTCGTCCTTGTACTTCTCCGCCACCGCGGTGTACGTGGGCCCGATCGACTTGCGATCGAACTGGTGGCAGGCGAGACAATCGTTGGCCTGGATGAGACGGAGTCCCTCGGCATGCGGTGACGTGGATGCGCCCTGCTCCTTCGCGCCACGCGGTGGCGCCTCAGCCAGGTAGTCGGCGCTGACGCGCACGCGGTTCGCGGCAATGCGCCGGCTGGCGAGCGAACCGTCCTCCCGATCGGTCACGCGCACGGCGTATTTCACGGGCGTGCCCGGGAAGAAGAACGTCTTGTTGCCGGCGACGTCGAGCGCCACGTGCGGCGGCTCATTGCCGGCGGTGATCGGTACCTGCGCGGTGTTGCTGGCGCCCTGCGCATCCGTGACCGTCAGCGTCGCGGTGTAGACGCCGGGTGTCACCAGCGCCAGCGCGGGACTCTCGCCGGTGAGACGCCGCACCACCTTGCCTTTGGCGTCCGTCACCGCCCACGAATACCGAAGCGAATCGTCGTCCGCGTCGGTCGTTCCGCTCGCCGAGAGCTTCACGCGCATCGGGACGGCCGCCATGGGCTTGTCCACGCTGGCGATCACGGTCGGCGCGCGATTGCCCGAGTTGAACTCGATGCGCACGAGCCGCGCGTCGTCGTTGCCCTGGAACCAGCCCGTCCCGTACTCCAGCATGAACAGGTCGCCGCTCGGCCCGAAGTCCATGTCCACCGGGTTGCTGAACTTCTGGCTGGGGAGGAATCGCTCGATGGACGCGATGTCGCCGCTGGAATCCATGGTCACGGCATTGATCCAGCCGCGCATCCATTCGTACTCCAGGAATTTCCTGTCGTAGTACGCCGGCCACGGGCGCTGGGCGCTCGTGAAGTCGCTTCTATAGTAGACCGGTCCGGCCATCGCGGTCCGGCCGCCAGTGCCGACGATCGGGAACTCGGAGGACGCGCCGTACGGATACCAGATCCACGCCTTCTGCGCGCGAGGCAGGTCGTGCAACCCGGTGTTGTTCGGAGAGTCGTTGGTGGGACTCATTGCATCGAACAGCGGGCCGACATGTCCCGAGGCGTAGTCCACATCGTAGTACGCCTTGTTGTCGCCGACGAAGTACGGCCAGCCGAAATTGCCCGCGCGCCGCGCCTGACCGATCTCATCCTGGCCCGCCGGACCTTTCCCGGCGGAGTCCACGTTGGCATCCGGACCCACGTCGCCCCAGTAGAGGTATCCCGTGTGCTTGTCGACGGAGATGCGATACGGATTGCGATGTCCCATCGTGTAGATCTCCGGACGCGTCAGCGGCGTGCCCTTGGGAAAGAGATTCCCGTCAGGGATGGTGTAGCTGCCGTCGGGCTCCGGATGGATACGGATGATCTTGCCACGCAGGTCGTTCGTGTTCGCCGACGATTTCTGCGCGTCCCACGGTGAGCGATTCGGCCGCTCGTCGATCGGCGCGTAGCCGTTCATGAAGGGATTCGAGTTGTCGCCGGTGGACATGAAGAGGTTGCCGTTCGCGTCGAAGGCGATCGAGCCGCCGGTGTGGCAGCACTGGTCGCGCTGCGTCGGGATCTCGAGCATCACCTTTTCGCTCGCCATGTCGATCGAGTCGCCGTGCATGGTGAAGCGCGACAGCACGTTCTTCGGCACGGTGCCGGCGGGCGAGTAGTACATGTACACGAAGCCGTTCTGCCCGAAGTTCGGATCGGCGGCGAGGCCGAGCAGCCCGTCCTCCGCCTGATCGCCGGTTGCGTATTTCAGACTCACCGGGATGAAGCCGATCTGCCGCGTCTCGTTCGACTTCGGAGTCCAGAGCATGATCTTGCCGCGCCGCTGGATGAACAGCACGCGCTCGTCGGGCGGGAGCACCGCGAGCTCCACCGGCTCCTCGAGCGGTGTCGCGAGCACCACCTTCGTGAAGCGGTTCTCTTCGGGACGCGCGCGCTTGTAATCGAGCGTCCCCGCCATCGCCCACTTGATGCCGCCCAGCAGGTGCTTGAGGAACAGTGGCTCGGAGAACGTCTCGTCCGTGTGTCCCATGTTGGTGTACCACGCCCGTCCGCCGTCGAACTCGTGGAACCAGCTCATGGGGTGACGCGCTCCGTTCGTTCCGCCCGCATACGAGGTCTCGTCGATGTCCACGAGGACTTTGATGTCGGGCTGGATGTCCTTGTAGTTGTAGAACTCGTCCGTGCGCTCCCAGCGCGCCGGCAGCCCCTGCGTCGACGGATGCGTTGCGTCGATCACGCGGAACGTGCCCTTCCGCACGTTCGGATTGCCGGGATGGCTGGAGAAGTACGCGCCCGCGAGCCGGTTGTACCACGGCCAGTCGTACTCGGTGTCCGTCGCCGAGTGTACGCCCACCCATCCACCGCCCGCCTCGATGTAGCGCTCGAGCGCGTCCTGCTGCACGAGGTCGAGGACGTCGCCGGTGGTCGAGAGGAAGATGACCTCGCGATACTTCTTGAGGTTGCGGTCCGTGAACACGGAGGCATCCTCGGTGGCGTCGACCGCGAAGCCATTCTCGGCGCCGAGCTTTCGTACGGCGGCGATGCCGGGCTCGATCGAGGTATGTCGAAATCCCGCGGTCTTGGAGAAGACGAGGACGCGCGGCTGGATCTGTGCCTGCAGAGGCAGCGCGGCGACCAGCGCGCTGGCGGCGAGGATTCGCGAGAGTCTGGTGGTCATCCCACCAATGTCACGCGCATTCCGATGGTGCGCCAGAAGTGATCGAACCACAGAGGACTCAGAGGACTCGAAGAACGGCGGTGCGGTTCAATTGCATGGTCTTTCTCTGGGTCCTCTGAGTCCTCTGTGGTTCAATGGGTTTTGCTCTGATTGCTCTGTCGTTCGATCACTTCGCCGGATTACGAAGCCCGGTGCGGGCCCGCTGATGCGCCGGACGCTTCCCGTCCTTCGCCTGCACGCGGCTCAGGTTGAGCGCGGTGTTCACGAGCGCCACGTGCGAGAACGCCTGCGGGAAGTTGCCCAGCTGACGCTTTGCGACCGGGTCGTACTCCTCGGCCAGCAACCCCACGTCGTTGCGGAGCGAGAGGAGACGCTCGAAGAGCGTACGCGCGTCATCGTGACGTCCGATGAGCGCGAGGTTGTCCGCCAGCCAGAAGCTGCACGCGAGGAACGCACCCTCGCCGGGCGGCAGGCCGTCGTTCGTCAACTCGGTGTCATAGCGGTACACCAGCCCATGTGACACCAGGTGCTTCTCGACGGCGGCGATGGTGCCGCGAATGCGCGGATCGTCGGGCGGTAGAAACCCGACCTCCGACATCAGGAGCACGCTGGCGTCGAGTTGGCGCGATCCGTAACTCTGCACGAACGCGCCGAGGTTCGAGTCGTACGCCTTCTCGCAGATCTCGGCATGCAGCGCGTCGCGCCAGGAGCGCCAATTATCCAGCGGCGCCTCGAGGCCGAAGGTCTCGGCGCTCTTGAGCGCGCGATCGACGGCCACCCACACCATCACCTTGGAGTGCGTGAAGTGCGCTGCGGGCCCGCGCACCTCCCACATGCCATGATCGGGCCGATCGGCGATCGTGGCGAGATGCTCCACGAGCGCGCGCTCCAGTCGCCACGCCTCGGGCACGGGCGGCTGGCCTTCACGGCGCGCATGGAACAGGGCATCGAGCACTTCACCGAATACGTCCAGCTGCAGTTGTCCTGCGGCGGCGTTGCCGACCCGCACGGGTGCGGACTGCTCGAATCCCGGCAGCCACGGCAACTCCCGCTCCCAGAGGTGACGCTCCCCCGCAATGCCGTACATGATCTGCACCTGCTGTGGGCTGCCGGCCGCGGCGCGGAGCAGCCAATCGCGCCACTCGGCGGCCTCGTCGTAGTAGCCCGCGTCCATCAGTGCCAACAGGGTGAGCGTGGCGTCGCGCAGCCAGCAGAATCGATAATCCCAGTTGCGCGTGCCGCCGAGTTTTTCAGGCAGCGACGTCGTGAGCGCGGCAACGAGTCCGCCGGTCGGACGGTAGGTGAGGGCCTTGAGCGTCATGAGCGACCGGCGCACTGCGTCCTTCCACTCGCCGTCGTACTCGCAACGCGACACCCACTCGCGCCAGAGGTGCTCGGTGTCCTTCAGCGCTTTCTGCGCGTTCACCGGCCGCGGCGGCTCGAGGTGGGACGGTCCGTAGGACAGCGTGAACGCGAACGACTGCCCCGCCTCCACCGTCCATTCGCCGACGGTCGTGAGGCCGCGACCGTGGAGCTCCACGTCGGATCGCAGCACGACCATATCCGGCCCGGCAATGGCGCGGAGCGACCCGTCCTGCGAGCGAGTCACCCACGGCACGATCGACCCATAGTCGAAGCGCAGTACGAGCTCGGTCTGCATCACCACGCGCCCGCGCTCGCCCACCACGATGCGGATGATATCTGCGATCCCGTCGCGCGGAGGCATGAAATCCACCACCGTTGCGGAACCCTCGTCCGTCTCGAAACGCGTCTCGAGGATCATCGTATCGTCGCGGTAACCGCGACGTACCCGGTGCCGCTCGTCTTTCGGCGCGATGAGCCAGCGTCCGTGCTCGGCGGTGCCGAGCAGTGCGGCGAAGCACGCCGGGGAGTCGAAGCGCGGCCAGCAGAGCCAGTCGATCGAGCCGTCGCGACCGACGAGCGCGCCCGTCTCGCAGTCACCGATCAGTGCATAGTCCTCGATGCGCGTGCTCACCCGCAAAACCTAGCTTCGGCTGCGCGATCGCAGGCGAACGCGCGCTACGGCTGATACGTGAAGCGATCGATGTGCGACGCTTCCTTCGTCTGTCCGTTCGCGAGCGCCCGTACGAGCCAGAGGTACTTCTTCCCTGCCTCGAAATGGTCCGCAGATACCTGGATCGTCGTGTCTCTCGTGCTGGTGGCGTACACCTGCTCACCGGCTTCAGTCACGATCTCCAGCTCGTAGGTGGAGACACCCGGATACGACCACCACACGAACGTCGGCGTCGTGATCGTGGCTTCGGGTCGCGGCGACGCGAGAGCCATCCCGTCCGGCCTTCGGGGCCACACGACCAGGAGTGCGACGAGCGCGAGGACGGCCGCGCTGCCATACGCGGCGATCCGGATGTTGCGTCGACGAGACGCGGGCCGCTCGGCCTTCTTTGCCAACTTCTTCGCGGCCTTCTGCTTCTCTTCCCGGTCCTTCGCGTCCTTCAGTTTCGCCGCCTCACGCCCCGCGTTGTACGCGAGCCTAGCCATATGGCCTCGATGTGACGAGCAGGTCCAACACTGGTGCGGCGCGACACATTGATCAAGCGGCGGCCTCACGAACCGTGTGTGTGCACGCTCACACACGTTCGTGACTCGGCCTGCCGAAGCAGCCGATCAGGATTTCAGGACGGACTCGAACAGCGCCAGCGCGCGGGGATCGCCGCTCTGCCCCAGCCAGAAGAACGCCTGGCTGCGGACGCTCGTGCTCACGTTGGAGCGTGCCACCTTGAGCAGCTCCGACACGCCGTCGCCGTGCGGCAGTTGCGAGAGGACGAACACCGCGTGGCGTTTGAGGTCGTCATCGGGACTATCCGACTCGTCGTCGCTGAACGGATCGTTCGGGTGGCCGGCGATCGCCGCGCTCGCGTAGCGCGACAGCCAGAACATCGCGTCCTGACGCGTACCCTTCGTGAGGTTTTCGTCGTCCTTCGCGATCGCGAGCAGCCCAGGCCACACGGTCGCGCTGTCGGCGAGCACGGCGCCGAGGATCGCCTTCTCGCTCGCATTCGAACGGCCGCGCTGCGCGATACCGAGCAGATAGCTCGCGGCCTCCGCGGCGGATACGACCCCGAGGTCGGTGCCGTCGCGAGAACGCAGCGCGCCCACGTACGTCTGCACGCGGGTCACTTCGGCGTCACGCGTCGTGATGCGCACCTGCACGGGACCTTCCACGCACGCGCGCTCGCGGTATTCCTCCGAGAACGTGCCGTAGTACGAATGCCGCCCTGTGCGGAAGAAATGTTCACCGTCGCCGCACACGCCTGGCCGCGACGCGAAGTGGAAGGTCACGGCACCATCGCCAAGGCGGGCGACACGACTCGCGAGCGTCTGGGCATGCGCGGGAAGCACAGCCACGACCATCATGACGAGCATGAGAATCAGCATCCGCTGAAGCGGGCTCCCGCTCGCTCTCCGAATGACAGCCTCACGCAGGGTCATTTCAGGATCAGGTCGGCGATCAGCTTCTGCACGCGCGGATCATGCTTCTGCCCCAGCCAGAACAGCGCCTTGCGGCGCATCTCCGGCTCGCGAGCGTCGCGCGCGATGTCGAGCAGCGCGTTGGTGGCCGCCTCGTCGTTCCGCTGCGACAACACGAAGATTGCGTGCTCCTTCAGCCCCTCGGCGTCGGCCTCGCGATAGGCGCGCACGAGCTCGGGTGTCGGCGTCGCCTCGCGCTGTCCCGCCCAGAAGAGCGCGCTCTTGCGGATGCCGAGCGGTTCGCGCGTGTCGAGCGCCTTGCCGACGAGCCACTTGCCCGCGGCAGCACTCTCGTCCTGCGTCTGCCCCTGGAAGACTGTCTCCTTGAGCTTCTCGACGCCCAGGCGCGGATACACACCGCGTAGGTACGCGCGCTCGGAGTCGCCGACGTCGCTGCTCTGGCCGAGCGAGAAGATCGCGTGTTCTCGCACGCGGTCGCTCTCCCTGCTGTTCTCGATCACCTCGTGCAGCGTGCGTATCGCGCGCGGGTCGCCGTTCTGCCCCAGCCAGAACACCGCGTTGCGCCGCGTTCCGATGCTGCCTTCGTGCGCGAGCTCGATCAGCGCGGGGACGCCGGCGCCGTCTTCGACGTTGCTGAGCGCCGCCATCGCGGCCGTGGCCAGGCCGTTCCGGCCGGGCTTGTCATCGCCGTCGTCGTCCACGTCCGTGCGCGCGAACTCCTTCAGTGCGGGTACGACAGTCGCGTCACCCATGATGCCGAGCCAGTGCACCGCCTGACGTCTCGTATCGAGACGCAGGTCCTCATTGCGCGCCACGCCGAGCAGCGGACGCAGCACGTCAGCGTCCGCGGCGAGCACCGCGGGCAGGAGCGAGCGGTCCTTGCCGCGCGCGCCCTGCAGCCTGGGCGCGAGCGAGAAGAAGTACGCCGACGCCTCGCGCGAATCCACCACGCCGAGGTTCGTCACTCGGCCGGTCGCATTCGGCCACGCGCCGCCGACCTGCGTGTCCATGCGGTCCACGTCTCCGCCGGTCTTCATGAGCGATACACGCAGGCTGCCGGCGACGCACCGGTCACTGTGCCACCGCCCCACGGACTGGAAGTTGTGCGCGAACATCGCGTTGCCGTAGGCGATCATGTCGCGTCCGTCGCCACATGTGCCCGGCCGTGACTCGAACTCCATGCGGACCACGCCGTCCGGGGCCTGATTCACTCGTGACGCGATCGACTGCGCGCCGGCGGATGTCGCCAGCGCCGCGATCAGGAGCAGATCCCTGGCGAGTTTCATGGCTTGGTCAGGATGTCGGTGAGAATCTTCCGGACGCGCGGATCGTTTTTCTGGCCGAGCCAGAAGAGCGCCTTCTTCCGCATCTCGCGGTCAGGATCCTTCTGCGCGATGTCGACGAGCTTGTCCGTCGCTGCCGCGTCGCCACTCTGCGAGAGCGTGAAGATGAGCTTCTCCTTCACCTCGTCATCCTTCACACGATCGTAGATCGCGGCCAGCTCGGAGCCGGCAACGCCGTTCTGCCCGGCGGACCACAGTGCGTGGCCACGCACCTCGTCGCTGTAGGTAGTGTCGAGCGCGACGTTCAGCAGCCAGCGGTCGTTGCCGAAGCCCTTCATCTGCGACAGCGAGAAGAGCACCTTCTTCTTGAGCTCATCGGTGTTCTCGCCCTTGCCCAGGCGCCCGAGGAGTCCCTTGAGGAAATCCGCGTTCTCGGCTGAGTGGCGCTGGCCGAGCCAGAAGATCGCCTGCTCGCGCACGGACTCCGGCGTCTCGCCGCTCTCCGCGAGGCGTCGCAGCAGCGCCATGCCGCGCGACGAGCCCTGCTGGCTGAGCGCGAAGACCGCTTTCTCGCGCAGCTCCATGCTCGGCGACGTCATCGCGATCTGCTCGAGCGCGGCGGCGGCCTTCTCCGTGTTGACCTGTCCCATCCAGAACACCGCCTGCTCGCGCACGCTCGGCGCCGGGTCGTTCTTCACGACGTCGATGAGGATGTCTTCCGTCCCGGAGGTCTGTTTCTGTGAGAGGAGGAAGACCGCCTTCTCGCGCAGCGCGATGGAGCACGCGTCGCGTTTCTGGAGGACCTGCTTGATGATGGGAAGCGCGTTTTCGGCATCCATCTGCAGCAGCGCGTTCATCGCGGCGGCGCGCACGTCGGCGTCGTCATCGTTGTCCCGGCGACAGGGCACGTCGCGCGTCGCCTGCTTCGACACCATTTCCGCGGCATCGGCGTCGCCCTGCTGCGCGAGCACGCCGCGGATGCGGACCGCGAGCTCGTCCCCGTCCTTCACCGTCGGCGCCTTCGGGTACTTCGATTTCTGCGCCGCGAGGGACTTGAGCGCTTCGCGCAGGTCGTCGTCGCGCCCCGCCTTGTACAGCGCGAAGGCGCGCCAGTAGAGCGCGTCCGGCGCGTATTCCGAGCGCGGGTACCGCGCGCTGATCTCGCCGAAGACGGACGCGGCCTTCTTGAAGTCACCGCGGTTGATCGCCTCACGTCCGGCGCGATACAGCGAGTCGGCGGGATCCTCGTCGGCCCAGGCGTTCGGCGGCGTCTGCGCGTAATTGTCGCCCCGGGCCAGGCGAGGGGACTGCGCGTCCACAGGGAGTGCAGATCCTTCCATCGCGCTGCGTTCAGCGCCAGGATGACGGCTTTGCCGTCCCATCGGAGCGATTGCGATAGGCAGGGCGACGACGCCCGCCAGGATCAGTCGTGTGATCATCTATGAGTTCCTCTTCAATCGCTGGACGCGTCCGCCGGAATCGGGGACGGCACAGCGGTTCGGATGCGTGGGAGAAGCCTGCTGTCCTGCAACGCGCGGTCGATCAACGCGCGGTCGGTGGTGTCGAGTGGTGCGCCGGAGTGACGGATGATCTGCACGAGCACGAGCTCCAGATCGTCGAGGAGCGCGCGCAGCTGCGGATCGCGGCCCGCGGGTGAGTCGAGCAGGAGCCGCGTGCTGCTGAGCACCTGACGTCCCCACGACCCGAGCTGCCTCAGGTCCTGCGGATCGCGTCCGGGCGCGTCGCTCGCTCTGTATGCCACGAGCAGCGCTTCGGCCTGCGTGAACGTCTGCGCCGCGGCCAGACGATACAGCCCGCTCGGATCGGCCGAATCGGCGCGCGCCGGCACTGTCGCGGCCGGGGTCGCGGCGACGCGCTGCTCGCGCTCGCGACGCAGCGCCATACGGTCGACGCCCACGCCGATGAGCAGCGCGGCCGCGATCAGCGACAGCAGCCTCCAGTGTCGCCGGATCGGGGTGACGCCCGGGATGCGGCCCGCCTGGGCGTCGCTCGACGTGCGCGCGGCCGTCTCGATCACCTTCCACATCTCCCCTCGCGGGGTTGCGGACGGCGCGTTGAGCTTCGGCGCGACGCGCGTGAGCCAGGCGTCGAACTCGGCGTCGCTCATCGGCGGCATGTCGTCGTCCGGGCCGAAATCGATTCTGTCGTTCATGATTTCCATTCCTCCGCATACTCGGCCAGCGCGACGCGGAGCTTGCCGCGCGCGCGGTTGAGCTGCGCTTTCGACGTGCCTTCAGTGACCCCGAGGGAGGCGGCGATCTCCTGGTGCGTGAAGCCTTCGGCGTCGTGCATCATGAACACGGTGCGGCACCCTTCCGGCAGCTCGTTCACGGCCGCCATGAGCTTCTCGCGCATGACCGGGTCGGATCGGGGTGACGCTTTCGGGATCATGAGTGCCTCCTCCAGCGGGGCGTTGCGAGCATGTTCGCGCTTGCGACGCCGCAATTCGTTCAGTGAGACGGAGACCGCGATCGAGTGCAGCCAGGTTTCGATCGCCGAGTCGCCGCGGAAACCCTCGATTGCGCCGAAGGCGCGCACGAACGTGTCCTGCGTGAGCTCGCGCGCGAGGTGCTCGGTGCCGGTCAGCCGGTAGCAGAGCCGGTACACCCGATCCACGTGCGCTTCGTACAGGGCACGGTGCGCGGATGAGTCGCCACGGCGCACGCGCTCGATGAGCGCGCGCTGGTCAGCCCGGTTCGCGGGCGTTGCCATCGGTGCCGAGGGGACCGTGTCATCCGTCACCATGCTCGCACCGTATGACGTCAGGATTGGAAAAACGGTTGATCGGCGCGCCTGCCGCGCCCGCCTGGACGCCGGAACGCCCTATTTCCCGACCCGCTCCCAGATCAGGACCACCGTCATCTGCACGCCGCCCAGCGGGATGGGGTCGGTGCTGAGCGTCAGCCGATTGCCCGTAAACTCGAAAATCCGCTCCTGACTCGTGCCCACCCAGTCCGGAAAAAAGCTCGCGTCCACTGCGTGGTGCACCCGGCCGCCCTTTACCTGGTACTTCGCGACGTACGAGACGTATGTGCGAGCTGCGTTCGCGAGCTGCGCTTCCGTTCCGGCCATGATGTCGCGCGTGCCGAACTTGTCGCGGTTGGCCTTGTACAACACGGCGCTCATGTACCCGTCGGCGGAGTACATGATGAACCCGCCCGCGTCCTGTCCCAGCGGGTAGTTCACCTGCCCGGTGGACGTCCGCGCCTCCATCGACACCAGCCGCCACGTTCCCACGAAATCGCGCTCGCTCACTGATGTTTCCTCTGGTGTAAGGTGGCTCGTGTCATTGCGGTCTGGTGTATCGCTCCCTACGTTGGCGTCCTCTCCCGCTGCAGCCCTGCTGCCAGCGAAGTCGGCCATTTTCAGGTCGGCACAGACTACGATTCCGGAAGCCCGGGGGGAAGACGTGAAGCTCGCAGTCGTGGGCTGTGGGGCGATCGGCGGTGTCGTCGGCGCCATGCTCCACAAAGCAGGTGAAGACGTCGTTCTGCTGGACACCAACCGCGCGCACGTGGACGCGATCCAGCAGCGCGGGCTCCTGGTCGACGGCGGCGGCGTCGAGCCGCAGACGCTCCATCCGCGTATCGTCGCGAGCGCGAGCGAGCTCACCGAACCGCTCGACGTCGTCTTCCTCGCCGTGAAATCCGTGGCGACGCGCGTGGCCACGCAGTCCGTGCTTCCCCTCCTCAAGCCCACCTCCGTCGTCGTCACGCTGCAGAACGGCATGGGCAACGAGGAGTTGGTCATCGACGTCGTCGGAAAGGAACGTCTCCTCGCTGGCGTGGTGGGCTGGGGCGCGACGTTTACCGCGCCCGGTCACATCACGCGCACCTCCACCGAAGGCGGCTTCGAGGTGGGCGAGTGGGGTGGCGGCGTCAGCGATCGCGCGAAGGAAATCGCGGCCATCCTGGACA
>Ga0066652_100001046_pt1 | contig 13930 bp, 13 predicted proteins | sample GraSoiAngelo_101_FD_71413 | JGI IMG/M metagenome (GOLD analysis project Ga0066652, IMG submission 71413) | Grasslands soil microbial communities from the Angelo Coastal Reserve, California, USA - 14_0903_02_30cm | ecosystem: Environmental > Terrestrial > Soil > Grasslands | place: USA...
CCGAGTCCGACGATGCCCGAAACAGCGCCGCCGACTACGATCAGCAGCGGGATCGGCAACGGATAGAGCTTGTGCAGGAACACCGTTGCATAGGCGCCGAGCGCGAAGAAGGCGGCCGAGCCGAAATTGACGTATCCGGTGTAGCCGCCGAGAATGTTCCAGGCGGTCGACAGCACCACGAATTGCAGGACGGTGTAGCCGGCGAAGAACACGTAGTCGTTGTTCACCCAGCGCGTGGCGAAGAATACCACGATCGCGACCGCGATCAACAGCAGCAGGAAGACCCGCGTTCGCACGATGGACAATCCTATCGTCCGAGAAGACCCGCCGGTCGAAATGCGAGGGTGAGCAGGAGTACGCCGAATGCCACCGCCGGCGCCCAGGACGGGCCGTAGAACGTGGCGGTGAAGCTCTCGAGAATGCCGAGCAGCATGGCGCCGATCACCGTGCCGGGAAGGCTGCCGAGTCCGCCGAGCACGCAGATCGCGAACACGCGGCCGATATATTCGCGTCCGACCGAAGGCTCGACCGGTTGGATGATGATCAGCAGCGCACCCGCCACCGACGCGGTGGCGATGGAAATGCCGAACGCGATGCGCTTGATGCGCACCGGCGAGGCGCCCATGAGCCGCAACGCAAGCTGGTCTTGCGCCACGGCCTTGATCGCGCGGCCGATGAATGTGTACGACAGGTAGAGCTCGAGCGCGGCGAACAGCGTGAGCGCAGCGATACACGGCACCAGCATGCGCAGCGGGAAATCCATCACGCCGAGACGCCAGCTCGGTCCGATATAGGGCGCTTCGACGTAGCGGTAGTCGACGCCGAACACGAGGATGAGCATCACCTCGGTGACGAACAGCAAGCCGAAGAAGAACGACAAGCCGCGCAGAGATTCCTGCCCGCGCCGCTCGAAGGACTCGTAATAGACTTGATAGACACCGGCGCCGAGCAGATAGAACACCGGCAGCATGAGGATGCTGACCGCGATCGGATCGATCCCCAGCCGAGTGTTGACGATATAGGCGATGTACGAGCCGAGGATGATGAAGGCGGGATGGGCGATGTTGACGATATCGAGGATGCCGAACGAGATCGAGACGCCGAGTGTCACAGCGGTATAGAATCCGCCGAGCAGGATGCCGGCGATCACCGCGTTGATCAGCAGATCGAAGCTGAGCTCCACCTGTTTCCCCCTCCCCACGGCGTGCTCGCCACGTGCTCATAGCACCGGGCGATTGACGGCCGTTATCGAGACTGTCGCGGCCGGGTTCGTCCCGGCCATCACGTCTTATTGCGGAAAGCAAGACGCGGATGCCCGGCAGCGCCGACAAGTTTACGCAGTCTGCGCAAGCTTGACTGCGTGCCGGGCATGACAAATCGCCAATTGGCGCGCCGTTATCGTCACCTTGCTGGCCAGCCCACCTTCCTTGCGTGCCAGTGTGCAGGAAGGTTTTGGGGTTGGCTAGTCCGTTTCACGGAGCCGGTGCACTTACGGCTGAGCCCGAGCGGGCAGCCGTGCCGCCCGCACGTAAGGAGAGACGGCGCTCGCAGGCCGCGGCTTACGCGGCGGCCTGTCGCCGCACGCTTTCCGGTAGCGGCAGCGCCTTGTTGGCGCTTTGCAGGAATTCGATGGTCATGAAGACCATCTCCTTGTCGCCGAGATTCTCGAGGTCATGGACCTTGAACTGGCCGGGGCCATAGGTCTCGTGCCGGGTCTCGCCGGGCGCGTAGGTATATTCGACCGTGGTGCCGTCGTGCACGTGCTGGCGCCCGCGGCCGCCGGTCACGGCGGTCCAGAAATAGTCGAGCACGTGCCGGTGGAAGCCGATGCGCTCGCCGGGCTTGAGGCGAATGGTCCACACGCGGACGCGATCGCTCTCCGATACCAGCGCGTTGCCGACACAGGGATTGGGGTTGTTCTTTTCCCGCTCGAATTCTGCAGCGATCTCCGGCGACCACGGCGATTTCACCGCGTTCTCCGCCTGCTTGTCCAGCATCGTCAGGGCCATGGCATTCCTCCAGGTTTGGCCCGATATATAGCAATTTTGCGCGGCAGGAAACGGCAGGATCGAGCGGAATGCGCAAGGCCAAGCGGCGTGCGCTCGTCGTCGGCGGCTCGATGAGCGGCCTCCTGGCCGCGCTGCTGCTGCGGCGCGCCGGCTGGGAGGTCGACGTCTTCGAGCGGGTCGAGCGCGAACTCGCGGGGCGTGGCGCCGGCATCGTCGCCCAGCCCGACCTGATCGAGACGGTGCGCCGGGTCGACATCGATCCAACCGATCTCGGGGTCGAGATCACGACCCGCAAAATCCTCGATGCGTCCGGTCGCGTGGCCGCGGAATTCGAATGTCCCCAAGTTCTGACCGCCTGGGAGCGTGTCTACCGGCTGCTGCGCGATGCGTTTCCGCGCCAGCACTACCACCGCGGCCGCGGCATCAGCGGCTTCGTGCAGACGGAAGGGTCGGTGCTCGCGCAGTTTGCCGATGGCGGGGCGGCGGAAGGCGAGCTGCTGGTGGGCGCGGATGGACTTCGTTCCACCATCCGCCAGCAATGCCTGCCGCAGCTCGCCCCGAGCTACGTCGGCTACGTCGCCTGGCGCGCGCTCATCCCCGAAGCGGCGTTTCCAGCGCCGATCCACCGCGAGCTGTTCAATTTCATGACCTTCTGCCTGCCGCCGGGCGAGCAGTGTCTTGGCTATCCGGTCGCGGGACCCGACAATAACCTGCGTCCCGGACATCGCCGCTACAACGTGGTGTGGTACCGGCCGGCGGACGAGCGCGCCGAACTCACGCGCCTGCTGACCGATGACGCCGGCAACACCCACACGATATCGATCCCGCCGCCGCTGATCCGCCGCGAGGCGATCGGGCAAATGCGCGCGGCCGCGGAACGGCTGCTCGCACCGCAATTCCGCGAAGTGGTGCGCATGATCGACGAGCCGATCCTGCAGCCGATCTACGATCTCGAGACGCCGCGCATGGCGTTCGGGCGCGTCGCCATCATCGGCGACGCGGCGTTCGTCGCGCGGCCCCACGTCGCGGCCGGCGTCGCCAAGGCGGCGGACGATGCAGCAACATTGGCGGCGGCGCTCGACCTCGACGAGATCGTGCCGGCGCTGCGACGATTCGAAGCGCAACGCTTGCCGGTCGGCAGACGCATCATCGAGCGCGCGCGGCACCTCGGCGCCTATCTGCAGGCCACGCAGACCGCCGCCGAGCGGGAGCGCTCGCAGCGCCACAGCATCCCCGAAGCCGTGCTGGCGGAGACCGCAGTGCTCGATTTCTTGCGCGAGTGAGGGCAGCGTGCGGCCCGCTCAGGTCCGCTTTGCGCGCGGCTTCGCGTTCCCCCGCTTGACGCCCGCCATCGTCTCCAGCACCGCGCAGACCGCCGCGGTGTCCTGCTCGGCGTGCCCGCTGCGCATCGCCTTCTCATAGATCGGCACGGTGGCGTCGAACATCGGCGTCGGACAACGCAGCGCGCGCGCGAACTCGCCGATCACCGCCATGTCCTTTTGCCACACCGATATTTTCATGCTGGGATCGTCATAGCGATCTCGCACCATCATCGGCGCGCGCAGCTCGAACACCCGCGAGTTCGCCGCGCCCGACGTGACCATGTCGAACACCGTGCGTGCGTCGAGGCCGGCCTTGAGCCCCAACACCATCGCCTCGGCGCTCGCGACGTTGTTGATGGCGACCAGGAGATTGGCGACATATTTCATGCGGCTGCCGTTGCCGAAGGCGCCGAGGTCGTGCGCCGCGCGCGCGAATGCGGCAAACAGCGGGCGCAGGCGCCGGATCGCCTGACGCTCGCCGCTGGCATAGACCACCAGGTCCTTGACCTTGGCCTGCGCGCCGGTGCCGCTCACCGGGCAATCCAGCATGACGTGGCCGGCCCTGCGCAGCGTGCGCTCCGCCTCGAGCTTGTCGTCGATCGCAAACGTGCTCATCTCCACGATGATCCGTCGGTCGACCCCGGCGCCGACGATCGCCTTTACCGTCGCATCGAGTGCGGCCGGCTTGGGCAGGCTGGTGATGATGGTCCTGATTTCGGCAGCGAGCGTCTTTGCATCTCGGGCAATCTCGACGCCGGCGCGCGCCATGGCGCGGCGGCGGGCGGCATCGATGTCATAGCCCACGACGCGCCAGCCGGCCGCGACGAGGTTGCGCGCGAACGCGCCTCCCATGATGCCGAGCCCGACGATGCCGACGCTTCCCTTCGCCATTGCCAGTCTCCATTGGCCGATTGATCCGATGGCGGACGCTACACGGCGATTTCACCTGCCTTCAAGCGCGATCTGCGCATCGGACGCAGCAGGGCTATCTCGCGCGTGCCTAATCCCTTATCGTCCCGCGGACTGCGGGACGACGTGGCAGTGCGGGGCAAGCGCATAGGAGGCAAGTCCGATGCAAATCGGCATCGCCGGGATCGGCAAAATGGGCGCGGCTATCGCGCAGCGACTCATGGAAGTCGGACACACGGTCACCGTGTGGAACCGCTCCGCCGATAAACTCAAGCCGCTCGTGGCTGCCGGCGCCGCGGTGGCCGCCACGCCCGCCGAGCTCGCGTCCAAAAGCGAGATCGTCATCACCATCCTCACCGATGCCGCCGCGATCGACGCGGTCTACGGCGGCGCATCGGGGCTGCTCGAGGCCGACGTGCGCGGCAAGCTGTTCATCGAGATGAGCACGGTGCGGCCGCAGACCCAGCTCGCGCTGGCCGCGAAAGTGCGCGCCAAGGGCGCCGCCCTCGTCGAATGTCCGGTCGGCGGATCGACCGCTCCGGCACGGCAGGGCAAGTTGATCGGATTGATGGGCGCTGAGCCCGCCGACGCCGCACGCGCGCGGCCGATCCTCGAACAGCTTTGCCGCCGCCTCGAGCATTGCGGACCGATCGGCTCCGGCTCGGTGATGAAGCTCACCATCAACATGCCGCTGATGATCTATTGGCAGGCGCTCGGCGAGGCGCTCGCGCTCTGCGGTCCGCTCGGGCTCGACCCGGGGCGGATCATGGACCTGCTCGCGGATACCTCGGGCGGCCCGAACGTCCTCAAGGTGCGCGGCGCCGTCGTGGCACAGATGCTCAAGGGCGGTGACGCCGGACCGGTGACCTTCGATGTCGACAGCGCAGTAAAAGATTTGCGCACCATGGTGGCGGAGGGCAAGGCGCGCGGGGTAGAGCTGCCGCTCACCGCGACGACACTCGGCTGCTACGAGGAGACGAAGCGAAACGTCTCGGGCGCGGCGGAGATATCCACAGTGTCGGTTTATTGGGCGAACCGCGCCAAGCAGCCATCAGAGACCGTCTAAGCCAACGCACTCTCTCTCAACGACCGTTTGGAGCGCCGAGATGTCTGTTGTTACTCTTGCTCAAGCCTCGACCATTGTGGACGCCGCTCTCAAAAAAGGGCGCGAGACGAATTGCGCGCCGCTCACCGTCGCCGTGCTCGACGCCGGCGGTCACTTGGTGGCGTTCAAGCGCGAGGACAAGTCGGGCCTCCTGCGTTTCGACATCGCGTTCGGCAAAGCCTGGGGCGCGCTGGGCATGGGCTTTGGCTCGCGCACGCTCGCAGGCCGCGCGGCCAAGACCCCACAGTTCTTCACCATGCTGGCGGCTGCCAGCGGTGGCCGCATGGTGACCAATCCCGGCGGCGTGCTGATCAAAAGCGCAGCCGGCGACATCGTCGGCGCCGTCGGCATTTCCGGCGATACGTCGGACCGCGACGAGGCCTGCGCGATTGCCGGCATCGAGGCGGCGGGGCTGAAAGCCGATCCCGGGCAGGACGCGAATTGACGCCTGCGAGGCGCATTCCGGCCCAGGCGCAAGTGGGGCAAGCTCAGCTGCCTGTGCACGCGAACGCGGAATAACGAGTTCGATCAGGCTCGCCGCCGAGTCGCAGCCTTTGGCGCTCTGCGGCCATTCGCCGCGACCGGCGTCAGCGCGCGCTCCCAGCGCGCGTGGATGTTGGCCACTTGCGCTTCGAAGCAGTCGAGGAAGCGGCGCGCCGGCAGGCTCAAGGTGCGGCGCGCCGGCTGGATGACGACGAACTCGGCGCGCACGGTCGGATTGATGATTGGATTGACGACGAGGTCGCCCTTGCCGATGTCATTGATGCAGATGAGGCTCGGCAGCACGGTCACCCAGTCGGAGTGCGCGACGAATTCGAGCGTGCCGATCATGGCGTCCATTTCCAGCATGGCGGCGAGCGCCACGCCGTGGGTGTGGAAATAGGTTTCGAGGTTACGGCGGCGAACGTTCTGCGGCCCGGGCACGACGATTTTCAGCGGCGCGCAATCGGCGAGCCGCACAGGGGCGAGCGGCGTGAGGCCGCGTTGGCGGCCTGACAGCAGCATTTCACGGTCGCGCACCAGCAGCCGGGATTTCAATCCCGTGCGCCCCTCGAATGCCGGCACGACCGCGAAATCGAGCTCGTCGGCGAGGACCATGTCGGTGAGCAGCGCGCTGTAGCCCTCCAACAGGTGTAGCCGGACATCCGGATGGCGCGGCACGAAATCCTGCAACGTGGGCGCCAGCACCGCGCGCGTGAAAGTGGGCATCAACCCAATGCGCAAATCGCCGCCGAGCAGCCCGGCGAGGCTGCGGGCTTCCTCGTTGGCGTGTTCCAGGCGGCCGACGGCTTCGATGCAGCTCTTGTAGTAACGCAGCCCCGCCGGCGTCGGCACGATGCCGCGCGCGGATCGCTCGAACAGCTTGACGCCGAGCGCGCGCTCGACCGCGGCGACGTGCTGCGAGATGCCGGATTGGGTGGCGTTCTCACGCTCCGCCGCGCGCGTGAACGAGCCCTCCTCGCAGACGGCAATGACGGCGCGAACTTGCCGCAGAGCAATGTCGGCCATGCCGCAATCTATCATGAAAATTGATGACCAAATCCAGAATATATTATTTTGGCAGCAGACAGTGCAGGTCTACGATTCAATTCTCGCGCAACAAGAACAGCGCCGACGCCTGGGAGGACCTATGGGAACGGCAAATTTCGGCATCGCCGGATTGGATTGGCAACAACGCATCAACTGGGAGCGGTTGAAGAAGTACCGCACCGAGCGGGCGCGTGAGCGCATGAAGAAGCACGGCCTGGGCGCCATGCTGTGCATGTACGACGAAAACGTGCGCTATCTCACCGGCACGCTCACGCCGGGCTGGAATCGGCTCAAGCCGGGCCTGCGCTATGCGCTGCTGTGCGGCGACGGCGCTCCGGTGCTGTTCGAGCAGGGCGATCTCGGTTTCCAGATCGAACGCCACTCGCCGTGGATTCCGAAAGAGAACGTCCGCTACTCCTACGCTTGGATCAAGGGTGCCGCCGGGCCTGCCTCGCAGCAACAGGTGAAGAAGTTCACCGACGCAATCCTTTACGAGATGAAGCGCCACGGCGTCGCCGGGCAAAAGCTCGGCGTCGATTTCATCGACATCAACATGATCAACATCTTCAAGGACAAGAAGATCAATTGGGTCGACGGCATGACGCCGATGATGGAAGCGCGCGCCGTCAAGAACCAAGACGAGCAGGAGTGCATGCGCATCGTCGGCGCGATCGGCGACGCCACGCACTGGGAATGCATGAAGTTCCTGCGGCCGGGGATCACCGAAAACCAGGTGACGGCGCATCTGATGAAGTATCTCTACAACATTCCCGGCATGGAAGACGTCGAGGACGTGATCGTCTCCTCCGGCCCCAATACCTGGCCAAACTGGCGCAATTTCTCCGACCGCATCATTCAGCCCGGGGACATCGTGTTCATGGATTTGGCCGCGCTCACCTGGAACGGCTACAAGTCCTGCTACTACCGCACCTATTGCGTCGGCAAGGAGCCGACGCGCGAGCAGAAGGATACCTACGCCACCGCGCTCGAATGGCTCTACGATTCGATCCACGCGGTCAAAGCCGGGACCACCACGCGGGAAATCGCCAAGAAGTGGCCGTCCGCGAAGCAAGCGTGGGGCTACAAGGAAGAGGATCAGGCGGCGGCGAACCTGTGGGGCCACGGGCTCGGGCTGGCGCAATACGACCCGCCGGTGATCTCGCGCATCTGGTCGCTCGACCATCCGGTCGAAATCAAGGCGGGAATGACGTTCGCGCTCGAGACCCAGCACGGCAAGCGCTTTCGCTACGGCGTACGCATCGAGGAGATGCTGATCGTGCACGAGAAGGAGATCGAGATCATCTCCAACTTCCCGGTCAAACAGATCACGGTCGTCGACCCGATCCCCGGCTACGCCGATCACGTGAAATGACACGGCATGACGGAGTTCATCGTTGAGCTCACGGCCGCGACCGCGGCGGATGCCGACCGGATCGGCCCGAAGGCGGCGAACCTGGCGGCTCTCGCCAGCGCCGGCTTGCCGACCCCGGGCGGCTTTTGCCTGAGCGCGCAGGCCTATCACGCGCAGATCGCGGCGCTCGGATTGGCGCCGCTGATCCGCCGGTTCGCCGATGCCGACATCGCCGGTCAGCGGCGCCTGTCCGTTGAGATCCGGCTTGCCCTTTACGAGCAGCCGATCGCGCCGACGATCCTTTCGCCGCTCCTTGCGGCATGGCACGCGCAGCGACAAGCGAGCGCCGGGCCTAGCGCGGTGCGTTCGTCGGCCCTCATCGAGGATCGCAAAGGGAGCAATTTCGCCGGCCAGTTCGAGAGCTTTCTCGGCATCGACGAGGAGGCCGCGCTGCTCACCGCCGTGCGCGCCTGCTGGGCCGCGCTGTGGACCACGACGGCGCGCCGGAGCATGGAGAATCACGCGTGCTCGCCCGCGGATACGGCCATGGCGGTGCTCATTCAGCCGCTCGTCGACGCGCGCGCCTCGGGCGGCGGCCTGAGCGAAACGGCCGCGGGCGGCATGCTCATCAGCGCGACCTGGGGACTGGGTTCGACCATTGCCCAGGGCGAGGTGGTTCCCGACCGCATCGTGCTGTCGCGCCAAGGCTTCGTGCGCAAGATCGAGGCCGGCCGCAAGGACCATCGCGAGAGTTGCCGGCACGGTGCCGCCACGGTCTCCCAGGCGGTGCCGAGCGAGCTTGTCGACGCGCCGTGCCTTGATGCGGCGCAGGCGGTGACGCTCGGCCGCATGCTGCGCAAGGCGGAAAGCGTGATCGGCGGCGCGGTCGAGATCGAATGGGCGCTCGACGATGCGGGATTCAAGCTGCTGCAGGCGCGACCGCTCGCGGTCGAGCCGATCACCATACCCGACGAGATCTGGCGCAAGCATCCCGGCCTCAGCGGACATCCGGCAGGCGTCGGCTGGGGCGCCGGCCGCGCGGTCGTCGTGAACTGCGAATGCGAGCTGGCGCGGGTTGCGCCCGGCGACGTGCTGGTCACGCGCATCGCCAGCCCGGCGCTGAGCCACGTCCTGCCGCGTGTCGCCGGCGTGGTGGCCGAGCTCGGCGGTTCCACGTCGCATCTTGCTTCGCTCGCGCGCGAGCGCGGCATCCCGATGGTGCTCGGCGTCCTTGACGCCACGGGCCGCATTCCGGACGGCGCGCAGGTCGCGGTGGATGGCGTTGCCGGCGTGGTGCGGTGGATGGCCTGATGCGTCCGCGCATCTTCGTGACCCAGCCGGTTTCCCGCAGCGCCATCGAGCGCTTGCGCCGGGTCGCGAGCGTCAGGGTCAATCCCGACTCGAGCCGCATCATTCCCAAGAAGGCGCTGCTCGCGGCCGTGCGCGCTAGCGACATCGTGTTTTCCCTTCTGCACGACCGGATCGACCGCGAGGTGCTGGCGGCCAATCCGAAGCTGGCTGCCGTCGCCTCGCAATCGATCACGCCGGACAACATCGATGTTGCGGAGGCAACCAGGCGCAAGATTCCGGTGACGGTCGTCCCGCCGATCGTGGCGGAGGCGACTGCGGACCTCACGTTCGGGCTGATGCTGACGGTGGCGCGGCGGATGGTCGAGGGCGATCGGCTTGTTCACCGCGGCCGTTTCCCCGGTGCGCAGTCGAGCCACCTCCTCGGCACGGCGCTTTACGGCAAGACCATCGGGCTCGTCGGCGGCGGCGGACGCATCGGCACCGGCGTCGCCCGTCGCGCTCGCGGCTTTGATATGCGGGTTCTCTATTGGTCGCCGCGCCGCAAGCCCGACGGCCTCGAGCAGGATTTCGGGATGACCTATGTTCCGCTCGATCAGCTGCTCCGAGATGCCGATTTCGTGTCGCTGCATTCGCCGCTCACCCCCGCGACCCGGCATCAGATCGGTGCGCGTGAGCTCGCGCTGATGAAGCCGACCGCCTTCTTGATCAACACCGCGCGGGGGGCGATCGTCGACGAGAAGGCGCTGGCGCGGGCGCTGAGGAAGCGCCAGATCGCCGGCGCCGGCCTCGACGTGTTCGAGCACGAGCCGCAGGTGACGCCGGCGCTCTTGAAAATGGCCAACGTGGTCGCCACTCCACATCTCGGCAGCGCAGTCGTGGAGGTGCGCGAGCAGATGGCGAATATCGTCGTCGACAATATCCTCGCGCTTCTCGGCGGCAAGACACCGCCGAATTGCATCAATCCGGAAGTCTTGCGAAGGTGACAGCGCCCCCGCCCGGGAGCCGCCCATGCCCCGTCCCTTGATCGCGGTTACCGATAGCCCGTTTCCCTCGCTCGATCCGGCGAAGGCGGCGCTGGCACGCATCGATCCCGAGCTGCGGGTCGCAAACAGCGCATCGGCCGAGGACATTTTGGCGGTGGGGCGCGATGCCGACGCCATCCTCGTCACCTATGCCAAGCTCCCCGGCGACCTCTTGCGGCAGCTCAGACGGTGCAAGGCGATCGGCCGTTTCGGCCTCGGCGTCGACAATATCGACATTGCCGCCGCGGCCGAGCTCGGCATCACCGTCACGTATGTGCCCGACTACTGCATGCAGGAGGTTTCCGATCACGCCATGGCGCTGCTGCTCGCGCTGGCGCGGAAGGTTCCGCTGTCCAACGCGCTGGTCCAGGCGGGGCGCTGGGACATGCCGGCCGTGGTTCCGATCCATCGGCTCGCCGGCCGCGTGCTCGGCCTCGTCGGTTTCGGCAACATTCCGCGCGCGCTGGCGCCCAAGGCCAAGGCCTTCGGGCTGCGCGTGGTCGCCCATGATCCGAACGTGTCGCAGCATGCGCTTGCCGCCGTCGGGGTCGAGAGCATGAGCTTTGATCGCTTGCTCGAAATCTCAGACTTCGTCTCGATCCACGCTCCGCTGCTGCCGGTGACGCGCGGCTTGTTCAACGCCGAGGTCTTCGGCAAGATGAAACAGGGCTCCTATCTCATCAACACCGCGCGTGGGCCGTTGGTGGACGAAGATGCGCTGCTCGCGGCGCTCGATTCCGGCCGCCTTGCCGGCGCCGCGCTCGATGTGGTCGCGGTCGAGCCGCTGCCCAAGGAGTCGAGACTGATCGGCCGCGACAACGTCGTCCTGACCCCGCACACGGGGTTCTATTCAGTCGAAGCGCTCAACGAGCTGCAGACCAAGTGTGCCGCCGATGTCGCCCGCGTGCTCAGCGGCGAGACGCCGGTCTATCCGGTCAAGACCCGGTGAGTTCGCATCAGGCGCAAGCGTTGTGTCCCGCCCGGCCGCTTATTCCGCCGTCCAGCCGCCGTCGAGGACCAGGGCTGCGCCGGTCATAAGCGAGGAAGCGTCGGAGGCGAGAAACATGATCGCCCCGGTCAGCTCGTCCAGCTGGCCCAGCCGGCCGAGCTTGATCTTGGAAAGCACTTCCGCGCGGAACGCCTTGTCTTCGAAGAACGGCCGCGTCATCGGCGTCTCCAGGAAGGTCGGCCCCAGGCTGTTGACGCGGATGTTATGCGGGGCAAGCTCGATCGCCATCGCTTTGGTGAAGCCCTCCATGGCGTGCTTGGTGGCGCAATAGACGGTGCGGCGCGCGGCGCCGACATGGCCCATTTGCGAGGAGATGTTGATGATCGAGCCGGCACGCCCGGCTTCGATCAGACGGCGCGCAACCGCCTGCGCCATGAAGAACGAGGCGCGCACGTTCAGGGCAAAAATGGCGTCGAAATCCTCGATCTTCACGTCGACGAAAGGAGCGGGACGATTGATGCCGGCATTGTTGACGAGCACGTCGAACGGCTCCGCCGCCGCGATCGCCCGGCGCACGGCGTCGAGATCGGTCACGTCGAGCTGAAGCACGCCGGCCTTGTCACCGCGCGCGCGAATGGCTTGCGCCGCGTCCTCGATCTCTCGTTGCGTGCGCGCCGCGAGCGTCACGTGCGCGCCGGCTTGCGCCAGCGCGGATGCCGCCGCCAGCCCGATGCCGCGCCCGCCGCCGGTGACGAGCGCGCGCTTGCCGTCGAGACGGAAGGAGGGGGTTTTGGCCAGATCGATCATCGTGCGGCTGTGTCCTGCGCCGAGATGCCGGCACGCCAAAGCCTAGTCGGCGGGACCCGCGCAGAGAAGCAAGTTGCCATCCGGGTCCTTGACGATGAAGGTCTTCGCACCCCAGGGCTCTTTCTTCAGAATTTGAGAGAAGGTGACGCCTGCCGCTTGAAATTCCAGGAACAGCTGCTCGATCTCTTCGTGCGTATCGACGCCCATGTCGGCTGACAGCAAGCTCTCCCGATCCCTGAGAGCGGGATCCATAACCGGATAATCGACGCATTTGAGATTGAGCAGGGCCTTGTCTCTCTTCACCTGGGCATAGAAAGGCGGTTCGCCATAGGTGAACACAATTGAGAAGCCGAGCTTCTGGGTGAAGAAATCGCACGACGCTTTGATATCGGCGACGAATAGCTGCGCGGCGATCGCAGAGATGACCGGCTTCGGCCTCGAGTCTTGACCTGGCATGGCCGCTCACTCCGCCGCCTGGGCGAAGGCCACGTTGCGCCCGCCGTAGCGGCGCACGCGCACATTGGCCTGCTCGGCATGGGCGTAGAAGCCTTCGAGGATGCACAGCCGCGAGCAATATTCGCCGACCAGCGCGGATGCTTCGTCGGTGAGCACTTTTTGGTAGGTGCAGGTCTTGAGGAATTTCCCCACCCACAAGCCGCCGGTGTAGCGCGCCGCCTTCTTGGTCGGCAGCGTGTGGTTTGTCCCGATCACCTTGTCGCCATAGGCGACGTTGGTGCGGGGGCCGAGAAACAGCGAGCCGTAGTTCTTCATGCTGTCGAGGAAGTAATCCGGATTTCGCGTCATCACCTGCACGTGCTCGGAGGCGACGCGGTCGGCCTCGCGCACCATTTCCTCCTCGCTCTCGCAGACGATGACCTCGCCGAAATCCGCCCACGCTTTGCCGGCGGCGTCCGCCGTGGGAAGGATGGCGAGCAGCCGCTCGATCTCGTGCATGGTTTCGCGCGCAAGCTTCTCCGAATTGGTGATGAGGATGGCCGGCGAGGTCGGGCCGTGCTCGGCCTGGCCGAGCAGATCGGTGGCGCAAATCTCGCCGTCCACGCTGTCGTCGGCGATGATCAGGGTTTCGGTCGGACCGGCGAGCAGATCGATGCCGACGCGGCCGAAAAGTTGGCGCTTGGCTTCCGCCACATAGGCATTGCCGGGTCCGACGATCATGTCCACGGCGCCGATCGTCTCGGTGCCGAGCGCCATGGCGGCGACCGCTTGCACGCCGCCGAGCACGTAGATCTCGTCGGCACCGCCGAAATGCATGGCGGCGACGATCGCCGGGTGCGGCCCGCCCTTGAACGGGGGCGCGCAGGCGATGATGCGGTTCACCCCGGCAACGCGCGCCGTCACGATCGACATGTGCGCCGAGGCGACCATCGGATAGCGTCCGCCCGGCACATAGCAGCCGATCGAATTCACCGGGATGTGCCGGTGCCCGAGCACGACGCCGGGCAGCGTCTCGATCTCGAGATCGCGCATGGTCTCTTTCTGCTTCTGCGCGAAGTTGCGCACCTGCGCCTGCGCGAATTTGATGTCGTCGAGGTCGCGTTTGCCAACCCGGGAGATCGCGCGCTCGATCTCGCCAGCGTCAAGCTTGAACGAGGGC
>Ga0066652_100001048_pt1 | contig 13929 bp, 8 predicted proteins | sample GraSoiAngelo_101_FD_71413 | JGI IMG/M metagenome (GOLD analysis project Ga0066652, IMG submission 71413) | Grasslands soil microbial communities from the Angelo Coastal Reserve, California, USA - 14_0903_02_30cm | ecosystem: Environmental > Terrestrial > Soil > Grasslands | place: USA...
GCTGCGCGAGGCACTGGCGGGGTACATCCGCGAGAAGTATGGCGTGGAGCTCGCGATTGCGCTGGAGCGTCCGCCGAAGATTGAGATGGGGGAGGCGGCTTCGCCGGTATGTTTTGAGTTGGCGAAGCGGTTGAACAGGGCACCGCGGCAGATTGCTCAGGACATTGCGAATGGATTGGGGAAGATTGAGGGGATTGCGAAAGTCGAAGTGGCGGGCGGAGGGTATTTGAATGCTTATTTTGATCGGGGAGCGTTTTGGGAAGCGTTAAGGCAGGGACCGGAACAGAAGGCAGACAGCCAGGAATGGCTGTCCCACAAAATTATTGTGGAGCATACGAGCATCAATCCGAACAAGGCGGCGCACATCGGGCACGTGCGGAACGCAGTGCTCGGCGACACGATGGTGCGAATGCTGCGGCATGCGGGGAACCGGGTGCAGATTCAGAACTACATTGACAATACGGGCGTCCAGGTGGCGGACGTAGTCATCGGGTTTCTGCACATGGAACAGCGGAGGCCCATCGGCGTGAAGATGATGGCGCAGGAGCCGAAGTTCGATTATTACTCCTGGGACTTGTATGCGAAGGCGACGAGCTTCTTTGCCGAGGACAAGGCGCGGGCGGAGAAGTTGCGCGGTGAGACGCTGAGGGCGATTGAAGAAGGGAAAGGCGAAGATGCGGAGGTGGCGCAGATCGTGGCGGACGCGATCGTCGGATGCCACCTGCGGACGATGGCGCGGCTGGGGATTGGTTATGAACTGCTGGCGCGGGAGAGCGAAATCCTGCATCTGCATTTTTGGGATGCAGCGTTCGAGATGCTGAAGAAATCGGGAGCAATTCAACTGGCGACGAGCGGGAAAATGGCGGGATGCTGGATCATGCCATGGAAGGAGGAGGTAAAGGAAGGTAAGGAAGTAAAGGAGGTCAAGGAAGAAACTGCGGAAGAAGACGACAATTCGCAGGACAAGATTATTGTGCGGTCGAATGGGACGGTGACGTACGTCGGGAAGGACATTGCATATCAGCTGTGGAAATTCGGATTGCTGGGGAAGGATTTTCATTACCGGAAGTGGCCGACACCGCCGCAGGCGGCAAATAAAAAAGGCGCGCCGGAGGGACAAACGGTCTGGGCCACAACGAGCGGGGCGAATGATCCAGAGGCGCCACACTTTGGAGAGCCAGCTTCCAGCGTTTACAACGTGATTGATGCGCGGCAGGCATATTTGCAAAAAGTGGTGGCGGCGGGGCTGCGGGCGCTGGGGCACGAGAAGGAAGCGGAGCACTCGATTCATCTGTCGTATGAAATTGTGGCGATGACGCCGCGATGCGCCGCGGAAATGGGTTACGAGCTTACGCCGGAAGAGGCGAAGAAGCCGTACGTGGAAGTGAGCGGCCGCAAGGGATTTGGCGTGAAAGCCGACGATCTGCTGGATAAATTGGAGGCCGCGACGCTCGCCGAAGTGCAGCAGCGGCATGCGGAGATGAAAGCGGAGGAACAAGAGTCGACGGCGCATGCGATCGCGGTGGGGGCGCTAAGATTTTTTCTGCTGAAATTCACGCGCAATGCGATTATCGCGTTCGACTTCAAGGACGCGCTGAGTTTTGAAGGGGAAACGGGGCCGTACTGCCAGTATGCCGTGGTGCGGATACGGGGGATTCGGCGCAAGGGCAAAGAATCAAGCACGAGTGATGTGGCAGTAACAAAGCAGTCCGCGAGCAAGTTGCTTGAGGGAGCGGAGGGGAATTCGCTCTGGGAGTTACTATTTGCGGCGGGTTCACTGGACTACGCGATGGACGCGGCGATTGCGACGCAAGAGCCTGCGTTCATGGCCAAGTACGCATTCCAACTGGCGCAGGCATTTAATAATTTTTATCACAAGCACCACATCTTGTCGGAAACGGAGGCGCAGAAAAGGGCGTTCCTGCTGCGCCTAACGGAATTAGTGGAGGCACAGTTGGTGAAGGCGCTGTCGCTGCTGGGGATCGAAGCTCCAGAAAAGATGTAGTGGCAAGAGTGAATTCAATGGCTGCGCTTCCACCAGATCTCGACACGGTTATCGAAAGAGCCTGGCAACTCACTCAGCGGACGCCCGGTTTTCTCGGCGAAAGCGAATCGAGATTCCTGGGCATGCTGGCGGCGTGCGTGCCGGCGCGCGGAACGATCGTTGAGATCGGCAGCTTCAAGGGCAAATCTACAGTGATGTTGGCGTCCGTCGCCGCGCACTATGGGCTGGGACCTGTGGTGGCGATCGATCCGCACACGTCGCCCTCCACGACAGACCCCGGGATTTCCGCAGGCTCGTCGACGTTTGAGGAATTTCTTGCATCGGTGAAGGTGGCGGGATTGGCGGAGCATGTCGAAATTCATCGCGCTTATTCGCGCGACGTAGCCAAAGGATGGAACCGGCCGATTCGTTTGTTGTGGATCGATGGAGATCATACTTTTCGCGGAGCAAAAGAAGATTTTGATTTGTTTACGCCCCACTTGGCGAAAGACGGCGTGGTGGCGCTGCACGATGCGTTGAACGCGTTCGAGGGACCAATCCGGGTATTTGTGGAGGAAATCCTGAGGTCCGACCGGTTCGGAGCGGCTGGCGTTGTACAGTCAACCGCATGGGGCCAGTTGCGGCCGGAGGATGGCAAGGATTTTCGAGAATTGCGCATGCGCATCGAGAGCCGCGCACGGCGTATGCTCCCGTTTGTGGCTAACGGAAGGCGCCTTCAAGGAATCACAAAGATGGCATATAAGCTGGCGCGATCGCGAGTTCCGCGCGCAGCCATTTCGGCGTCGGAATGGTCCAAGCTGGTTTCACGAAGTGGCGCCAAGTGAGCTCCGTCTCTCCTGATGTGTTCATCCTGACCTGAACGAAGAGACAGTGAACAGATGGCGTCCTGCCGTGGCGAAATAAGCCACTGAAGCCGCACCTGAGCGCGTAGACTCAAGGTTAAAGCGGTAGAGGCTGCCCATGTCCATTCCCTGGGACGCCGACATTCTGATCTTTGCATTGACAACGGCAAAAATCGTACTCGGCGGCAAAAAGCGGCTGCGTGAATCCAAACGCGCCATAGCTGTGCACGACGAGTTGCAGGCGATTCGAGAAGACGCGCTGACGAAGGCGCAAAGAGAATATATCCGGCCACTCGACGAACAACTTGCCAACCTGAACTACCTTCCAGATTTTACGTATTGCGTGACCAACCACCGGAACTACGGACAAAACCTGATCCGGCGTTATACCAATCCGACCAATTCGGCTTCGTGCACGTTGATGATCGTGGAGTTGAAAGTGAAGGTTGGCGATGTCGAATCCACAACGACAAGTTCGAGCGTGACATTTAGAACGCGGTTTGCAAGCGGAAAGCAGCTCATCACACGCAACATGTCCCGGAAGTCCCTGATGGACAGCCCGCCAGACAGCATTGTTCAAGAGTGCCGCCACACAACGAATTTGGCGGAACTGAAGCGCCGCCATGAAGCCCGCGCCGCGGAACTTGGCCCGGTGCTTCCTCCGCCCTCCGGACGGGAAGCCATCCTGCAAGAGCATCAGAGAGAGCACAAGCGCTTCTGCGAGTATCAACTGGAGCGCGGAATCTTGCGGCTGCTTGCTGACGGCGAGGCGTACGAAGTCACGGATAAGACGCGCGCACGCGGCATCTGGAATTACTACAACCCATTCGCGAAACGCCTTTCCCTGAAGGAGCTGCTGCTTGCGGCCTTGGTGGGCAGCTTTTTGCCACTCTACGGGATTCTGAAACTCGCTCCACTGGCCACGGACCGATTGCAGGGCACGGGACTTTCTTTGCTTCCGATCGCATGGCTGGCGATTGGTGTTTGCTACGCGCTGGCGGGATTCATCATCGGCATAATTTCCGATCGAGCGTCGTTCCAATGGATCATGCTCATCTGTTACGTTCCGGCGCACGTCATCGCCGGGTGGATCTTCGGCGCAGCCCCCTACAGCACGATGGCTTTCCTGATTTCGTTTTACGTAATTCGAATGAAGCGCCGCCGCGCGCTGATTTTCCAATCCTGAGTTGCGCGGATTTGCCCGAAAGCGCATCCATCAAATCAATAGGACAAAACGAGGTGAACGAGAGTGCGTAACGCCACGCCAGTGGGGCCTTTGGCGAGCCAGGGCTTGGCGTCGTCATTCCACGCAGTGCCAGCAATGTCCAAGTGAATCCAGGGTGTGTCGCCGGTAAATTCCTTGATGAACATAGCTCCAGTGATGGCACCGCCGCCTTTGCCGCTGCTGATGTTCTGGATATCTGCGACGGTTCCCTTGATGAAATCGCGGTAGTCGTCGTCAATGGGCATCTGCCACATTTTTTCGCCGGCGGCTTTTGAGCTGGCGAGGAACTTGTCCGTAAAAGCCTGGTCGGAACCGAAGACGCCGACGTTGACGTTGGCAAGGGCTACGACGATGGCGCCGGTGAGCGTGGCGGCGTCAATCAAGTGCGTGGCGCCGAGCTGCTTGGCGTAGTGAATACCGTCGGCGAGGATGAGGCGCCCTTCGGCGTCCGTGTTGAGGACTTCAATCGTTTTGCCAGACATGGCGGTTTGGATGTCGCCGGGCTTCTGGGCCTTGCCGCCCGGCATGTTTTCCGTGGAAGGAACGACGCAAATTACTTTGACGCTGGGCTTCAGAGCGGCAAGAGCGCGCATAACGCCCAGCATGGTGGCGCCGCCAGCCATGTCGTACTTCATTTTCTCCATGCCGTCGGCGGGCTTGATAGAGATGCCGCCGGTATCGAAGGTGACGGCCTTGCCGATCAGACCGATCACAGGCGTGCCGGGCTTGGCATTCGCAGGCGTATAGGTGACGATCAAGACGCGGGGCGGTTCGACGCTTCCCTGGGCGACGCTCAGAAGCGCGCCCATCTTCAGTTCCGAGATTTTCTTCTCGTCGAGGATTTGGACGGTGAGACCGGCTTCCTTGGCCATGGCTTCCGCTTTTTCGGCCAGGATACGAGGGGTGAGTTTGTTAGAAGGCTCGTTTATAAGATCGCGCGCGAAGTTTTGCGCATCGGCGATGATGCGGCCCTTTGAGAGACCTTTTTCTCCGGCGGCACGTTCCGCATCGGAAAAGCCGGCGACCAGGACGGTGTCGACGTTCTTGTCGTTTTTCCTGTCGGTCTTGTATTTGTCAGTTTCGAAATTGGCGGTTAGCGCGCCTTCGGCGACGGCTTGCGCGGATTCCTCCGTCGCATGGCCCTCTCGAACGAGCAGAGCGAAGTTCTTGACAGAGCGAGCTTTCAGATACCGAAGGCCGGCGCCACCAAGTTTGCGGAGCACCACGCTGTTCCATTGTTCGCGCTTCCCTGCCCCAACGAGGAGCAACCGTGCGGCTTTGAGACCCGCAGGAGCGTGGATCAGGGTGAACTCGAGCGTCTTGCCGGTCAGCTCGCCGCTCTTGGCGAGTTTACGCAGGAGGCCTGCCGCAGCCTTGTCGAGCTCAGCAATACGGCCTTGAACAGGGTCGGTCTCTTCAAACACATACGAAACCAAGGCCTCGGTTTCGAGCGCTGCGAACGGCTGGGTTGCGAGCGTGATCTGCATGGTCCGTTATCGCCTCCGATTGCGATACATAGATTGTTCGACTTCCCTGCGTGCTTCCTTGGTGCGTTCGTCCTGGCGGCGGTCCCAAGACTTCTTGCCTTGCGCTAGTGCGATTTCGACTTTCGCGATGCCGTTGCGAAAATAAATCTTCGTGGGAATCACGGTCAAACCCTTGGACTCAGTACGGCCCGAAAGCTTGTCGATTTCCCGCTTGTGCAGGAGAAGCTTCCGGGAACCCAATGGCTCGTGGTTCCAAGGGCCACCAGGTAAATACTGCGCAATGTGTGCGTTAACAAGCCATGCGCCGCCAGGCTTGAAATCCACGTACGCATCGCGGATGTTGGCCTTCCCCTCGCGGAGAGCTTTGACCTCGGTACCATGAAGGACCAGACCGGCCTCATGTTTCTCAAGAATATGGTAGTTATAGGAGGCAGCGCGGTTCTGAGCAACGATCTGCTCGCCGGACTTCGCGGGCTTCTCTGATTTTTTGGCGGGTTTAGCCACAACCCGCCATCATAACTGCAGTAGGAAGTCTTGTCATCTTCGACACCCGATACCTTTATTGATGAATGGCAGCCAACCTAAGCATCCTTGCCGGGCCTCTAAATCGAATGTTAGACTGCTGCATGGGCTTCGTGTCGAGGCCTCGGAGAGAGCATGCGCCGCTGGGGAAGCCTATTACTATGTGTTGGTTTCGGACTGCTGGCAGCGGGCTGCCCGAAGGGCAAGCCTGACTTCGCTCAAGGTAAGAAGGCGGAGACACTGCAGGACTACGACGCCGCGTTCAACTTCTATCAAAAAGCCGCCAAGTCAGACCCGTATAACGCCAACTATAAGATCAAGCTGAACCGGGCACGGTTTGAAGCCAGCCAATGGCACGTCAAGCGCGGCGTTGAACTGCGGAATCAAGGCAATTTGCCGGGCGCAGCAGGTGAGTTCCAGCGGGCGCTGGCCATTGATCCAGGCAGCCCCATAGCGGATCAGGAACTTCGCAAGACGGTCGGAATGATCGCGGAGAAAAACCGCGCGGCCGATGCGGCGGCGGAACTACCGTCCGATTCCAACGAACAACCCTTGGCGTCGATGCCGCCGGAAATCAAGCCGCTTTCGCGAGCACCGATCAATTACAAAGCATCCAGCGACGCGAAAGTTGTTTTCGACACGATCGGAAAACTGGCAGGCTTAACAGTTGTTTACGACCCGGACTTCCCCGCGCGGCGCATCACCGTGGATTTGGTCAATGTGACGCTGGAGCAAGCGCTGGAAATCGTGCAGCTCGAGAGCAAGGCTTTCGTGAAGCCGGTTACGGAAAATATTATTTTCGTAATTCCGGATCAGCCACAAAAGCGCCGGGATTATGAAGAGCAAGTGGTCAGGACGTTTTATATTTCAAACACGATTCAGGCACAGGACTTAACCGAGATTGTGACCGGGCTGCGTCAATTGCTCGACCTGAAGCGCATCCAGCAGCTCAACTCGCAGAACGCGATTATTGTGCGCGACACACCCGACAAGCTGATGCTGGCGGAAAAGATGATCCGCGACATCGACAAGGCCAAGCCGGAAGTGGTGGTGCAGGTGGAAGTGCTGGAGGCGCGTACCGATCGCTTGCGGGACTTGGGCATTCTCCCGGGACAGACCGCTTCGATTGCGATCAACCCCAACAACACCACGAGCAGCTCCAGCAGCACCTCGACAACAAGCAACAGCGGAATCAATCTGAACCAGCTACGCCATCTGAATTCAACGGATTACGTGGTTACCCTGCCGAGCGTGGCAGCGAACGCAGTGCTGACCGATACCAACACGAGGATTATCCAAAACCCGGAAGTGCGCTCCGTGGACGGCCAGACGGCTAAATTGAAAATTGGCGATCGCATCCCCATCGCGACCGGCAGTTTTTCGTCCGGTATTGGAATCGCTGGAGGAACGGCGGGCGGCATCAATCCGCTGGTGAATACGCAGTTCACATATCAGGATGTGGGCGTGAATATTGACCTTACGCCCCGCGTTCATCCAAATCGCGAAGTGAGCCTGAAATTGAAAGTGGAAGTCTCCGCCCATACGAATGACGTGAGCATCGGAGGGATTACGCAGCCGGTCATCAGCCAGCGCGTTATCGAGCATGACATCCGCTTGAAGGAAGGCGAGGTCAGCATACTTGGCGGCTTGATCCAGCGGAGTGACAGCAAGACGCTGGAAGGCTGGCCGGGACTCGCGAAGCTGCCCCTGCTTGGCTATCTGTTTTCACACAATAAGACGGACCACCAGGAAGATGAAGTGTTGATCGTCCTGACGCCGCGAATCGTGCGAATGCCCGAATGGACGAAGGCGAATCTGCGGCCGATGTATTCGGGCTCCGACGCGCTGGTCCAAGTGAAGCGGGAGGCTGAGATTCATGCACCTGCGCCGCCACCAGTCACGCCTCAGCAGCAACCACAGACGAATCCTGTTCCCGCGCCGACTGCCCCAGCGCCGGCGGCTCAGGGAGCGGCGGCCAAGCTTCGCTTTGAACCGCCGAGCTTGTCATTGAAGGCGGGACAAACAGCCACGATTGGAGTCGTTATTGAGAACGTGAACGACCTCTTCTCCATCCCGCTCCTTCTACAGTACAACCCCGCGGTCATCAGCGTGGAAGAGGTGCGGCACGGCGGATTCCTATCGGGTGGGACGCAGGAAATTGCCATCGTGCACCAGCCCTTCAAGGATAAAGGCCAGTCGATTATTTCCGCGACGCGCGGGCCGAACACCGCTGGAGTGAGCGGAAGCGGGACGCTGCTCGGAATCGTGATCAAAGGTCTGGCGCCCGGCTCATCGAACCTGTCGATTGTGCAAGTGAACGCGAAAGATTCGCAGCAGAATCTGATCCCGCTGATTACCAGCGAGGCGACGGTGCAAGTCCAGCCATAGTCAAATCGTGTGAGCGATGCGATGTTGGAATACATTCTAAACTACTGGCGAATTAACAGACGAGTCCGGCGGAAGCTGTCTCCCTACGAGTCGGGGATGACGCTGCTGGAGTTGATTATCGCCTGCGCCATTCTAATGGTTCTGTCGTCGGCCGCATTGCCCATAGCGAAGTACACTATCATTCGACAGAAAGAAGCGGAGCTTCGCCGCGACCTCCGGGAGATGAAAGATGCGATCGACCGTTACAAAGATGCGGCCGACCGGAACCAGATTCGCGTGGAAATCGGGAGCGAAGGCTACCCACCGGATCTAGAAACGCTGGTGAAGCCAGTGCAGCTCGCAGGTGGCAGCGATCGGAAGGTTCGTTTTTTGCGAAAGGTCCCCGTTGACCCCATGACCGGACGCGCCGAATGGGGCTTGCGGGCCGTTCAGGACGATCCGGATTCGACGAGTTGGGGTGGCAAAAATGTGTTCGACGTGTACTCGAAATCGACGGGCACAGCTCTCGACGGGACGAGGTATTCCGATTGGTAATTCAGGTGAGGATTTGAATTGAGAATGTTATCGCAGATTCGGATCGGCAAACCAGCGTCGGTGAAACGCCGCAGCAGACTGGCAGCAGCGGGGTTTACGCTCATCGAGTTGATGATCGTCATTACGATCATTCTCATTTTGATTGGGATGGCCGTGGGACGGTACGACAGATCGGTGCAGAAGGCCAACGAAGCCGTACTGAAAAATAATCTCCAGACCATCCGAACTTCGATCGATAATTACACCCTGGACAAGCAAGCCGCGCCGCAGTCCATCGAGGATCTCGTACAGTCCGGCTACCTGCGCGCCGTCCCGACGGATCCGATGACCCGGGCAAAGGACTGGGTGCCACAGTATGATAGTGTGGTGTTGAGCCCAGATCAATCGAGTACGGGCATGGTTGACGTTCATTCCAATTCGAACCGAGCTTCGCCTTTCGATAACACGCCTTACAACGAGTGGTAGTCCGCCTCACCTTAATTCACAAGACCGCTTCGTTTTCGCCATTTGCAATGGTTTGACGGAAGTGCACACGTCCGATATAGTGGTTGTGCGGGGTGGAGCAGCCTGGTAGCTCGTCGGGCTCATAACCCGAAGGTCGTCAGTTCAAATCTGACCCCCGCAACCATTTTGAGATCCATAGGCCGGACACAGGCGTCCGGCCTTTTTCTTTTTGTGGGGTTACGAGCCCGCAAGATTCGGGCTGTCAGTTCCTAGTGAGTCCCGCAAGAGCGGAGGATTCGGGCCGACGAATACGTTCCATGCACTCTTCAGCCGTTTCGAAAGTCCGGTGGGCCAAGGGAAAGGACACCAATTGAGCAGCCAAGGCTCCGACATATCCGGGTGAAGGGTCCAGGTGTCTCAGACTCCAACCGGAGAGGTATTCGTTCGGCCTTGTCGTAATTCTGAGTTGCGCGGGTTGGTCAGGCAATATAGGCACCTGAAACGAGTCCAGAGGGAGTGACAAGCCGCGCCCTGTAGCTTTAATGTAAGCCTCCTTGCGAGTCCAGCAACAAAAAAAAGCCCTTGTGCGAGCTGCCGGCGTTGTGCCGCAAAACTCGATGTACTCGGAAGGAGCAAAAAAGCGCTGGGCGAGGATCTCAGCACCGGGTAGCTCGCGTACATATTCTAGGTCGACGCCAAGTTCGCAATTCTTGCAGAGGGCATAAAGCACCCGTTCCTCCGAGTGGCTAACGCTGAAGCACATAGCCCGATTTTGCAACGAAGGCTTTCCCTGTGCACCATACTCAAACAGGATCTCGGCTGGGTTAAGTCCCAGGTAGCCCGCCAAAATTGAGCGCAGCAAGCCGCGGCAAATGATGAAAGATCGTCTGTCCCGGTCAAAATGGAGTCGCGCGGCTCTCTCAGTTTCATCTTGCGACAAGGATTTGAAGAGTGCCAGGAAGCAATCCTCTTCCGCAGCGATGCGGCCACTCCACACGTGAATCTCGTCTGCTTTTATCGGCAAAATACAGCACCGCCGAAGAACCTCTGGCCGGACTTGCTTGACCCTTTCATGCGTCCTGCAAGCACGATTTCATGGTCTTGGCTAGCAAACGACAAAATGGCTCGACTAGGATGCCCTTGGGATAAACGGGGAGCTGATGAACCTCCAGACCATGGGGCACGACTTCGCGCCATCCTAAGCTTGCGTCGGTCAAGCCCAAGAAGTGTCCTTTTGGACGGATGACAGCCACACGACCGTTATAAGGTTGAGGCACGTAGCGAAGCGCAGCTTGATCGTTCACCTTCTTTATGGCCAAATGCGGATAGCTGTTCTGTGTCTTCCGGCCGCAAGCACGCAGCAAAGCATAACGTCCGGCATGCAGCCTGATCCGGAGTCTGGACAGTCCAACATCGACTTTCTCCCTGAGAAACTTTCTACGGTCTTTCCATCGAAGCGAAGACATGTTGGCGCCGTGAAACCACAAATTCTGCAAGAAGTGCACGACCAGCTTCGGAAATGATATCGAGTTTGGAACCGCACATTGATTGTACGTATCAAGCATGGCCACGAGTTCAACTTTCTCGCCCAGCGCACTCAGTTGCTGTGCCATCTCAAAGGCAATAACTCCTCCAAGGCAGTAACCCCCCAGGAAGTACGGACCGTGCGGTTGAACAGTCATTACTTCCTTTACGTACTCGGACGCCATGTCTTCAATCGTTGTGTTAAGGCGACCGCTGCCATTCAAACCTTTTGATTGCAAGCCATAAACCGGTTGATCGGGTCCGAAATGAGCAGCCAGATTCCGGTATAGCAAAACGTTGCCCTCGGCACCGTGGACCAGGAATAACGGAGTTCTTAATCCGCGTGGTTGCATGGGCACAAGCGATGACCACGACGGGGTCCAGCCCTCTCTGCGTATCAGTTCGGCAAGTGCTTCCACCGTTGTAGCCTGAAAGAGGGTCGCGAGTGGCAGCGTTCTGCCACTCAGCTTTTCGACGTCGGATAACATGCGGACTGCGGCAAGAGAATGTCCACCCAGGTCAAAAAAATTGTCTTTCAGCCCCACTCGTTTCACTCTTAAGATCTTTGCCCATATTCTGGCAAGCGCATGTTCAAGCGGATCTTGAGGCGGGACAAACTCTCCTTGAATCTCAACGTACTGCTCTGCCGGAGGTGGCAGCGCCTTGCGATCAATCTTACCGTTGGGCGTCAGCGGCAACTTGTCCATCAAGACGATGGCTGACGGGAGCATGTAGTCGGGTAGTTCCCTTCTCAGATGAGTCCGCAGATCATTGATGTCCGGCACCAATCCCGGCCTCGGTTCGATGTACACCACCAGGACTTTCTCATTAGGCGTCTGTTCGCGCGCCACGACGACACACTGGCTCACCGCTTCGTGGCGGCCGAGCACAGCTTCGATCTCCCCCAGCTCGATTCGGAATCCGCGGATCTTTACTTGATTATCGTTGCGGCCAAGGCATTCCAGAGTGCCGTCGGGGAGCCACCGCGAGAGATCGCCCGTGCGATATAAGCGCGCGTTCGGTTCAAAAGGGCTTTTGACAAAGCGTTCCTGTGTCAGCTCGGGGCGATGCAAGTAGCCGCGGGCCAAACCCGAACCACCGATGTATAGCTCGCCGATAACGCCCGGAGGAACTAGATTGCGATGGCGGTCGAGAACGAAGAGCTGAGTGTTGGCAATCGGCCGGCCGCACGGAACCGGCCCGTTGGCGGAAGTGACCCGGTGAATCGCTGACCAGATCGTGGTTTCCGTCGGGCCGTACATGTTCCACAATTCCGCGCAGCGTGCAAGGAGCGCTTGTGCCAAAGAGCGGGAAAGGGACTCCCCGCCGCAGAGAACTCTCAGGTCTGGCGAACCCTGCCAGCCGCCATCAATCAAAGCCTGCCAGGTAGCAGGTGTAGCCTGCATCACATTGCAGCGGGAGTTGTGCATTCGTGTTATCAGCCGGACGGGATCGCGGGCCTCTTCGCGGCTGGCGATCACCACTTTTCCGCCGCTGGCGAGCGGAACATAGAACTCGAGCCCTGCGATGTCGAAGGACACGGAGGAGACAGCCAACATCACATCCCCGGCCGTGAAGCCCGGCTCGTGCTGCATCGAAAGTACAAAATTCATGAGTGCGCTGTGCGGAATCTCGACACCCTTGGGCTTGCCGGTCGAACCAGAGGTGTAGAGCACATAGGCGAGGTTCTGTGGGCTTGCATTCTGCAATGTCGGACTATCGGTTCTTCGTTTTGAGATCTCTGGCCAATCAGAGTCCAGGCGAACGACCAATTCCGGCCGGACCGACAGATTCTTGTCAACTTCGCGATGAGTGACGAGCAGAAACATTTGGCTGTCTTCCACCATGTAGGCGAGGCGGTCTTGGGGGAAAGAAGGATCCAAGGGCACATAAGCTCCTCCTGCCTTCATAATCCCCAGCAGGGCTACCAACATTTCCAGCGAGCGCTCCATGCAGACGCCGACCAAAACATTTGGCCCAGCTCCTAGCTTCCCTAGATAATGGGCGAGCTGATTGGCACGTGCATTGAGTTCGCGATACGAAAGACGCGCCTCCCCGAACTCTGCCGCCGCAGCGTCTGGCGTCCTCTCGGCTTGGGCCTGCACTAAATCATGCAGATACTTGTCCTTCGGATAGTCCGCGAGCGTATTGTTCCAATCCACTAGAAGTTGCTTGCGCTCGGTGTCTGTAAGCAGTGGGAGTTCTGAAATGCAGCAATCGGGGTGTGCTAGTCCTCCCTCGAGAAGCTTCTGCCAGTGCTCGACCATCCTGGTTATCGTCGAAGCGTCGAACAAATCGGTGTTGTAGGTGATAGGCCCCGATATGGAATCGAGACGCTCATCAATAACGATCATCAGGTCTAGCTTTGAAGCACCATTCGAAATTTCCTCTGTCGCGAGATTCCACCCCGGACAGACAGATCTCAATTGCGGCTGTTTAGACAGAATAATCTGGAAAATCGAACTGCGGCTTGGATCGGGCCGCAGTCGCAAACTTTTGACAATCATTTCGAAGGGAACTTGTTCGTTCGTGAGAGCATCCAGCACGACATGCATAACCCGCTTCGTGAGCTCCCGAAAAGTCGGATTCCTGGAGAGATCCACTCGGAGAGGGAGCGGATTGACGAAATCCCCGAGCAGCCGTTCGACCTCAGGCCACCTCCTGCCCGCTGAAAGCGCGCCAATCACGATATCCTCTTGGGCGGTATAACGGTTTAGCAGCGCTACATAAGACGCTAGCAAGACCATGTATGACGACACGCCCTCCTGCTGGCAGAAGGCTTTTAAGGCCGGGACGACTGCTGGATCGAATCTGAATCGCTCGACGTTTCCACGATGGGTCTCATGGGGTGGCCTTGGACGGTGGTTAGGCCATGAGAGAACGGGCAGCTCGCCGGATAGCTTATCGCGCCAGAACAAAAGCTGACTTGACAGACTTTCGTCCGCGAATGTTTTCTGC
>Ga0066652_100001053_pt1 | contig 13903 bp, 13 predicted proteins | sample GraSoiAngelo_101_FD_71413 | JGI IMG/M metagenome (GOLD analysis project Ga0066652, IMG submission 71413) | Grasslands soil microbial communities from the Angelo Coastal Reserve, California, USA - 14_0903_02_30cm | ecosystem: Environmental > Terrestrial > Soil > Grasslands | place: USA...
CCGGCAATTTCGTAAATCGAATGCGGGATCGCCGGGTCGGTGATGTACGCTTCGTAGGCGGCGTCGAAGAGAATAATGGATTCGTGCGCGAGCGCGTATTTGACCCAGCCGCTGAGTTGATCGCGCGTGGCGACAGCGCCTGTCGGGTTGTTCGGGTAACAAAGATAAATGATGTCCGCGCGCTCGCGAGGCAGGTCTGGCACAAAACCATTTTCGGGCATGCACGGAAGATAATTCAGGCCTTCATACGCGCCGCTGTCGTCCGCGGGTCCGGTATGCCCGGCCATCACGTTCGTGTCCACGTAAACAGGATAGACCGGGTCCATCATCGCGATGCGATTGCGCGCGCCGAGGACGTCCAGGATGTTGCCGCAATCGCACTTCGAGCCGTCCGAAACGAAAATCTCATCATCGGCGATCTCCAGGCCGTGCGTGCGATAATCACTTTCCGCGATGGCCTTGCGCAAAAAATCGTAGCCTTGCTCCGGACCGTAGCCGCGAAACGTTTCGCGCTGCCCCATTTCATCCACCGCCTTGTGCAACGCCGCAATTACTGCAGCCGGCAAAGGCTCGGTCACATCGCCAATGCCGCAACGGATCAGGCGTTTGGCGGCATCCGGTTTGGCCTGGCAAAAAGCATTCACGCGCCGGGCGATCTCAGGAAAGAGGTAGCCGGCCTTCAATTTCAAATAATGTTCGTTCAGATACGCCATGTCTTAATGAGTAAAGTCAGATTGGAATTTAGGAATGTTCCGCCCAAATGTCCAATGGCGAAACGCGAACCGCTTCGAAGAGGCCAATTTCGGAATGCTGCGCCGGAGCCGTTAAGCAAGCGAAGTGACAGAAAAATTTCGGACAAAGAAGTTTCGGTTGCGTGCTTATCGCGGCTGAACCAAAGTACGGAATGGGAGATTCAAGGATGACCAAAAGAACCGGAAGGGCAAGCCGCGGGAAGTGGCAAAGGATTCGCAGGCGTGCGGGGGAACTCGCGATGAACCGGGGCAGACGCGCGGATGAGTCCAGTCGCAGTGATGTGATGCACGCTGAACGAGAACTTCTTGGTCTGCAGACACTGCCGAATCCGGATGATCCTTCCGCGAAGAAGCCGTTGTAACCAAGAAACCTGCGTTACAGGAAGTGGAGCCAGTTGTCGGATTTGAACCGACGACCGACGGTTTACAAATGCTTATCAGGCGTCTAAGCTTGATGATGTTCCTGCCTCCGCATCGGCACGGACACTTTCGCCAACGCGCTCGGCGCGGCCAGAAAAAGAACCAAGCGAGACCAATTACGGCAACCCACAATCCAGCTATAACCCAAGGAGGCCCGAAATACTTGAAGGCAATAACTGGCGTCGCGAGCATGAGAAGGTTGAATACGATACCGCCGAGCGCTGGTGGAGGCATTTGGAATCGCATGAATTCATAGTAACGCTGCCCAAAACGAAGGCAACAAAAAGCCCGTACCGTTCTCAAGCCACTGGAGTTGATAACGCTACCGAATGGAATGCGACGTGCTCTCCGCAAGGCGTGAGCAAAACATCCGAATTGCCCTTAACCAAAGAAGAAATAACCAAGCGTCTCTCAGACCATACGCAACGGCAGCTATGGAAAGTTGGCGTCCCCTTTAGCAAAGAAATCCGCCTCGCGTCGCAAAAGGTACGCCGCGAACCGGCGCGCTTTAACGGCGAGTTTGAAGGTGTGCTAAAAGCAATCAGAGCCGAAATGGACGCGAAGAAAGTTCCTGCCGATGACCGGCTGGACTTGGTTCTTAATGACGCTCAGGACAACAACGAGAATACCTGGGAGGAGTGGCTATTCATCCACGTGCGATTTCTTCGGCCATGAAATTGCCACAGATTCGAGGGCAGACGCCACTCGTAATCAAACTGCTAGCGCCGCCGTCCGCAATTTGAGGTTGCGACTTCGAGCACCAAACGGCGTCTTTGCTTTTCAGTGATTAAGCCCGCCTCCAAAAACTGTCTGGCCGTTTCGCGCACACACTTGACGTATTCGGCGTGAGTTCGCCATGGCCCATCACAAGGGCAAAGCTGGGCGATGCTGCAACCGTGTTCATCCACCACGGCACCGGCGCGAGTATTCGGGCATTGGTCTTGAGCGTCCGGCACACCGTCTAAATCAGAGTCCAAATCCGCTGAAAGAACTTGATCACGGATAATCTCCGCACCCGAGTAGGCTTCGACGTACCATAGACCGGCCAGCAAATCATCGCGCTGTTCGTCCGAAATGATAAGCGCTCCGTGAAAAAGGCAACCGCCGAGTCTGGGGGGATTGGGAACGGCGCATCCCGGCTCCCCAAGATCGAAAATGACAGGCGCATTTGCGTCTGGCCGGGCGGGTCCGTGAATCTCGCCGTGTCGCCAAGAAAATGGCACGGCAACGGCGTATGTCAGGATGTGACCATCTAACGTTAAAGTACCGTCACCGGTGGCGGCAGTGCCGTTCGGCGGGACAACGTTTGCCCCGCTCAAGTGAACATTGAAGATTCCTGATGGCATGGGGAGGTTGCCCGGAATCTCTCCGGGGCCGGGAGCAGCGACTTGGGCGTTAGCCACTGTCGCGCAAAAGATCAAGGCCACTATCGCTCTCATTGTTATCTCTTTTTGTGACATGGTTAGGGTGAGTTCGTAATTGCTCGATAGAATCGCATCATGTCATTTGTTCTCGCAAAATTGGTGTAGAAGTACGACACGTTGTTCGTATAGATCGTGGTCCACGTGATCGGCGGATTCAGATTCGTGGTTGTCTCTAATTTATAGGCACGGTTCGTCACTCCATAAATCTGAAACCAAAATGAAGTGGTGCTAGACCCAATGAGGTTCAATCTGGCCGCAGAATCGCCGTGAACAAATAGTCTTGCAGCCGTGCTCGTGACGGACCCCGACGTATTGGTGCAAACAGCGGTGTAGTCACCGGCATGGCTACTCTGGACATTTGTAATGTTGTAAACATCAGTATTTGCACCCGCAATGTTGGTGCCGTTGCGCCGCCACTGATAGGCCGGGAAAGGATTGCCAACGGCTGTAACCGAAAATGTAGCGTTCTCATTCGCATTCGCGACGACATTTGTCGATTGCGGTTGCACGAGTATCACGGGTGGTGTCGGCTGGCTCCAGTTTAGCACGACTGTTCCCGAAACGCCATTAAAACCGTCAACAGCAATCTTGTAAGTCGTGTTACTCGTGGCGGTGAAAATAACTCGACTCGCGCCGTTTCCACCGGAGTCGTTGTCATTAGTAACGGAGGTCAGCCCGGAGACTGAACTCCCGGTGTAAATCCCCAGCGTCGTGTTAAAGCTGCTGCCAATCGTGGAAATAGTGGTTTGGCCGCTGGCCAGGGCCGTCCACGTATACCAGATAGATTTGCCGCCCGCATTGCCAGGATGGTTCGGCTCGCCAGCTTCTTTTGTGGCCCTGAGATTGTCGTCTGTTGCGGAACCTAACGAGCCGGTAATTTCGCGTGCGGCAGTGAAATTGTCATTGCTCGCCACAATCGGCGCTATCCGCCCCCACCATGTTCCCCATCGACCATCACCGTCACTTAACCCATTTGAGACCGGAGTTGCCGCATATTCTTGAATCGTCCAGAGGTCAATATCGTTAACCGGGTCCGGCATCGTCGCGCTGTAATCGCCCCACCGATTAGCGGCATCGCCAAACGTTTTGTAATATATTCCTTCTCCCACCTTAAGCACGACTTCAGTTCCGACTGTTTCGACCGGGTCATAAAAATTTCGGAATACGTAATTTGCGCTGGCATACTGATTTGATGAGAACAGCGTGTAGCCGATGAGCACATCATTGAACCGATTCACCCCGATGCTCGGATAAGCGTAGTGCTTTATGTTCGCGGCGTCTTGAATTCTGCCTTGCTGAACCACAACACCATTGGTGGGCACAATCTGCCACCACTGTACTCCGCTTCGCGCGACGCTGGTTGCGGGAAGAAAGACGGTGTGAGCGCACCAAAGATGCCCATTGCGGTATGTGACGCTCTGCATGCGGTCGTCACCAGAATCAATCCGAACCGTCGTGTTGGACTGCCAAGCATAATTCACTAGCGGTGCCCGATTCGTCCATGTCCTTGCCGTGGCCGGATAGTTAGTGGTCGCCGTCACGAGCGGATTTGTCGTGTTCCCAGTGATGGTATAGAGTCTCAGGAATCCGAGTCTCTGGCCTGAACTGTTGGTGCCGGTGCCGTTCCAATTTTGCACCAAATACATCGCGTTTAGGTTTGTGTCGTATGTGGTGGCTGGAAACTGCGTTGCACCAAGACTGCCGGTAAGGTTTGTGACGACTCGGCTTGTCCCTCCCGCATAAATATTCGTTTTGTTGAAAACGTAAATTCGCGAACGAACGAACGGGTAATTTTGCGCCGCGTTCGTTGAGAAGATATTCACTTGAACGACCACCCATCGCTTGTTGAAGCCAACGGTTGGGAAGTCAACCCATGTCGCGTTGTTCGCGTCTCCGTCGAAGTTGTGCTTGTACCAAGAGTTCGTTGGGTTGCCGGTCTGAGAAACAGCAATCAAGAGAGCGGACGTAGGTTTTGCTGCGTCTGTGACGGCCACTGCTATCCATCGATCCTCATAGGGATCATAGAGAATGCGGGGGTCGAATGTATCCTGAAATGTGCCGGTGCCACCCCACCAGCTATTTAACGTGGTGGTAGTAATTGCGTTGCCGTTGCGGTCTTGGATTCGGACTCGCCCATTGTGCATGGCCATTAAGTGATTCGGACCCACCGCACCATGCGTGTCCGGCGGAATCCAAGTGTCATTATCATCCAATGCCTGAAAACTGTTAGTTGGAGAAGGGCTGGCTGCTAACGCCTGCACACCGGGCATCGGCGGTGGCCCGGAATACAACGTAATCGCTGCATCGGACGGGACGTCAAGGTTTGCCGGAACTACGCCAGTTGGATCGACCTGCCCGCCCTTAGCCTGAAATAATGATATTAGGCACAGACATGCGCCAAGCGTCGCGATTCTTCTCGCCATAGTCATACTTCTTGTTTAATGCGTTGGTTATTTTTCCCTTCCCTTATTCCCCCAAACTGCTGGCGCGGAGAATACCGCACGAAATAAAGAACGCAAGCGCAAAATATATGCAAATCATCCGTTTAGCGGTGTGGACAGTCTCGCAAAGTCTGCTGTCGTGACAGGCTGTGCGGTCGCGCCGCGATTACCGCGTGATTCTCGGAGCCACAATCCGCCAAAAGCGGAAGCGTGCGCGTTTGACTCAAGAACGGTTAGCCGAAAAGGCCGACTTGCACCCGAATTTTTTCGGGCGTGTGGAACGCGGCGAGGAGCATGTGTCCTTGACGGCACTTCTCAGAATCGCCAAGGCGTTGAAGGTTGACGTTGCCGACCTTGTGCGCGGGCTGAAATAAAAAAGGGCGGGGCGCGTTTCGCACCAAAGCTTTCAAAAGGGTTAAAACACGCCCGCCCAAACTCTCAGACGAGATGAACCGCGATACTAAACGTTATTGGGTCGGTGATCTATTAGTGGAGCCAGTTGTCGGATTTGAACCGACGACCGACGGTTTACAAAACCGTTGCTCTACCACTGAGCTAAACTGGCGTCCGTGGGGTGAATCGATGGTCGGGGCGGTGAGATTTGAACTCACGACCTCTTGCACCCCAAGCAAGCGCGCATACCAGCCTACGCTACGCCCCGACCGTTCCGCTTTCAGTCCGGCAGGAGCCGACCGAAAGCGATCCAGAATATCGTGGACGAGGGAGCGGAATTCAAACGAATTCGCCATCAAACGCTGTCTGCGCCCTGCGCCGATCTATCGTTTAGCGTTCCGCTCTTTTCCCAACGCCAGGCCCTCTGTTACCCACCTTGCCAAGGGGTGATCTGGTTTAAGGCGGGGACGATTTTGCGGCGAAGTTCCAGGAAATCATTTTCGCCCGTGTGGCGATACAGAACCTCGCCGCCGGGAGCAATCAGCAACGTGTGGGGCAGGGCGCCGCTCCATTCCGGGTCCAGAGCTTCAATTAACTTATATTTCTCCGCATCGCCGAAATAGAGGTTGCGTGTCGAACCATGGTGTTGCTGCAGGAATTTGAGGACTTTCTCCTTCTCGTCGGGAAACTGTGCCGCGATGGTGACCAACTCGAAGTCGCGATGCCGGAACCGGAGGTTGGTTTCGACGAGATCGTCGAATTCGGCAACGCAAGGACCGCACCAGGTCGCCCAGACGTTTATAAGACGCACTTTACCCGATTTGTTTGCACGAAGTTCCTGCAGCGCTTTTGCATCTGCGGGGTCCACTTTGACTGGTTCCTTGCGCACCTTTTCCAGCCAGTGGCGGTTCGATTCGATTTTGTCGTCCCACTTGGTCGAGCAGCCAAAGACTTTCGTGGTTGTGACCGGGGGCTCTTTGCCAGCGAGCAAGGCATCGAGCGCGCCGCGGGTGTCGCGCGATTTCACAAGGTCTTCGCGTTCATTGTCGTCGATGCGTCCCTGATAACGCAGCTTGCGGTCCGCATCGAAAATAAATACCTGCGGCGTGGCGGTTGGACCGAATTTCTTCGCCAGCGCTTCAGTTGGACCGTCGTCCAGATAAGGGAAATTGAATTTGCGGTGCGCGGCGCGGATTTTCATCGCATCGAAGGAATCGTCCAAATCGGTGTAGCCCAACTCATCGAGTCGCACGGCATCGGGACTGTTGGGATTGATGCCGATGATAGCGACGCCGCGCGATGCGTAATCCGTAACGAGCCGCTTAATCCGTTCCTCATATGCCTGGGCGGTCGGGCAATGGTTGCATGTAAAAATAATCACCAGCAACCTGGCTTTCGAAAAATCGTTCAGGCTGTAGTTGTGTCCGTCGACGCCCGGAAGGTTGAAGTCAGGTGCTGGCGAACCGATCGCCAAAGGTGGGTATTTCAAATCGGCTGCACCGGCGCCGCTAATCCAAGAGACAATCAGCAGACCAAAGATCAAGAAGCCACGCATAGTGCCTTTCTAGTGCATCTGGTATTGGAATACCATGTTTTTCAATCACGGCGCCGCGAGCGAGCCGCACCACCCAGAGCGGCCAGGCAGCAACAACGCGAAGGCGTGCGCTCCCCGAGAAGGTAGACGGTTCTGTGGCCGATTCCGGGGCCCGGATTTGGCGCGCCTGATGCTATATAGCTGGGCATGTTGAAATGGTTTAAATCGCTGTTCAAAGGCCCGGAACCGGCCGGACCGCCGCAAACCTTACGCGCGTTTCACACCAATGACGCACCGATCAGCAAAGAGGGCATTTTGGTGGATCAAGACGGTTGGCTCATCGATTCGCGCGAGAATCACACGGTGAGCCTGTTCGAGGTGCCGACGGGCGACGAACAATGCATGCTTACCTTCAAGGCGAAGATGAGAACGAGTGATTTACAGGGTCGTGCCTTTCTGGAATTGTGGTGCCGCGTGCCTGGCGTGGGGGAATTCTTTTCCAAAGGCCTGAACAAAGCCGTGCGAGCGACAACGGATTGGGCATCATACGAAATCCCGTTCTTCCTGAAGAAAGGCCAGAAGGCCGACTTGGTTAAATTGAACCTGGTCGTCGAAGGCATTGGTAAGACGTGGATCAAAGATGTCGAGCTCCTCAAGACCCCACTGAAGGCGTAGAGAACGACGCCATTAAACGCTCGCCGCCTCTTTTGGGGAGAGTTCGCGCATCACTCGAAAGCCGGTTGGGCGGTTCCGGCGCTCATTGGCGGCGGACGCGGGGAGGAAAGTTGGGCGGCCTTTTCGCGGATGATCGCTTCGCAGCGTGTGATTTCTTCTTTGCGCTGCTTGAGGTAATCGTCGGCAATGGCCTGCAAATCGTCGATGTTATAGAGGTACACGTTGTCGAGGAAGTTCACTTGCGGATCGATGTCGCGCGGCACGGCAATATCGATGAGCAGAAGCGGCCGATTGCGACGCGCGCGCATGAGCGGCTCTAGTTTCGCGCGGTCGAGAACATAATGGGGCGCCGACGTGCTGCTGATGACAATATCCACGTCAGCGAAGGTCTTTGACCATTCTTCGAAATGAATGGCGGTGCCGCCCAGTTCGGAAGCCAGGGCGGCGGCACGTTCGTAGGAGCGATTGGAGACGATGATGCTGCGCGCACCGCGGGAAAGGAGGGCGCGCGCGGTTTTCTCGCTGGTTTCGCCGGCGCCAATCACCATCACCTGACGATCGGTAAGGGCAGAAAAAATCTTTTCCGCGAGCTCGACGGCGACGGAGCCGACAGAAACGCTGCCGCGTTGGATGTTGGTTTCGGTGCGGACGTGCTTGGCGACATTGAAGGCTCGCTGAAAGGCTTTGTTAAGGGACGGGCCGGTGTGGCCGGCCTGGAGGGCGAATTCGTAGGCCTTTTTTAGCTGGCCGAGAATTTCTGTTTCGCCGAGCACCATCGAGTCCAATCCGCAAGCGACCCGAAAGAGGTGTTCGATACTGCGCGGCTCTGTGAGGGCATACATTTCGTCGGCAAGCGGTTCATGATAATCGTGGCAGGTTGCGAGGAAGCGCCGGAGTTCGGCGAGCGCGTTGGGCGGCTCCTGAGTGGTTGCCACGTAAAGCTCAACGCGATTGCATGTTGATAGAATGACAGCTTCCTCGGCCAACTTCATCTCGCGCAGAGTTTGCAGTGCTACGGGAAGACGCGCTTCACCGAACGCAAAGCGCTCGCGCAAAGCGACTGGCGCGGTGTGATGACTCAGGCCAAGAACGACGATCATGGCGCGTGGATGGGCGAAAGCAGGCTCGCGCCCCAATAGGTTAGCAGGACGAAGACGAAGGTGCCGACCGCGCCAGCGGCGAATCGCCGGCCGCCCTGGGCAAATCGCCAGCGCATAATCACCAACGCCAGATATAAGCCCCAGACCAGGAACGACCACAGGATTTTCGGGTCACTTAAATATTTTACATTTCCGAGCTGGCGCGCAAGGACCGCGCTGATGACCAACGCGGACGTCCACAGCACCAACCCGCCAAGCAACAATCGGCCGGCAACCAACTCGAGACGTTGCAAAGGAGGCATCAGCGAAAGAACGGCGCGAAATTTGTGGAACTTCAGGTCACGCTCCTGGGTGAGATACATCAGGCCGGCGACGCAACTCAGCCCAAAAGCGCCATACGCCAGCGCGAACAGAGCCACGTGAAAGCTCAGCCAGCCTTCGCGCGCGGTGATGGCCGTCCGTTGGTCCAGTTGCGGCATTAACGCAAACACGCTGATGGCGAAGAAGAACGGCGAGGCAAATGCGCCGAGGAAGCGCAAGCGCGACCACAGACCGACGGCGAGATAAATCGCGAGCATCATCCATTCGGCGAATAGCGTGGCTTCGTAGAGGGTATGGATGGGGCAACGATTATAAGTGAACCCTCGCTTGAAAATCGCGATCGTGTGGAAAATGAATGCGCCGAGCAGCAGCCAATAGCTGACGTGCGTGTCCTGGCGAAAGCCCCTTCTAAACAGAAAAATCGTATAGACGCTGCTCAGTGCATAGAACAGAACAGCGATAAGGAAACTCGTTCGATCCGACCAGAACACGACTTTAGATTAACGGAGCAGGGGTGCGCCGCAAGCCGGAAAGGGCCGATTCCCCAACCGCGAATGAACACCAATGGACGCGAAATGGCTTGAACGGGAGGGCGCAGAGAGGGCGCTGATTAATGGATAATTGGATTTTTGGATTATAGGCTCAGGACGAGTTGGCCAACTTCAACTCCTCGGAAGCCGCAGGAATGAATACCTTTTTGAGCGCAAGTTGGTGCAAGTGGTCGTGGGTTCGTCTTTCAGGCCTCGCGGTTTATGGTTCCGGGTTTGGCACTCTCCCCCTTTACCCCCCCCTCTGGAGCCGTTAACCCCGTTAGGAGCCGCATAAACATTGGGTGAAGTGGATGTCGCCTACCCGTTAGGTGGGCGTTAACCCCCCGTTAGCAAGGCGTTAGAAATTTGCAGCCGAGGAGCCAACCATTGTCCGGCCAGGGGAGCACCTCTTTGCCGCAAGTCGGAATTACACAAACTGCTTGCCCGTTATACCGGCATTTGGTATAGGTATTGGGTAAATGCCGATCCGATCGTTCCTGACGCAAGGAACCGAAGACATCAATTACAGTCGCCAGAGTCGGTTGGCGCGACGCACGTTGCCGATAGAATTGCATGAGAAAGCAAGGGTCAAGCTGGCGAGACTTCACGCGGCTGAGTCGCTGGAGGACCTCGCCACGCTGCCGGGGAGCCGTTTTGAGAAGCTCAAGGGTGATCGGAAGGGCCAGTACAGCATCCGCATCAACAATCAATACCGCATCTGTTTTTATTGGCTGAATGATGCCGCTGAAAAAGTCGAAATCGTCGATTATCATTAAGGTGCAACCATGAATCACACGATTAGCGTCCATCCCGGCCAGGTGCTGAAGGACGAACTTGATGAGCGAGGGCTTTCACAAACACAACTCGCAGCGCACATAGGCGTGCTACCAAAAACGATCAACGAAATATGCCGAGGGAAACGCGGCATCAGCGCTTTGATGGCCGTGCAACTTTCGCGCGCGTTGGGAGCTTCTCCCGCTTTCTGGCTGAACCTTCAAAAGAATTGGGAGTTGAGCCAGGTAGACGAATCACGCTACCGCAGCATTTCCAAACTTGCGGCATAGTCGCCTTAGTCCAGCCAAATCGGCTGGGTGAAGGCGCCGTTGGAGGCGATGTCCCAGACTTCGAAGCGGACCCATTTGCGGCCCTGGAGTTGGGGGCGCATTTGCAGGGTGCGGGTGCCGAAGGCGGTCGAGTCTGAGAGATCGATGCTCTCGCGAAAGACTTGCGTGCCGTCACCGGTGATTACTTCAGCGAAACGCAGCGGAAAGGTCCAATCGAGGGCGATACGCAAATCCGAGCGCGTGGGTGCGCGGACGATTTCGCCGCTCTCTTTGCCATTGAGCGTGTATTCACGGATGAGAATTTCGCCTGTGGTGACGAAAAATTGGCCGCGACGGAGGGCATCCATGATGGGTTGCCAGCCGTCCTCGAAGCGCGGCAGGCGCTTGAGACGCACGTAATTGATATTCATGTGGCCGTAGAGTTCGTGGCTGCGCTCGATTTTGAAGACGTCGACTTCTCCGGGCATGTATTTGCGCTGGCCCCAATTGGCCATGTCATTGAACAAATCGAGCGCGCGCTCGCCCAGGCGTTCGCGCGAAAGGTCCGCGGGCATGCCTTTCCACGCGGCGCCGAGCCAGAAGTCGCTCAGATAAAAATCTTCCTTGCGAAAAATGTCCGGCGTCCAGCTCGAGGCTTTGATGCGCGGATGCGCGACCCAGCCGAGGCCATGCTCCTGCCGGAGCAGGTCAATCATGTCCTGACGCGAGCCCACGCGATAAACCTTCCCGAACTTCGGCTCATCGCTCACGAATGGTTTGTCGGCGGGGCGTTGCTGGATGAAATAGATGGGCTTGGGAAAGAGGCTCATCCAATGCCCGGGATGTTTCCCCGGTTCGGCAATGCCGAGAATGCCGCTGATCTCTTCGCCGGGAATGAGCAGCAAATTCGGTTCCGACAAGCGCCGGCATTCCTTGAACATGGCTTCCATCTCCGGCAGCCGCAGCGGCCCTCGATCGTTCTGGTGGCCATCCCCATGAAAGTCGGCGATGTGGACAGCATTGACGCCCATGTCTTTGAACACGTCCACGAACTCGGGTCGTCCGCTGAAATTGCGTTTCATGGCTTCGACCGCGACGGCCATATGATAATGGGTGGTGAATGTGACATGGCCCGGCAGTTTCGCGAAACGATCGTCGCGCGTGTAACGCAGTGTGTCCCGAAAAGCCTCGTCGGCATTCTTTGACGTGAGCAAGTAAAACACGCCGAGGCGTTGCCTGGTCCCCGGCGGCGCATTGAACCACGGCTCGAAGGCGCGTCCGCCATCGGCCACCTGGCGGATGCCGAGGCCGTAGGGCATTCCGTTCATGCGATAGTTCTGGCCGAACCAATTGAATTTGAGATTGTCGGTCCAATCGCGCGGGAAATGGAACTGGTGCGGCGGCGGGAAGCACGCGAGAGCGCCATTGGCCGATTCAGCAATGATCATTCGGTGCTGCACGGCAAGAAGGCGATTGTGATAATGGCCGCTGACAGCAATGCGCGTGAGCCTGGCGGTGTCTTGTGTCTTCCACGCGATCTCGCGCCAGCCCGGATTTTCGCCTACCAGGCCGGCATCGTAGATGAACGCGCGGTCGTCTTCGTCAGTGGCAACGACCGCTTCGACGTGCAGCAACCGCGCGCCTGGATAAAGGGTGAAGTGGAGCTCGCCACGGAAGTTCCCGATGGTCAAATCGCCAATCGCGATCGTTGCCTGGCGGCCGGCACCGCTGACGGATACGTGCTTTGGGTCGAGTGCAGATGCGAAGTCCTGATGTGGCCGCTTGGACGGGTTATCAAAAAACACGTTCCACTTGCTCATGTCCGGCGGGCGTCCGGATGCAGGCACGCGCGTGCCCGCTGTCATAAAGAACACCGGCTGCAGGTTGGTCACGACGGGCAGTGGGGGACCCCAGGTCGATTTGGAAGTGCCGAGCAGTTCAATCAGCGGCCCGCCCGCGCGGAAATTGAGTTGCATCCGTCCCGCTTCGCCTTGCTCCATCGGCCATGCGGCTTCGAGCAGCAATCCATTTGTGCGGATGATTACGCCGCAGTTTGGATTGTAACCACTCAGGTCAACCTTCAAGTCTTGCGCACAAGCGAGTGACGCGAACGAGAAAAGAATCGAAGGGATGGCTCGTATGGTCATATTTGACTGTAAAGCTGCGGGCGATGTAAGCCGCAAGGCGATAATTCGCGGTTATGATGTACGCGTGGCCAACTGCGAGGAGCCCAAGCGGCTGAGAAGCTCGCACACTGAAAGATTCTGGTTCGGCATGACATAATTGGGCGCGATTTCGTTCCATGGAGCGAGCACGAAGCGGCGTTCGTGGGCGCGTGGGTGAGGAAGTATCAGGTGGGGACCCTTGCGGATTTCGTTGCGGAAGGCGATCAGGTCCAGGTCAAGCGGACGCGGTTCGTTGAGGACACTTTTGGGTTTGCGGCCGAACTCGATTTCGAGTGCTTTGAGTTTTTTGAGCAGGGTTTCAGGCGTTTCGTCCGGCAGAGGATCGAGGCTGACCATGGCGTTGATGAACGGCGCGGAATCCGGCGGGCAATCAACCGGTTCCGTCTGCCAAAGCGAGGAACGCTTGAGAGTGCCGGCGGAAAGTTGCTCGAGCCGGTCCATAGCGCGCAGAACAATCGCGCCAGAATCGCCGACGTTTGAACCGAGCGCGACGAAGGCCGTCATTTCAGACCGAGCACGTCCTGCATGTCGTACACGCCCGGCTTCTGCTGGACGACCCACAGCGCGGCGCGCAAAGCGCCGTTCGCGAAGGTTTCGCGGCTTGCAGCTTGGTGGGTGAGTTCGAGGCGCTCGCCATTGGCTGCGAAAATGACCGTATGATCGCCCACCACATCGCCACCGCGCAATGAATGCATGCCAATTTCGGTATCGGTGCGTTCGCCGGTGATGCCTTCACGGCCGTGGCGGATCACTTTCGCGAATTGCAGTTTGCGGACGGCGGCGAGAATTTCGGCGAGGGTCACGGCCGTGCCGCTGGGCGCGTCCTTTTTCATTCGGTGATGCATTTCGACGACTTCCAGATCGAACCCCGGCCCAAGAATCTCCGCGGCTTTGCGGGTGAGCCAGAAAAGCGTGTTGACGCCAGTCGAGTAATTGGACGCAATCACCATGGGGATTTGTGACGCGCAAGTGAGAATCTTTTTCTTCTCCGAGTCGCTGTGACCCGTGGTGCCGATGACGATGGCTTTGCGATGGTTCGCGCAGAGCTCGGCGAACTCCGGGGTGGCCTGATGGAAGCTGAAAT
>Ga0066652_100001055_pt1 | contig 13886 bp, 11 predicted proteins | sample GraSoiAngelo_101_FD_71413 | JGI IMG/M metagenome (GOLD analysis project Ga0066652, IMG submission 71413) | Grasslands soil microbial communities from the Angelo Coastal Reserve, California, USA - 14_0903_02_30cm | ecosystem: Environmental > Terrestrial > Soil > Grasslands | place: USA...
ACACCCGCCGCGCCTCGACGAGCTCGATGCCCGCCGACGCGATCGCCTCGCGCGCGGCCCAGTACCCCTCGCCCTCGAGCTCGGGCTCGGGGGGCCGAAGCGGCGGGATTCCGCTCGAGGCCGGGCCCGGCGCCGAGGCGACGATCCCCAGCGCGCGCACCGCCGAGTCGATCGTCGCGTAGACCGGAACGCGAGCCTCGCGCAGCGCGGCCGCCGGCCGCGAGTCCCAGTGCATTGTCTGGACGACGAGCGGGTGGCCGGCGCGGTCCGCCGCGGCGGCCATCTGCCGCGCGACCCGCAGCTCACGCTCGCCCGCCTCGGGGGCGTCCACGCTGTAACCGCCGAAGTACCCCGTGAGCAGGGTCGCGTCGACCTCTCCGGAGGACGCCACGCGATCCACGATCCGTGCGTAGCTCTCGAGGTCCTGCTCGCCGGCGCCCCCGAGATCGACCGGGTTCGTGGCGACCGGGCGCCCCGGAAGGGATTCGGTGACCCGCTCCCGAGCGGCGGCGCTGAAGGCGGGGAGCTCGAGGTCCGCTCGAGCGGCGAGGTCGGCCGCGATCACCGCGTGCCCGCCTCCGTCGGAGACGACGGCCGTCCGCCTCCCGATCGGCCGATGCCGGCCGAGGACGAGCTGCGCCACGTCCATGAGCTCCGACAGGGAATGAACGCGGATTGCCCCCGCGGCGCGGCAGGCGGCGTCGACCGCGGCCGACTCGCTGACGAGGGCGCCGGTGTGGGAGACGGCGGCGCGCGCGCCGGCGGGGCTGGCGCCGGCGCCGAGCACGATCACCGGCTTGCCGGCGGAGCGTGCGGCGGCGGCGAGCGCGCGGCCGTCACGGAAGTCCTCGAGGTAGAGGGCGATGACGCGCGTCGCCCTGTGGGCGGCGAGGTCCGCGACGAGATCCGCGGCCTCGAGATCGGCCTGGTTCCCGATCGAGGCGACGCGCGAGAACCCGAGCCCGATGTCGCTCGCCATCCGCGAGAGCTCCAGCGCGACGTTGCCGCTCTGGCAGACGAGCCCGATCGGGCCCACGGGGAGTCGGGGCAGGCCGAGCGAGAGCCCGGTCCCCGTGTCCGCCACGCCCAGGCAGTTGGGGCCGATCATCACGGCGCCCGCCTGCCGCACCCGGGCGACGATCGCCTCCTCGCGCTCGCGCCCGTCGGCGCCCTCCTCGGCGAGCCCGGCCGTGATCGCCACGATCGCGCGGGCCCCCGCGTGGAGCGCGTCGCCCACCGCGTCCTCGAACGCCGACGCCGGTACCGCGACCACCACGAGCTCGGGTTCCTCGGGCAGCTCGCTCGCCGAGCGATAAGTGGACTGGCCCAGGACCTCGGGGCCGCGGGGGTTGACGAGGTAGACGGCGCGGCGGTCGGCGTCCTCGAGCGCGTAGCGCGCGAGCCAGTGTCCCCACTTCATCGGGTCCGCCGACGCGCCGACCACGGCCACCGAGCGCGGGTCGAACAGGCTCCCCACCGCGCGCGTGGGTCGCGCTGCGCCGTTCGTCGTCGCCACCTCAGCCGGCTCCCATGCCACGGCCGCCGACCGTCGGCCGCAGCTCCTCGAGGAGCCGTCCCGCAACTCGAAGCCCGCTCTCGACCGCGCCCTCCATGAAGCCGGGCCACCGAGTCGCCGTCTCCGACCCAGCGAAGTGGATCGGCGGCACGCCGCGGACCAGGCGCGGCAGGTTCTCCGTCGCGAAGCCCGGCCGCCAGCCGCCCCAGGTTCCTCCGGTCAGCGGGTCCGCGGTCCAGTCGTGCCAGGTCGACGCGAGCACCCTCACCTCGGGCAGGTAGCGGCGAAGCGACGCCTCGACGGCCTCGGCGTCGTCGCCGTCGAGGCTCGACGAGTCGCGACCGAAGGCAACCACCAAGGTCCCCTGAGCCGTCCGCTTCCAGGACGAGGCGACGTCGATCCCGGGGACGGCGCCCAGCGCGTGGAAGTCGTCGGGCGCCTCCTCGACCAGCGCCCAGTACTTCGCGCCGTGGTTCGCGGTACCGGCCTCGATCCCGTCGAGCAACGGCGACGGGAGCGAGGGGGGCAGGACGATTCGCCGCATCGAGTTCAGGGGCGGGGTGATCACCACCGCGGCGGTCCTCAGGGTCTCGCCGCCCGCGTGGACGAGCGCCGAGCCGTCATCGACCTCCACCGCCTCCACCGGAACAGCGCGCCGGATCTCGGCCGCGGTGTCGGCGGCGATCGACTCGACCAACCGGGTCGTGCCGCCCTCGATGTCGGCGTAGTCGACGCTGAGGAAGGGCCAGAGCCCGCCGGCGGCTGCGACCTGGCGGGCGAGGACGAGCATCGAGATCTCGCCGGCCTCGCCGGAGACGAGCGAGCTCCCGAACACGGACGCCAGCCGCCGGGTGGACCCTCCGACGCCGAGGCCGCCGATCCAGTTCGTGATCGGCACGTCGAGATCGTCCACGTCCTGCTCGGCGCCGGGAAGCGACGGATCTATCCGGTCGCCGGTGAGGTGGCACGCGACGAGGAGCCGTTCCAGATCGGCGAGCTCGCGGGCGGGGACGGGGAGCGAGCCTTCGCGCCGAGCGCCGTCCAGGAACCACACGTTGGGAGGGACGAAGGGCCTCTCCTCTCCGGTCGAGATCCCGTAGCGAGCCAGCTCGCGCGTCATCAGCGGCTGGCGCGAGTCGACCGACATCGCCCCCAGGTCGAGGTCCATGCCGGCAAGCGCCGCGCGCTTGGTCCACGCCCGGCCGCCGATCCTGTCCCTCGCCTCGAGAACCGCGACCTCGAGTCCTGCGTCGCTCAGCTCGCGTGCCGCGACGAGGCCCGCGAGCCCCGCTCCGATCACGACCGCGTCGGCGTCGCGCGGGCTCATCGCGCCGCCCCGCCGGGGTCCTCGGCGACCGCCTCCGTCCGCCGGGCCGCGTCGTCGCCGTCGCCCGTGAGCAGCCTCAGGGCGTCGTCCGGCAGGTGGACGAGCACGGGATCTCCCTGCGAGTAGGCCGACACCGAGCCCGTGTTCGCGATCGACGCCTGGACCAGCGCCCCGGTCGCGAGCCGAATCACGACGTGGAGGTTCGATCCCACGTAGATCGTCCGGTCGACCATGCCCGGCAGGCAGTTGGGGGGCGGGGTCCCGTCGTGCGCGCGAATCTCCACACGCTCCGGTCGCACCACCACCTTCGCCTCGCCGCGCGCGGAGGTGTCACCGGAGCACGCTCTGAGCCGGAAGTCACCGACCCTCAACTCGCAGCCGCCCGCGTCCGAGCTCACCGCCTCGACGCTCATCAGGTTCGCGACTCCCAGAAAGTCGGCGACGAACACCGTCGTCGGCGTCTCGTAGACGTCCTGTGGCGTGCCGATCTGGTCGATTCGCCCCTCGTTCATCACCCCGATCCGGTCGCTCATGCTGAGCGCCTCCTCCTGGTCGTGGGTGACGAACAGGAAGGTGATGCCCACCTCCTCCTGGAGCGCCTTGAGCTCGATGCGCAGCTGCTTTCGGATCTTCGCGTCGAGGGCGCCCAGCGGCTCGTCGAGCAGGAGAACCGCCGGGCGCAGCACCAGCGCCCGGGCGAGCGCCACACGCTGCTGCTGCCCGCCCGAGAGCTGGGGCGGGCGGCGCGAGGCGAGCTCGCCGAGTTGCACCAGATCGAGCGCCTCGGTCGCCCGCCGCCGGGCATCGGCCTTCGAGAGCCTCTGCCATCGCAACCCGTACGCGACGTTCTCGAGCACGTCCAGGTGCGGAAACAGCGCGTAGCTCTGGAAGACGGTGTTGACGTTGCGCCGGTGCGCGGGCACCTGCGAGAGGTCCGCTCCGTCGATCAGGACCGCTCCGGCGGAGGGACGCTCGAAGCCTGCGACGAGTCGAAGGGTCGTGGTCTTACCGCAGCCGGACGGGCCGAGCAGTGAGAAGAACTCGCCGCCCCGAATCCGCAGGTCGATCGCGTCGACCGCGACGAAGCCGTCGAAGTCCTTGCTCAGGTTGCGCAGCTCGATCGCACCCCCCGCGGTCTCCTCTGCTCGCACTTCGTCGCTCACAGATCCCTCACCTCCTCAGGCCTCGAGCGCGGCGAGCCCGGACACCGCCTCGGTCGTGTCCCGCGCCTCCGTGCGCCTTCCGAACGAGCGCAGGATCGCGAACGCCGCGCCGACCCCGATCAGGGTGACCAGGACCAGGATCGTCGCCAGGGCGTTGATCGCCGGCGTCGTGCTGCCGCCCCGGGCGTTCGCGTACAGGTACATCGGGATCGTGGTCGTGCCGGCGTCCGACGACATGTATTGGGTGACGACGAAGTCGTCGATCGACAGGGCGAAGCAGATGAGCATGCTCGCGAGGATCGCCGGGAAGAGCAGCGGCACGAGCACGGTCCGCAGGGCCTGTCGCGGCGAAGCGCCGAGGTCGCGCGCCGCCTCCTCGTACTCCGGGCCGATCGAGGCGAGGCGGCTGCGGACGATGACCACGACGTAGGAGAGCGAGAACGTAACCTGGCCGATCACCTGCGCCGTCGTGCCGAGGTTGACCAGCGCGAAGGGCACGATCGAGAGCTGCGTGAACACGAGCAGTAGCGCCACGGCCATCGCCAGCTCGGGCGTCACGAGCGGCACCAGCATCAGGAAGTTCGCCGTGCCTGAGCCCCGCCCGCGCCAGCGGGCGAGGCCGAGCGCGAGGATCACGCCGAGCGGAGTCGCGATCGCCATGTCGAGGACGGCGAGCTCGAGGCTGTGGGTGAGCGCGTGGGTGAGGGTCGGATCGTGGAAGACGGAGAACGTCGGGTCCCCCCACCACCATCGAATCGAGAACCCCTGCCAGACGCTCCGCGAGCGACCGTCGTTGAACGAGAACAGGATCGCTGCCAGCACCGGGAGGAGCGCCCAGGCGAGGTAGAGCCAGGTGGCCGCCGCGAGGAATCGCGGCCGGCCCCACGGATTGCGAATCCACGCCGCCGCGCGGGAGAGCGCCGTCTCCGGGGGTCGGCGCGCCGGAAGCCCGACGCTCGTCACGTGAGCCTCCTGCTCTGGCGGGCGGTCTCCCACAGGTAGTACGCCATCCCCACCGCGAGGATGGTCATCAGGACGAGCACCATGGCCGCCCCGAGGTTCTTCTGCGGCCCTCCCTGGATCAGCAGGTTGACGCTGTTTCCCAGCATGTTGGTGTGGGGCGAGCCGGAGATCAGGTCGTTCGTGTAGTAGTCGCCGAACATCGGCAGCACGATCAGCGCGCTGCCGGCGAGGATGCTCGGCCAGCTGAGCGGCAGGGTGACCCGCAGGAAGGTGCGAATCGGGGAGCCTCCGAGGTCTCTCGAGGCCTCGAGCAGGCTCTGGTCGATCCGGTCCAGCCCCGCGTAGACCGGGAGGATGAAGTACGGGATGTACCCGTAGGTCAGCGCGATGATCACCGAGAGCGGATTGCCGTTCAGCCAGTCCGGCGGGTGGGCGAAGCCAACGTGCTGGAGCACCTGGTTCACGTATCCGTCCGGCGCCAGGAGACCGATCCAGGCGAGCATCCGCATCAGGTAGCTGACCCAGAAGGGGACCACGAGCAGGACGAGCAGCAGCGCCTTCGTCCGGCGGGCGTGACGCGCGATGTAATAGGCGACCGGATAGCCGATCGCGAAGCAGAGCGCCAGCGAAGCGGCGACGAACAGGAGCGTGTTGCGAACCGCCCCCCAGTACTGCCCGCCGGGGACCACGCCCTTGAACGCCTCGAGGACGAAGCCCACGTTCCAGTCGATCGGGTTCCAGGTTGGAACCGGCTGGAGGAGCTGGTCGATGCTTCCCATCGCGACCGCGAGCACCGCGTACGCGGGTACGACGACGAACAGGCACAGCCAGATGACGCCGGGAAAGGCGAACGCCCGCCAGTACCAGCGCGGGTAGGTCACGTCGACTTCACCCGCGCCCAGGCGGTCTCCCACTCGCTGAGGCCGAGCTCCGACAGGGCCGCCTCGACGTATCCGTGCCGGAACTGGTCCTCGCGGAGGATGGTGTCGGTGAGGTTCGACGGCACGAGTCCCGCGTCGAGGACCTTCTGCGGTGTGAAGCCGGTGAGCGGCTGCTGGTACACCGTGTAGCTGAAGTTCTCGAGCGCCACCTCGAGGTCCAGGATGTAGTCGAGGAAAAGGTGGGCGAGCACGGGGTTCTTCGCCCCGTTCAGCACGGTGAGGGTGTCGTTGTCGATCAGCCCGCGCCCGTCGCGGGGCCACCAGTAGCTGATCTGGCTGGGTGAGGTCCCCTTCGGCAGGTAGTACGCGATCCCGGCGATGTCACCCGACCACGATTGGTGAAGCCAGATGGACGCGTCGGCGAGGTGCTGGTAGTCGTTGGTGGTGAACTTCAGGTTGACGGTGTTGACGAGCTGGACCAGGGCGTTCTCGGCCGCCTGGACATGCGAGGGGTCGTCGGTGTTGACGTCCGTGATCCCGTTTCGCAGCAGGGCCATCGACAACGCCTCGCGCTCGTCGTCGAGCAGCCCGACCCGGCCAGAGATGTTCTGCGACTGCCAGAAGAAGTCGTAGGGATTCGCCAACCGCTCCGGGTGGAAGTCGGGCAGCTTGTCGTTGCGCCACCCGATGCCGGTCGTGTACACGGTGTAGGGCACTGAGTAACGGGCCCCGACGTCGTACCAGGGGTTCGCCAGCGAGCGCCACACGTTCCGGCGCAGGTTTGAGATGTAGCTGTGGTTGATCGGCTGGATGATCTTCCCCGCCACGAGCAGGCTGATGAACGGAAGCGTGGGCACGAAGACGTCGAACTGCACCGCGGTCGAGGACAGCTTCGCGATCGCCTCGTCCATGGTCGAGAAGGTGCTGAGCTGGACGTCGACGCCGTACTTGGCCTCGAAGCCCTTGATCACCTGGGGATTCAGGTACTCGGCCCAGTTGTAGACCTGGAGGGGCCCGGCCTCGGGCTCCAGGCCGGACGCGATCGCCCGGTTGTCGCGATAGATCGGGAGCGCCACCGGGTTGTCCGGGCGTCCGAGCTCCAGTCCCCCCGGACCGCGATTGGGCGAGCTCCCGCCCGGCGGGGTCGTGGTGTTGCTGCATGCGGCTAGGAGGTCCGCGGAGGACAGCGCGAGCGCCGCCCCCGCCGCGCGGGTGAGCAGGCGGCGGCGCGTCGTCCGCCACTCGGGCGCGCGTTGGCCGGGCGGCTCCCCGTCCACGCTACCCCTCTCGACGCTCGGCACCCTCGCGATCCTCCTCCAGGCCCAGCTCCTCGACGACATAGGTCCACGTCAGGCTGCGCATGCGCTCCAGGGACATCTCCGGGTCGCCCATCAGGACCCGCACGCCGCAGCCGTCGATCAGCGCCAGCAGGCAGTCGGCGAATGTCTCGGGGTCGACCGGGCTCACCTCGCCTGACTCGATGCCCGCGGCGACGGTGTCGCGGATCCAGGCGTGCATCTCGCCGTAGAGGCGCGCCGAGGTCGGGCGCAGCTCGGGGTGGCGGATGGCGCGAAGCCAGAGCTCCGCCCAGAGCATCCAGTCACGATGCTGATCGCCGGGGAGCGGGAGATAGGTCTCGACCATCCCCCAGAGCCTCTTGGCGGTCGTCGCCGGCCCGGCCTCCCACTCCAGGATCCGCTCGTTGCCGAGCAGGTCGTACGAGTACTGGAGCGCCTCGGCGAGCAGCGTCTCGCGGGAATCGAAGTGGTAGTGGATCAGGGCCGGCGACACGCCGGCGTCCTGAGCGATCCTGGCGATGCGCACGTCGTCGATGCCCTCGGTCGCGATCCGCCCCACCGCCGCGGCCAGGATCCGTTCGCGCGTGTTCGGCTCGGGGGGGTCGGCGATCGCGGTGGCGGGAGCGCCGGTCACGCCGGGGCCTCGCCGTACGCCCCGAGGTCGCCTCGGACCCGGTCGGCGAGCCAGCCGACGCCTGCCTCGCGGGCATTCAGCGGGCCGCAGCGGTACCCGGTCGTGTGCAGGCCGCGCTGGACCGCCTCGACCAGCTCCACGTCCTCGTGGTTGACCACGTCGTTGACGCGGTCGTTGACGGCCCTGATCGCTCGGTCCCGAAGCCCCTCTCGCCGCGGCCTCAGCATCGCCCACGTGTCGCGCGTTCGCTCCGGCCCATCGGGCGAGATCTGCCAGATTCCGACCTGGTCCGGATACAGGTCGATCGCCGTGTTCGGATAGATGAACAGATAGCGCCAGACGCGGCGGTCCTCATCGGTGAGCGCCCCCATCGGGCGGACGAGGCGCTGGTAGAGGCGCTCCGCGCGGTTCTCGGAGGGGTGCGGGCGCATCGGCGCCTCGAACCACACATAGTGGTCTCGAACCTGGGGCCGATAGCGCTCGTAGTCGAGCAGCCTCATCAACGAGGGGTGGGCGATCGGGACGTGGTAGCCCTCGAGGTAGTTGTCGGCGACCACCTTCCAGTTGGCGGCCTGGGTGTGGGCGTCGCCGGCCTTCGCCCTGACCAACGAGGGGATTTCGTACGGCCCGAGCCGCGCCGGGAGATCGTCGACGAGCTCCCGGAGAGGAGCGGCCCCGGGGTCGAGGTTGACGAACAGCAGGCCGCAGAGCTCCTCGACGCGAACCGGCAGGAGCCCGTGTGCCGCCCGGTCGAGCCCACCGCTGAAGCCTCGGATTTCCGGCGCCCCGAGCAGCGAGCCGTCGAGCGCGTACGTCCAGCCGTGATACGCGCAGCGGATCGCCCGCGAGCAGCCGCTGCGCTCGCCCAGGAGCTGCCGCCCGCGATGGCGGCATACGTTGCGGAAGGCTTGCAGGCCCCCCTGCTTGTCGCGGGCCACGACGACCGATTGGTTGCCGGCGCTCGCCGTGATCCACGAGCCCGGGCCCGAGAGGTCGCTGATGTGGCCGGCGAGCTGCCAGGTGCGCTCGAAGATGGCTCGCTGCTCGATCTCCGCCACGGCGGGGTCGAAGTAGAGCCGCGGATCGAGCGCCCCGAAGGCGGTGGGACGACCGTCGCCCTGGTCGGTCGGGCTCGTTCGCACGCGAGTATCCGCTTCGGTGGGCACGCTCTCACTCTCCTGACCGTGTGGCCAGCGCCGGGGGAAAACCCCACGTATTTCGCTTGTTCATGGGGAGTAGCCCGGGCTGACTTTGTGATCAGACATGCTAACATATGGGCATGCCGAGGGCAAGCTGGCTGTCGCTCACGCCCGAGCCCGAGCGTGAGCTGCCGGCTCTGGTCGCCTCGGCGCGGGCGGGCGGCGCTCCGACGCCGGAAGACGTCGAGCGCGAGCGCGAGCGCCTTTCGGGCGTCGTCGTTCGCGGACGTGAGCGCGACTGGCTCGCCTATCTGAGCGAGGCGGTCGAGTTGATGATCTCCGGCCGCGCAGCGCTGTTGAGCGTGGAGGGTCGGCGCCTTGCCCTGGACGTGCTGGCGAACCATCACCGGCTCCTCCTCGGGTTGCCCGGGGATGCCGCCGAGCGGACGGCGGCCGAGCGCGCCGCCCTCGATGCGGCGCTCCGCCGCGCGATGGGCGACGCTGCTGAATCGAGCGATGCCCCGTGACCACCGCGACCGACCTTCCGACCGCCGACCCTGAGCTTTCGAGCGAGCAGCGGGATCTTCAGGAGCGGGCCCGGCGCTTCACCGACGAGGAGCTGATCCCGCGCGAGGAGCGTGCCGAGAGGGGAGGCGGACGCCTGCCCCCGGCCGAGGTGGCGGAGATCAGGAGGGCGGCGATCGAGGCGCGCCTCGCGGGGGGCCGCCACGCACCGGAACACGGAGGCCAGGGATGGACGATGTTCGAGAGCTTTCTCGTCAACGAGCAATTCGGGCGGGCGACGAACGGGCTCCACTGGCACGTCCCGCAGGCATACAACGTCCTCGCCGCGGGAAGCCGGGAGCAGATCGATCGCTACCTTCGGCCGGCCCTCCGAGGCGAGGGTGACACCGCGTACGCGGTCACGGAGGAGCAAGCCGGGTCCGACCCGTCGACGATCGCCACCACCGCCACCCGCAGCGAGGGCGGGTGGGTGATCGAAGGGGAGAAGTGGTTCGTGACGTCAGCCGATGTGGCGCTCGTGATCATCGTGATGGCGATCGCCGTCGACGGCGACGAGCGGCTCCCGACGCTGTTCTGCGTCCAGCCGGACGCCGCCGGGGTCGAGGTCGTCGACGACCCGCCGTTCACGCATAACTATCCGCACGGGCATCCCACCGTCCGCTTCGAGGCCGTCGAGGTGCCGGACGGGGCCGTGATCGGCGGCGTCGGCGCCGGCGACGAGCTGCAGCGGCGCTGGTTCACGGAGGAGCGCCTCGGGATCGCGACCCATGGCCTGGGCGCGATGTGGCGCCTCTTGGAGGAGGCGACCGCCTGGGCGCTCGAGCGGCGCCAGGGCGGGCGCAGGATCATCGAGTACCAGGGCGTCTCGTTCCCGCTCGCCGACTCGGCCACGGACGCCGCGGCCGGGCGGCTGCTCACGACACAGGTCGCTCGGCTCGTCGATGCCGGTTCCCCCGAGAAGATCGTCCACGCGAAGGCGTCGATGGCCAAGCTCTTCGTGAGCGAGGCGGCTTATCGCGCGGCGGATCGCGCCGTGCAGATCTTCGGGGGGCGCGGATACCTGCGAACTAACGTGGCTGAGCGCTTCCTCCGCGAGCTGCGCGTCGATCGGATCTGGGAGGGCACCTCCGAGATCCAGCGATTGATCATCGCCCGCGCGCTCGAGCGGCGCGGCGTGGACGCCACGATCCACTGAGCCGCCGCCGCCGCCCTCGGGGGGAGTGCCGGCCGCGCGGGGCGGTCGATCGAGCGGGCTATCCGCGCTTCGGACGGACGCCGGCGGTGCGCGGGATGAACTCGGGAAGGCCCCGGTCGCCGGCCCTGACGTCGAGGATCGCCTGGTGGCTGGGGTCGCCGCTGAAGAACGCCTGGTTGGCGACGATCAGGCGCCGGCCGAGGAACATGACGCTCGACGGCGTGTCGAACGGGACGCTCGATCCGTTCTCGCCGCTCTGCGGGGTGGCGGGGAACCGGTCGACCTCCTCCCCACCGGCCCCGACCTCGGCGATCTGGTTGCTCCCAGCGAGCGCCACGTAGACGCGACCGGAGCGGGCGATCGCGAAGCCGTCCGGCCCGTCGAGGGGCTCGCTCTCCCACAGCTGGCGGATCGGGCCCGGTCGGTGGTGTCGGCGGACGCGCACCGCGTACAGCTTGCCCGTCGACGGATCCCCGTCACCGCCGCCGGCCGAGCTCTGCTGGGCGAACAGCAGGCGGCGGCGGTCCCGCGTGGTGACAATGCCGGTGGTGCCGAACTGCTCGCCGTCGAGCCGCGGGTCGGAGAGCCAGACCTTCGCCTTGCCGCCGCCGCGAGGCACCCGCCAGATCACGCCCTGGAGGTAGTCGGTCACATACAGCGAGCCGTCCCGGCCCCAGGCGGCGTAGTCGGGCACCGGAGGCTGATCGGTAAGGGTCGGGGAACAGCTCGGGCCAGCTTGACCCGGAGCGCACGTGGGGAGGTCGGTGAAGGTCGCGTAGCGCCTGAAGCGACCGGTGCGCGGATTGAGCGTGAGCGCGCGCGGGGGGCTTCGGTCCAGCAAAATGAGCCGCCCCCGCGCGTCGCTCGTCGCCACCTGGACGCCGTGGTCCGTGGACAGGTCCTGGCCGCGGACCGTCCACGACCGAAGCAGCGCGCCGCGGCCCGCGTACTCGAAGACGCGCGAGGGAACGGAGTCGCCCGACGGGTTGTCGTAGGTGCCCTCGTAGATGCGCCGGTTCGGCGACACGTACGCTCGCGCCGGATAGCCGGGGGGCGGCACCAGAGCAAGCACCCTGGTGTCCCAGCGGGGACGGTGCCCGGATCCTGCGGCGGGGATCGCGGCCGAGAGCAGCGCCGCGAGCGCCAGGCCGGCGGCCGCGGCGCGCCTCACAGGTGGTCGAGGACCTCGGCCGCGGCGCGCTTTCCCGAGCGGACGGCGCCGTCCATGTAGCCCATCCAGTAGGTGGAGGTCTCGGTCCCGGCCCAGTGGATCCTCCGGACGGGCTTTCGGATCGCGGGGCCGTGGGCGAGCAGCGTCCCGGGGCCGGCGATCGCCACCGGACAGCCGCGGGTCCACCGCTGCTTCGTCCAGTCGGTCTCGAAGTAGTCGCGGGGATGCCTGGCCCTGGGCCCGAAGTAGGCCTCGAAGTTCGAGAGCACCGCGGCGCGACGCTCGTGCTTCGACATGTGGCGGAACCGACGCGCTTCGTGGCCGCCGATGAACCCGAACACGACGCCCTTGGAGCCGTCGGGTGGCGAGTCGTCGAAGGTCGCGTTCACGGGCCCGTTGAGGGAGAGGGCCTGGCCGGTCAGGCCGTGGTCGCGCCAGAAGGGCCGACCGTAGACGGCGGCGGCCTTGATCAGGGTGCCCTGCGGGAACCTCTGCACCAGGTGGTCACGCTCGGCCGGAAGGGCCGGGTGGTAGTGGATCCGGCCGGTCAGGGTCGGCGGGATCGCGACGATGACGCGCTTCGCGTGGACCTCCAGGCGCCGCGAGTGAATCGTCACCCCGTTCCCGTGCTGGACGATCCGGCGCACCGGGCTGCGCAGGACGACGCGATCGCCGAGCGCCTCGGCGATCCTCTTCGCGAGCCGCTGCGTCCCGCCGTGGAATCGCCACATCTGAGCCCCGTCACGCGTGCTGAAGTTGCGCTCAAAGGTGCCGGGATTCCGCTCGTTCCCGGAGGCCGCGATGTAGAAGAGCGTGTAGAGAAGCGAGAGCTCCCTCGCCTCGGCCCCGAAGATCGGGCGGGTGGCCACCGCGACGAGCCGTCGGAACCTGTCGTTGACCGAGTACGAGCTGTTCGACTCCAGCCAGTGCTTCAGCGTCTGCCCGTCCCAATCGGAGGCGCTGGACGCCTCCCACGGCGCGTCCACCGGCACCTGTCCCGCCATCTGGTCGAGCTGCGTGACGACCGCGGCCGCGTCCACATCAATGGTCGGATCGGGCGGGACGATCCCGGTCGGCGTCTTGTCGCTGTAGGTCGTCCGGGAGCCGTCGGCGTAGTAGACGTTGTCGCCCTCGTCGTAGGTGGCGAACTTGTGGACGTCGAACTGCTTCGCGAGGTGCAGGATGTGGTTCTGGGTGGGACCCACGAACGCCGCCCCCCGCTCGGACGCCTCACCCCCCGGGAGCTCGTGGTTCCACGCCCTGCCGCCGACCCGGTTGCGGGCCTCGAGCACCACGACCGAGCGTCCGGCCCGGACCAGCTTCAACGCCGCCGTCAACCCGGCGAACCCGGCCCCGACGACCGCGACGTCGGCCCTGGCGTGCCCAGAGCGCCGGCGCGACCCCGCCGCCAACGGCGCGCGCTCGAGCGCCGCGGCCGCCGCCCCGGCCGCGGCGGTTCCCACCAAGCGCCGTCGAGTAAGCCTCGCCTCCTCGCCCACCGCCGGGATTGAAGCAGCGCGCCACCCCGGTCCGCAAGGGTGAACCGTGCGTTCGAGAGGCGGCTTGGCAGCGGTTGCGCGGGGCGTGCGGTGCGTCGCGAGAAGCGCCGCCGGTTTGCGCCTGGGTAAGGGAGGAGACCCTGCAAGCGGGCGATACCGCCAATCCACGCTCGAGTGGAGCTTTGAGTGCCTTTACGACACACAACCCTCCACTCGTCGCTGGGCATCCCCCGCCCCGCGGCTCGGGCGGCGGCGTCGAGGCTCCGCGACGGGGAGAGGCTGGCGGTTCCGCGAAGCGGGCAGCGGTCCGCGGAACCGCCGGACCTGTGCCCTACCTGCCCGACCCCCGGCGGGGGCGGCCCAGGCCGTCGCTAGTTGCCGTCCACTTCCAGCACGATCGCGTCGCCCTGGCCGCCGCCGGAGCAGATCGCGGCGCACCCCAGCCCGCCGCCGCGCCGGCGAAGCTCGTGGACGAGGGCGCCGACGATGCGGGCGCCGGACGCGCCGATCGGGTGTCCGAGCGCGATCGCGCCTCCGTTGACGTTGACCCTGTCCTCGTCGACGCCGAGCATCCG
>Ga0066652_100001056_pt1 | contig 13875 bp, 17 predicted proteins | sample GraSoiAngelo_101_FD_71413 | JGI IMG/M metagenome (GOLD analysis project Ga0066652, IMG submission 71413) | Grasslands soil microbial communities from the Angelo Coastal Reserve, California, USA - 14_0903_02_30cm | ecosystem: Environmental > Terrestrial > Soil > Grasslands | place: USA...
ACGACGGTGCCGGAGCGGCGAAGGCCACGTAGACGCCCAATGACGTCATACGCGCATGACGGAACCAAGGTCGCCGAAAGGGCGGGGCTATTGGTGGGATCAGGGTACGCAGGCGCTACCTACGCCGAACCACCTCGGAGGAGCGCGAGACCCCCACGCAGCGGGCGAGGCGGAAGCGCCGCGAGCGCGAGGCGGCGTGACGCGTGGGGCAGCTACTCCCGCAGCCCGGCTACTGGGAAGAACTCGCGGCCCGCGTTCCCGCCGTAGTCGACGATCCGCCAAGCCGGGTAAGGCCCCGTCTGAACGTGGTCGCTGGGGGGACACCCGCTGCCGATGCATGTTGGCGAACCGTCCACCTCGCTGACCAGCACCTCGCGGAGCTTGATCGCCTCGCCATTCGAAAACTTGGCAGCCGCTTGACGGCCCTTGATCTCGACGTCCTCGACCGTCGCGTCTTCGAACGACGCCCGAAACCCTGGCGACGGCGGGGTGCAGTTCTCTATCGTCTCCCCGCCCACGTGTTCGCAGATCTCCCGCTCGCACATGGGCTGGCCCACATAGAGCTCGCAGGTCGGTCCGGAGGCAGCGAAGAGCGATGCCCATTCGTTGCCCACCTGCTCGATCTGCTCCTGCTCCCGGTCCGCCTCCGTCGTCGTGTCCTCCTCGCCGCCACACCCGGCGAGGAGGAGTGCGATGCCTGCGGCGAGGACTGCACCTGGCGCGGCGCTCGAGGACATGCAAGGACTCCCTTCCCCTGCCTATGGACGAGACGCAGCGATCCTTTCACGGGCGCGGAGAGGGCGCAAGTGGGGCGCCTGAAGCTAGTCCCGCACCGCAGCGGCTTCGAGGGCCCTCTCCTTGGTGCCGCACTCGCGGTGCTCGACGGCCTTGCCGTCGCGACACGGATGAGCCATCGACAAGGGTCCCACCGCCCGCCGATCGGCACGATCCGTTCGCGTGGGGAGCAGTTTGGCCGAGCTCACGCGGCTAATCTCAAACGTCGGTGGCGAAGCGGCGGCCCACATACGAGCGGCGCCTCGACGAGCTATATCGCGAGCGTCCCGAGCGCTTCGTGGGAAGGCGAAACGAGCTCCTGAAGGAGCTTCGAGCCGAGGGGGCGCACGAGAGGGCAGAACAGGCAAGGAGGCTTCGGCGACCGACGGCGGCAGCATGGCTGATCAACCGCGTGGCGCTCGACTCGCCGCAGCTCGTCGAGGACTTCGCCGCGGCGAGCCGGGCGGTCGAGGACGCTCAGAAGCGGGCGCTGGAGGGCGACGACGAGGCGACTGCCGAGTGGCGTATCGCGGCGGCGCGAGAGAACGAGGCCGCCGCCGCGGTCGGCAGGGCGGCCGAGCTCGCAGCCCGCGAAGCGGGCCATCCGGCCAGCCCGCGGTCGCTCGAGCTGCTGGTGGAAACGCTCCGAGCCGCTGGCGGCGACCGGGAGCTGCGCGATCGGGTGCTTCGCGGGCGCGTGGAGAGGGAGCAAGCGGCGGCAACACTCGGAATCCCCGCCATCGCCTCACCGTCTCGACGATCGCCCGAATCGGCGAAGCGATCCGAGGTCGCTCGGGCCCGACGCGAGCGGAAGCTCATCGAGGGCGAGCTCGAGGCGGCCGGGGCACGCGAGGAGCGCCTGCGCGACCGCGTCGAGGACACCCAGGACGCGCTGCGCGAGGAGAAAGTGAAGCTCGCCGAGGCAAGACGCGAGACCGCTGCGCTGAAACGGAGGCTGAAGGCCGTTGAGCGAAGAGCATCGACTACCAGAACCAAGGAGGGTGGGAGGATCTCCCGATGACCAGGCTCGAGGTGGAGACTCCCCGCGGCGCTGCCCGCGTCCATCTGCATCTGGTCGACGACCCACGTGCCGCGCTCGTCCTGGGCCACGGCGCCGGCGGAGGGGTCGAGGCGCCGGACCTGGCAGCGGCGAGGGAGGCCGCACACGCGGAGGGGTTGAGCGTCGCGCTCGTCGAGCAGCCCTACCGGGTCGCGGGGCGACGCTCGGCGCCCGCAGCAGGACAGCTCGACGCCGCGTGGACCGCAATCGTCGAGTGCCTCCGCCAGAGGGAGCTCGCCGATTTGCCGCTCATCGTTGGCGGGCGCTCGGCTGGGGCCCGCGTAGCCTGTCGCACGGTTGGGGCGACCGGCGCCGCCGCGGTCCTGTGTCTCGCCTTCCCGCTCCAGCCGCCGCCCCGGCGCTCGGCCAAGACCGCGTCACCGAGCCGCCTGCCCGAGCTCGACGCGGTCGCCGTGCCTGTCCTCGTCGTCCAGGGCGAGCGGGATCGATTCGGAGCCCCGCCCCCGGGACCGAGGCGGACCATCGCCGTGGTTCCCGGCGATCACGGCCTGAAGAGCGACCTGGAGGCTGTAGGGGCGGCGATTCGCGCCTGGCTTCCGGGCGTCCTGCCAGACTGGTGCCGGCTGCTTCCGGCTAGGTGCTGCGGACTCGACCCGAGCGTCCAACCCGAACGCTCGCGCCTGGCGTCCGGGGGGTGGACGCGAAGCGCGAAAGTTCGCCCGCGAGGCCGTCTAACGGATGGTGGATCTGAGGGGGAGCGGTGGCCGCCTAATGGATGGTGGATCGGACGGGAGCGGTGGCCCGCCTAACGCTTGCTGGGGCTCGCGGAATCGGCTGGCTTGGTTTCCTGCGGCTGCTCGGTGATGAGCCGCGCCCCGCGGCCGCGGGTGAAGAAGCTGAACGACCAGCGGATGAAGACCAGCAGGCGATTCTGAAAGCCGATCAGGTACCAGAGGTGGATGACGAGCCACACCGCCCAGGCAAGGAAGCCGCTCAGTCTGACCGCGTGGAGGTCGGCGACGGCGCGAGCGCGGCCGATGGTGGCGAGGTTCCCCTTGTCGCGGTAGCGGAAGGGCCCTCGGCTCCTGCCGCGCAGACGGTCGCGGACCAGCTTCGCCGCGTAGCGGCCCTCCTGCATGGCCACCGGAGCGACACCCGGGAGCGCCTCGATCGCGCCGTCCTCGCCGCGCACGCGGACCATGTCGCCCAGGGCAAGCACCTCGGGGTGGCCGGGAAGGCTCAGGTCCGGCTCGACCGTCACCCGCCCCGCGCGGTCGAGCTCGGCGCCGGCCTGCTCGGCGAGGAGGGCGGCGAGCCCGGAGGCGGTGACCCCGGCGGCCCAGATCGCCGTGCGCGCCGCGATGCGCTCGGTCGCACCGCCGGGCGCCTCGATCGTGACCTCGTGCTCGTCGACGTCCACCACGGTCCGCTCGAGTAGCGGTGTGACCCCGAGCTGCTCGAGCGCCAGCACGGCTTTCCGCGAGAGCGACGGCGGAAAGCTCGTCAGCACGCGCTCGGCGACCTCGACCAGCAGCACGCGACCCTCGCGCGGGTCGATCTCCCGGAAGTCGCGACGCAGGGTGTCGCGGGCGAGCTCGGCGATCTGCCCCGCCATCTCCACTCCGGTCGGCCCGGCCCCGACGACGACGAACGTCAACCACGCGCGGCGGCGCTCCGCGTCGGGCTCCATCTCGGCCGCCTCGAACGCGCTGAGGATCCGCGAGCGGGCCGCGAGCGCACTCTCCAGCGACTTCACCTCCGGCGCGGCTTCCTGCCACCCGTCGTGGCCGAAGTAGGAGTAGCGCGAGCCGCCCGCGACGATCAGCGTGTCGTACGGCACCGCGACCGGACTCGACTCGCCCGCCTCCGGCTCGACCCCGACCTCGCGGGCGTCGAGGTCGAACCCGCTGACCTCGGCCATCAGCACCCGCACGTCGCGGTGTCGCTTGAAGATGGCGCGCAGCGGATAGCAGACCTCGCCGGGGGAGAGGGCCCCGGTCGCCACCTGGTACGTGAGCGGCTGGAAGAGGTGGAAGTTCCGCCGGTCGACGAGCGTCAGCTCGACCGGCGCCCTGGCGAGGTGTAGCGCGGCCTGAAGGCCGCCGAACCCGCCGCCCACGACCACGACCCTGTGAGTAGGGGGTGGCATCGGCTTCGAGCTAGCCCTCAGGGGCCCGGGCCGGCACCGGCCCCTCACGGAGGCCATCGCGAAAGCCCTCGCGCCAGCTCCCGTAGCGAGGCCGCCAGCCGAGCTCCCGCTTCGCCTTGGCGTTCGAGGAGCCGCGGATCCGGGTCATCGTCGAGACGGCCACCTCGCCCGCTGCGAGCCGGCCGAGCCACACGGGCAGCCGCCACGGGGGCCGCGCCCCGAGTGCATCCGCCAGATATGGAAGCCATTCCGACGCCGGCGCCGGCTCGTCGTCGACCACGTTGTAAACGCCGGGCTCCCCTCGCTCGAGTGCGAGCACCGTCGCGGAAGCGGCGTCGTCGACGTGAATGAAGGACCACACGCCCGCCCCGTCACCGATGAGCGGCATCCTGCGCTTGCGGAGCAGTTCGGGGAACTGCTCAGACGTGGAGGTGCCGGGGCCGTACAGGCTCCCGTAACGGAGCGCCAAGCCCTCCAGGCCCTCGGCGCCAACGACGGCTCGCTCGAGGTGGCGGATCCCCGAAAGCGTCTGCCGCATCGCGGCGGGCGGGTTGGGGTCCAGCGGATCGTCCTCGTCCTTGATCCGCCCACCCTCGCGGATGTTCGACCAGCCGGTGTAGCTCTGCGCGATCAGGCGGCGGGCACCAGCCAGCTGCGCGGCGCGGATCAGATAGTCGGCGCCCTTCGTACGCAGCTCGTTCGTGGTCGCGAACCAATGGTCGAAGCGGCGCAGGTTGATGGCGCCCGACAGGCCCGTCATCTCGTGGATCACGACCTCGGGCTCGGCGCGTCCGACCGCCTCCCGTACCGCGCGCTCGTCGAGGCCGTCAAACACCTCGGGCTCCGCTCCGAGCGCCTCGAGGCTCTCTCGGTTGCGGCCGGAGCGCGTCGTCGCGACCACCTGGTGGCCCGCCGCCACCAGCTGAGGGACGAGCCGCCGGCCCACCGCGCCGCTTCCACCCGCGACGAAGACCTTCATGGCGAGTCCTTTCTGGAGACGGTGACCGGCTGCATCTCGTTGCCCTCCCATTCTGTTGATCCCGGGGCGGCGAGGCGTGGTGGCCATGGAGACCGCCGGCTTGCCGCGGTGGTCATGAGGAGCCTTCGCCGGCTCGAGAGCGAACGCCTCCGCCGGGCGTGGGAGCGATTCCCGGCTACCTTCGAACGCGACCGGCGATCCCGTCCGCGGGGATCATCCAGACTTCTCGTACTCGTCGTGGCGGCGGGGCCAGCCCTCGAAGCCCTCGCCTCGCCCCTTCGGCGCGCGGTCGAGCAGCTGCCAGGTCCCGTGGATCACGTCGGTGCCGCGGTCGTAGCACGAGTAGGTGTGGTAGACGACGCCGTCCTCGAGGGCGAACGCGCTCAGGCCGTGCACCTCCTCGCCGTCCGGAGCGGCCGGCGCGAGCCGGAGGTCCGCTCTGCGGGCGGAGCCGAAGTTGTAACCGGCCCCGCTCCGACGCTGCTCCTCGGTGAACAGCGCGAAGTCGATGTTGAAGTCGCCTCCCCCCGACGAGACCCAAGGGAAGCTCCAGCCCATCCGTCGCCTGTACGCGAGGAGCCTGTCGAGCGGCGCGCGGGAGGCGGCGACAAACGTCACGTCGCGGTGCTCGAGGTGGACGACCGCGCCGTCGACGTGGTCGCCCATCCACGAGCAGCCCGGGCAGCCGGCGTCGTCCTCGGGGCCGAACATGAAGTGGAAGACGAGGAGCTGCGAGCGCCCATCGAACAGCTCGGCCAGGCCCTTCGTCCCCGCCTCGGTCTCGAAGCTGTAGGGCTTGTCGATCCGCACCCAGGGAAGCTCCTGCCGCTGCCGGGCGAGCTCGTCGCTGCGGCGGGTCAGCTGCTTCTCGCGCTCCAGCAGCTCGAGCCGCGCGGCGAGCCACTCCTCGCGGGTTCCTACCTCGTGCGCCGTCATCCCGGTCACCTCCGTCGGTCGTCGGTTCCACCTTGCCACAGGCCGATGCCCCGGCTCATCGGCGATGCTCCTTCGGCTGCCAGAAGGCGAGCTCCGCGCCCGCGGGGGCGGCGACGACGCTCCGCCATCCCGCCGGGCCCTCGCGCGGCTCCAACAGCACCTTTGCCCCGAGCGCCCGTGCCCGTTCGGTGGCCTCGCCCACCTCGGCGACCTCGGCGTACGGCAGCCAAAGCGGGCGCCGAGTCCGGCACTCGACGATGCCGCCCCCCAAATCCTCGCCCAGCTCGAGCGCCAGGTACGAGCCGCTTCCGGAGTCGATTCGCTCCGGGCGCCAGCCGCACAGCCGGGCGTAGAACGCCCGGGCGCGCTCCAGATCGCCCGTATGCAGCTCGAGGTGGACGACCGGCTTGCAGGGGACAGGCGCCATGTCCTACCCCTACGACCGCCCGATGCCCGCGAATTAATCGGTGGCGATGAGCTTCGCCGCGATCGCCGGTCTAGTCTGGTGAACGATGAGCGCCGCCCCCACAGGGATGAGCGCGCCGGAGCGCCAGCTCCTCGATGCTGCCGGCGAAGGAGACGAGGGCGCCTACCGCCGCCTCGTCGAGCCTCACCGCGCGGAGCTCCACGCGCATTGCTACCGGATGCTCGGCTCCGTCCACGACGCCGAGGACGCGCTCCAAGAGGCGCTCGTTCGCGCGTGGCGCGGGCTCTCGCGGTTCGAGGGCCGAAGCTCGCTGCGCTCCTGGCTCTACCGGATCGCGACCAACGCGTGCCTGGACGCGATCGGGAAAAGGCCGAAGCGGGTGCTCCCGATCGACTACGCACCGGCGGCGGATCCTCACGAGGGCCCGGGTGAGCCGGTGGTCGAGTCGGTCTGGGTCGAACCGTATCCGGACGAGAGGCTCGCGCTCGAGGACGGATACGCGGCGCCCGAGGCGCGCTACGAGCAGCGGGAGAGCGTCGAGCTGGCCTTCGTCGCGGCGCTCCAGAACCTGCCCGCCAATCAGCGCGCGGTGCTGATCCTCCGCGAGGTGCTCGGATTCTCGGCCCGTGAGACCGCCGAGACGCTCGAGACGAGCACGGCGTCCGTCAACAGCGCCCTGCAACGCGCCCGGAAGACGGTCGACGAGCGGCTTCCCGAGCAGAGCCAACAGGCGACGCTTCGCGCGCTGGGGGACGATGGCCTGCGCGAGGTCGTCGACGGCTACATCGAGGCGTGGGACCGCGGCGACATCGACGGGGTCGTCGCCATGCTGACCGAGGACGCCAGCTTCGCGATGCCGCCGCTTCGGACCTGGTATCGCGGGCACGACGCGCTCACCGTGTTCCTCGGCATCGGCCCGCTGTCCGGAGAGTGGGACTGGCGTCACGTCCTGATCCGCGCGAGCGGCCAGCCCGCACTCGCCTTCTACAGCTGGGACGCCGACGAGGGCGCCTACCTCCCGTTCGCGCTCAACGTGCTGACCCTCCGCGGGACGCGGATCAGCGACGTCACCGCCTTCATCGCGCGATCGACGCAGGCTCGAGACCGCGAGGCCTACGGGCGCTATCCGGAGGAGCCCGCGGACCCTGACCGTCTCGCCGCCTACTTCGAGGTCTTCGGCCTTCCGGACCGACTGCCGGCGGAGCACCCGAAGGGCTCCACGAATCCGAGCGTCTAGGATCGAGCCAATGTGTCGCAACATCCACACCCTCTACAACTTCGATCCGCCCGCCAGCGAGGAGGAGATCCGCGGGGCCGCGCTCCAGTACGTCCGCAAGATCAGCGGCTTCACCAAGCCCTCGCAGGCCAACGCGGCGGCGTTCGCCGAGGCCGTCGACGCCGTGGCCGAGAACTCGGCGAGGCTGCTCGACGAGCTCGTCACGTCGGCTCCGCCGAAGGACCGCGAGGTCGAGGCGGCCAAGGCGCGCGCGCGAGCCGCCGAGCGATTCGCCGCGTAGGTTCCGGCCAAGATCGACAGCCACGCCGCGAGCGTTCGACAGGCGCTCACGGCGGAGTGGTACGAATCCTCGCCGAGCGACAGGGAAGATGACAGAGGGCACCGAGCGTTCCGAGAAAGCCGATCCGGCGGGGATCAACGAGCAGGCTCCGATTCGGGGCGAGGGCGAGATCGAGGTCGCGGCCCAGCCTAAGGTCGTGTGGGATGTGCTGAGCGGACTCGAGCGCTGGCCGGAATGGAATCCCGACGTCAAGTCGATGTCCGTGCGCGGGCCGCTCGCCCCGGGGTCGGTGTTCCGCTGGAAGGCGGGGCCGGGGACGATCACCTCGACCCTGCTGCGCGTCGAGCCGCCACGCTTGATCGCGTGGCGCGGGAACACCCTCGGAATCAAGGCGATCCACTTCTGGTGGCTCCGGCCGAGGGACGGAAACACGTTCGTGAGGACCGCGGAGTCCTACGACGGGCTCGTCGCCCGCCTGCTCCGGCGGCCGATCCAGAGGGCGCTGGACGACGGTCTCGATGGCGGTCTGCGACACCTGAAGGCGGAGGCGGAGCGTCGAGCGACCGCGGCCGAGCAGGACTGAGAAATGGGGCGGATGAGGAAGGCGGGCGTTGCGATCTCCGGCGCGGCGCTCCTCGTCGCGATCGCGGCCGGCGCGCCCCTATCCGCGGGGGCGGCGCGGCATCGCGTCGTCGAGCGGCCCATCCGCTCGCGGGCCCCCGACGCGAACCTGGTCAAGGAGTCGCTGGTGAAGGTCCACTCCCGGCTTCCCGCCTCGTACGGGCCGCATCCGAAAGCGTGTGACTGGATCAGCTCCCTGCGCTTCCGCCACGCCGGATGACTTCGGCCGGGCGACGGTCAGGACGCGGCCGTAGGCCCGTGGGCGGGGGCGGGGGCGCCACGGTCCGACTTTCATCGCGGTTTCATCTCCGCTGCCTAGAACGGCCGCAACGGTCTGAAGGCGACAAGGAGTGGATCTCATGCGGGCAGGCAGGAAGGCGATCTTTGGCGGCCTGATCCTCGCGATCGCGGCCGGAAGCGTCGCGGTCGCGGCGAGCGGAGCGTCCCGGGCACGCAAGGCCACGAGGATCGACCCCGGCGACTTCACGACCAAGATCGACAATCCCTTCATGCCGTGGGAGCCTGGAACGGTCTTCCACTACAGGTCCTCTCAGGCGGGGACGCGGAACCCGGTCGCCGTCACCCACAGGACGACTCGGATCATCGGCGTCGAGTGCGTCGTCGTCCGCGACGTCGTCAAGGTGAACGGCAAGCCCCGGGAGCGCTCGCTCGACTGGTACGCGCAGGACAAGGCCGGCAACGTCTGGTACTTCGGCGAGGCCTCCAGCCACTTCACTCACGGCCACTGGGTGCACGATGCCGCGGACTCCTGGAGATCGGGTGTCCACGGGGCTCGGCCGGGGATCATCATGGAGGCGCACCCGCGAAAGGGCGATCGATACGCGCAGGAGAACGCGCCGAACTCCAGGGACCGGGCGAAGGTCCTGGGCTACGTCGGCACGGTGACGGTCCCGTTCGGAACCTTCCACCATGTGCTCGAGACCAAGGAGTTCACTCCCCTCGAGCCGTCGATCGACCACGATTTCTACGCGCGCGGGATCGGTGAGATCGAGGAGATCAACGTCAAGGGCGGCGAGGGGAAGACGAAGCTGGTCTCAGTCGATCACTGAGAAGCCGTCCCCGCGGGAGCCGGACGCTGCGACGGCCTCGGCGCCCAATCGCGAGCGCTTGTTGGCCATCAGGGCGAGGTCTGCCTGCGGGAGGAGATCGTCCGGCCCGACCGCCGCCGAGAGCTCCGCGATACCCCAGCAGACGCTGATCGGCGTGCCGTCGGGAGCGGTGCAGCGCTCGGAGACCGCGGCCGCGATTCGCGCGACCGCGCTGTCGGCTCCCTCCGCGTCGGCGTCCGCGAAGAGCAGGACGAACTCGTCCCCGCCCCAGCGATACGCGCGATCGCCCGCGCGGAGGGTGGACCTGAGCGTCTCCGCGATCCGCGTGAGGCATCTGTCGCCCTCCAGGTGGCCGAAGCGGTCGTTGATCTCCTTGAACCCGTCGAGGTCGATCACGGCGATGCTGACGGTCGCGCTGGTGCGCATGGCGCGTGCGATGTCGGCCTCGAGCGCCTCGTCGAACGCTCGCCGGTTCCCGAGCTCGGTGAGCGGATCGGCTCGAGCCAGCCTCTGGGCGGAGCGCTCCTCCTCCTGGAGCCGCACCCGCTGGGCGCGCACGTAGGTCATCAGCGCGAGCGTGACGAGTCCCACGCTCGACCAGAGCAGAAAATCGCCCGCGGTCTCCCTCACTCCCGCCGCGCTCCAGGCCTCGTAGACGAGCGGGGAGAAGGCGGCAAGCGCCGTGCACGCGAGGAACAGCAACGCCCGCCGCGGGGGATGGTTTCCCATCGCCGACAAGAGCCAGAGCAGATAGAGGTTCTGATAGGTGCTCCCGGCGCCTCCCCCCAGCCATTGCAGCAGCGCGACGCCGCCCATGCCGCCGTAGCTCACCGCCAGGATGACGCCGAACCGGATGGGCTTCTCCCGGCGGATCAGGGCGGCGGCCAGGGCGAGGTTCGCGGCGATCAGCGCGACCGCGAGGGGCCACCCCGCGTCGCCGATCGCGCGGGTGGGCGGGTCGAGCGGGAGGAAGCAGATCGTCAAGACGCCGCTGAGTCCCGCCAGCACCGCCACCAGCCGCGTCGCGTTCACGGGGTCGGCGCCCGCGTACTTCCCCTCCGGTGTCTGTGGTCGGGCCTGGTCCATTTCTCTCCCGGGGGATCCGGTACGGACGTATCGGCACGCCGAGTTGGCCGCTTGACGCGCCCGACGCCAGCGTGCCCGAGCGTCCGTGACTCGGCAAGCGCGCGAACGAGGAAGGGCGACCCATCCCCCCGGGCTAATCGTGCGGGACCCGAGGGCCGTCGCGCGATCACTCCCGGCAGGTGAATCGCCCTCCGAGCACCGTTGCCCCGCAAGCGAGGAACGCAAACCTGCGCAGGCGGATGAGCCGCCCGGCGCCGACGGGGGGCGGGAGCCCCTACTTCGGCTCGAGGCGGAAGATCTCGACCACGAACGGCGGAGCGTCGTCGAGCTCGACGAGGCTCGCGAATCCTCGCACCCGGCGACCGGTCGCGCGCTCGACAGCCGCCCTGAACGTCGTCTCGATCGCTTCCTGGAAGTGCCGCCGCAGACCGACCACGGCCTCGCCTCGGCCGCTTTCGATCAGGAACTCCTCGTTCGGCAGCAGCTCGATGCCGTCGAGGATGACGAACACCGTGTCGTCGAGCACGTGGGCCTCGATCCGGTCCGCTCCCCGCCCGTAGGAATCGCGGTGAATGGCGAGGATGTCCCTTCGGATCGCTTCAGAGACCTCGGCGGCCGTCGGCCGAGCGACCTCGTCCTCGGGCGGGTCGGGATCGTCAGGGCCCTCGCGTGGACCTCGGTCCTCCAAGCTCGCGCCCTCCTTCGGGGTCGTGTTGACGACTCGAAGGGCCGGCGCCTCCGCGCGATCGCCCGAGGACGCCTTCCGGTCGGTGCTCAGGACCGCTCGCGTCGCGTCCGCGCCGCTCGCAACCCGTCGTGACCAGGGTACGCCCCTCAGGCACTTCCGGTCGCGCGGACGCGAAACGGTCTCCTGCGTCGCCGCATCGGTGCTAGCCTGATCCTAGGTCGTCCGCGGGTTCTCAGGCAACTCCGCTTACGGGCGTGATCTTCGTCAGAGCTGCCATCGGAGGTCACGGCCGTGGCGAGGAACCACCCAGAGCGCATTAGGCGCGGCATCTTGCATGACGATGGAGGCGCGGGCGCGATGACCCACGCCGCTCGAGGAGATGACTTGCAAGCTCCGGCGCGGGGTGAGGTGATGGCGCGAATCTCGACCGGTCTTGTTCAGCTCCACAGGCGCTACTACGGCAAGGGGCCGACCAAGGCCAAGACCCATCTGGTCAACGACACGGTGATCTGCATCCTGCGTGGGGGCTTCACCACCGTGGAGCGGACCCTGATCGACGATGGAAACGTCGACGCCGTCTACGAGATCCGGCGCAGCTTCCAGCAGGCGATGGAGGGCCAGTTCACGGCGGTCGTCGAGGAAGCGACGGCCCGCAAGGTGATCGCCTACATGAGCCAGATCCACCAGGATCCCGACCTCGCCGTCGAGTTGTTCGTGCTCGAACCCGAAGCCGGCTCGCCGATCTCCGAACACGAGCCGGGCCTCGACGGGGAGCACCCCGAGCACGATTGACGGGCTGCGCCCCCCGGCGCGCCTTTGAGCTAGGGTCATGCCTGGTGCCTGTCTCGAAGGAGGGTTAGGAATGCTGGCCATCACCGAGGACGCCGCGGCAGCGATCCGGGGGATCGTCGACTCGCCCGGGGTTCCGGACGGCGCCGGGCTGCGGATCACGCAGGAGGTGAACACCGAGGCCGAGGGAAAGCCACGGACCGACCTGCGCCTGTCCGTCGTAGCCGCCCCCGAGGAGGGGGACGAAGTGCTCCACGAGGAGCGCATCTTCATCGACCCGGGCGCCGCCGAGCTGCTCGACGACAAGCTGCTCGACGCCGACGTGGTCGATGACGACGTGCGCTTCAGCCTCGACGTACAGGCCGAGGCGCGGTAGCCGCTCGGCGCCGGACCCGGGCCGCATCGGTTAGGTTCCCTGCCGGAAACCGACCGGAGGGGAGCCTTGGACGTAAGCCTTTTGAAGACGATTCCGCTGTTCGCGGAGGTCGAGGACGAGAAGCTACGCAAGATCGCGCCGTTTGCGACCGCCGACGAGTTCGCCGATGGAGAGGTCGTCGTCAAGGAGGGTGGCTACTCGAACCACTTCTACGCGATCGAGGACGGCACCGCGAAGGTCGAGCGTGACGGCCAGCATCTGGCCGACCTCGGTCCCGGCGACATCTTCGGGGAGCAGGGCCTGCTCGAGAAGCAGGAGCGCTCGGCGACGGTCACCGCCACCTCGCGGCTGCGGGTGATCAAGATCGAGCACTGGGAGCTCTCGAGAATGCGCAAGTCGATGCCCGAGGTGGTCGAGGAGCTCCGGCGAAAGGTCGAGGAGCGCCAGGGCTGACGCCGGGCCAGGCGCCGGATAGACTGGCGCTCGACATACGGCCAGTGGTCAAGGGAAGTCCGGTGCGAAGCCGGCGCGGTCCCGCCACTGTGACCGGGAAGAACGGCACCGCACGGTCTTGTGCCAGCCACTGGGGACGCCACAGCGTCCCCGGGAAGGCGCGGTAGCCGGTCCCGGAAGCCAGGAGACCTGTCCACCGGCCAGCCCATCGACCCTCGAGGAAGGGGTGGCTCAAATGTCCATACGCCTTACCGCACCGCCGGCGGGGCTTCTCGCCTGCGTGATCGCATTGACCCTGCTCGCCCCGAACGCGGGGGCGCGCTCGGTGACCGCCGAGCTCCGCGTCGAGGGGCCCGGAGTGACCCTCGATCCCGGGACGTGGTACGTCACAAGCTCGGAGCGGATCGACCGCGGCTCGAGCTCGAAGTGCAAGGCAAACGGCCGGCACGCGACCCTCGACGGTCCGACCGCGCTCGGAATCCTGGCACCGTTCTCCAAGCTCGACCCGGATGGGTCGCCGCTCCTCGCCCGCACCGACGCGGCCATTCCGGGGGAGCTTCTTCTCTGCCGGGTCGGGAAGTTCAAAGCGAACCAGGCGTTCACGAAGTTCTGGAACTACTGGGTGAACTACGTTCCCCCGTCGGTGGGAGCGAGCTCGTTCCGCCTCCACCGCCACGACCACGTGCTCTGGAGCTTCGGCGTGGTCACGGGCACCTTCGGCGGCCCGAACGACTTCAACACCGGCGATGCGCTCGAGCTCCGCTCCGCGGTGGCGTCGACGCCGGGAGCGCCGATCACCGTGACCGTCATCCGTCATCCGTTCTTCGGCGATCCTTCGCGGGCGGCGGGGGTCACCGTCTCGGGTGGCGACGCCCCCGTGACGACCGACGCGAACGGGCACGCGAACGTGACGGTCTCCCACCCGGGATTCGCGACGCTGGTCGCGACTGACCGCCCGGACGTTCCGTCGAACCGCCTGCGGGTGTGCG
>Ga0066652_100001057_pt1 | contig 13871 bp, 14 predicted proteins | sample GraSoiAngelo_101_FD_71413 | JGI IMG/M metagenome (GOLD analysis project Ga0066652, IMG submission 71413) | Grasslands soil microbial communities from the Angelo Coastal Reserve, California, USA - 14_0903_02_30cm | ecosystem: Environmental > Terrestrial > Soil > Grasslands | place: USA...
TGGGTGATCCTCGCGCCCGACACGGTGAACGTGGACGAGCTGCGCGTCTCGCGCAGCTAGCGAGCGTGTTCATCGAGCTCGTCGACGCGCTGCGCTGCCCGCGAGCGCACGAGGAGAGCTGGCTCGTGCTCGCGACGTCCCGGATCAGGGCGCGGCACATTCAGGAGGGCGCGCTCGGCTGTCCCGTGTGTCGCGCCGAGTATCCGATCCGCGACGGCATCGTCGACCTGCGACTCGACGACGCACGCTCGGTCGCGCGCGCCGGGCCGGCGCGAGTCGACTCCGGTGTCGTGGACGACGTCCCCGCCGACCACCTAGCGGCGATGCTGAACCTCTCCGACGCGCTGGGGTTCGCCGTCCTGGTCGGCGAATGGGGACGCCACGCGGATGCCTTGCTCGCGCTGGAACCGATGCCCCCGCTGCTGCTCGTCGATCCCCCCGAGGGAATCGCGATGGCGCCCGGGCTCTCCGGCGTGCGTGCTGGCTCCGCCCTGCCGCTCGCCGTCGGCGCCGCACGCGCCGTCGCCGTGGACGACACCGACACCGAGCGTCTCGCGTCGGCCGCGCAGGCGACTCGCGCCGGCGGGCGTCTGGTCGCCCCCGCACGCGCCTCCATCCCCGACGGCGTGCGCGAGCTGGCCCGCACCGAGCGCCTATGGGTGGGCGAGCGCGAAGCGCATCCGTCGGCGCTCGTGCGACTGCACGTGCGTCGCGGCTGACGCGCTACGCCGCCACGCTCTCGTCCTCGTACAGTCGGTCGATCACGTCGCGGTACGTCTTGTCGATCACGCGGCGCTTGACCTTGAGCGTCGGCGTGAGCTCGCCGCGCTCCACGCTGAAGTCGTGCTCGAGGATCCCCACCTTCTTCGGCGTCTCGTACTTGGCGAGCCCCTGCAGCTTGCCGTAGACCTCCTTCTCGAGCTTGGCGTGCACGATGGGCATCTCGAGCAGCTGCGATCGGTCCGTCCAGAGCAGATTCTTGATGCGCGCCCACTTCTCGAGCTGCTCCCAGTTCGGCACGACGAGCACGACGGGGAACTTGCGCTTGTCCCCGATCACGACCGCCTGGCTGATGTACTTGTTGGTCTTGAGCGTGTTCTCGATCGGCTGCGGGGCGATGTTCTTGCCTCCCGCCGTGACGATGATGTCCTTCTTGCGATCGGTGATCGCGAGAAAGCCGTCGCGCATCTCACCGATGTCTCCGGTGTGGAACCACCCCTCCGAATCGATCGCCTCGCGCGTGGCCTCGGGCTTGTTGTAGTAGCCCTTCATCACGTGAGGTCCGCGCGTGAGGATCTCGCCGTCCGGTGCGATCATCACCTCGACACCGTGCATCGGCGTGCCGACGGTGCCGATGCGGAAGGCGGCGGGGGTGTTCACGCTGATCACCGGCGAGGTCTCGGTGAGGCCGTAACCCTCGAGGATCACGAGCCCCGCCGCGTAGAAGAACTTGTTGATCTCGGGCGCGAGCGGTGCACCGCCGGAGACGAAATACCGCAGCCGCCCGCCGGTGCGCTGTTGCAGCTTCGAGAAGACCAGGCGCTGGGCGATCCGGTATTGTAGTGCGAGGAAGCCGCGCGGCCTGCGGCCAGCGAGCTTCTCCTCCGCCCATCGCTCGGCCACGGCGCGCGCCCAGAAGAAGATGCGTTTCTTGACCGCGCCTCCCGACAGCGCGTTCTCCAGCACGCGCGCGTACATCTTCTCGTACAGCCGCGGCACCGAGAGCACGATCGTCGGTCGCACGGTCTGCATGTCGATCGGAACGGTGTCCATCGATTCGGCGTACGCGATCGAGCAGCCGACCTGGAACATGAGGTAGTGGCCCGCCATCCGCTCGAAGATGTGCGAGAGCGGCAGAAAGCTCAGGCAGACGTCCTTCCCCTCGAACGGGATCTGCACCGCCGAGGTCATCACGTTCGAGTACAGGTTGTCGTGCGTCAGCATGACTCCCTTCGGCTCGCCCGTGGTACCTGACGTGTAGATGAGCGTCGCCACGTCGTCCGGCTGCACCTCGAGCGCCTCCCGACGGTACCGCGTTCGCCGTGCCTCGTCGTCCACGGCGGTGCCGCGCTGCTCCACGTCGGCGAGCGTGAAGTCGGCGCCCTCGTGCCGCGACGCGGCGAAGGTGATCACGTGTCGCAGCCGCGTGCAGTGGTCGCGCACCTGCGCGATCTTCGCCGCCTGCGTCGCGTCGCTGACGAAGATCGCCACCGCGCCGGAGTCGTTCAGAATGTACGCGGCCTGCTCGGGCGGAAGATTGGGGTACAGTGGCACGTCGGTGAGCGATGCGGTGAGGCACGCGTAGTCCGCGATCGCCCACTCGGGACGGTTCTCCGAGAAGATCGCGACCCGCTCCCCCGCCTGAATTCCCAGCTCCTGCAGCCCGAGCGCGACCCGGCGCACCCGTTCGCCGACGGTGCGACTCGAGATCGGCGTGTACGCTCCCTTCACCTTGACCTGAAGGGCGTCGGGCTTGTTGTGCGCCAGCGCGCCGAAGAACAGTCGTGTGAGCGTACCGGGGGGTGTGTTGCGAGGTCCACCGGATGAGATCATCGCTACCTCCGACGTTGGAGACGCCGCGGGGGGCGCGGCGTGACGGCCGAAGATATCGCGGCGGGCTCGGCGAGCGCCACCATAGCTATTTCGTCGTCACCACGAAGCGGATCGGGCTGCCCTTCAGCGGTATACCCTTCAGGTTGTTGGCCGACGCGCTGACCTCGACGCTGTCGAAGCCCAGTGGGATGGCGCGGATGCGGCGCGAAGCGCTTCCCGCCGCGTCGGTCGTGTCGGTCGCCGCGCGGCCGGTGGGCAGCCGAAAGCGGCCGGTGTCGTCGATCAACACCAGCGTGGTGTCGGGAATCGAGGCCGTCGCCGGAAAGATCCGCGTGACGGCATATCGCACGATGATCGACTTCACGCCGGCGCGCTGCGTCGTCGAGGTGGGTGGGCTCGTGACGCTGACGCCGAGCGACACGACAGAGGTGACCTCGCCGGCGGTCGGCACCGGGAACCGCGAGCTGGTGCTGGTCGACGCGGAGACGGAGTCCGGCTGGAGCACGACGTCGAGCGACGCCGGAGGCGTCTGCAGGCGCGTTCCCACCTGTCCGACGATCGTCGCCGTGCGCACCGAATCGCCGATCGCGAGGTTGGTCGGCGTGAGATGGACGCTCTGGCCAGGAATCGACGTGACGATGAACAGGGGCGTGATGTTGCGAACCGTGTCGCCGCTGTTGTCGATGCCGTACAGCTTGAGCGGAGTCACGACGCCGAGGCTGTCGCGCAGCGTGTCACCGAGTGCGACAGCCGGCGAGGCCAGGATGATGGGGGAGATGTAGGCGACGCCTTCGGGCAGCGTCGGCACCTCGCCGCACGCGAGACCGGCGACGACGAGTGCCACGCCGGCGAGACGCGCCGGAAAGGATCCAGGCCTCGGGTCGGTCACCGCAGCTTCGGGTCGAGGATCTCGGCGAGCCGAGTGTAGGCTTTCGACGCCGGGTCGTCGGGGGAACGGAGCACCACGGGCTGACCCGCGGCGAACGCATCGATCGACGCCATCGTGCGCGGGATCGCGACGTCGAACAGCAGCTCGGCAGGCAACTGCTCGCGGACGTACGCCGCAACACGCTGGGAGACAGCGTTGCCGTCCTCGAGCATCGTCAGCAGGATCCCGTCGAGCACCAGGCTGCCGTTCTGCGCCGTCGCTTCTCGCACGGCGCGCAGGATCTGGGTCGTCGTCTGCAGGGCGAGCGGCTCACACTGGAGCGGCACGACCACGTGCTGGCTGTGCGCCAGCACGCGCCGCGTGACCGCGCCCAAGCCGGGTGGCGTGTCGACGACGACGACATAGCCGCGCTTGCGGGCCCGCGTGAACAGCTCGCCGAGCTTGGGCGAGCGCGCCACTTCGGCGTGGTAGCTCTCGTGGTCGCCCGAATCGGAGACCGAGCCCGCTAGCAGCACGCGCAGCCAGGGCAGCGGCGTGGCGAGAACCACGTCCTGCAACTCGTGCGTTCCGGCCAGCACGTCGGCGAGCCCGGCGGGATGCTCGGCTCCCGTGAGCCCGACGCCGTGCCGGACGGCACCCTGCGGATCGACGTCGACGATCAGAGTCTTGCGCCCTCGCCGCGCCAGCGCGGTCGCCAGGTTGATGGCGGTCGTGGTCTTGCCGACTCCTCCCTTCTGGCTGACGACGGCGAGGACGGTTCCCACTACCCCTCGGGCTGCTGCTCGGGATAGTCGGCCGGCTGGGCTCGCAGCTCGCGGAGGGTCTGGCGCGCGTGACGGACCCAGCGATCGGCCTCGGCACCCGAGGGAGGCGCTTCCAGGAACGCCTCGAGATGCGCTGCCCCCTCGGCCAGGTCGCCGCGCTTGATCAGAAGAAACGCGAGGCCGTAGTGCGCGCCCGACAGCTCGGGATCGAGCTCGAGTGCCCGGCGGTACGCACCGATGGCCTCGTTCATCCGCCCCGTGCGGGAGAAGGCGATCGCCATGTTCTGGAGGATGCGCGGATCGTTGGGATGATCGCGCATCGCAAGGCGATACGACGTCAACGCCGCGTCGAAATCGCCCTGACGCTCGAGCGACAGCGCCTCGTTCAAATAGTCGAGGCGCTGTGGTTTCGGGCTGTGGTCCGACTTGCCGCCCAACAGGCGGCTGAACCAGGACATGCGTGACGCTGCGGGAGGGAGTGGTGGCGTGCCGGCGGGGGACGGTTGACCGGGACACTATTGCACCTGGGCGCAAACTTAATTCCCCGGAGCACGAGGCGGCAACTTGTTGGGGGAACGGTCGCGTGCGCCACGGCCATCGCCAAGCCGCTATCGCGCTTCCAGATACACACGTGACGGGCTAGCTTAGGCGGCTCCCACCTCCCCAGGAGCGCCGATGTCGCCACGGAAGACCGCAGTCGAGCAGAGCAAGGGGGTCTTCGAGGTGGAATGGCCGATGTTCGGTGAGCTGTCGCGTGCGCTCGCACTCAAGGTCGTTCGCGACTACGACCCCGAGGTCGTCGTCGGTGTGGCCACGGCCGGGGTGGTCCCCGGTGCCGTGATCGCGGCGATCCTCGACCGCGAATTCCACTCGATCATCGTGAGCCGCCGCTACCAGTCGGATTCCATCCGCGACACTCCGGCCATCTTCGGCGCCGTGCCTCAGGCCGTGCGTGACCGGCGCGTGCTCGTCGTCGACGAGACCTGCGAGTCCGGAGCGACGATGCGCCTCGCGGTCAGCGCCATCGTCAACGCCGGCGCGGCCGAGGTGCGCACCGCCGTGGCGTTCAAGACGGGTGCGTTCGAGCCCGACTATCACGCCCTGGCTACCGAGAGCACGATCGTGCTCCCCTGGGACCGCGAGGTGCTGTTCGAGGGCGAGCTCGTGCCAAATCCCCTCTACCGGGAAACGCTGGGGGGATGATGGTGCGAAGCGCGCTGCTCGTTCTCGCGCTCGCCACCACCCTCGGAGCGCAACAACCGACAGAACGCGCCGGCGCAGCAGCCGCCGACTCCATCCCGCTCTGGGATGGCCTCGGCGACCATCACCATCCGATCACCACGCGAAGCGCCCTCAGCCAACGCTACTTCGACCGGGGGCTGCGCTTCGTGTACGCGTTCGATCATGCCGACGCGATCCGAAGCTTCCGTCTCGCGCAACGGATCGATCCGACGTGCGCCATGTGCAGCTGGGGCGAGGCGCTCGCCTTCGGCCCGAACATCAACGTCGCCATGGACTCGGCGTCGGGAGTGGCCGCGAACGCCGCCATTCGCCGCGCCATCTCGCTCGCCGCTGGGACGTCGCTGCGCGAGCGCGCCTACATCGCCGCGCTCGCCGCGCGCTACGGCGCCGACCCGGGGGCACGCCGGAAGGCGCTCGACACGGCGTACGCGCGTGCGATGGCGCGGCTCCACCGCGCCGATCCCTCCGATGACGATGCGGCGGTGCTGTATGCCGAGTCGGAGATGCTGCTCGGTCCATGGGACTACTGGTTGCCGGGCGGACGCTCCAAGCCGCACGGCGCGCGTGCTCTGGCGGCGCTCACTTCGGTCGTGCGCAGCTCGCCGCGCCATGCGGGCGCCTGTCACTTCTACATCCATGCGGTGGAGGCGGCATTCCCGGAGCGTGCGATCCCCTGTGCCGAACGACTGCCGTCGCTCATGCCGGGTGCGGGCCACGTGGTGCACATGCCCGCGCACGTGTACATCCGCGTCGGACGATACGCCGACGCGATCGAGCGCAACGTGCACGCGATGCACGCCGACGAGCCGCACATCGCCGAGATGCCAGCGGACGGCGTGTACCGCCTGGCGCTGCACCCGCACAACGCGCACTTCCTCTCGTTCGCCGCGTCGATGATCGGGCGCTCGGCCCAGGCGCTGGACGCGGCTGCCCAGACTCGCGCCAGGACCGATACCGCGATGCTCCGTGCGCCGGGGCTGGGCGCGCTGCAGCACTACTACATGATGCCACTGCTCGCGAACGTGCGCTTCGAGCGGTGGGAGGCGGTGCTCGTCGAGCCCGAGCCCGCCGCGGACCTGCCATATCCGCGCGCGCTGCGACACTACGGGCGAGCGCTCGCCAGAATCGCGGGCGGAGACCTCGTCGCCGCCGAGGCGGAGCTCGCGGCACTGCATCAGCTGCGCGCCGACGAGCGCCTGAAGACGGTGACGATCTGGGACCTCAACACCGCCACGGCGCTGCTCGACATCGCTCAGGCATCCGTCGAGGGAGAGCTCGCCGCGGCGCGACGTGATTGGACCGGGGCGATCGCGGCACTGCGTCGCGCCGTGGCGACGGACGATGCGCTCACGTACGACGAGCCGCCGCCGTGGCACCTGCCGCCGCGCCAGCAGCTCGGTGGCGTGCTGCTCCGCGCCGGCCGGCCGGCGGACGCCGAAGTGGTGTTCCGCCAGGATCTCCAGCGCCACCCAGAGAACGGCTGGTCGCTGGCCGGACTGTCGGGCAGTCTCCGCGCGCAGGGCAGGCTGGCGGAGGCGGAACGAGCCGAGGCGCGCTTCCGGCGCGCATGGGCGACGGCAGACGTGCCGGCGCCATTCGTCGGTCGGACGTCGAGCGAGCCCTGAGCTAGGCCGCCGCGGCCACCGCCTCGTCGTACTGCTGTCCCTGGCTCATTCCCTCGTACACCGCCTGCATCACCTCGGCGCTGCCGAGCAGGAAGCGGCAGCGCTCCGCGCCCGTGGAGCGACACTCGACCTCCATGACGGCGAGCGGGGCATCCGCAATGCGGCCGAAGAAGTCGGCGAGCATTCCCGCCGAGAGGTTGCAGCACGGATACTCCATTCCGGCACCGGGGGAGGCTTCGCCCCAATCGGGTGAGTCGAGCGTCGCTACGGCGTCGTGCAAGGAGCCGACGGTGAGCGAGCCCCATCCCATCTCGCGAAAGAACTCTCCGGCGAGCCGCTGGAAATCCTCCAGCGACAGCGATTCGGGCTCCACGGCATCGCGCGCATCGAGCCAGCCGCGGAATGCCTCGAACAGTGCGGCACCCCCCGCGTAGCCCGCCTCCTGGAGCCAGCCGGCCGACGAGTGGCCGGCATCGCGCATCAGCGCGTTGCGCAGGGCGGCCAGCGCGTCGCGCGTGACCACGAGCATTCCGTTGCCGGCGAGATCGAGTGTCATATCGGTCATGGCGAAGTGTTGATCGCTGGACGGCCGGACGCCAGGGGCGTCACGTCGACGCGGCGCTCGCGCCGGCACGGCGGCGCAGCTCGTCCTCGTCGATCGTCTCGATGCCGAGCTCGCGCGCCTTGTCCAACTTGCTTCCGGCGTCGGCGCCGACGACGACGCAGGTCGTGGCCTTCGACACGCCGCTCGTGACGCGGCCGCCCTGCGACTCGATCAGCTCGGTCGCCTGCGTGCGCGAGAGTGTCGGCAGCGTACCGGTGACGACGAACGTCATCCCCTTGAATGCCCCTCCCGCCGCGACGGACACCGGCTCGGTGAGCGTGAGTCCCGCCGCCTCGAGCTTGTCGAGGAGCGCCTTCGCCGAAGGATCCTCGAAGTACGCCACGACCGCGAGCGCGATCGTCTCGCCGATCCCGCGCAGCGCCAGGATGTCGTCCGACGTCGCGCGGCGCAGGGCAGTCATCGTGCCGAAGTGGCGCGCGAGAAGTTGAGCGGCCGTCTGCCCCACGTGCCGGATGCCGAGCCCGAACAACAGCCGCGACAGCGGCTGGGCCTTCGATGCGACGATGGCATCGACGAGGTTCTGCGCCGATACGTCGGCGAACCGCTCGAGCGCCGTGAGCTGCTCGACGGTGAGCGCGTAGAGGTCGGCGACGTCGTGCACGAGCGAGGCGGCGATCAACTGCTCGATACGCGCGTACGACAGACCGCGGATGTCCATCGCGTGGCGCGACGCGAAGTGCACGATCGCCTCGAGCTGCCGGTCGGGGCAGGCGACGTTCGGGCAGTAGATCGCGACTTCTTCCTCGTCGCGCTCGACACGAGTCCTGCACGACGGGCAGTGCGTGGGAATGCGCGTCTTCTTCGGCGGGTCCTTGGGATCGCGCCGCTCCGGGACCGGGCCGATCACCTGGGGAATCACGTCGCCGGCGCGCTTCACCTGCACCACGTCGCCGACGCGCAGGTCCTTCGCGCGGATCAGGTCGAAGTTGTGGAGCGTCGCCAGCCGCACCGTCGTGCCGCCGATCTCCACCGGCTCGAGCACGGCGAACGGGTTGAGTGATCCGGTGCGTCCCACGTTCACCTGGATCGCGATGAGCCGTGTCTCAGCGATGTCGGGGGCGAACTTGCGTGCGATCGCCCAGCGCGGCTCGCGGCCGCCTACGACCCCGAGCTCGTCCTGCAGCCGCAGCGAGTCGACCTTGATTACGCCTCCATCGATCGCGAAGTCGAGCTCCGCGCGGAGGCGGGACTCCACGTCGCGGCACCACTCGTTCACCTCGGGGAGCGACTTGCAGCATTTCCGCTCGGGCGCCACGGGAATCCCCCACCGGGCCAGCGTCTCGAGCAGTTCCCACTGCGTGTCGAACGGCAGCGCGACGCCCGGCGGCGCGGCGACGGTGTAGCCGAAGAAGCGCAGCGGACGCTTCGCCGTGATCGACGGGTCGAGCTGGCGGAGCGCGCCCGCGGCGGAGTTGCGCGGATTGGCGAACACCGGCTCTCCCGCCGCGACGCGCTCTTCGTTCATCCTCTCGAACCGACTGAACGGCATGTAGACCTCGCCGCGGATCTCCATGAGCCGCGGGATGTCGTCGCCGCGCAGCCGGAGCGGGACGTCGCGCAGCGTGCGCAGGTTGGTCGTCACGTCCTCGCCGACGGTGCCGTTGCCACGCGTCGCCCCCTTCACGAACACGCCGCGCTCGTACGTGAGGCTCACCGCGGTGCCGTCGATCTTGAGCTCGGCCACGTAGCCGGCGCGACGTGCATCGTCGCCGACGAGTCGCGCGATGCGCTCTTCCCACTCGGCGAGCTCCGTCTCGGTGAACGCGTTGCCGAGCGAGATCATCGGCACGAGATGCGTGTGCTTGGCCAGCGCGCTCGCCGGCTCGGCGCCGATGCGCTGCGTCGGCGAATCCGCCGTCCGAAGCTCGGGATGGTCGCGCTCGATCGCCTGCAGCTCGCGAAAGAGCCGGTCGTACTCCGCGTCGGAGAGCGCGGGCCGATCGAGAACGTAGTAGTCGTACGAGGCTTGATGCAGCAGGGCGCGCAGCTCCGCCGCGCGTCGTTCGGGGGTGGTGGAGGCCATTGGCGCGCGGATCAGCCCTTGGCTTCCTCGTCCAGCACCTGCATGGCGACGGTCACCAGGCGTTCGAGCTCCTCGTCGGCGGCGCGCGGGAGCAGCGTCTCGGCCCAGCTCTGCTCCTCGCCCTTGGCGTAGCGGTCGAGCAGGCGGCGCATGAAGCCGACGAGCGCGACGCGCTGGAGCTCGGCGCGGCGCTGCGCCACGGCGACGTCCTTCTGGCTGCGGACCAGCGTCTCGAAGCGGTATGCGTTGCGGAGCGCCTTCGCGGTGAGCGACGCGACCGTCTGCGAGAAGCGCACGTCGGCATCGCTGAACGGCTCGGCGTCGCGTTCCGTGCGCAGGAAGATGGCGCCGATCATCGAGCCTTCCCACCGAATGGGAAGCACGACGATGGAGCGTACGTTTCGCATCTCCAGGGTGGACTTGACGCTCTGCAGCTGCGGATCGTTCGCCGCGTCGGGAATGAACACCGTCTCGCCGCTCTCGAAGGCGCGCTTCAGCTCCGGATAGCGATTCAGGTCGACGATGAGATTGCGGATCGTCGGATCCTCGTAGCTCGCGACGAGCCGCACCTCGTCCTTGTCGCCGGAGAGGAAGATCGAGCAGCGATCGAGACCGAACGACTCGCCGAGCTTGCGCGCGATCGTCTGAAGGACGTCGACGAAATGGAGCGACGAGGAGACTTCCTGCAGGATGTCGACGATCGCGGCGAGGTGATCGCGCTCGCGCTCGACGGCCGCCAACCGCGCCTGGAGCCGCGCGATCTCGTCAGCCGGAGAGGGAGGCTCCGTGCTCGGGGACGGAGGGTCGATCTTCGGCGGAACTGCGTGCGTCTGCTCCATCCCTCGTGGCCAGGTGCGCGTTGAAATCGTGTCCGTCGAAGCGAACCACGCGATTGCGTCCCATTTCCTTCGCGACGTACAGCGCGTCGTCGGCCGCCCGCACCAGCGAGTCGCACGCCTGGATCTTGGGATGTGGCCACCCCGCGACGCCGAAGCTCGCCGTGCGCGTCAGCGAGCCGCCGGGGAAGGAGAATGTATGCCCCTCGATCCGTTTGCGCACCCTTTCCGCGAACGTCACCCCCGCGTCGAGGACCGTGCCGGGGAGGAGAAGCATGAACTCCTCGCCGCCGTAGCGCCCCACGCGGTCGATCTCGCGGGCTTCGTCCTTGAGGATCGAGGAGAACTGCTTCAGCACCTCGTCGCCCACCTGATGGCCGTACGTGTCGTTGACGCTCTTGAAGTGATCCAGATCGCACATCACGCAGGAGAACGGCTCGACGAGGCGCTGTGCATGCTGGAACATCTCCTCGAGCCGGTCGTTCAGATGCCGGCGATTGTCGAGTCCCGTCAGCCCGTCGGTCTGCGACATGTGTCGCAGCCGCTCGTTGACCTCCAGCAGCTCGCGCTCGCGCTCCTCGAGCGCCTCCTGGAGCCGTTTGATGCGCAGCATCGAGCGCAGCCTGGCCTTCAGCTCGGCGAAGTCGATCGGCTTGGTGATGTAATCGTCCGCGCCCGCCTCGAGCCCCTCAACCTTCGCCTCGGTGGAGTCGAGCGCCGTCTGCATGATGATCGGGATGAACGGCAGCGACCTGTTCGCCTTCACCCGCCGCGCGACCTCGATGCCGCTGATCTCGGGCATCATCACGTCCAGCAGGATGAGGTCGGGGGGCGACTGCTCGACGACACGCAGTGCCGCGGCGCCGTCCTGCACCGCGTCCGTGCGATACCCCCAGCTCTCGAGCCGGAGCCGTAGGACCTCGATGTTGTCCTCGTGATCGTCGACGACGAGGATGCGGGCACCAGTCTCCACGCGGTCGTCGGCCGCTTGCGTCGTCACGACGTCGCCAGGCGGACCCTCAGCCGGCATTCTGTGCAGCGTCCTTTCCCAGAAACCGTTGCACTTCGGCGACGACAGCGCGGGGCTCGCAGGGCTTCGCAAGGTATCCGTCGCACCCGACCTCCATGGCCTTTTCGCGATCGGATGCGAGCGCATGGGCCGTGAGCGCGATGATCGGGATGTCTCGCGTCACCGGATCGTGCTTCAGGACCTGCGTCGCCTCCCACCCGTCGATGATCGGGATGGAGATGTCCATCAGGATGAGATCGGGACGCTCGCTGCGCGCCTTGGCGATCCCCTCCTCGCCATTCAGTGCCTCCGACACTTCGTAGCCGAAGTGGCGCAGGATCGTGGAATAGACGATGCGGTTGTCCTCGTTGTCCTCGACGAGCAGGACGGTCTTCCCATTAGTAGCCATGCATGGCCTCACCGCTTGCACGTGAGCTGATCGCGTCCAGGAGACCGCAGGAGAGTGGCGGCACTCCAGGGCGCCCGGCACGACGAACTGTCCTTCAGCACCGGGACGCCCTGCCGACTGAAGAAGTTTGGTAACGCACGTCACCAAACATGACCTCTTGGACGCAATTTCCAAACCAATCACCGACCTCCACCGTTCTTCCCATGTCCTACGCAGGACCCGCCTCAGGAACTCAGGGCTCGGCCGGTCGACGCAACCCCACTGGCCCGGCAGCGACCCGATCGATCGGGCCGACAGGCACCGCCGCGTCCCGTCGGCCCCCCGCACCAACCGAGAACGGCGACGAGGACGCGCCGGAGACCGATTGGCAGCGTGTCGCCCTCTTCGGCGCCGGCCTCGCGATCGGCCTCACCCTCGGCGCGGGCGCGGCACTGCTCGCCGCGCCCCAGACCGGCGAGGAGACGCGCGCCGCCCTGCGGTCGAAGGCACGCCGACTGACGCGCGCGACGGGGCGCCGCAGTCATGATGCATGGGACGACCTGCGGGAGGAGCTCCGGTCCGCGGCGCGGACGGTACGCCGGCGGCGGGCCAGGCGCGCGGCGCGCAAGGCACTGCAGCAGGAGCTCGCCCGCGAGGCCGTGGGCGACTAGACCCGATGTGCTCGGGCCGGTGGCTCCCCGGGGAGCCACCGGCCCGTCGCCCTCGCCCGCAGCAGCGGGGCCGCTACCGCAGCGACTGCAACTCTTCGGTCGCCTCGGCCTGGTAATGCCGGTCGTTGAACTCCGTCCGCGTGCCGCGCACCGTCAGGTTGTATTGCTCGCGCGCCTTCGGTTCGTTGTCGCGCGCCGCGTACACGCGCGCCAGATCGAGATGGTGCACGAGCCGCTCCGGCTCCGCGGCGACCGCCTCCTCCATGTAGCGCTGCGCGTCCTCCCAGTTCGCCGAGCCGAACACCTTGCCGCCGAGAAATGTCTTCGCCATGAAGCGCGCCATGCCGCTCAGCTTCATCACGTTGTAGTTCCACATCCCCATGACGTGCAGCGCGCCGGGATGCTTCGGGTTGTCCTTGAGCGACTCGAGCGCGTGAAGGCGAACGTCGCCGGCGTACTTCACCTGGTCCTTCTTGCCGAGCGAAAGCGCCTTGCGTCCGAGGGCGCGCGCGAGATGGAAGTGTCCCTCGGCGTCGTTCGGATTCGCCTCGACCGCGCGCCGCGCGTATTGTTCCGCGAGCGTGTATAGCGAGTCGCGCTGCGTGCGAGCCGCATACTCGCCGACGTCGACAGCCTCACGGGTCGCCTTCCACAGCGCCTCGTACGACTTTGGCTCGAGCTTCATGGCTTCCTCATAATGATGCAGCGCAGCAGGCGCGTTCATCGCCGTATGATCACGATCGCCCATGGCGACGTGATCGGCGGCCGACTGCGCGGCAGCGAGCGTGGGAAGCGTGGCGATCGCGAGAACGGCGCCGGCGATTGCGCGCCGCGGCAGCACGAAGGGAACGACCATGGGCAGCACTCCGGGATGCTGGTGAGGGGGCATGCTACGGATACCCCACAGTTCGGTCAATGCTCGCGCTTCGACTGATCGAGCGGAAGCGGGATGGCGGCCGCATCGAGTCGGGCGAGTTTCGCGCGCTGGCCAACGCGTACGCCACCGGGCACGTGCCCGACTACCAGATGGCGGCGTTTCTCATGGCGTGCTTCTTCCGCGGCCTCGATCGCGGCGAGACGCACGCGCTCACCGAGGCGATGCTGCGGAGTGGCGAGACGCTCGATCTGCGTGATCTCGGCAAGCCGCGCATCGACAAGCATTCCACGGGCGGTGTGGGCGACAAGGTCTCGATCGTGCTTGCGCCGCTGGTGTCGTCGCTCGGCGTGGCCGTGCCGATGATGTCGG
>Ga0066652_100001058_pt1 | contig 13861 bp, 11 predicted proteins | sample GraSoiAngelo_101_FD_71413 | JGI IMG/M metagenome (GOLD analysis project Ga0066652, IMG submission 71413) | Grasslands soil microbial communities from the Angelo Coastal Reserve, California, USA - 14_0903_02_30cm | ecosystem: Environmental > Terrestrial > Soil > Grasslands | place: USA...
TTACTGACGACTGCGGCCGGCTTGGTTGTGGCCACGCCAGCCTTTGTCGCTTATAGTTATTTTTCTTCGCGCGTGAACACCATGCTCCACGATATGGAGCGCGCGGGTATTGAGGTCGTCCATATGTTGACGGAGAGCCGGCCGCTCAGCGGTATCATCAGCTTCCAACCACCTGACCAGGTCGTCGAATCCGAGGCACGAATTGATTCTTAAACCGACGATTCGGTAAACCGACAATTACTGCAGCGCTTCATGAAGCTCAGCCGGACGAAGGAATACAACTTCGGCTGGCTCGTCCTCTTGGCGCTGGTGGACGTCGTTTTTCTCCTCCTTTTTTTCCTGTTGCTCAGTTCGAATTTTATTTTGCAACCAGGGATTTCAGTTTCGATGCCATTCTCGCGTTTTACGCTTGGCCCGCAAACTAACCAGCAAATCATCAGCATTACCGGCGGCGCAGCCCCGGCCATCTATTTCCGGGACCAGAGAGTCACAATCGAGCAACTCGGGCCATTGCTGGATGCGGCCAAGCGCGAGGGCCAATCGATTATCATTAAAGCCGACCGTTTGACTCCATACGAAACAGTTGCCGAGGCGACAAACGCTGCGCTTGAACACGGCATCACCTCTGTCGCGCTGGCTGCGACTCCGTCCCGATGAATATATCTCTCCCTGGATTTGCTACCGAGCCCCTTCTTTTTAGCTGGGAACCTCCTCGACGCCGAAAAGTAGCGATCACTGCTTTTCTGGCGCTTTCTTTGGGCGGACATGCTCTCTGTTTCTACATTTTCCAAATCGTTTACCCACCGACGGTGGCGCTTCTGCCGCCCCCGGCCCGTGTAAGTTTGATCACGCCCGCCTCCGAAGAAGGCCGCACACTGCTTCGCTGGATCGATGCGGAAGATCCTGCGCTCGCCTTCACAACGCAGCATCCACCTGAAGCAAGACTGCGCACCCTACCCAGGGTTGAGCACGTACCGTCTTACCTCGCGGTAGAGCCAGTTCTAAAAGAAGTTCCACCGCTGATTCTCGACTTGCGCATCCCGAGTTCGCGGCCACCGGGCGCCGTGCCATTTGGTCACCGAAAAGCGCCCCAAGCCTTTGGCCCGATCACAGCATCCGTCTCGTTTTCACAAGAGCTCGAGGCCTTTGGCACTCCGATGTTGCCAGACCCGAGTTCTGCCACATCCAAGGGAGAGACGCCTGAAACGATCCGCTTTCGCGTCGCCGTGAGCGGGCTGGGAGAAATTCGCTATTGTTTTCCTCTTAATTCTTCGGGGGACCCGGCGCTGGATGAACAGGCGCGCCGCTACCTCACGCGCTGCCGTTTTTCCCAAAACCCGAAAAGCGCTGGGAAAGTCGATCAATTTCTAACCTGGGGGATTGCGACGATCCAATGGGACAGGGACGTCACACGCCCGCGGCCAATCCCGACGGAACCAGCTACCCCGTGATCCGCGTCAGTCTCGCCGCCCTGGTCACGATTTATTTGCTGCTTTTTCTTGCGGCGGTTTTTCTCCTCTGGATAGTGGGAGAGTGGAATCGCCGGCGGCGGGAGCGCCGGGCTTTACAGCATCGGTTGCGCTGCGTGATCTGCGCGTTTCAATTTGAGGATCGAACGGACGCATTGCTTCCCAGGTGCCCGCGCTGTGGAAGTTTAAACGAACGATTTAAGATGGACCAAATTTAACATGGGAATGTGGATCGGCCGCAATCGCAAGGCACGGGTAACCTACGGGTTCGACGAAATCGCGCTCGTGCCTGGCCGCGTGACGATTAATCCGAACGAAGTCGATATCACCTTCCCTTTGCCGCGCATAGAGGCGGAGCCGCTCGAATTAAAAATTCCAATTCTCGCCAGCGCAATGGATGGAGTCGTCGATGTCGATTTCGCCATCGCCATGAGCAAATTGGGCGGGCTGGCCGTTCTGAATCTTGAAGGAGTCCAAACGCGCTACAAAAACCCGCAAGAAGTACTACAAAAAATCGTCGAAACGGACAAATCCGACATTACTGCGCTGCTGCAGAGAATTTACCAGGAACCCGTCCAGGAAGATTTAATCGCGGCGCGCGTGCGCCAGATCAAAGACGGTGGTGTGCTGGCTGCGGTGAGCTCCATTCCCCAGCGCGCGGCTGAGTTCGGCAAGATCGCGCAGCAAGCAGGCGCAGACGTTTTCGTTGTGCAGAGCACGGTCTCCACCGTCAGGCATATTTCGTCGGAGTATAAATCGCTCGACCTGGAAAAATTTTGCCGCGAAATGCGCATCCCCGTGATCGTCGGAAACACAGTTGGTTATGACGTGACCTTCGAGATCATGGAGTGCGGGCCGGCTGCGATTTTGGTCGGTGTTGGGCCCGGAGCGGCTTGCACTTCACGCGGCGTGCTTGGGCTCGGTGTCCCGCAAGTAACGGCGACCGTCGATTGCGCCGCGGCGCGCGATGCTTACTTTAAGAAAACATCGCGTTACGTGCCGATCATCACGGATGGTGGGATGAGCAGAGGCGGTGACGTTTGCAAAGCGCTCGCTTGCGGCGCGGATGCCGTGATGGTGGGCAGTGCGTTTGCCAAAGCGCAGGAAGCGCCCGGCTGCGGATACCACTGGGGCATGGCTACTCCACATGCAAATCTCCCACGAGGGACGCGCATCAAAGTCGGCACCACGGGGTCACTGAAACAAATCCTCTTCGGTCCGGCGGAAGTTGACGATGGCAGCCAAAATTTGGTCGGCGCAATTACCACCTGTATGGGCAACGTCGGTGCTTGCAACATTGCCGAATTTCAGCAAACGGAGATTATCATCGCGCCTTCCATTAAGACCGAAGGGAAACTCTTCCAAACCGTACAAAGCGTCGGGATGGGAACGAGCTGAAATATTTAGCGAATTAGCGAGTTAGAGTTTGAGTCGTTGCGCTTTGACCTCGAACCTTCGCGTGTTAAATCGCTAAATCGTTAAACCACTCAATGAACAACGATCGTAGAGTCGTCCTCACTGGATTGGGCGCCATCACGCCGCTTGGCAACGACGTGGAGACATTTTGGTCGAATCTGAAGAACGGTGTCAGCGGTGTTCGCAAGATCGAAATGTTCGATACGACGGCTTACGACTGCAAAATCGGTGGCGAAGTACGCGGCTTCGATCCGAAAGCATTCTTTAAAAATCCGAAGGATGTTCGCCGCACGGATCGATTTGCACAGCTCGCGTTGGCCGCCGCAAAAATGGCGCTCGACGACAGCGGGATCGATATAGAGAAACTGAGACGGCGCGATCGCTTCGGCGTCATCGTCAGCAGCGGGATCGGTGGACTAAAAACGCTGCAGGATCAGTTGACGATCCTCTTGACAAAAGGACCGTCGCGAACTTCGCCATTCACGATTCCGATGTTGATCAGCAATATGGCGAGCGGACTCATCTCGATGGAGTACGGCCTGCGGGGCCCCAACATGTGCATTGTAACGGCCTGCGCGACGTCGAACAACGCCATCGGTGAATCCTGGCGGACCATCAAATTTGGCGATGCCGATATTTTCCTCGCCGGCGGGTCAGAGGCTTCGATTGTCGCAATTGGCCTTGCAGGATTTTCGGCCATGAAAGCGCTTAGCACGCGCAACGACGAGCCCGAACGCGCTTCACGCCCGTTCGATCGCGATCGCGACGGTTTTGTGATGGGCGAAGGTGCAGGGATCGTAGTGGTGGAGGAGCTGGAACACGCCAAAGCGCGTGGCGCGAAGATTTATTGCGAACTCACAGGCTACGGGCTTTCTTCGGACGCCTACCACATGACGGCGCCGCCTCCGGACGGCGAAGGCGCGGTGCGCGCCATGCAACTGGCGCTGGAGCATGCCCGCGTTTCTCCCGACCAAGTCGATTACATAAACGCGCATGCGACGTCCACCGACATCGGTGATCTTTGCGAAACACGCGCGATCAAACAGGTATTCGGCGAACAAGCTTACAAAGTTTCCATCAGCTCCACCAAGTCGATGACCGGCCATTTGTTAGGCGGAGCGGGTGGAATAGAAATGGCGGCGTGCGCGCTCGCCATCCGCGATTCCGTGATCCCGCCAACGATCAATCTGGAAAATCCTGGAGAAGGATGCGACCTCGATTACACGCCAAACATCGCTCGCGAAAAGAAAGTGCGCGTTGTGTTAAATAATTCGTTCGGTTTTGGCGGCCACAACGCCACCCTGGTCGCGACCGCATTCGAGAAATAGGGCTCCTGCACGCCGGGTTATGACTGACTTTTCGAAGAATCAGTTGGCATTTTGCAGCACGGCGAGCCACTTTAATTTCGGCGCGGGCATAGCTTAATGGTAAAGTTCCAGCCTTCCAAGCTGGCCATGCGGGTTCGATTCCCGTTGCCCGCTATTGATCCGGGGCAATCAACTCGCGATTCCGCCAGGTGAGGCCCAAACCGGAGTAAATCGTTAGGGCCACTGTAATCCATACCAAGACCGGACCAGCTTCGTCTCGTGCCCGCAACCACCATATCGATGTTTCAGTTGCATGCTGCAGCTCAGCTATGGAAAAAAGGGCAAGGAAGAAAATAACGGTAATGATCTGCCAGGAGGTTTTCTGTTTGCCAAGCCGCTCCGCCGGAAGAACCCGGCCCTTGGCGCTGGCCATCAGACGCAGCCCTGTAATCAAAAAATCCCGCGCTACTACAGTTGTGGCTGCCCATGCCGGAACAGCTTTGAGGGGTACCAGCGAAATAAATGCCGCTGCCATCATGATCTTGTCCACGAGCGGGTCCATCAATTTGCCAAAATTTGTGATGAACCCGTAGCGCCGGGCGATTTCCCCATCGATAAGATCTGTCAAACCCGCGATGAGAAAAATTAAAAGCGCGGAAGTGCGCGCATACGGCCACGAAGAATTTAGCGCGAGAACAAAAAGCACCGTGAGCACCAGACGGCTCAAGGTGATTCGGTTCGCCCAATTCATACGCCTGAAATCAAACGGGTTTCGGTCTGCTGATCGCCCTTCGCAGCCTTTGCTGGCACCTTGTCGATCTTGAATTTCGGTCGTTTCCAAATCGGAACCTTTCTTTTCAATTCATCCACCACCCATTGACTCGCACGGAAGGCTTCAGCGCGATGCCCGCTCGCCACCCGCATAAAAAGCGACGACTCGCCCGCCGCAATAAATCCAATTCGATGGTGAACGACAATGAGCTCGAGCGCAAACGTCTCGATGGCCTGCTGCGCAATCTGCCTCAGTTGATGTTCAGCCATTTCCCGATGCGCTTCGTATTCGATCCCCTCGATTTGGTGCCCATCCTCGGAGCCACGAACAATCCCCCAAAAATCGACTGCTGCACCCGCAGCCGCATCCACTTGATTCTCTGGCGCGTTGAGTCGCGCTTCTGTTACTAAAACTTCACAAACCGGATTTGCCATAGGGTTCAAGTGCTCGCTAGAGTGAGTGACAGCTCTTTCGAGCTGTTGGAAACAAGATATCAAAATGAATGCGAATCAATGTGATATTGGGCTGATCGGCCTGGCTGTGATGGGTGAGAACCTCGCCCTGAATCTGGAATCGAAGGGTTTTTCTGTTGCCGTGTTCAACCGTACGACCGAAGTAACGGAAAAATTTGCTGCCGGACGCGCCAAAGGAAAAAATATTCGGCCGACACGCACGATGGAGGAATTTGTCGCGGCGCTGAAAACACCACGGATAGCAATGATGATGGTCAAAGCGGGCGCTCCCGTTGACTCCGTTATCAGCCAGCTCGCGCCGCTGCTCGAGAAAGGCGATGTCATCATCGACGGTGGAAATTCTCTTTTCACCGACACGCAACGGCGCGCCAAAGAATTAGAGGACAAAGGAATTCATTTTGTCGGCATGGGCGTTTCCGGTGGCGAAGAAGGCGCGCTTAAAGGCCCCTCGCTCATGCCGGGCGGTTCGCGGGAGTCCTGGGAAATTATCGCCCCTATTTTCCGCAAGATCGCCGCACAAGTGGATGGCGAACCGTGCTGCCGTTACATGGGCCCCGACGGCGCCGGTCATTACGTCAAGATGGTGCACAACGGAATCGAGTACGGCGACATTCAATTGATTTGTGAGGCGTATGCGATCCTGAAAGATATCCTGGCGATGCAAGCTGCGGAGCTCGCCGATGTCTTTGCAGAATGGAACAAAGGCGAGCTCGACAGTTATCTCATTGAAATCACATCAGAGATTTTTCGGAAGATCGATCCTGAGACCGGCAAGCCGCTGGTCGATATGATTCTTGACAAGGCCGGCCAGAAGGGAACGGGCATCTGGACGCTTCAATCCGCCATCAAACAGTCTGTTGTAATTTCGACAATTAACGCCGCCGTAGAAGCGCGCGTTATCTCGTCGCGGAAAGAGGAGCGCGTGGCTGCATCCAAAGTTCTGCCGCAACCGAGAGCTCGAAAGTTTAAAGGTAATCGAGCGCGCTTCGTCGATGCAATACGCGACGCGCTTTACGCATCGAAAATCGTTTCTTACACCCAGGGAATGGAGCTTCTGCGCTCTGGGAGCACTGAATACAAGTGGAACCTCAATCTCAGCGACATCGCCACCATCTGGCGAGGCGGGTGCATCATTCGCGCGAAATTTCTCAACCGGATCGTCGGGGCGTACCAGCGCGACTCGGCGTTGCACAATCTCCTGCTCGATCGCTATTTCACGAAGATCATTAGGAAAGCACAGCGGAATTGGCGTGTCGCGGTATCGACGACCATCAAACATGGCGTGGCCGTCCCTGCATTTTCCGCCTCGCTGGCCTATTTCGACAGTTATCGTCAAGCGCGACTGCCGGCGAATCTCTTGCAAGCGCAACGTGATTTCTTCGGCGCGCACACGTACGAACGCATCGATAAACCGGGCGTCTTTCACACAGAATGGATTGAATCCGAAGGCGAGTCCGCCGAAAAAGCGACCGAACCGAAATCGCCCCCGCCGCATCACGCCGGCGAATAGAGTGGCGCGATCGTCCCGGTTGCGACGCAAGCCGGAGCTTGCGCTACTTTATCGAAAATCGTGCGAATCACTGCCGGCGAGTTCTTGATGCGCGAGTCGTCTGATGTCGCGCGTCTTAATCAAAACAACGCGATCGGAATTCTGCACTTCGCCTTCGATGAGCAGAAATGCTTCCTCGGTAATTAAAAGGCGAAAACGCTCAAACAAGTTTGGATCGACAATCGCATTTGCGACGCCGGTCTCATCTTCCAAGCTGATAAAAACAAACCCTTTTGCTGTGCCGGGACGCTGTCGGCAAATCACGTTCCCGGCGATCTGCACAGTTGCCCCATGACGCGCCTGCACCAGATCCATCGCACGCCAAATATTCGGCAAACTTGGGCGCAACAGTTTCATCGGGTGCGGTCCGGTCGTCAGGTTCATTGTTTCGTAGTCGGCGCGCACGCGCTCCGGCAGCGTCATTGCCGGAAGCGGCGATTTCTGGGTAGGGTCGGCGCGCTGCGCCGACCGGACGCCGCAGCACGGCGTCCCTACCATTCGGTTACGCAGCAAATCATCGTGCATTGTTTCCTCCGCTGCCCACATCGCAGCGCGCCGATGCTCGGCGAAACAATTGAGCGCACCAAGCTCAGCCAATGTGCGGAGTTCTTCGTTCGAAAGCTGCACCCGTCGCTTGAAATCTTCCATCGAATCGAATTGTCGATCTTGCCGTCGCCTAACAAGTTCTTGCGCGTGTTCCTGGCACAATCCGTTTACAATGCAAAATCCCAGCCGCACCGTATCATCGGAAATGACCGTGCAGCGCCAGGTCGATTCCGTCACACGAACCGGCTTGATTTTGATCCCATGCCGGTCTGCATCTTTGACAATCGTTGCCGGGGTGTAAAAACCCATCGGCTGATTATTAAGCAGGCTGGCGTAAAATTCCGCCGCACGATGCACTTTCAAATAGGCGCTGCCATACGCAAGAATCGCAAAACTGATTGCGTGCGATTCCGGAAAACCGTAGAGCGCAAATGATGTGATCGAGTGAATAATCTTGTCGATCTTGTCCGGCGCTACGCCTTTGCGTTCCATCGCCGCGCGCAATTTCAAGCTCACTTTTTGCATTCGTTCCTCCGAGCGATGAAAACTTAGCGCGCGCCGCAGTTCCTCTGCTTCGTTTCCAGAAAAATCGGCCATGATCATGGCGATCTGGAGCATTTGTTCCTGAAACAACGGCACACCGAGCGTGCGGCCGAGCACCGGTTCGAGTCGCGGATCAAAATAGGTTCGCGGCTCGCGTCCCGCGCGGCGCGCGAGATAAGGATGCACCATGTCGCCCTGGATTGGTCCCGGACGAATGATCGCGACTTCGATCACGACATCATAAAAACATTCCGGTTTCATCCGCGGCAGCGTCGCCATTTGCGCCCGGCTCTCGATTTGGAATACGCCAATCGTGTCTGCTTTTTGCATCATCTCGAACGTGGCAGCGTCGTCTTTTGGAATGTGTGCAAGATCCAGAGGGCGGCCGCGCTCGCGGCACAGCTCAAACGCATCTTGCATCACCGACATCATCCCGAGCCCGAGTAGATCGACCTTCACGATGCCGAGATCTTCGCAATCGTCCTTGTCCCATTGGGCGACGACGCGTCCCGGCATCGACGCATTTTCCAGCGGCACAAACGAACTGAGCTTGTTCTGGCAAATAATCATTCCGCCGGAATGCTGTCCAAGATGTCGCGGCAAACCGTAGATCGCCTGATACAGCCTGACGAACGCCGGCATCCGCGGATGTTCCTTCGGCAAACCAGCCTGCTCGATCTGCGATTGGAGATCGAGCGTGTGCGGAAAATCGCCGTTCGCGAATAAATGTGAGAAGCGATCCAGAATGCTCGGCGAAAAATTTAACGCCTTGCCGATTTCGCGCGCAGCGCTGCGTCCGCGATAAGTGATAACATTCGCGGTCATCGCGGCACCATGTTTGCCGTAACGACGATAAATTTCCTGGATCACGGCCTCTCGCCGATCACCGCTTGGAAGATCGAGATCGATATCAGGCCACCCTTTGCGGCTTTCATTTAGAAATCGTTCGAAGACCAAATGATTGCTGACCGGATCGACGGAAGTAATGCCGAGGCAATAACAAACCGCGCTGTTCGCGGCGCTCCCCCGACCCTGCACCATGATGTCGTGTTCGCGGCAAAAATTTACGATGTCCCAGACGATCAAAAAATACCCCGCGAATCCGAGCTTAGTGATGAGCGCCAGTTCTTCTTCGAGCTGGCGTTTCACCGCACTGCTAATTGCGGCGTAACGTTGCTGCGCGCCGAACCAAACGATCGTGCGCAGGAACGAATCCATCGAGTGACCGTCCGGCACCGGAAATTCCGGAAATTCATAACCAAGATTTTCCAGAGAAAACATGAGGCGCTCAGCCAGGCGCGACGTGTTTTCAATCGCTTCCGGCAGATCGCGAAAAAGTTCGCGCATTTGACGATCGCTTTTCAGATAACGCTCGGCGTTTTGCGTTAGTAATTTCCCAGCGGCATCCAGATGGGTGTGTTCGCGAATACAGGTGAAAACATCGAGAACCTGACGGCCGTAAGGCCTGGCATACTGAACGCCATTCGTGGCCAGGAGCGGCAATTGATAATGCGCCGCAAGATCAACAAGTTGTCGGTTCAGCCGATCTTCGCCCCGCAAACAATGCCGCTGGATTTCCACGAAAACATTTTCGCGACCTAACGTGTGGATCAAAAACTGCGCGCGATCTTCGGGCTGGGTAGCGCACGCGTCTCGCGTGCTGACGATGGCGTCCCCGCCATCGCGGACTTTCATTGTGCTTGCTATCACAGGGGAAGATTGTTTCGGCGCGACGCCGAAACCAACACGCGAGACGCGTGCGCTACCCAGCAATGCGATCAACCCCTCCGCAAATTGCGGCAGCTCATCCCACTGAATCACGCACTTCCCTTTTTCGCTGCGCAAATGCGCCTCGGTCAGTAATTCGCAGAGGTTTTTGTAGCCGTTCCTGTTGTCCACGAGCACAGGCAGGATACCGCCATCTTCCATGCTCAACTCGCAGCCAATGATCGGGCGAATATTTTGCTCGCGTGCTGCAACCGAAAACCGTTGGGCGCCGTAAACACCATTGCGATCAAGCAACGCCATCGCTGGCATCGCGAGCTCGGCGGCGGTTTCAGCTAATTGCTCTGGAAATGAAGCGCCGCGCAAAAAGCTAAATGCGCTGCACGCGTGAAGTTCGATGTAAGACATGGCATCGTTACATCATTGCATTGTTACATCGCCCGTTAGTCATAAATCCCATCCACTTTCCAAATTCCACCGCTTCGGTGACAGCGCGCCAAAACTCCGTTATCCAATTGCAGATCCCATTCCGCGCTAGCCCATGCCGCTTCATCCCACCAGTTTCCCGAAGCCAAATAAGGGCCGCGCTGCTCTGCGATTTTGCCGCTCACGTTTGCGCTTCGAATATGCGCCGGTGAATTTTCGGTACTGAAAACCGACGCGGGTGCGGCCGGTCGAAACCGGCGCAAGGCCGGAGATGACGGGGCACAGCCATCATGGCTGTGTGGCGGACAGGCATCTTGCCTGCCGGTTCTATCGCAGGCGGGGACGCCTGCTTGCCCCACAGGCTGGAAGCCTGTGCTACTATGCCACGCGAACGGTTCCATCCGAAATGCATCCGGCCTATGCGTTTCTTCCAAGACCGGTGTGCCAACGCGATCAGCACCGAGTAGAGCGCTCAAGCGCGCGAGTGTTTCTGATAATTGATTGGGATTACGCAAAGTCGTTTCAAATAATCCATACTGCTGCTTTGGAGCTTTGATCGGCTGCGCTTCGAGCGAGACGGCAATGATCGGATGCTCCGATTTAAAATTCTCCAGGTGCGTGTGAAGCATCCGAAAGAGAAGATCGACGTCGTTGGTCGACTGCGGAATTTTGAAAACCCGTTCGTAATTCTGCTTATTCGAAAAAGTAATTCGCAGGGTCAGTTCTTTTGCGACGAGATAGATCGCGCTCAATCGCAACGAAAGTTGCTCCAAAAACCGGCGCAGCATAAAGAGAAGCGGCTCGGCCGTTTCGATCTCGTGTTCGAATTCGAAGCTCTCGTCGAACGACTCAGGCGGTCGGACGAGCCTGAGCAGCCGATTGGATTGCCCGTTCGCCCGCTCCCACATTCGAACTGCTTCGGGACCAAGCCGGGCGCCGAGCTGCTCCTTATCGAGGGCGGCGAGCTGCCCAAGCGTCTGAATCCCCCACTTGTGCAGAATTGCTAATATTTGCTGGATCTCGGCCTGTCGGTCTTTCGCTGCTGCGAAATTCGACGAAAGAGAGCGCTTCATGCGCCCAATTTAAGTGAATGAGTTATATGTTCAAGCGAACAGTTTTGCTCTTACTCCCGCCAATCAGTTCCCGGCATGATTCGGCGCATGAACTGATCAAACAGCGGCACAGTGAAAGCGGTGTCGCCGTGGCTCGGACTCCAAACCATTCCTTTCGCAATTAACTGATTTCGAGTTGGACCTAAGGCAGTAACTTTTCGATCCAATTTCTCCGCAACGTCTCCGGACCGATGTGGCCCGGGACCTAGATCGGCCATCGCCCGCAAATATCTTTTCTCAACTGGCGTCAATCGATCGAATCGGACGCGAAAGAAACTCTCGTCCAGTGCCGCAACAGAGGTCTTTGATGCTTTCACGACATCTTGAATCGTGATAGGGGATTTCGACGCCGTATCCCAAGCGTGTTTGCCCCATTCTTGTAAAAAATAGGGGTACCGAGCGGTTTCTTTCAGGATTCGATCCAAGGCATTTTCGTTTACCTTCACACGCTGTGCTGCCGCTGGTTTTGCAATTGCGATTCTGGCAGCCTGTGGATCAAGGGGACCAATCTCTGGAAAATCAAATAGCCGCTCGGCATAAGACTTTGCTCGCCCCATTCGTCCGCGGAGCTGAGGTAGGCCTGCGCCGACCAGCATCACTGGTAACCGACGCTGGGCAGTCCGGTGCAGAGCAGTAATGAGCGCCGCAAGCTCGTTTTCTGCGACATACTGCAGTTCATCAATGAAGAGAACGAGAGCGGTCTTCGCTTTTATCGCCGCCTCAGCAGCTACTTCGAACAGAGCTTGCAGGTCATGCTCAAGATCGGCATTGTCGGCGAGGCCCGGCTCAGGATCGAAATCGAGGCCGACTTCGATGTCCTGATATTTCACTTTCAGCGCCTTCGCAAAACCGGCCAATCCTCGCAGCGCTCGTTGAGCGAGAGCTTTTGCCCGCTCGTGACGAGAAAGGCGCAACAACGCCAGGCGTAATTGTGGCGCCACAATCGCAGGTAACGATCGGCCTTCGGGGGCTTCAATGTGGAGCGTATAAATTCCAGCCGCCTCGGCATCGTCCCGCATTCGATCGAGCAACACCGTCTTACCTACGCCCCGAAGTCCAACCATCAAGATGCTCTTGGTGGGTAGTCTGCGACGCACCCTTTCTATGGCGACGCGAATCATTTCGCGCAGTTCATCTCGGCCAGCCAGTTCAGGCGGTGGCGTGCCTGCGCCCGGGGCGAAAGGGTTCGTGACCGCATCCATGTTCCGAGATTCTACAGAGTTTAGCCAAATTACAAAGATTTTATAAATCGACTAATTTCTTTATAACCCGTGCTCTCTGATCTCCTTACCGCTGACCTCCTTGGCACACCAGCTCGCCCGCGAATGCTTCGGAATACCGCTGGCTCGCCGGAACTTAATGAAGGAGGCTTGGCGCAGGTGGCTGATCTCTGGTCTAGACCGGGCGAGTGGGAGCACACGAGTCAATGCTATCACCTTCGCCCCACGTTTTACCTGCCACTCTCGGCAGCGTTTTCCAGCTTATTGCAGGATTCTTGAAGCTGTCGTTCGAGTTCCTCGTAGTTACCAAGATGCGCTCGCATCAAGCTCTTCCAGAGCTTTCCGTGGTTTGGTACAAAGAAGTGCAGCAGCTCATGAACGATTACGTAATCGGCAACTTCGGTGTCAAACGTCAACAGCTCTTCGTTGAAGTTCAGATTTCCTGCTGTTGAGCATGATGCCCACTTGTTACGCATCGGTCGAATGGCGAGAGATCGAATTTGCACATTGAGCTTATCGGCCCATGCGAAAACACGCGCCTTAAACAACTGCTTGTCTCGCAGGCTTGTCACTATCCTTTTCCTTTCTGAAGCAATAAGAACAGCGACTCGACGATGGCTGCTACTTTTTCGATATCATCTTCCTCACGTACGAGCGCGAATGTAACTTTCTTTCGGAGCTCTCGCAGCTCGCCTTCGCTGCGTTGCCAGTTCGGGAATTGGGCGAATGCTTCTCGGATATTTTTAGTCACCGCGTCGGCGTTCGACACTTTTTCTTCTATGAGTTTGGTCAAGACGAAGTAAGAAAGACTGTCGAGTCCCTTGGCCTGTTGTTCTCTTTGGCGCTCTTCGTTGCGTTCAATCTCCTTCAACAAGTCAGCTAACGCGTCCGCCGTACTGGTCTGTCGATCTTCGTAACTATCACGAACCGTCTTCGCCCGTTCCGCAAGGGCGATCAAAAATGGATCGTCACTGCTCTTTTCAGCCGTATTTTGAATCGCCTTTACTAGATTGATGACTTTTGTCGCGTCTCCTTCGTGCTGGCTTTTGATTGTTTCGATTGTAGCTTTGTCGATGGCGAAGAACTCGGGAGAGGTTTCAGCGATTGTTGCGCCAATGTGTTTCTGGACTAGCTCGTTAGTCTTTTTCTGCAATGCTCGATCGACATACACTCTTTTTGCGTATGCGTTTTGGACGACCGCATAGATCGAGGACAGCGTCGTGTAGTCGTCTATGAAGGGACGCAGAAAGGCGTCTGGCGAGATGATCTCATAAAGCATCTCGATCTCTTTGTATTCTTTGAA
>Ga0066652_100001059_pt1 | contig 13847 bp, 6 predicted proteins | sample GraSoiAngelo_101_FD_71413 | JGI IMG/M metagenome (GOLD analysis project Ga0066652, IMG submission 71413) | Grasslands soil microbial communities from the Angelo Coastal Reserve, California, USA - 14_0903_02_30cm | ecosystem: Environmental > Terrestrial > Soil > Grasslands | place: USA...
TTGAAGCCGGCGCCGGTGCCGACGTGACCCGCGTGGGTGCGGCCGTAGCCCAGGTGCACGGTCGCGCAATCGTCCGGGTGCCCGACCACGGCGAACAGCGGGCCGCGGACGCTGCGTCCCTGCAGGCGGACCTCCACGATCCCGCTGACAATCTGCCCGTGCTCGCCGCCGGTAAACGCGGGATCGTTGCTCGCCTTCAGCCGTTCGGCGGTGGCGGGGCTGACGATCACCGCGTTGTCCCAGGTGAGTTTCGTGATCGGCTTGGGCAGTTCCTGCAGCCAGCCGTTGTTGGCGAAGCGGCCGTCCAGGACCGACGGGTCGGTGCGGAACGCGATTTCGAATGGCGCCGAGGCGGGTTCGGTCGTCGGGCTCGGAGGCGCGGCCGCCGCGGCGGCGATGCGCACCGGCTTCGGCGTGAAGGCGGTGCCGGGCACGACGCCGTCGTGCAGCCAGCGGCGCCATTGCTGCTCGAATTGATCGCCGGCGGCGCCGCCCTGGCGCGGCGCGGCGCCTTCCCGCACCGCGGCAGGGGCGTTGCGCTTCCAGAAGTCGCGCACGATGTCGTAGGCGCTGCGCTCGGGGCGGTCGGTCATGGCCGCGATCAGTTCGTGCGCCGAGCGGCCGCCGTAGAGCGGCGCAATCAGCGGCTGGACGATCGACACCGTGCCGTCGTGCCCGCGGGCGTCGCTCCACGATTCCAGAAAGTGCGCTTCGGGAATCTGCCAGTGGCAGAGCTCCGAGGTCTCGTCTTCGTACAGACTCAGATGCACGCGCGTCTGCACCCGGCCCATGGCGTCGGCAAATTTCAGATCGGCCGGCGTGGTGTAGACCGGGTTGCCGCCGACGATGACGAGCACGTCAACTCTGCCGGCGTTCATGTCGGCAACGAGGGCGCGCAGCGACTCGATCTGGTTCACCGGCTCCGCTTCAACCGGATCGCTGTAGACCACGGTGGCGCCGGCGTTGCCGAGCGCGTCGTTCATCGCGTGCGCGAGCGCGTGGACCACCGGCGGTTGATGATCGCCGGCAATGACGAGACCGCGGCCGCGATGCGCGAGGAGATCTTTGACGACGGCGTCGATCCATTTGGTGATGGCAGGCGATCTACTTTCTTCCACTGGCGGCGGGGCCCCACCCCCGCCGCGAACTGACGCTGACGCGTCGACGCGGCTTTCCTTGGCCGCGTCGACGCGTGGCCGCAGGCGCTCCGCGAGCGCCCGGGCGATCGCCTCGATCTCGCTCGGCTTCGCCGGCAGGCGATGATCGGCGCGGGAGCCGGTCGGCGTCGGCATCGTTTCCACGGCGTAGAGCCGGTTCATGCGGTCGGCCTGCTCCGGCGCGCGGCGCGCCGCGAATGCGCGCGCGTAGGCGAGACTCCCGGCTCCGCAGCCAAGGATGTCGGCGTCGAGCGCGACGATCACGTCGGCCTGCGAGAGGCGGTATTGCGGTGTCACATACTCGCCAAACGCGAGGCGGGCGCCTTCGCGTGCGCTCTCCGGGCTGGCCGGATCCCATTGATGCCAGCGCGCCGATGGAAATCTGGCGAGCACCTCGCGGATCTGCGCCGCCAGGGTGGGCGAGTTGACCGACTCGGTGAGGATACGCAGCCCTGCGCCCTGCAGCGGAGCCTGCGCGGTCAGTGCGCCGCGGATCGCGCCGAGAAACGCCGACCACGGACGGATGTCGCCCAGGTTGGTCAGCGTCTGCGACCGGTCGGGATCGTACAGGCCGAGGATCGCGGCCTGGGCAAACACGTCGCTGGCGCCGAGGCTGCCCGGGTGAAGCGGGTTGCCTTCGATCTTGGTTGGCCGACCTTCGTGGCTCTCGACCAGCAGACCGGTCGCCGATCCGCCGAGCGGCATCGCGGTCGCGAAAAACAACGGCTTGCCCGGAATCAACTCCTCCGGCTGCCGGACGTACGGCACGATCTTCTCGAGCGGCTGGCGCGTGCAGGCGGTCACGCCGGCGAGCGCCATCGACGCGCCCATCAGCTTCAGGAACCGCCGCCGCGCGACCGGATCGGTAATGGCCTCGACTTCCGACGGGAACTCGTTGCAGAGCCGCTCCTGAAACGCGGGATCGTGCGCCAGTTCCTCAAGCGTGCGCCAGCCTTCGCGGCGCTGCGAGCTCGAGGCCGCTTCGGATGGCTTCGCCCTGACCGGCGAGTGCGATCCGCCCGCGTTGTCGGTTGGACTCATCGATGACACGTCGAACAGCTGGTGAGCTTCTGGATCTGGTACTCCTCGACCAGCTGCTTCCCCAGCTCGAGTTGATTCGGCGGCGGCTGGTAGTCGACGCGGAACACCGCCGCTCTCGGACGGACGTACTTCTCGGGATTGCGATGGCAATCGACGCACCATTCCATCTGCAGCGACTGCTCCTGCCACATCAGCGGCATGCGATCCACCGGACCGTGGCAGGTCGTACACCCGATTCCTTTATGAATGTGAATGCTGTGGTTGAAGTAGACAAAATCCGGCAGATCGTGCACGCGCGTCCACTCGATCGAACGGCCGGTTCTGAAACTCTCCCGTACCGGCTCGAGAAACGGGCTGGCCGCAAAAATCTGCGAGTGGCAGTTCATGCAGGTGCGGGTGGGCGGAATGCCGGCGAAGGACGAGTCCTCGACCGACGTGTGGCAGTAGCGGCAGTCGATGCCGTTGCCGGCGACGTGGCGCTCGTGGCTGAACTGGATCGGCTGTTCGCGCGCGACGCGCGCGCCCGTGATCCACGGCGATCGATTCACTTCGGCAATGAGGACGAGGAGCCCGACCACGAAGAAGACCGCGCCGAAAATACTGACCCGGGCGATCGTGTTGGCGCTCGGACGAAAGATCTGCGACATTGGTCTCGCTAGATCCGGGGGGCTTCGCCGCATAACGGAACAGAACGGCGGATGGCGTCGGAGAGGATGCCGACGAGGTCACACGCCGTCTGCGGCGGGCGGTACGGCAGCCGACTGGCACGATGCCGCACGCCGAACTTTGAGCTTACTCTGTTTGAAGCGCCGCGGCAAAACAGGGAGCACTAAGGTGCTTTCTCCCACTCGTAGCTGCGCCCCATCGCGTACTTCTCGAACCATTCGAGCTCGAGATTCGCTTTGAAGAGCAGGTGGCGGAGCTCTCCCCACTGATGGGGTTCTCGCGGCGCGATCCACAGCCTGGTCGGGACGCCGTTGCTGCGAAGGGCGCGGAACATTTCGATCGCCTGCTCTTTCGGCACGCGCGCGTCGTTCTCGCCCGCGAGCAGCAGCGTCGGCGTAGTGGCGTTGGCGATGTCCTTCAGCGGAGAGTTGTCCCAGTACGCGGCGATCGGCGCGTCCGGCTGCCATGGCGTCCCGCCGAACCAGACGGTGCGGACCTCGCGCAGGTCCGACTGCGCGAGCAGTGACGTCCAGTTCGCCACGCCGGCGCCGGATGCCGCCGCCTTGAAACGCGGCGTCATCGAAATCAGCCGGTTCGCGAGATGCGCGCCCGCGCTCCAGCCCATCAGCACGAGCCGATCCGGATCCACGATGCCGCGGCGGATCAGCGCGTCGACGCCGGAGATGATGTCGAGCGGCATGTTGTTGAAATAGTGGCCGACGACGTCACGCAGGAACGGGTTGCCGTAGCCGCTGCTGCCGCGATAGTTCGGCCGCAGCACGACGTACCCTTTCGCCGCCAGCACCGGAAAATAATTCGCCAGCAGCCCGGGACCGGCGCCGAACTTGTCCGATTCCGCCGGCCCGCCGTGCATCTGGACGACGAGCGGATAGGTCTTGCCCGCCTCGAACTCGAGCGGGTAGAAGAGCACGCCTTCGACCGTCGTCCCGTCGCGGCTCACCCAATCGATTTTTTCCTGGCGCGGCAGCGCGAACTCGCGCTCGACACGGTCGAACAGGCTCGTCACCCGGACCGGCGCGGCCTTCCGATCGGTCGGCATCGTGTAGACCTCGCCGAACCGGGTCGGCTCGTCGAACTGCATCACGATGGTGCGCGCGGCGGCGACGATGTTGAATCCGGGCGGAATGTAGTGCCGGCCGTCGGTCAGCTGGGTGAATCGTCCCGAGCGGGCGTCGATCTGAAACACCTCGCTGTGCACCCCCATGTTGACGGCGGCATAGATCGATCGGCCATCGGGCGCCCACGCCGCCTGGTCGACCGCGTATCGGAAATCAGGCAGCAGCGGACGACTGCGGCCGCCGCCGGCCGGCACCACGAACAGGTTCGAGCTGTAGTACGGCTCGAACTGCGCGCTCGCGTCGGCGAGGAACAACACGTGCGTGTTGTCGGGGGAGAGCTCGGCTCCGGACTCTTCGACGCGATTGTCGGTGAGGCGGCGGGCGCCGCCGCCGCTCGCGTCCATGATCCACACTTCGCTGCGCGGCGCGTCTGCAATCAGCGGCGACGGCGCGCGGTGGTGGACGATGCGTGTGCCGTCGCGGGAGAGGCGGAAACCGGCGACCGACCAGTCGCCCGACGTGATTTGCGTTTCGGCCCCGGTCGTCACGTCCACCTTCCACAGGTGGCGCTGCTTGAACGACGTCTCGTCCAGCGCATACACATCGTCGCGGAGGCGATCGCGATCCTGTTCGTCGGCGGTGCGTGCGTCGGCCGCCGCGAAGTAGACGGCCGACGCGTCCGCAGCCCACGCCGGCGGCATCGAGGCGCTGACGCTGGTGGCGTGATGAGTGAGCTGACGCGGTTCGCCGCCGTCGATCGCCTGGATCTGAAGCTGGCCGTCGCGCCAGAAGACGATCGCGCGGCCGTCCGGCGACCAGCGCGTCGTTCCCGGCGCTTCGCCGTTCTCGCCGAAGGTCAGTTGTCGCGCGTCGCCGCCGATGGCCTGCCGCCACAGGTGCCACACCGCACGTCCCAGCTTCCAGTCCGGGTGGCTGCGCATGTAGGTGAGCGTGCGGCCGTCGGGCGACAGTTGCGGGTCGAGCAGCCGCGGCAGCTCGGCGAGGTCGAGCAGAGTCATGGGGCGCGGGTGGGGCTGGTAGGGCTGGTGGGGCGGGTAAGGCAGGTAGGGTGGGTAGGGCAGCAGGTAGGGTGGGTCGGGCAGGTGGGGCTGATAGGGTGGGTAGGGCGGGCCGGGCACGGCAGCCGGCACGGGCACGTGCGACGGTAACCGCGACACCGGCGAGAAGTCGAAAGCTGATGGTGACCGCTGCAAATACGCGAGCGCCAGGAGCATCAGCAGGCCCGAGATGACTCGAGCAAAACGCTGTCCAGGTTTCGACCCGCTCATTCCACAATCACCTCCGCGCGACCCATCGCGATCCGTCCCCACCTGCCTGACCTGCCCTACCGGCCTCCCCTGCGTGACCCGCCGCCAGTTGCCTGACCTGCCCTACCCGTGTCCCTACCTGCCCTACCTGCCCTACCCGCCCTGCTGCTGCTCCGTGGTCGGCTTCGCGTCCTTCTTCTCCTCACCCGGCGCCTTCTCCGGCGTGAACGGACGTTTGGTGACGTACTTCTCAAACCACTCGATTTCGGTGTTCAGCTTGAACAGCTGATGGCGGAGCTCGGTCCAGCCGTGCGGCTCGCGCGGCGCGATGTACAAGTGTGTCGGAATGCCGTTGGCCTTGAGCGCCCGGTGCATTTCGATCGACTGCGGCATCGGCACGCGCGGATCGCGCTCGCCGACGAAGAACAGCGTCGGCGTCCGCACGCTGGCGACATCCTTCAACGGCGAGTTGTTCCAGTAGACGTCAATCGGCGCGTTCTTCTGCCACGGCGTGCCGCCGAACCACGGTGTGCGGACCGAACGGATGTCGCTCTGCGCGTACATCGAGATCCAGTTTGCCGCGCCGGCGCCCGACGAGGCGGCCTTGAAGCGATCGGTAAAGGTGACGATCTTGTTGGTCATGTGGCCGCCGCCGCTCCATCCCATTTTCAGCATGCGGTCGGGATCGGCGATGCCGCGCCGGATCAGCTCGTCGACGCCGGTCATCACGTCGAGGTGCGCCTGCTGAAAGTAGTGGCCGACCATATCGCGCAGGAACGCGTCGCCGTAGCCGGTGCTGCCGCGGTAATTGGGCTGCAGCGTCGCATAGCCCTTGCCGGCGAGCACCTGGAACTCGTAGGCCATCGATCCGATGCTGTACTTGTCGGCCGCCTGCGGTCCGCCGTGCGTCATCACCGCGAGCGGATACTTCTGTCCGGCCTGATAGTCGACCGGATAGGTGAGAATGCCTTCGACGGTGGCGCCGTCGGCGCCCTTCCACTGAATCGCCTCCTGCCGTCCCAGCTTGAAATCGCGCGCGAGATAGTCAAAGACGTGGGTCACCTGTTTCGGCGCCGTGTCAATGGCCGACATGACCCACACTTCGCCGCCTGACGTCGAATCGGCCACGGTGAACGCCAACCGGTCGGCCGTTCGCGACACGCCGGCGATGCTGTGTCTGCCATCGGTCAGCTGCCGCGGCTTGCCGCCCGCGGCCGGGAGCGTGAACAGTTCTTCGTGCACGCCGAGGTTGGCGAGAAACACAATCGACTTGCCGTCCGCCGACCAGAACGCGCGATCGACGTCGTACTGATCGATCTCGCCGACGAGCATGCGCGCCGCGCCGCCGCCGGCCGGGGCAAGGAACACACGGCCGTTGTAATAGTCCTCGAACCGCGTGTTCGCGCCGGCGACGAAGAGTACCTGCGACCCGTCCGGCGACACCGACGCGTCGTGCTCCTGCACGGTGTTCTTCGTCACCTGGACGGCGCCGGAACCGTCGGCATTCATCGTCCAGACTTCGCTGTCGGCGCCCGATCCGAGCAGCGGCGTCGGCTGGCGGTGCAGCGCAATCGTGCGGCCGTCGTTCGCCACCGTGTAATTGGTGACCGAGAAGTCGCCGCCGGTCAGCCGCGTTTCGGCGCCGGTCTTGACGTCGACCTTCCACAGGTGCGTCTGCTTGAAGTTCTCGTCGAACGCATAGACGTCGTCTTTGTTCTTGTCGCGCTGTTTTTCTTCCGCCGTCTTCGGATCGGGCGCCGTGAACAGCAGCGCGGAGCCGTCCGGCATCCACTCGATGTCCGACACCTTGCTGGCGTGGCTGGTCAGCGACCTGGCCTCGCCGCCGTCGGCGGGAAGCAGATAAATCTGCTCGAACTCGTTCTCGCCGCGCTTGGTGATGAACGCAATCGTGCGGCCGTCCGGCGACCAGCGCGGCGCGCTTTCGTTCTCGGTGCCGTGCGTCAACTGGACCGGTGCGCCGCCGTCGACGCGGGCGCGCCAGACGTGCGTGATCCGCGTGCCGCTTTTCCAGTCCGCGTCGCTGCGGGTGAAGAGCACGTCGCGGCCGTCGGGCGAGACGCGCGGGTCCGCCAGGCGCGGCACGCTCAGCAGATCGACAATGCCCAGCGGGCGCGGCGACTGCGCCGACGTCTGAGCGGGATCAAATTGAGCGGCTGCGATGATGATGGCTGCGAGCCACAAAGCGGTCCGGCAGGAGCGTGTCATCGGTCCTCCCTGGTTCTACGACTCTTGAATCTTGCGGAGCCTCGCGAATTCGATGCTCATCAACCACAAAGGGCACGAAGGACACAAAGGGAAACTATACACACGTACAGGGGTTTGCCTTTGTGTCCATTGTGTCTTTCGTGTCGTTGGTGGTGGCCGATGCTGAAGTGGCCTGCATCCTTCGCAACCTGGCACGATCGCACCTTGCCACGGCGGGCGATGCGCTGATATAAAGGCGCGATTTTTACTCGCCGCAGGCACTTATCGACCCAACTGACAGCCTTCCCGGAGGGTCACGATGGTGCGCACACGTCTTGTGGTCTCATGCACGGCGCTGCTGTTGATGGCCATCGATGCAGCCGCCCAGACCGGGCAGGGAAGCCTGCGCGGCTACGTCAGGGACGAGCAGGGCGGCGCGCTGCCGGGCGTGACCGTCACCGCCACCAGTGCGGCGCTCATCCAGCCAGCTTCCGCGGTCACCGACGCCGAGGGCTCCTACCGCCTGATTAACCTTCCGCCCGGCGCCTATTCGATTGCCGCCGAGCTGACCGGGTTCGCGGCCTACAAGCGTGAAGACGTGTTGCTGCGCGCCGGCGCGACCTTCCAGGTCGATGTGACGATGAAGATCGGCACGCTGCAGGAAACGGTCACCGTCTCCGGCGATTCGCCGATGCTCGAGGTGAGCAAGCCGAGCAACGTCCTGAATATCTCCGGCGAGTTCCAGCGAGACATGCCGATTCAGGCGCGCCGCAACTGGAGCGATTTTCTCGAAATCACGCCCGGCGTCCACTCGCGGCCTTTTGACGACGGCAGCGGCCGGATGGTGTATTTCGGCCACGGCACCGAGCACTTCGCGCACGTCATCCAGCTGGAAGGGGCGCTCGCGTCGAATTACCAGGACGCGCAGGTCACCTACGTCGCCATGGGCGCGGACATGATCGACGACGTGCAGGTGAAGACCGGCGGCGTCGATGCCTCGGCGCCGATGGGAACGGGCCTGAACATCAACGTCATCACCAAGAGCGGCGGCAACAGCTTCAAAGGATCCGGAGCGTTTGCCTACCAGCCGGAGGGCTGGAACGGGAACAACGTCAGGAACTGTTCGGTCGGTCCGGGCTGCAATCCGGCTGCGTCGGCCACGGTCGGCACGCCGACGACTGCGATCGTGAGGCAGTTCGACGGCGGTCTGGGCGGACCCGTGAAGCGCGATAGAGTCTGGTTCTTCGGCGCGCTGCGGCGTGCCGATCTGGAAGCCGGCATCAGCCGGACGGCGGACGAAGTCGGGCGGCTCAAGGCGTTCTTCCCTGACGTCACGCTGTTCAACAACACGACCACGAGCTGGCAGCCATACGCGAAAGTGACCGCCAAGTTCACGCCTTCGCACGAGATCGCCGCCTTCGTTCAACAGGATCGACTGCTGGCGACGGGCGACCGCGAATATCACTACAGCCGCGCTGTGGTCTATTCGACCGGCGGCGGCCTGTACGGCGGCAAGCTGACGTCGGTGTGGGGACAGAAGATCACGACCACGCTGCTTGCCGCCTACAACAACAAGGGCGGCTCCGACGCGAGCACGTACGACGGCCATCTGGGCTCGGGTCCGACGATCACGATCCACAACGCCGCGAACCTCCAGGGCGGGCGTCTCATCGGCAGCGGCCGGCTGATCTCCGGCGGCAACTTCGACGATGGGACCGGGAGCGCCGGGCAAGCCGCGATCGCGTACCTGCCGTCGTCGCAGATTACGCTGCGCGCCGACCTGACGTATTTCAAGGACGGGTGGGCCGGATCGCACGAATTCCAGACCGGCTTTTTCGGATCGCCGCACAGCACCTACGACACGGAAACGGTTTATCTCAATGACGGCTTTATCCTGGAGGAACGCCGGCAGGTCGATCCGGCCAATCCTGCCGGGGGGACGCTGCCCTTCCACCGCCGCTACGCGAGCCCGCTCGATCTCACGACGCGCCTGGCGCGCGACCGCAACATGGCTTTTTACGGTCAGGACAGCTGGAAACCGACCGAGCGGCTGACCGCGGTCCTCGGCATGCGCTTCGACTGGGTGACGCGATACGATAAGATCTTCAACGTGACGCGCGAGAACGCGCGGACCGTGCAGCCGCGGGCGGGTTTCTCGTACCTCGTCACCCGCGACGCCCGCAACGTGCTGCGCGGCAGTTACGTTCGCGTCGGCGAGCAGATGATGGGCCGCGACGCGGTGACGTTGTTCGGCGCGGCGGGCCGGGCCGGGTTCGTCGACACTTACGATCTCGATGGCGACGGGGTGTTCGAGACGCGCTTCGACGACCCGGCGCGCAGCGGGTCGCTGGCCGCGAGCGAGTTCGATCCGAACCTGCACCAGCCGTATCTCGACGAGGTGATCGTCGGGTATCGCAAGCAGCTGCCGCACGCGCTCGGCCTCGACGTCGCCGGCATCCACCGCGTCTACAAGGACACCTACGGCCGCATCGACATCAACGGCTTCTACCCGAGTGGACCGAACCAGCCGTTCGGCGGCTTCGGGAAGGTCGATCCGAACCGCGGGATCGTCTACCAGCAGACGAACAATTCGTGGAGCCGCCTGAACTACACCGCGATCGAGATAACGGCGACGAAGAACCTGTCCCGCGGCATCCGGTTCATGGCCGGCATCAACCGTCAGTGGCAGCACATCAGCGGAGACTGGAATCCGACTGACCCGGCCAGGTTCATTCAGCCGAGCGCGTTTCCGAACGACAAGCTGTTATACATGCCGCGGGGGAACAACGAGGACAACAGTCTGCCGATCACGACCGGCACGACCGTGCATACCTACGGCCCGACGTGGCAGAAATACCGGCTGAATTTCGGCGGATCGTGGAACGCGCCGTACGGCGTCGTCATCGCGTCGAGCTACACCGTCGAGGCCGGTCCCTGGTCGGGTGCGGTTGTCACACTGCTGCCCGCCAGCGATCCGGCGGTTGCTGTGTTCGGACCCGGAATGGTGGTGTCTTCGGCCGGCTTTGCCGCATCGAACCCGCTGTCCACACGGATGCGGTTTCTCTATCCCACCCGCGGTGACAGCCAGGTGATGGCGCCGCCGGTCAAGACGCTCGGCCTGAAAGTCGGTAAGAAGCTGGCCCTCGGCGGCTCGAGGCAGGCCGAGTTCGCCGCCAATATCTTCAACCTGCTCAACGCCGGCGACTTTACTCAGTACAACTACAACGGCGCGAACGAGGCGTTCAACACCGCCAACTACCTGCAGATGCGCAATCAGCAGCCGGCGCGGGCGCTGCAGGTGACGGTCGTGTACCGATTCTGATCCTTGCGAAGGACACAAAGGGACGGCCCTGCCTGGTTCGTTTATTGGTCGGTCACGGAGGCTGGGGAGCCAGCCTGCGACGATGCGTACCGTGAGGTGAAATCAAAAATGAGGTCGATGTACCGGCGCTCTGCCCTGATCGCATTCACAGCGGTCATTACGCTCGCCGTGCTGGTCGCAGCGCCGCGGCAGCCTTCGGCGCAGGAGCCGGTCTATCCCGGTGCAATCTGGCAGCACGTGCCGGACGTCGGACGCGCCGGGTGGTCGGCGGCCGGACTCAAGGCGGCGCGGGAGTATGCGCAGACGATTCCGACTGCCGCCGTCACGATCGTGAGCGGCGGTCAGGTCGTCGACGAGTGGGGCGACACCGCGACCCGCTACAACGTCCACTCGATCCGCAAGAGCTTTCTCAGCGCGATGTACGGCATTCACGTGCGCGGCGGACGGATCGACCTGGCGCTGACGCTCGAGCAGCTGGGCATCGACGACAACGAGCCGTCGCTGACGCCGGTCGAGAAACGGGCCATCCTGCACGACGTCCTCAAGGCGCGCTCCGGCGTGTATCACCCGGCGTTGTACGAAACGGCGGGCATGAAGGCTCGGCGGCCGGCGCGCGGCAGCCACGCGCCCGGCACGTTCTGGTACTACAACAACTGGGACTTCAACGTCCTCGGCACGGTGTTCGAGCGCTTGACGAAGACGAACCTGTTCGTCGAATTCAAGAACCGGATCGCCGATCCGATCGGCATGGAGGATTATCGAATCGAGGACGGGACGTTCGTCACCGGCCCGGACTCGGTGTACCCGGCCTATCCGTTTCGCATGACGGCGCGCGACATGGCCCGCTTCGGGCTGCTGTTCCTCCATAACGGCAGCTGGCGGGGCCGTCAGGTTGTTCCCGCCGACTGGGTGAAGGAAAGCACGACGTCGTATTCCGACACCGGCCAGGCGGGAGGATACGGATACCTGTGGTGGGTTGCGGTAAACGGCCGGCACCTGCCCGGCACCACGCTTCCCGATGGCAGCTACTCGGCCCGCGGCGCCGGCGGTCACTTCATCCTCGTGATTCCCGCGTTCGATACCGTGATCGTTCACCGCGTCAACACCGACATCGCCGGGCGGCAGGTGACCGATGAACAGTTCGGCCGCCTGGTCAAGCTGATCCTCGACGCGCGCTCGCCGGCGCGCCCCTCGACTGCGCTCGAGACGCAGGTGGCCCCGCGAGCGACCGAGCCGGCGGCCGGAGCGGAGCCCCGCGTAAATGAGGGCGATTTCGCCATCAGCCATTTCCGCTTCGGCAGCGGTGAGACGCTGCCGCGCCTGAACCTGCACTACCGAACGCTGGGAACACCCGAGCGCGACGCATCGGGCGTCGTTCGCAACGCGGTGCTGATCCTGCATGGAACCGGCGGCACCGGCGCCGGCTTCGTCAACCAGACGTTCGGCGGCGTGCTGTTCCAGCCGGGCGGGCTGCTCGATGCGCGGCGCTACTTCATCGTGCTGCCCGACGGCATCGGTCACGGCAAGTCGAGCAAGCCGAGCGACGGCCTGCGGATGCGCTTTCCCAAATACACCTACGACGACATGGTCCGCGCGCAGCACGCACTGCTGACTGAGGGACTGAAGGTCAACCATCTGCGCCTCGTCCTCGGCACGTCGATGGGGGCGATGCACTGCTGGGTCTGGGGCGAGATGTATCCCGACTTCGTGGACGGTCTGGTGCCGCTTGCCAGCGCGCCGACGGCAATTGCCGGCCGCAACCGGGTGATGCGGAAGATGATCATGGACAGCATCATGCATGATGCGGCGTGGCAGAACGGCGACTACCCGGAAGAGCCGCGCCAGGGACTCGCCGGCGCCATCAACATCCTGATGATGATGACGAGCAGCCCGCTGCAGTGGCATCGCCTCGGTCCGGCCCGCGACGCGGCCGACAAGTGGTACGAGGATTCGATCAAAGCGAGGCTCGCAGCGACCGATGCCAACGACATGCTCTACCAGTACAACGCATCGCGCGACTACGATCCCTCGCCGAATCTCGACAAGATCACCGCCGCCGTGCTCGCGATCAATTCGGCCGACGATGTGGTGAATCCACCGGAACTGGGGCTGATGGAGAAGCTGATGCCGCTGGTGAAGCGGGGCCGCTACGTGCTCATCCCGACCAGCGACCGTACCCGCGGCCACGGCACGCATTCGCTGCCGGCGGTGTGGGGCAGCTACCTCGAGGAGTTCCTGAACGCGTTGACGCCGAACGTGTCGCAGTAACGAACCACAAAGAGCACGAAGACCACAAAGAGTGATCGAAACAATCCGGGTTTTCTTGGTGAGCTTTGTGAGCTTTGTGGTTCCCTTTAGCGGCTCCGCACTTATGATCGTAGTGGTCCCATGAGCGACAGAAAATATCGGCAGCGCGGCTATCAGAACGATTCCGGCGAGCGCGGTCCGCAGGCGCCGAAACCGCGGCCGCCGCAGGAGCGGGCGCCGGGACGGCAGCTCCAGGACGAACGCGGTCCGAAGACGCCCAACCTGATGGCCGCCCGCGAGGTATTCCGCTGCACGCGCTGTGGCAACCTGCTGTCGCTCCCGGTCGGGCTGCTCGATGGCTGCACGCGCTGCGGCGTCGACGTGCATGCCTGCATCCAATGCGTCTCGTTCGACACCAGCGTGCGCTGGGAATGCACACAGCACGCGAGCATCCCCGCCCGCGTCGTGCCGAAGGACGGCCGCAACGACTGTTCGCTGTTTGCCCCGCGGACGACGGTCGAACGCCAGACCGGCACCCCTGCTTCCGGTCCCTCATCGTCATCGTCGTCTTCGGCCAGCAGCGCCAAGAAAGCGTTTGACGATCTCTTCAAGTAAACGCGTCAACGACGGGACACGCGTCAGTCCGAAAAAACGGGCCGGCGCTCGTTCCATGACAACGGTCTGACGTGGGGCTCCGCCCCACACCCCGGCTCGGTCGCTCGCGGGGCCCCTGCGCCCTGCTCCGCTCCCTCGCAGGCGCGCCGTGCGCGCCTGCCGCGATAGGGCGCGCACAACGAGAACAAAATTCTCGTAACGCGCCGTATAGCGGTCCAGCGTCAGGTCATAATTCAAGGATGGCGCT
>Ga0066652_100001063_pt1 | contig 13822 bp, 12 predicted proteins | sample GraSoiAngelo_101_FD_71413 | JGI IMG/M metagenome (GOLD analysis project Ga0066652, IMG submission 71413) | Grasslands soil microbial communities from the Angelo Coastal Reserve, California, USA - 14_0903_02_30cm | ecosystem: Environmental > Terrestrial > Soil > Grasslands | place: USA...
CGACGACCGCGGTGAGAAACACGGCGGTGAACTGCAGGATCTTCGCTGCCTCGCGGCGATCGGGGCGGGGCGGTGACGCTGCGATGCCTTCTGGCACTCCGCCTTCGCCTCCGGACTCCCGGCTCCCCGCTCCCGGCTCTCGCGGCTCCATCAGTACGCCTCGCCGATGCTCAGGTGCAGCACGAGCTGGTTGAAGATCGACCAGAAGCCCGTCGCCGTGCCGCCCGTCGTGTAATCCCTGGTCTCGTTCAGGGCGATCAGCTTCGGACTGCCGTTCGCGTCCGTCGTGGACGTCACCACGCGCAGCGGCTCGGTGCGGCGCGGGTTGTAGCCCAGGTCCACGCGCACGGGACCCACCGGCGACTTGTACCGGAATCCAGCGCCCGGCGTGATGGCCCAGCTGCCGTGCACGATCTCCCGGATGTCGGCGATGTTCTGCAGCCGACTGCCCCCGACGACCGCGCCGTCCAGGAAGGCGGCCCACGCCATCTTGCGCGCGAATGGCACGCGCCATTCCACGCTGCCCTCGAGCAGCGACGTCCCCCCCACCGGCCGCGGCGTGAACATCCGCGTCGCCAACGCGCTGAGGTTCGGATTGCAGTTCACGACCGAGGCGGCGGACGTCGTATCGCATCCCGCCTTGGCGAGATCCGAGGTCGGAATCGTGAGAATGCGTGGCCCGAGCTGATTCTCGTCGTACCCGCGCACCGAGCGCGCCCCGCCCGCGTAGAACCGCTTGCCGGGGTGGAGCAGCTCGATGCCTGTGTTGGCGCTCGCGAGCGCGCGCACGAATCCGATGCGCGCGTGCGCGGCGAGCACTTGCGCGCGCGGATCGCGGCTCGGATACAGGAAGTGCGTATAGATCGAGCCTTCCGCGGACACCCGGTTGTACCGGTAATCGGAGATCGTCACGCTCGATGCGTGCTCGATGTCGATCCGCCCGATGTACCCCTTGGTAGGCGAGAACGGGATGTCCGATCGGTCGATGGTCGCGCTGAATTGCAGCGGTGACAGCCGCTGGTGCAGTCGCAGCGACTCGATCGTGGGATTGTCGCACACGCCGTAGTTGACGCAGAAGTACACATCGCTCGCTTCCACGCGCGTGATCTCGAACCGGTAGCCGGCGCTGGCCGCCGCGCGCGGCGCCAGGCTGCGCGTGAAGTTGAGCTGTCCCCCGTAACCACGATCGATGTACACCGACGGTGCCGCGCGCCGATGCGCGAAGCCGCCGATGGCGATGGCATTCTCCGGCTTTCGCAGCCACGCCGGCTGCTTCACGTCCGCGGACACCTGCCAGGTGGGCTGCAGAAACGCGCTGTCGCTGAACAACCCCGTCGCGGCGGTTCGGAAGAAGTGGCGGTCGTACAGCGGTCGCGCGCCGAGATTGCCGAGCACACCAGTGATGTCCAGGCGTCGGGCACCACCGAACGTGTTGTAGTTCGTATATCGCCCGTCCGTCTGTACGTACTCGACGTTGTTGAAGCCACCCGCGACGCGCGCCTCGCGCATCTTGGTCTCGCGCACGTCGATCACCACGTCCTTCACGCTGTCCGGTCGCTCGGGCACCGTGAACAACGCCATTCGAAACAGGTTCGACTCGTACAGATTGCGCTGGCTCTCCGTGAGGTCGCTGTAGCGGAACAGTTTGCCGGTCCGCAGTTGCAGCGAATTCTCGACCGTGCTCGGCGTCACCTGCTGGTTGCCGCGAACCGTGATCGTCCCCACAGTCGTCCGCCAGCGCGGGTCCACGCGCAGCATCACGGCGGCGCGTTTCTGCATGGAATCGACGGCAATGACGGTGTCGACCTGGGCGTCGCCAAACCCCTTGTCCCACATCGCGAGCTGGAACCCCAGCCGCATGGTATCCAGCACGACGAGGTTGAGCGGATCACCCGCGCGCAGGATCGACAGCTTCTTCACGCGCCGCTCGTCGAGCACCGTGCTGTCGTAGGCGACGCGCAGCGACGAGATGCGAGTCGCGGGACCCTCGGTGATGTTGAACACGACGCGCACGGCGCCCGCTGCCATACGTACCACGGCCGTATCCACGGTGGCGTCGCGGTAGCCTCGCTTCCAGTAGAACACGAGGATCCGGAGCACGTCGCGCCGGAATTCCGACCGATCCAGGTAGTGCTTGGCCACGAACGTCGGCGACTTGCTGAGCCAGCAGAACGGCGTGAGCAGAAGACTCTTGCACTGGCTCTCGGTCGTCGAGATGGACCGCTCGAGGTCCACACGGCCGACGCTGTGCACGCCGTTCAGCACGAGAGCGCGCACCTCTGGCGCTTCGCGCTGATCTTCGTGCTGAGCGAAAAGTGCGGCAGGCGCGAACGCGAGCACTGCTGTGACGAGAATCCCAGCAACGGCTCGACGACGCGCCAGCGCAGGGTACCTGGCCGGGCGATACATGACCCGGCTTAGCTGAGCAATACGAATGCCCCTAGCGCACGCGAGCGGGACGCTGAGGAAACTGCCTGGCCCGGGGACGCTGGCGCTCCTGGCCCACGCCCTTGCTCACCCCTACTTGTCGATCAGGCCTGCAAGCAGCGCGTCATTGGATGAGGTCGCCGCAATGCGCTTGATCAGCCACTCCATTGCAGACTGCGAGGGCATCTGGGCCAGTCCGCGCCGCAGCGCGTACACCGCCTCGAGCTGCTCCGGCTTGAACAGCTTCTCTTCCCGCCGGGTCGCGCTGGTCGCGACGTCGATGGCGGGGTAGATCCGCTTGTCGGCGAGCGAACGATCCAGCTTGATCTCGCTGTTGCCCGTGCCCTTGAATTCCTCGAAGATCACGTCGTCCATGCGCGATCCGGTCTCGACCAGGGCTGTGGAGATGATCGTCAGCGAGCCGCCGCCGGAGGCTTCGGGGATCGCCCGCGCGCTGCCGAAAAACGCCTTCGGCTTCGCCATCGCCGTCGCGTCCAGACCACCCGACAGCGTACGTCCCGTGCCGCGCTCCGCGGTGTTATGCGCGCGCGCCATACGCGTGAGCGAATCGAGCACGATGATGACGTCCTTGCCCATCTCCACCTGACGTCGTGCGTGTTCCATCACCATCTCCACCACGTCCACGTGTCGCTGCGCCGGCTGGTCGAAACTCGACGCGATCACCTCACCGACGCCCCACGAGATGGCCTCGCTCACTTCCTCCGGACGCTCGTCGACGAGAAGAATGAGCAGCACCGCCTGCGGGTGATTGATGACGATGCCTTCGGTGATCGCGTGCAGGAGCGTCGTCTTGCCCGCGCGTGCCGGCGCGACGATGAGCGCGCGCTGGCCGTATCCGATGGGTGCGATGAGGTCGATCGCTCGCCGCGTGAGCTCGTGACCGCCTACACCCTTCACGGGTCGGCCGGTCTCGAGGAACAGCTTGCGTTCAGGGTACGCGGCGGGGAGCGTCTGGAAATCCTGGCGTTTCTGCGACACTGCCGGATCGGCGCCGTTGATCGTCTGCACCTCCATCACGGACACCCGCCCACGCGGGTCACGACCGATCAGTGCGTGCAGATGGTCGCCCTTCCTGATCCCGAGCTGACGCATCACCTGCGGCGCCACCCAGGCATCGCCCGCCTCGGCGAGGTAGCTCCCTGCGGCCCGGCGGATGAATCCGCCATCTCGCGATGGATCGAACCATCCTTGCGTGTCTCCCACGGGCGTGAGAACGACCGCCTGATGCTGAGCGCCACCCCCGCCGGCCGTGCCTACTGGCTGTTCCAGTGAGGCCTGACCAACCGCACCTCCACCCCCGCCCCCGCCGCCATTGCCGCGGCCTCCTCCTTCACCGCCGCTTCCAGTGCGACCTCCACGGCCACGGCCACGGTGCCGCCGATGCCGTCTTCCATTGCGCTCGAATCGATCGCCGCGCTCACCGCGATCGCGGCGCGCATAGCCACCGCTCCCGCCTTCGCGCGACGGAGACCCGCCTCCTCCCCCACTTCCAGTCGCGTTGTTGTCGGCGCTGAACTCACCGTTGCCGGACGGACCGTCTGGCGCGGCGGCCTCGGCACCTCCACCTCCAGAATCGCCCGTGCCGCCTCCGCTGGGTTGAGCGTCATCGTCACCGCGTGGCGCGGCGCGCTCGGCGGGGCGTTCGCTTCCGCTGTCGGATGGCGACGGTGCGGACGGAGGCGCGCCTTCGGCCGGGGCCGCGTCGCGGTAGGGATTGTCGTCTCGATTGTCCATAGATGGGGCCAGCGTGCGAGAGCCGCATCACGTGCGGTCTGCGCTCGTTTGGAAATGCTCTGCGGCTATGCTTGCGTGTTGCGACGCGTCCGCCGCGCGGATGACTCACGCGCCTCGGGCGCGACTGCCCAGTCAGGCGTTACTACGGCGCGGTGTCTCACCCCGAATCCGCTCATCAGCGAGGGAAGGGGGAACTTGGTCCGCGTGTTCGGCCGGAAGGACGAAGTACCAAGGTCGTGCCGGCGGACGCGTACGAGTATCGCGACCCGCCCCAATCCGCGCAACCCCGGCTGCACCTTTGTGCTTCCGGACGATCCCGCACCCAATGCCAGACTTGTGCCCGCTGCTTCCGGTTACAGGCCGTCGGCGAGGTCCGCGTAGCTTCCAGTCATGTCCGACAACACGCCGACCCGGTCCTTGTCCGACCGCATCGACGCAGCCGTGCGTGCGTACGATGCGGACCAGAACGTAGGCCGTCTCCTGGATTGCGTGCGCGACGCCGCGCGCGACGCGGGCGTGGAGGATCTCGTGCGTGTGGCGGAGCCTTATCGCGAGCGGCTCGAGATTGTCATTCCGCTGTACGAGGAGATCGTGCGTCAGCGGCCCCATGACGCTCGCGCCATCGTGACGCTCGCAAACGCGTACTGGCTCACCGGACGCGGCCCGGATGTTGTCGGCGAGCTGGCCCTCCGCGCCTGCAACGCAGATCCCGAAAACCGCGGCGCGTGGCATCTCTGGGCGCTGGCGGAATCTGATGTGCGCGCGCGTGTCGAGCGGTGGCGTGACGTCGCTCGCCGTTTTCCGGCTGATCAGCTGGCCCGCGCCGCGCTGGCGGACAACGCGGCGAGCCTCGCAGGTGCCGAGCACGATCCCCTGGCACTCGATCTCGCGGTCACGACGTACGAGGGTCTGCTTGTCGAAGCCACGTCCGCGACGCAGAAGCGCGCGCTCGAGCACACCCTGGACGTGCTGCGCGGCTGGAAGATCTGAGAACACGAAGGGCGACGCCTCTGCGTCGCCCTCGCTCGTGCCATTGCCGAGCGTTACGCGCTCTGGCCGTGATGCGGCCGGGCTGCGAGCTGCACACCGCGCACCCATTCGATGAGGTCCTTGAGATCGAATGGCTTTCTCAGCAGCGGGCACCGGCACGCCTCGATGAGCTCCTGCGCGCGCTCCGTGATGTCGCCCGTGGTGAACAGCGTCCGCGAGCGCAGGTGCGGCTGGATCGCTGCCGCAAGCTCGAAGAGGGTGTCGCCCCGCATGTCGGGAATCCGGAGGTCGAGCACCAGCACGTCGATGTGATCGCTGCGAACGACCGACATCGCCGTTTCGCCCGACAGTGCGGTCGTGACGCGAAAACCCGCGCGGCTGAGCGCGAGCGCCAGCGCTTTGCAGATCGCCGGCTCGTCGTCGACGAGAAGTACGTGCGTCAATTGACCGACCATTGGACTGCCTCGCCTGGAGTCACGAACGACTTCGTCCATGAACTCGTTTGACCTGCATGGGACGACGTATGCCTTCAACCAATAACACCACGAACTGCTCCGGCTCCACAAATACCCGCACGTCGCTCGGCGTGTAGCCGGTCAGCGTGCGCATGTGCTGCGTGAGCTGGTACTGCGAATGATACCCCACTTTTGCAGCCACTTCCTTGATCTGCCGCCCCGGATCCCGGAGCAGCGCGTAGGCTCTCAGCAATCGAGCCGATGCAACGAGCAATCGCGGAGAGGAGATGCCCGCGCCGTCCAGTTGTCGATACAGCGTACGGAGAATGGTGCCAGCGGCCGAAGAGAGATCCTGCGTGTTGCGGAAGCGACCTGGAGCGCGGAAGAGTCGTTCCACAGCCCGCACGACCGGGACCGGCAGCCTCGACAGCTCGGGCTGCAGCGACTGAAGCACCTGATTGCTCAGCCCCTGACCCGGAATCCGTTCGAGCAGATCCAGGAAGCGCCGCCGATCGTCGTCGAACCGGTTCAGCACGACGTGCTCGAGTCCGAGACGCCCCAGATGATGGATCGCGCGCATCGAGTCCGCCGACAGGACCGTGTACAACACGATCGGCAGCGAAGGAAACTGCCGATGCAGGTCCTCGATCACATCGAGGCGCGTCGCTCCATCGGCCATCGGATCGACCACCACCACATCCGTTAGCCGCTGTACGACAGCGGCACGCAGCGCATCCCATCCACCGGCAGCGATGAGGGTGTGTTGCGGGCCCAGAACGATTGTGAGATGCGAGTGGAGATGACGGGGTAGATACGCGACGACGTCCACGAGGTGCCGGATCGGATGTCATAAAACCGCACATTCCTGTCACAAAATGTCGGTTTACGGTCCTGCCGGCGAGTCCAGATTGGCCGCTGTTCCTGCCAGAATCAACGTCTCATCTGGAGCCGGTCTCATGTCTCGTCGAAACATCAACTACGCCGTCCTGCTGATTACCTCCGTGATTGTTGCCGCGTGTTCGCAGCCCATGGCGCCGCGCAACGACGGCACCTGCAAGAGCTACGAGATCGGTACAGGTCGCTGCCTGGATTGATCGGACACCAGTGGTGCTGAGGCTGTGGGCGCGTCACGCCACGCCCACCGCCTCACGTAAGGCACGAATAGCTCCGGCCACTTCCTCCGTTTCCAGACCAAGCTGCGGCGGTCGGGAAGTGGCCCGTTTCTTTTCAACACCAAGTAGCGCCTCTTCGGCGTCGAACAGCAACGCATTGAGGCCGTACTCGCGCGCGCTCGCGACCGCCGCCGTGAGGTGGCGACGCGCCTTTTCCTCGTCCCCGAAGCGCTGATAACCTTGCCCGAGGCTGAGCTGGTAGCCCGTGGCGAGGTACGGCGGCAGGGACTGACCCAGCAGCTGTCGCCGATGCTGCTCGAACAGCAGTTCCGAGCCGTTCTGCACCGCGATATCCAGCAGGTTCAGCGTTGCCGCCCAGCGCGTGAACTGTTCCTGCGCCGTCACAGAGAGCACGAGATACGCATCGCGCGCGGCGGTGTACACGCCGAGATCGGAAAACGCGCCCGCGATGTCGCCGAGGATGCGGTCGCGTTCAGTCGGCGTCTCGGAATCGTGCAGCGCATCATATGCGAAGCGTATCGCCAGCTCGTACTGACCACGCGCCTTCGCCACGTTCGCGCGCTGGTGCAGTGCCCTCGAGCGCACATCGCGGAGATTCTCGCCGTTCGCGCGGGCGATTGCATCGTCGAGGATGTCCTGCGCTCGCGGATAGTTCCCGCGACGGCTCAGGATGGCCGCTTCACCGACGCGCGCGCGCAGGATGCCGAGCATGTCGCCGGCCGCCGTGGCGATATCCGACGACGCGGCGTACGCGGTCGAGGCTTCATCCAGCAGGTCCATGGCGCGGTAGCACGAGCCCAGCCGCAGATGCGCGGCAATGCTCGCGTCCGTGTCCTCCATCGGGTGCAGGTGCGCCAGCACCGAGTGATACACATCGGTGGCCAGCGTCCATTTCGCGTCGTACTCCAGCGCCTGAGCATACGCCATCAGCGGCGTCACCACGACGTGGATGTCCGGCTTTCGCTCGCGAAGCGCATCCATCACGCGCTGGAGCAACGTCCGGATGGGACTTCCGGGACGCACTTCCTCGATGACCGACTCCACGCTCCGAATGGTGAACGCCTCATCCACGGTGAATTCGGCTCCCTCGTCGAGCCAGGCATCCACGAGCCGAAGCACAACCATGCCGGCGACCGCGGAGTGCCACTCCGGGTCCCCTTCCGACCGGGACGCGATTTCCTCAAAGAACGGCAGGTGCCGCAGCTTGCGGTCCGATTCGAACACTCAGCCTCCGGGACACACGGACGTCGCGTCCGTATTGCGTCGCTCTAAAATCAATGGCAGTTCCCCAGCGACAAGTGGGGATTTATGACATCCAATACGACGATTCCTGACATTTTCCACACCACGGGGTGACTGCCGTCACCAAAGTGCCACGAAACGCTCTGGCCATATGAACATCCTATAACGCCAAGGTCGCATCGCCCCTGTCCTTCATGCACACCTGAGCGCATGTCCGCCCTCTCTTTCCTGAATCGCGAGCACACGGTGGCGCCCGTCGGCTACTCCCGATGGCTGGTGCCGCCCGCCGCGCTCGCGATCCACCTGTCGATCGGCCAGGCGTATGCGTTCAGTGTTTTCAATCTTCCAATCTCGCGACTCATCGGCGGCGCCGAATCCACGGCCGGCGACTGGAAGCTCAGCACGATCGGCTGGGTATTCAGCGTCGCGATCGTGTTTCTCGGAGTATCAGCGGCGGTGTTCGGGCGGTGGGTCGAACGCGTTGGCCCCCGGAAGGCGATGTTCGCATCCGCCGTGTGCTTCAGCGGCGGATTCCTCGTCTCTGCGGTCGGCGTGCTGCTGCACCAGTTCGCTCTCCTTCTGTTCGGCTACGGTGTGCTGGGCGGCATCGGGCTCGGGCTCGGCTACATCTCACCGGTGTCCACGCTCATCAAGTGGTACCCTGACCGGCCGGGCATGGCCACTGGACTGGCGATCATGGGGTTCGGCGGCGGCGCCATGATCGCGTCCCCGCTCTCGACAGCGCTGATGGGTCGCTTCGAGCATCTGTCATCACACGGCGTCGCGCCGACATTCGCCGTGCTGGGAGTCGCGTACTTCCTGTTCATGATGTTTGGCGTGGTGACCGTGCGAGTGCCGCGCGACGACTGGCATCGCGTCGAGAAAGAGTCTGCGATGCCGGTGCGGGCCGCCGAGCGCGCGGAGGGCCTCACCGCCCTGGAAGCAGTTCGCACGATGCCCTTCTGGCTGCTCTGGACCATGCTGTGTCTCAACGTCACCGCTGGCATCGGCGTGCTCGGACAGGCCTCTCCGATGATTCAGGAGATGTTTCCGGGAACGATCACCGCGGCGGCCGCTGCCGGCTTTGTGGGCCTGCTCAGCCTCGCCAACATGGGCGGGCGTTTCGTGTGGTCCTCGCTGTCCGATTACATCGGACGCCGGGCGACCTATGCCACGTTCTTCCTCTTCGGCGCGGCGCTCTATGCGTCCATCCCGACGACCGGTCACATGCACAACATCGCGCTGTTCGTCGGTGGCTATGTGATGATCATGAGCATGTACGGAGGCGGGTTCGCGACTATTCCCGCGTACCTGCGCGACCTCTTCGGAACGCTCCAGGTGGGCGCGATACATGGACGCCTGTTGACTGCGTGGTCGATGGCCGGTGTGCTGGGGCCCGTACTGGTCAACTACATCCGCGAGTATCAGATCGCGCGCGGCGTGCCGAAAGCGGACGCGTATACCGTCACCATGTACATCATGGCGGTCCTGCTCGTGATCGGCTTCGTCTGCAACTGGAACGTCAATCGTGCCCAGGCCCGACGGCGCGCGCAAGCCGCCACCGCATGATGCTCAGCCAACGCGTGCGGCTCGTGCTGTCGTGGACGCTCGTCGGCGTTCCGCTCGCCTGGGGCGTGTGGCAAGTGGTTCGGAAATCGCTCGATCTCTTTCGCTGAGTCAGCGCGCGCCGCCGCCGTCCCACACGAATCGCGTCTTGCTCGCGTCCAAGCGGTCGAGCGCGCGCTCGAGTTCCGTGTTGAAGACGATGAGCCGCGTCAACTTCGTTTTGTCGAACTGTGGGTCGAACGGGCTGCGCACCGGACCACCGGAAACCTCCAGCACGGTCTCGTTCGAGTACGTCACCGTCTTTCCTGACTTGGGATCCGTCCACGATCCGCGCCATGCCAGCGCGCGATTCTTTGGCCACAGCCCCTGTGGCAACGCAAAGGTTCGCACCTTGTAGCCTGGTACCGCGCTATCGATGGCCATCTGGCCGCGCGCGATCTGCTGTTGCACGAATGCGTCCGGATACTTGCTCAGCTGCGCGTGCCATAGCGTGTGGTTGCAGATCTCGAATCCGGTGTCCGCGAGCCATTTCACCTTCTGGAGGCGCCACTCCTTCTTCTGACCGCGCCACTTCGGGTTGTCGCCGAAGAACGCATGTCCCGCGGCCGCGCCAGGTAACAGGCAGAACGTCGCGCGTGGCTTCCAGTCCGGATGGCTCTTGTTGAAGGCCATCCACATCCCGACGACCGTCTTCGGATCGATCTCGAGTCGGCCGTTCTGCTCGATGTATGAGAACTGCTCCGGCGATGCGTCGTCGAAAGTGAAGATCACGGGAGACATGCCGGCGGGGACGTCCCGGAAGTCCTTGTCGAGCAGCTGCGCGACGGTGATCGGGCGATAGCCGCGATCGTAGAGCAGCTGCAGGTCGTGCATGAACTTGTCGCGCGTGATGATGAACTGTCCCCGGCTCGAGTCGCCTACCACGTGGTACTCGAGCACCGGAATCCGGCCGCCTGGGTTCGCGGCGAGGCTCGATGCCGGACCATTCGCGGTCGCGGGAGCTGCCTTGGTCACCGCGACGCCGTTCGCAGAATCCGTCTTGCGACCTCCTTCGGCCGCGGCGCTGCCGCCGCCGCCACACGCCGCGAGTCCGAGCCCGACGACCAACCCCCCGAAACCCCCCAGCCATCCCCGCATCATCATTGCAGTAGTGCCTTCGTCCGATATGAGGAAACCTACCGCCGTGTCCGGCGTATCTCTCTACATATGGTAGCACGGCCGTCGCCGCACGGGCGCACGAGACCGCTGGCCATCGCAATTCGCAGCCTGTAATGCTTCGTAACCGATTTCACATCCTGCGCCAGCGCCTTCGCACCCCGTCGGCCGAGCCATTTCGCACCTGGGCTCGCCGCGATTGGTGGAAGTTGTCACTGCTCGGTGTCGGGGTCATCGGTATCGTCGGGCTGAACGCCTGGCTGCTGAGCTGCGGATTTCAGGGTTGTCCGAGCCGATCGGAGATCCGCGCATATCGCCCCAGTGAAGGCGGGAGCATCCGCGACGAAAACGACAGACTCATCGGGCATCTGGCGATCGTTCGGCGCATCAATGTGCCGCTTGCCCAAATCCCGAAGCACGTGCGACAGGCGTTCGTCTCCACCGAGGACCGCCGCTTTTTCGAGCACAACGGGATCGACTGGCGCGGGGTAGGGCGTGCGGTCGTGCGCAACATCTCGGCGATGGGTGTGCGCGAGGGGTTCAGCACCATCACCATGCAGGTGGCGCGCAACAGCTTTCTCGTCAGGCGTTACAACGGCCGGTCGATGCGCCGCAAAATGATCGAGCTCCGGCTGGCACGCATCCTCGAGCGTGAGCTGACCAAGGAGCAGATCCTCGAGCATTACCTCAACGTCATCTATCTCGGCAACGGCGTGTACGGCGTCGAGGCGGCGAGTCGCGACCTTTTCGGCAAGAGCGTGACGAACGTGTCACTGGCGGAAGCGGCGACGCTGGCCGCGCTGCCGAAGGGTCCCTCACTCTACACGCCTCGAGATCACCCGGACCGCGCGCGCCGCCGTCGCGACCTGGTGCTTGGGCTCATGGCCGACCAGGGATACATCGATCGGTCGACCGCACAGCGCGCGCAATCGGTGCCGGTGCGCGTGGCGTCGACAGAGTGGCGTCCGTCGCAATACGATGCGTACGGATCCATCGATGCGGTGCGAGCACTGGTGGATTCCGTGCTGCCGGACGCATTGCAGGAAGGCGACGTCATCATCCACACCACGATCGACGCGCGCACGCAGAACGCGGCGGACAAGGTGATCGCCCGGCACGCGGCCTCGATTCAGAACGAAGGCTGGGGCAACTCCGAAAGACTGCAGGGAGCGCTGGTGGCCATCGACCCGCAGACAGGGGACATCCGCGCACTGGTCGGCGGACGGCGCTCGCCCCGCGGCGGATTCATCCGCGCGATTCACGCCAAGCGTCAGCCGGGATCGGCGTTCAAGCCGTTCGTCTACGCCGCGGCGCTGGCCTCCGGCATCTCGCCCGCCACGCTCGTCGACGACGAGCCGGTCGAGGTCATGATCGGCAATACGCCGTGGATTCCCGCGAACTACGACGACAACTACCAGGGCACGACGACAGTTCGCCGCGCACTGATGTTCTCCGCGAACGCGGCGACGGTGCGCATCAGCCGCGTCGTCGGCGAGCAGCGCGTCATCCAGGCGGCGCGCAATAACGGCATCACGAGCGACCTCAAACCCGTGCCGTCGATTGCGCTCGGCGCGCTCGAGGTGACACCGCTGGAGCTGGTCACCGCGTATGCTCCTTTCGCGAACGGCGGCGTGCGAGTCAGGCCGCGCCTCGTGACGCGAATCGAGGCGCCGGACGGCAAGGTGCTCTGGAGCCAGGAGGTCGAGCGCGTCCCGGCCATGGATCCGCGCGACGCATACGAGCTCACGTCGATGCTGCGTGCCGTCGTCGACTACGGGACGGGCAAGGTGATCCGCGACTATGGCATCACCGCCCCGGTCGCGGGGAAGACCGGAACGACGAACAACGGCGCGGACGTCTGGTTCATCGGCTACACGCCAACGCTCGTCGCCGGCGTGTGGTTCGGCTATGACACGCCGCGCCAGATCGCCGAGAATGCTGCCGGTGGCCGGTTCGCCGCGCCGGCATGGGCCGAGTTCTACAAGACCGGTTGGCGCGAGCGCAGCGGCGTGGAGTGGATGCCACCGAACGGGATGGTTTCAGCGATCATCGATCCCGAAACGGGTCAGCTGGCGACGGAATGGTGTCCCCGCCGGGTTCGCGAGTGGTTCAAGCCGGGGACGCAACCGAACGCGCCGTGCGATCTGCATACGGAGCCAGCGCCGCAGGTCATCGCCGACGATAACGGCAACGTCGTCGTGCCCGATCAGGACTGGCTCGGCCAGCTCGGCAAGCGGCTCAAGCGCATCCTGCGTTTCTGAAGAAAGTCTGAATGCACGCGTCGCTTGCGCGCGAGCGTTGCGGGTCCTACGCTAGATAGTCGTGGCGAGGATGTCCGCCACGCCCCACTTCCCGCATCCTTTCGTTGGAACGACCCACTCGAGCTACCCGAGCGGTCCTCGCGACTTCGGCGGAGGAATTCGCCGGTGCCGCGGGCTCCGCCATCCAGACCGCCACGTCGGGCGGCAACGCAACGTCGCTGGTCGCCGTCAAGGTGGACAGCAACGGCAACGGCGTTCAGACCGATAACGGCAATTCAGCCGCGCTGCGCGAGCAGGTCGTCGAGCTGATTCGTCGCAACCTGCGCGGCAGCGACGTCGTCTCGCACGCCTCGCCGGAAGAGGTTTTCGTCCTCCTGCAGGGGGCCGCGCGGGAACAGGGCAATCTCGTCGCGTCGCGCCTGTGCGCCGCGGTTCGAAATCACGCCTTCGCGGGCAGCAGCGGAGACCGGCCTCGAGTCGGCGTCACGACGTCGATGGGTGTTGCCGGAGCGCCGGATAACGGCAACGACCTCACAACGGTCTCCGAGGCGGCGCGCGCCGCGTGTGCGACGGTTGCCGCGGGCGGCGGTGATGGATGCGCGCTTGCACTGCCGGGAGCGCCCGAGCGACCCGCGCGCCCGCTGGAGATAGGGCGTTTCGTGGGGAGAACGGAGGAGCTGTCGCAGCTGCGGCGGTGGCTGGACGAAGCGATCGCCGGCTCGCCGCGCGCCGTGGCAGTGCTGGGGGAGGCGGGATCCGGCCGCGGCGCATTGCTGCGCCAGCTTGGTCCGGAAGTGCGCCTCCGGGGCGGCTCGCTGATCATCGCCCGCGCGAAGGC
>Ga0066652_100001064_pt1 | contig 13819 bp, 8 predicted proteins | sample GraSoiAngelo_101_FD_71413 | JGI IMG/M metagenome (GOLD analysis project Ga0066652, IMG submission 71413) | Grasslands soil microbial communities from the Angelo Coastal Reserve, California, USA - 14_0903_02_30cm | ecosystem: Environmental > Terrestrial > Soil > Grasslands | place: USA...
GCGCTGACCGCACGCGCCCTCGCCGGGACCGGGCGGGTGCTCGCCGAGGAGGGGCGCCTGCTCGAAGCCGAGGGCGCCTTCCGTACCGCGACCCTCGCTGGAGATCCGGACGCGCGGCGCGGCCTGGCCACCGTCCTCCTGCTGCGCGGACGCGTCGACGCCGCCGAAGACGCGCTGGCGGCGGAAGCTCCCGCGCTCGCATCGGAGATCCTGCGGCTGAAGGGAGACCTGGCCGCCGCGGCGCAGGCCGCCGACCGCGCTGTCCGCGAGACGCCCGAGCGCGATCCCGCGGCGCGATGCGAGGCGCACCTGGCGGCCGCTCACGTTCACGCGGCGCTCGGCCAGGGCGAGATGGTACGGCACCACGCAACGGCCGCCACCGCGGCGGCGCGGCGATCGCGCGCCCCGGCGCGGCGCCTCCGCGCCGAGGCCGAGGCGCTCGCGTGCCTCGCCCAGACCGGACGGCCGGCGCGCGCATCGGTCATTCGGCGGCTGCTGTCGGCGGCGCGCCGGCTGCCGCCGCTCGCGGCCGCGCGCGTTCGCTCGGCACTCGATCCCGCGGGCGACGATCTCAAGCGCTTCGTCGAGTCGTCGGGCGCGATTGCGCTCCTGCCGCCTGCGCAGACGGCGGCCGATCTCATTCGCCGGTTCCAAACGATTCTCGACGCCATCCACGACAGCCCCGATGAAGCCGCAGCGCTGCAGTTGATCGCGGCGGACCTGCTCGGGGCGCTGGACGCCTGCGGCGTGGTCATCCGTTCGAGCCGGCTGGGAAAACCGGCGGCGACGGCGGGGCGCGGCTGGCCCGGCGAGGAATCGCTGACGCAGGCCGTGCTCGACGGCGCCTGCGGCGTCTTTCGCGACGGGCTGACGCCGGAGGCGGCGGAGCCCGTCCGCGCGGCTGGCTGCGTGCTCGGATCGATTGCGGTGCGCTGGGTGCCAGGCGCGCGTCCGGGGATCGCCCGCGCCCGCGATCTGCTGCGCCTGTCGGCCGCCGCCGCGGCCCCGATGCTCAAGGGACTCACCGCGGCCCCTGCCGAGGATGCCGCGCAAGCGCATCTCTATCCCGACGACCTCCTGGGACGGGGCGGCGCCGCCGATCGGGTCCGCGACGCCATCCGCCGCGCCGCGCTGGCGCCGTATCCGGTGCTGATCGAGGGGGAGAGCGGCAGCGGCAAGGAGCTGGTCGCGCGCGCGATCCACCTGCGCGGGCCGCGCCGTGCCCGGAAGTTCTGCGCCGTCAACTGCGCGGCGCTGACCGACGATCTCCTCGAGGCCGAGCTCTTCGGCCACGCGAAGGGGGCGTTCACCGGCGCGCTCGGCGAGCGCCCCGGTCTGTTCGAGGAGGCCGACCAGGGGACGCTGTTTCTCGATGAAGCAGGGGAGCTGACGGCCCGGGCGCAGGCCAAGCTGCTGCGCGCGCTCCAGGAAGGGGAGGTGCGGCGCATCGGCGAGAACATGCCCCGCAAGGTCGACGCGCGCGTCGTCGCCGCCACCAACCGATCGCTCGAGGACGACGTTCGCGCCGGCCGCTTCCGGGCCGACCTCCGCTACCGGCTCGACGTCATTCGGATCCAGATTCCGCCGCTGCGCGAGCGCGCCGACGACGTGCCGGCCCTGGCCGAGCGGATCTGGCGTGAAGCCGCGGCGCGCGTCGGCACCCGCGCGACCCTCGGCGACGAGGTGATCGGGTTGCTCGCGCGGTATGACTGGCCCGGCAACGTGCGCGAGCTGCAGAACGTGGTGGCGTCGCTCGCCGTCCACGCGCCGCGCCGCGGCCGCGTGCCGGCCTCGCTCCTGCCGGCCCGCATTGCCGGCGCGCTCCATGCCAGCATCGGCTTCGACGAGGCGCGGCTGGACTTCGAACAGCGCTTCGTGCGCGCGGCGCTGGCCCGCGCCGGCGGGCACAAGGGGACGGCCGCCGCCCAGCTCCGCGTCAGCCGCCAGGGTCTGACGAAGATCCTGAAGCGGCTCGGCATAGAATCCTGAGGGTGGCTCGCTATCTCCTGCGGCGTCTGGTCCTGACGGTGCCCGTCCTCCTCGGCGTCGCCACGCTGGTGTTCGCGCTCATTCATCTCGTGCCCGGCGATCCGGCGCAGTCGATGCTCGGCGAAAGCGCGTCGCCGAAGGAGATCGAGACGCTGCGGAAGTCGCTCGGTCTCGACCGGCCGCTCGTCACGCAGTACCGCGCTTTTCTCGCCGGCGTCGCCCGCGGCAATCTCGGCACCTCGTTTCGCTTCGGCACGCCGGTGACCGAGGAGATCCGCAAGCGGCTGCCCGACACCGCGCTGCTCGCGGTCGCCGCCATGACGGTAGCGATCGTCGTGGCCATCCCGCTCGGCATCGTGGCCGCGGTCTTCCGCGGCCGCTTCCTCGATCACGCCGCGATGACGCTCGCGCTCGCGGGCATTTCGATGCCCTCGTTCTGGCTCGGGCCGCTGCTCGCGATCCTGTTCGCCGTCCGCCTCGGATGGCTGCCGGTGTCTGGGTCCGGCACGCTCCAGCACCTGGTGCTGCCCGCCGTCACGCTCGGCACGGCCCTCGCCGCGATCCTGGCCCGCATGACCCGCTCATCGGTCATCGAGGAGCTGCGCGAGCTCTATGTGATGGCGGCGCGGGCGCGCGGGTTGTCGCAGGCGCGCGCGGTGCTGCGCCACGCCTTCCGCAACAGCCTGATCCCCGTCGTCACGATCATCGGCCTGCAGTTCGGCGCGGTCCTGACCGGCACGATCATCACCGAGACGATTTTCGGATGGCCGGGTGTGGGGCGGCTGCTCATCCAGGCGATCAACACGCGCGATTATCCGCTCGTGCAGGGCTGCATCCTGTTCATCTCGGTCACCTACGTCGCCATGAACCTGATCACCGATCTCACGTACGGCTTTCTCGATCCCAGGATCCGCTTCGAATGACAACGAGCGAGCGACAGCGAGCGAGTCACGTGCGCGGAGCGGGGCGTTGCGGGGCCCCCGTCCCTCGACGTTGCTCGGGACGCCCTGAGCGGGAGTCGAAGGGCGCGAGCGCGCGAGTAGGGGGGACCGGCGGGGCGAATCCCCCCGGCTGGAAATGATGCGGATCGGGCTCGCCATCGTGCTGGCCGCGGTGCTCGCCGCGGCGCTCGGTCCGGCGCTGACGCAGGATCCGTCGGCGCAGACGCTGGCGCAGCGCCTCGAGCCGCCGAGCCGCTCCCACCCGCTCGGTCTCGACGAGCTCGGGCGCGACATCCTGGCGCGGCTCGTCACCGGCGCGCGCATCTCGCTCTTCGTCGGCCTCGCGGTCGTGTCGGTCTCGTCGCTGATCGGGATGGCCATGGGCGCGATCGCCGGCTATTTCGGCGGCGCCGTCGACGATTTGATCAGCCGGGTGATCGACGTCCTCATGGCGTTCCCCGGCATCCTGCTCGCGATCGCGCTCGTCGCCGTGCTGGGTCCAAGCTTGACCAACGTGATCCTGGCGCTCTGCGTGATCGGCTGGGTGGGCTACGCGCGCCTGGTGCGCGGGCAGGCGCTGCGGGCGCGCGAGTTCGAGTACGTGCAGGCGGCGCGCGCGCTCGGCGCCGGATCGGCCCGGATCGTCTTCCGCCACGTGCTCCCGACCGCGTTTCCCTCGGTCATCGTCCAGGCGACGCTGGGCATGGCCGGCGCGATCATCGCCGAGGCGTCGCTCAGTTTCCTCGGCCTCGGCGTCCAGCCGCCGACGCCGAGCTGGGGGACGATGCTCGATGCCGGGCGCTCGCACCTGTTCGATGCCCCCCACCTGACCATCTTCCCGGGCGTCGCGATCGCGACGCTGGTGCTGGGCTTCAACTTCCTCGGCGACGGGCTGCGGGATCGAATCGATCCCAAGAGCAGGCTCTAGCAGGAGGCGGGCTGAAGCCCGGGCCCCACGGGTGAAGTGGTTCTCCGGATGGGAATCGGGTGTCTGGGATCAGAAATCCGATTCCCCCGCCGGGCCGGAGCTTCAGCTCCGGCCTCACCCTTTGGACTTGTAGGCCGGGTCTTTCGACCCGGCGGCCGGAGCGGCGAGGCGCCGCTGCACGGTCAGGGCGAGCGCGTTCTTCGGGTCGTTCTCCAGCGCCTTGATCACGGTGGCGCGCGCCGCGTCCCGGTCGCCGGCCCGCAGCTGGGCGTCGGCGGCGCGGGCCAGCAGCGCGGCATCCGTGTCGCCGGCGGCGCGGAGAAAATAGGCGGCCGCGGCGGCCGGCTCGTTGAGACGCAGCGACAGATCGCCGAGGCGGACGGCGTGGCCGCTGCGCCGGCGCGCGTCCGCTTCGTCGCCGCGCAGGATCTCGTAGTCGAGCAGGGCGCGGCGCGCGACGGCGTAGTGGCCGAGGCGCTCGGCGGCATCCGACAGGTAATAGAAGGCGAGCGGCTCGACCGGCTGCTTCTGCGTCGCGTCCTGCAGCATGCGCTCCGCGGTCTCTTCGTCGGAGGTCATGAGCAGCGCGCGGCCGAAGAGCGTGAGCGCCTCGCTGCTGTCGTCGCTGCCGACCGCCCCCTCGAGCGCCTCGATCGCCTTGCTGAGCGCGACGCGATCGTTCCCGGCCTGCGCGATCTCGAGCCAGACCCGCCCCAGTGCGACGTAGGCATACGGATAGTCGGGGTACTTCTCGGCGGCGCCGGCGAGCGTGACGACGGCACGATTCGGCTGACCGGCACGCGCGTAGGCGAGGCCGAGCGCCACCGCGCGCGACACGGCCGGATCGAGCGCGTTCAGCCGCTCGAGCTCGGTAAGCCGGCTCTCGGTCTTTCCCTGGGCGCCGTAGAGATCCGCGAGCTCCTCGCGGGCGTGGAGCAGCGTCGGCTGCAGCTCCACCGATCGCTCGAGCGCGCGCAGCGCCAGGTCGGGGTGCCGCGCGTCGCGGTGGCAGAGCCCGAGCAGGTAATAGGCTTCGGCAAAATGCTCGTCGAGGGCGATCGCGCGCTGGAGCGCGTCGATCGCGTCCGCGAAGTGGCCGCCGTTGTAGCGGGCAAAGGCCAGCTTGTAGAGCACGCGCGGCACGCGGTTATCGAGCTTGACGTATTCCTGGAAGGGCCTGGCCGCGGCGTCGTACCGGTGCGGCGTATCGGCGAGGTAGGCGTCGCCGAGCTCTTCGAGCGGCCTGGTCGCCGAGGGGTCGATCTCCGACGCGCGCCGCAGGTCGCGGATCGCGGCGGAGAACTCGCCGCGGCGGCGGTAGGCCTGGCCGCGCTTCAGGTAGCCGACCATCGAGTCCCCCTTGAGGGTGATGGCGCCGCTGAAGGCCTCGATCGCGGCCCCGGTATTGTCCCGGGCGACGGCGGCGTCGCCGTCGGCAATGGCCTGTCGGTAGCTGCGCTCCCGCTCGCTCAGGAAGTAGCCGTAGACCCCCGCGCCGCTCAATCCGAGCAGGAAAAGCCCGGCCAGGACCCGTTTCACGCCGTCCATGTTAGCAGGGGGCTGGGAACTTTCCGGCCGGACCGGACTCTAACTGGCTGAGGGGGCAGTGCTACTATGGGCGGAGAGCTGTCCGTGAAACCCGTTCGCGCCATTACCTGGACCGACGTCGGCGGCCGCGAAGCCTCGCTCATCCAGCGGTGCGCTGCGCGCGACGAGGACGCCTGCGCCGAGCTCGTCGCCGAGCATCAGCGCATGGTCTACCAGCTGTCGCTCAATCTCCTCAACGACCACAACGAGGCGCTGGACCTGTCGCAGGAGGTCTTCCTGCGGGTCTTCCGCGTCATTCATTCCTTCCGCGGCCATTCGTCGCTCCGCACCTGGATCTACCGGATCGTGGTCAACCAGGCGCGCAACCGCCAGCGCTGGTGGCGCCGGCGGCACCGCGCGCAGCAGGTGTCGCTCGATCAACACATCCAGGATCACGGCGACCTGCCCGAGACGGTGGATCACGGGCCCGACCGCCTGGTGGGGCAGAAGCAGCTCGGCGACCGGATCCGGGTCGCCCTCGATCGGCTGCCGTTCGACCAGAAGACCGCGATCGTGCTCCGCGAAATCGACGGCCTCAGTTACGAGGAGATCGGCTTCTCGCTGGGGATTGCCGTCGGCACGGTGAAATCGCGCCTCGCCCGGGCCCGCGAAGGGCTGCGCGCGCAACTGAGGGACGTATGACCGGACTGACCTGCTCGGCGGTGCGGCGGCGGCTCGCGGAGTTTTACGACAGCGAGCTGCCTGTCCAGAAGCGGATTGAAATCCAGGGACACCTGAACGGGTGCGAGGCCTGCGTCGACGAGCTCCAGTCGTACGAGCAGGTCTCCTCGGCGCTACGGTTCGCCGCGGTCGCCGGCCCGGCGGACGACTGGACGGGCCTCCGTCCCGGCGTGATCAGCCGGATGCGCGCCGAAGCGAACGAGGCCTGGCCGGCCCGGCTCGCCCGCACCTTCGACGACATGCACCTGGTGTGGATCGGCCTCGCCTCGACGGCGGCGACGTTCGTCTGCGGCGCGGTCGTGCTCGGCATGCTGCACTACGCCTCGCCCGAGCGCGAGGATTCGCTGCGCGCGCTCATCGCGGTGATGGCGGCCCCCTCGGGCTCGAACCTCAATCCCGCGAGCATGGACGGCCTGATGATCCAGGCCCCCTCGGTTCCGGAAGAAGGGATCGTGAAGGCGTCGCTCGAACGGTCCGGGGCGCAGGGAGAGCTGATGCTGGCCTTTGCGGCCGTGATCACCCGCGAAGGGAATATCTCCGGACTGGAAGCGCTGGGTGAGGGCCGCGGCCGCCTGCAGGCGGCGCAGTTGATCAACGAGATCTCCCGCGGACGTCTCGAGCCCGCGCGCTACGGCACCGATCCGATCGCCGTCAATCTGGTGTGGCTGGTCGAGCACCTGACGGTGAAGCCGAAGAGCAGCCGCGTCGTCGGATCGTAGGGGCGGTTCGCGAACCGCCCACCTCTGTCGTCGGTCGGTCCCGTTGGGCGGCTCTCGAGCCGCCCCTACCTTTTGATCTCCGCCACCGCCGTCGCGACGTTGTTCATCGCGTCGGTCACCCGGATGATGATGCTGCGCGCCGCCTCGGCGTCGTCCAGCGACACCTCGAATTCCTCGCGGCGCGAGTCGGGAATCCCGTCGACCGGGTAGGCGACGCGCCAGCGGCTGGCATCCAGCGAATACTCCACGCGCAAGACCGCCGACTGATCGTCGCGGACGAGGAATTTCACCGTGGCCCGGGTGCCGGTCCGCGTCGCCGACTGGACGTCGACCGCGGGGGGCGTGTTGTCGATGTCGAAGCTCACGCTCTCGAACTCGCCGACCAGCGAGGTGGCGGGGGAGTTCGACGGCGCGTCGGTCGCGCTGACCTTGACGTAGTAGGTGCCGTCGGGCACCGACGTCGTGTCCCAGACCACGAGCGGATCCCAGAGCGCTCGCTTCAGCGGCTTCCAGGCCGTGTCCCCTTCACGCCGGTAGAAGACGTCGTATTGCAGCCGGTCGTCGTTCTCGTCGTCCGCCTTCCAGACAAACGTCTGCAGTCCCTTCTGATAGACCTTGCGCCCCAGCGCCGGCGCGCTCGGCTGCGGCGTCGATCCGGCTGATTGCCCCGGCTGCGAGGGGCTGCGGCCGTCGGACGTGTTCTCTTCGAACCCGGCGATCTCGAGCTCGCCGGTCGAGAACGGACGCTGGAACACCGTACCGGGCGGGTGCACTGTAATACTCGTGACCATCGGCCGCAGGTTGCGCGGCAGGTAGGCCGTTGTGACCGAGGTGAGGACCGGCCCGGTGTCGGTGCCCACGGACTTCAGCAGCGCGCGCCACTGCAGGTAGCGGGCGTTCGGGCTGGTGATGCGCTCCCCGTTCGAGGCGGAGTACGGCTTCGACCACGGGCTCCAGGTTTCGTCGGGGGTGGCCGTGTTGCCCGAGCGCGTGACCAGTTCGACTTCGCCGGGGCGCGAGGTGGCGCGCCAGCGGATCACGCCCCACGTCGCGACGGTGCCGGCATCGCGAACGTCCGAGTCGTAGCTGCCGGTCGCGGCGCGGGCGGCGGCGATCGAGAACACCTTCCCCGGATTGCTGGTGGCGGCGACGATCCGCCCCGACGCGTCGCGGATGAGCGAGGTGACCTGTCTCGCGGGCGCGCGGGACAGCAGCGTCGCGCGCGCCGGATCGCCGGCGAGCCTGAAGATCTTCCCTTCCTTGCCGGTCCCGACGAGCAGCGATCCGTCGGTGTCGATGAGCAGATCGAACGGCCAGTCGTCGGTCGCCTCCCACACCGTGTCCCACAGGCCGTCCGGCTTGATCCGGAAGATCGCCCCCTTGGCGTTGCGCGAGCGGCTGCTCGACGAGGACGAGCCGCCCGGCGAAATCCCGGAGCTGGCGTCGACGACGGTGATCGCGGTGATCTCGGCGGAGACGCTCGGCACCGGCGCGCGCGGCGGCTCGGACGATGACGAGGTCGAGATCGCGGGAGCCGAGCGGTCTTCGCCCCCGGGCGTGCCGCTGAAGGCCGCCGCGTAGATGGTGCCGTCGGCGCCGAGCTTGAGGGCGTGGATTTCCTTGAACGGCGAATCGACCAGCACGAAGGCCCGGGCCGCGGTGTCGATGCGGAAGATCCGGCCGGGAGACTCGGTGCCGGCGATCAGGTTGCCCGCCTTGTCGACGGCGAGCGAGACGACGTTGGTGGTGTTGGTCTTGTAGAAGAGCGTGCCCTTGCCGTCGGGGGTGATCCGGTAGATGTTGCCTTTTTCGCCGGTCGCGGCGAAGAGCGCGCCGTCGGGAGCGGCGGCGAGGGCCCAGATGTACTTGTCGTCGGGATCGAAGAACGACTTCGAGGTGCCGTCCGCCGCGACCTGGTAGATCTTCCCGTCGGGCGAGGTGGCGACGTAGAGGCCGCCGTTCGGCGCCGGGGCGAGCGCGTGGACCTCCATCTCGGCCGCGTCGAAGAAAGTCGTCGTCGTGCCGTCGCGCGCGATCTTCAGGACCCGGCCTTCGTTGCCGGTGCCGGCCCAGAGCGTGCCGTCGGCGCCGGAGAGCACGGTCCACAGGAACGGCGCCGAGGTCTCCGCGACCTGCGCGGTGACCGGGCCGAGAAAGACGCGGCCGTCACTGTCGATCGAGAGGTTCTCGACGTCACCCTTCAGGAAGTCCGCCTGCGTCGACACGGTCCAGAAGGTCGGCGTCGAGGCGAGAAGCACCGCCGACGCGGCCCAGGCCGCGACCACCGCCACACCGATTCGCTTGTACATCAATGTCTACCAGGCCGGCCGTCGAGATCGATGGTGAGCACGCGCGTGCCGCTGATCGCCGAATCCATCGCCAGCTCCCATTCGCCGAGCGCGGCGCTGCGGATCGGGGTGAAGCTGCCGCCGCTGCGATCGCCTTCGAGCACGGCCAGCACCGACGGTGGCAGCGAGGTGAGCGCCTCGCCGTTGACGACCGCGCCCGGCGTGCCGGTGAGCAGCCGCACGTAGACGCGGTTGTTGCGATGCGACTGGTTCATCACCTTGATCATCTGGGCGACGCTGGTCGGCTGGACGCTGCGGCGCAGCTCGCGCTGCTCGATCTGGTTCAGCTGCCGGCCGTCGGTGACCATCACCGTCAGCTGGCCGACCGCGTTCGCCGGAATCTCGATCGGGATGGTGGAGATCTTCTCCGCGCCGCGGTAGGTGCGGGTGAGCACCTTCAGCGGGACCGTGCGGCCGGCGCGCGGGCGGACCTCGTCGAGCCACACGCGCTCGATGGTGGCCGAGCGCGATTCCTCCGAGGTCGTGACGGCGAGCTCGACCCCTTTCAGGGTGACCTTCTCGACGTCGTTCGCGAGCAGCATGGTCACGGGCCCGGCGACATACGCGGCGGCCGCCGCGATGGTGCCGTCGCCGGTGAAGATGTCTTCGTAGTCGAGGTCCGCGTGCGTGTCGAACGTCGCCTTGCCCTTGACGGTGAAGGTCATCGCGCCGAACTGCCGCTCGTAGTTGCCGAGCGTGTTGAAGAGCGCGACGTAGGTCAGCAGCGGCGTGAACAGCTGGTCGTTGACCGCGGTGTAACGGAAGGTGCGGGTGGCGGCGCGGCCGTTGTCGAGCGTGATGGTGATCGGAATGACCGCCGGGCCCTTGTCGAGCGTGCCGGCGATCGCCGTCGCGCGATCCTGGTTCATCGTCCCGATCACCTCGCCCATCGTCGCGATCTTGAAGGACGACATCAGGCTGGGCAGGGTCGCGTAGACGTGCGCGCGTGTCAGCGGGAACGCGGTCGGGCCGAAGTTGAAGAACGGATGGCCGAAGGCGTAGAGCCGATCGCCGTCGACGTGGGTGATCGTGCCGGTCGCCCCCATCTCGCCGTCGCCGCCGAGCAGCGAGACGCCGACCGGATCGCCGGGGCGAAGCGGACCGGTTTCGGTCGCGACGTCGCCGCCCGAGCCCCCGGAGAACATCGGCGTGAAGCCGGCGTCGCGAAACATCGAGCCGACCAGGTCCGAGGTGGCGGCATCCATGCCGCTCAGCACGAGCGGCGTGGCGATCGGGCGCAGCAGCGCCCCCATCTGCGATCCGCTCGACGCGGGGACGCCGAACGCCTGCACGTCGGCCGGACGATCCGCAAACATCGCGACGCGGGCGTAGTTGGCGCGGATCGCGGCGGCAAGACGCTCGGGCGTGACCGGCAGCTCGACGCGCGCCTGCGGCCCGCTGCCGCGGCGGCCGCCGGTGTCGGCCGTGGCCTCGATCATTTCTCCGATCGGCGTGATCCCCGCGATCGGTTCCTTCGGGAATGCGCCAATCGAATAGGAGACGGCGCCGACGAGACGCCCGTCGATGTAGACGGGGCTGCCGCTCATCCCGGCGATGACGCCGGTCTCGGCGAGCGGCCCCCCCTCGAGCCGGGCCAGGATCAGGTTCCGCTGCGGCGCCTGGACGTTCTTGAGCACGCCGAGGATGTGGACCTTGAACTCTTTCAGCTCGGAGCCTTCGAAGATGGTGCGGCCGGTGCCGACCATCCCTGGTTTGATTTCCTCCACGGGCATCAGGCTCGTGGTCGCGGGAAGGCGAACCCAGCCGAACGCGGCCAGCGCGGCGGTAAGCAGAAAAACCCGGATCTTCATGGTATGCAATCCTTTATAGCATGATTTAGACGCCCGGGCGGCGAAGTTGGCTTCACCTGTGTTAGGCTTCACTCCATCGTGCTCGGCCAGATCCAGACCGTCTCCGTCCGTGCGGCGTTTTCGTCGTATTGGTGGTGGTACGCGTCCATGCAGGGGGCTTAGCGCTAAGGCACGACACGTAACACAGCGATTTCCGAGAGCCCCCTCAATCACACGATTGAGGGGGCTTTTTTTTGAGACATGAGTCAGCTCTGCATCACGGTCATCGGGAAGGACGCCGAAGCTATCCGGCAGGCGCGCAGCGCCGCCGAAGCGGACGCCGACCTCGTCGAGCTGCGCCTCGACTCGATGACGTTCCCCGATCCCGAGGGGGCCCTGGCCGGGCGGCGAAAACCGGCGATCGTCACCTGCCGCCCGCTGCGCGAGGGCGGGATGTTCGACGGTCCGGAAGACGAGCGGCTGCGGATCCTCTCGCGCGCGCAGGCCCTCGGCGCCGAATTCGTCGACGTCGAGTGGGACATCGACCTCGCGCCGTTCCTCGCGCCCGCCGGCGGCAAAGGGGTCATCGTCTCCCGGCACGATTTCCAGGGTGTGCCCGACGATCTGCCGGCGCTCGTCGATCGGCTCAGGCGATCGGGCGCCGAGATCGCCAAGGTTGCGGTCATGGTCGAGCGCGCCGCCGACGTGCGCAGGTTGATGGACGTGGCGCGGCCCGACGGGTCATCGATCCTCATCGGCATGGGGCGCGCGGGCCTCGCGACGCGGGTCCTGGCGGCGCGATTGGGCTCGCGGTGGACCTACGCCGGCAACGGCGTTGCGCCCGGCCAGGTGGCGGCCTCGCGCCTGCTGCAGGAGTTCCGCTTCCGGCGCATCCGCCCCGACGCCGCGGTCTACGCCCTGTTCGGGCGTCCGGTGGCCGACTCCCTGTCGCCGGCGATGCACAACGCCGGCTTCGCCGCGCTCGGACTGAACGCGGTCTACGTGCCGATCGAAACGCGTGATCTCGAAGGGCTTCGCGATCTCGCCGGGCACGCCGGCATCCGCGGCGCCAGCGTGACGATTCCCTTCAAGCGCGACGTGCTGCCGCTGCTCGACGACGTGGCCCCGACGGCCGCCGCGGCCGGGGCGGTGAATACGATCGCGATCCGCGATGGCCGCTGGATCGGCATGAACACCGACGCCGAGGGGTTCCTCGAGCCGCTCAGGAAACGCGTCACGGCCCTCGCCGGGATGCGCGCGACGATTCTCGGCGCCGGCGGCGCGGCGCGTGCCGCCGCACTGGCGCTTCGGCGCGAGGGGGCCCGCGTCGCGATCGCGGCACGGCGGGCCGATGAAGCGGCGACCGTGGCGCACGCGATCGGCGCGACGGCGGCCGCATGGCCGCCCGCGGCGGGATCGTGGGATCTGCTCGTCAACGCGACGCCCGTGGGCAGCGCCTCGGATCGCGCGGCCGCACCCTTCGCCGGGCCCTTCGACGGCACCCTCGTGTACGACCTCGTGTACGACCCCGACCCGACCGCGCTGATGCGCGCGGCGGAGGGCGCCGGCTGTGCGGCGATTGGCGGGCTGGAGATGCTCGTCGCGCAGGCCGAGCGGCAGTTCGAGATCTGGACGGGGCAGCGGCCGCCCTCAGGATTATTCGCCGACGCAGCCGGCCGTGCGCGAGAAAGCAGATTATGAAACAGACGACGTTCGACGAGTTCAAGGAGCTGGCGCGCCGCGGCACGTTCGTGCCGGTGGTGAAGGAAATCATGGCCGACCTGCTGACGCCGGTCTCCGCCTTCCTCAAGATTGCCGAGCACTCCGACTACGCCTTCCTGTTCGAAAGCGTCGAAGGGGGGGAGCAGGTCGCGCGGTATTCCTTCCTCGGGAAGGATCCCTTCCTCGTGCTGCGCTCGCGCGGCGGCAAGACGGTGATCGACCGATCCGGCGTGACGACCGAGTCGAACGAAGCGTTCGTGCCGGCGCTGCGCAAGCTGATGGCGGAGTTCCGCGCTCCCTTCGTGCCGGACCTGCCGCGCTTCACCGGCGGCGCGGTCGGCTTCATCGGCTACGACGCGTCGATCGAGTTCGAGCCGTCGCTCGCCAAGACCTGGGAGAACGCGGCCTGGACGAAGAACGAAGGGCAAAAGGCAGAAGGCCACGGGCGCGCAGGAGGGCGGGATGACGACGCCGGCTTCATGCTGTTCGATACCGTCCTGGCCTTCGACCACGTCAAGCACCGGATCCTGATCATCGCCAACGCCCGGGTGACCGCCGACGAGGATCTCGCGGCGCTCTACCAGTTTGCGTGCGCCAAGATCGGTTTCCTCGAGCGCGAGCTCGAGCGCGCGCTGTCGCAGGCGCCGCCGGCGCGCGGCGCCGCTCCCCAGATCCGGACCAACATCACCCGCGAGGCCTTCGAGGCCGGCGTCCGCGCCATCAAGGAGCGCATCGCCGCCGGCGACATCTACCAGGCGGTGCTGTCGCAGCGGTTCGAGATGGACGTGTCGTCGCAGCCGCTGACGGTCTACCGCGCCCTGCGGCACGTCAATCCCTCGCCTTACATGTATTTCATCCGCATGGGCGGCTTCGCCATCGTCGGCTCCTCGCCGGAGATGCTGGTGCGCGTGGAAGGGCAGCACGTCGAGACCCACCCGATTGCCGGGACGCGGCCGCGCGGCCGCACCGAAGAGGAAGATCTGCGCCTCGCCGACGAGCTGAAGCGTAACGAGAAGGAGCGCGCCGAGCACGTGATGCTCGTCGATCTCGGGAGAAACGACGTCGGCCGCGTCTGCGAGTACGGCAGCGTTCGCGTGCCGCAGTACATGGGGCT
>Ga0066652_100001065_pt1 | contig 13811 bp, 20 predicted proteins | sample GraSoiAngelo_101_FD_71413 | JGI IMG/M metagenome (GOLD analysis project Ga0066652, IMG submission 71413) | Grasslands soil microbial communities from the Angelo Coastal Reserve, California, USA - 14_0903_02_30cm | ecosystem: Environmental > Terrestrial > Soil > Grasslands | place: USA...
CCGCCCCATCCGGACGTCATGCGCGCCGAGGATGCGGCCAATCTGGCGGGCGACGCCCTCCGGGTCTAGGGCACCTTGGACCGTGATGGAAACCCCGCCGCCGCCCGTCGTGCCGCGAGCGGCGGCGGGAGCTCGTGCAACGCCGCGGAACGTAGCTCCCGCACCCGCGACCGCGGACGTTGGCGCACCCGCGGAGAACGGGTTGAGGTCAGGGATATGGGGGACCTTGATATTGCGGATGGCGGAGACCGCCCGCCCTACGGCGGAGATGACGGACTCAATGGCGGACACGACGCCGTCAATCACAACTTTGATTCCGCCCCACACGTTGCTAGCTATCCCACCAAGGGTCCGCATAGCTGCGCCGATGGCACCTAGGACCCGGTCAAACGTGGGACCCAACGTGGATGAAACCCAAGACACGACGGCGGAGATGGCAGCTTTCACGGCTTGGAACGCCGCCGTCACGACCGCGCGGAACGTCTCGGATCGCTTGTAGGCAATGACGATGCCCGCGACGAGCAACGCCACGAGGACAATCACGATGCCGATTGGGTTAGCCGTGAGCGCGGCGTTGAGTAGCCATTGCGCCGCGGTCCATACAAGGGTTGCCACCCGGACGACGGCTTGGATTGCCGCCCATGCTTTGGTCACGGCGTTGACCGTGACGATGATTGCCGCGAGAGCCGCGAACACTCCTAGGAGGACGGTCAGGGTCCCCGTATTGTTTGCCGCCCACTTGGACACGCCCGCCAGGAGAGTTGTTAGCCGCAAGAGGACGGGCAGGAGTGCCGCGCCTATTCCCTCTTTGGTCTCCGCGATGGCGGTAGTAAATAGCTGGTACTGACCCGCCGCCGTTGCGGCGGACGCGGCGGCGGACCCGCCCGTAGTCCGGGCGAGCTCCGCCGTAATGGCGTTCATGTCTCCGGACTTGAGGATGGCTTGGTCCATGCCGGGGACGAGCCGCCCTAGCGCCGTCGTCTGCCCGCCGTATCCCTTGGCTAGTGCCTCCGAAACCGCCGTCACGTCCTTACCCGTGGCGGCGGAGACGTCCAACGCTAGAGAGAGGGCGGATTGAGACTTGGCTACGTCGCCCGTGGCCCGGACGAGACTCCCTAACGCCGGGCGGAGGTCGTCGTCCGCGACGCCCGTTGCAAGGGTCGTCTTGGAAATCCAATCCTCCGTTGCGGCCACTTGGGCTTTAGACGCACCCGCCGCGTTGGTCATGGATTTTGCTAGGAGGGCTTGAGCTTGCGCGTCCTCCGCCGCCGCCCGGACGCCGCTCACCATGACCGCGCCAACGGCGGCGAGCCCGACCGTTGCGACCGCCGATGCCTTACCGATTCCGGAGGACCACTTGGACGTCTTGCTCGCGGTCTCGTCTAGACCCTTGGAGGCTTGGCTCGTGTCAGTGATGATTTTGATTGCTAGGACGGCGGCGTTACTCATCGTGTCCGTCCCTTCCTCATGGCTTCCGCGTTCCGCTCAAGGACGTCCGCCGCGGTCAAGATGACGGCGGGGTCCTCGTCCCACCAATCCGCGGGAGCCGTGTTCGTGGCTACCGCAAGCTCCACGATTAGGCGGGACCAACTCCCGCGTCGGTAGGGACTACGTCCGCCGCGCCTAGCTCCACGACCTCCACGATTTGGTCCATGAGGACGGCGGGGTCCGTCTCGTGTGTGTCGCCCTGGCGGATAAGGGCGGCGGCGCAGACGAAACCTTGGAGTAGGAATGGCGAGTCCGTCGCCGCGGGCCACCCGTGGCGTTGGCGGGTGAGGTCATAACGGCGGTAGTCCCGTTGGTCCACGACCGCCTCTAGGACTGACCCGTCCGTGAGGGTGACTTTGGTATGGAGCCGTTGCGGCGTCGTCTCTGGCACGATGACGCGTCCTCTCTAGTGATTGGCTTTGGTAGCTACCTGCGTGTCCACAAGGGTTTGGACGTCGTCCTTATAGATCGCCGTCCACACGGGCTCCGTGCGGGTCCATGCCTCCGTGATGAACGGGACGCCCGCGATATTGCGGGCGGGGACTCCGGAGTGGACGGGCCACCCGTAGGCAATGGGCGTCCCGACCTCCGCGCTCGTGGGTGAGCCCTCGCCATGGATGGACCCTTGGAGAGCTCCGGTCAATCGCGGCGCGAGACGACGGGCCACGGGTGCGACCGCGTTTGCAACCTTGGCGTTGGTCCCGGAGAGGTCCTTTAGACCCGCCTCCACGCCATGGAGAGCGGCGGCGAGCTCCCGCCCGCCGTCTACCTCCACGGTTGCGCCGTCGCCGCTCATGTCGCCGCGGGCTCCGGGGTCCGGGTCGTCTCCTGCGCGGTCGCCGCCGCGGCCACGGTGCTCCACGTGACGTCAGGTTTGCCGACGCATGCCCACTCCACGTCCGACGTCAGGACGTCGCCAAACTCTCCGTCCGACGTGCCGATGGACATTGGGTCAACGATGACGTTGCCCTCCACGGAGAGGGCGGTCTCCGCGGTCGCGGGGACGTAGATGAACGGGACCGCCTCGCCCGCGTTGGTCCATGAATACTCCACGACGCCGCCCGTATTGAGGTCTTGGAGCAACGTCCCCGCGAGGGAGTAGGAGTAAGAGACGGAGCCCGGGACCTCGTCACCACAAAGGACCGTGAGTGGGTCGCCCTCGTTCTTGTCCACGTTGACGCCGAGTGACTGGACCTGACAGGAAAAATCCGTCCCGGGTGCGGTCCCAAGGGTGAGAGTGCCCGGACCGAACCGGACGACCTTGACCGACATTAGAAACCTCCGCTAGTCGAGAGCGTGAAACGCAGCACGGGCACGGCGGATTGCGTTTGGTCCACGGGCCACGCCCACGGCTCCACGCGCTCCACTTTTCCGACCGTCGCTAGCGCGCTAGCAACGTCGCCAATGACCTCGTCGCCCGCGTCCGTGGGGACTTGGGCGGAGCCATTGGGGAGAGCTACAAACGCGTACCACGTCTCATCCGTGGCGCACGCGTTCCGAAACACGGACGCCGCCCACACGGGCCACGCGGAGCCCGGAGAGATGACGGCGGGTGGAGCCGTTGAGACGGAGAGAGCCCCAACGGTCTTGAGTGCGTCCACAATCGCGGCGCGGGTCGTGCTCATGCCAAAACCTGCGTCACGTGGGGGAGCTCAAGCCGTTCTATCTCTCCGTCCCAACGGCGCAGGACTTGGGAGCCAAACTCCGCGTCAACGCCGATGAGTCCTAGCGGGACGCCACGTGCGGCGCACTCCCGCCCGCATCGGCGGAGGACGGATTGGAATAGCGGCTCCGGGAACGCGTCCGGGTCGTCCGGGACGTGGCACCACGACGCCACTAGCGCGAGCTCCGCGGCCAGGACGTGTCCTAGCTGCGTGTCGTCTAGTGCGGTCGCGGGGAGTTGGAGCCACGCCCGGACCTCCGCCAACGTCGGAGCTTGGGTCATTAGCGCGCGGACTTGGTCTGCGTCGCCGTCCCGCCGCCGCCGCCGCCGCTCGTGTCCGCCGCCAACGGCGGCACGACGAGGGACCCAATGCCCTCAATGGGCGTGAAGGATGCCGGGTTGACGTTGAGGAATGCGGCGTAACCCGCGTACCCGACAAGCTGCCCGAGGACGTCGGGCTCCTGGACCTGCAAGAGACCGTCTACGTCCTCGTACCACTCCGCGAGCCGCGCGGGACCAAGGATGGCCGTGTCCGCGGGGAAATGATGGTCCACCACGAGGTCCAACCCAAGGGGGGACCCGCTCTGCGGGGACCGGATGGACAGACCCGGGAACGCCGCCGCGCCTCCGGGTTGCGTGAGCATGCCGCCAAGCTGCGCCCACACGTTGGGCGCAACCCACAACGTGTCCGGGAGACCGTTGCCCGCGCCGTACGTCGCCGCCGCCGCACCGTAGAGCGCGGTCAGGAGGTCGCCGTACGTCGCGCCCGCGTCCACGCCCGCCGCCACGACGGACGCCACAAACTGCGTGCATGCGTCGTCGTCCGTGCGGTCCGCGTAGATGGCGGCGAAGTCGTCAAAGACGATTTGGAGAATGGACGGCGAGGTCCACTTGACGTCCTGGCGGGAGATATTGAGATGACCCGCATACGTCGCCGCCGTGACCGGGAGATTGCCAATGGTCATCTTGCGCGACGCCGTGAGGTCCTTTTCCACGGCTTGTTTCTGGACGTCCACGTGCTGCGTGATCGTCGGGCGGTCAAACTTTCCCGTTGGGAGCGGACGGTTGGTGACCGACGAGATAAACGGACGCGTTGCGTCAAGCATGGACACGACCGGACCAAGGATGGGGCGAGGGATGAGACCCGGGTTGTCCGTGGTCATTTGGTGCGCCGTCGCGCGCTCAATGGCGGCGATTGCCTCCGGGTCGCGCTGCGTCATCGCACGGTGAACGGCGATAGCCCAATGGGCGGGCGTGGGGAAGTCCCGCGCAATGTCATACGCGGGCTCCACAACCTGCGTCGTCGTGGTGCGCGGGGTCGCGGGAACACGACCGCGCAGGACCGCAACGCGCCCGGTCCTTTCCTCTACCTCCGTGTAGTGCTCAATGCTCCGGGTGAGCTCCTGACGCCGCGCGTCGTCCCGGTCGATCTGTGTCTGCTCATCGTCCGTGACGTCGCGGTCCTCATTGGCCGCGCGCTCTAGGACCGCGTTGACGCCGTCCGTGATTCCGTCAAACTCCGCATTGAGACGGTCGAGATACGAGGGCACCGTAAGCCTCCGGGGTCACAAGGATTGGAACGTCCCTTGTGGCCGGGTGGCGGGTCTCTTCGTGCCGGGTGGCGTCTCTGTGGACGGGTGGCGGCTAGCCCGGGTGGCGGCTCGTTATCTGGACTCTTGGCTCTGACCGTAACCCTTTGCTTTCCACGCGTCGAGACGTGGCCGCGAGATTTGCTTGACGAGCTCGTGATGGCGGGCGACGAGGACGCCCGCGCCCGCGTACTGCGGGACGGGCGTGGCCGCAACGTGGCGGAGCCCGCAAATCTCGCGGACAAAGACCTCCCGCCCGCCGCGCATGATTGCCCGGGTGCGGTAGACGTGCGCCGAGACGGACCAACCCGTGAGCTCGCCCGACCGCGCCGCCTCCGCCAACGGGTGGGAACGGTCGAGACGGAACGCCGCATACGCGCCGTCCTCGTGCTCCACGAGCTCCACGCATCGTCCTAGGAAACGGTCCCCGTCGTCGCCTAGGTGCCCGACCATGAGGTTGACCCAACGCCCGCCCTTGGCAACGTCGCGGGAGTACGCGCCGTGTGCAAACTCTTCGACGTAGAACGTCCGCCCGTCATCGCTCACCCGTTGCTCCACGCCGTAGGGGACGGCGCGACCGTAGACGGTCCATCCGTCGCCAATCGGCTCTAACGCTTGGGCGGCGCGCTCAATAACGAGCTCTGTCATTGCACACTCTCCGGGGTGAGCTCCGGGACGCCCTCCGGGGTCGTCCCTGCGTCGGTCGTCTCTAGCATCGGCGGACGTCCAAGGACGGCGCGGGCTTCGTCCTTGGTGATGACACCCGCGCCCGTCAACGTCGTGAGGACGTTGGCGGTAGAGGCGCTATCGGCTCTCATCCGGGACGTCCAATCCCACGCCACCGACGTCCCGCGCGGCATGAGCCATTTGGAGTACGCGGCGGACAACGGTTGCGCCCAACGGTCGGCGTAGTCACGGACAAACGCAATGTCCGATCCCTCAACGTTGAGGTACGTCATGGACGGACCCTGTAGTCCGAGCATCCAATAGGGGACGCCCACGATTTGGGAGACCAACGTTGCGTCCCACGTCCGGGACTCCACGAGTTGGGCTTGCTCCGCGTTGCTCACCACGGGCGTCAAAACGTATCCCTGCGGTAAGACCATGGGCTCCCGCGTCACGGTCAACGCTTGCCATTTCGTCTTGAGCTCGTCGGCTTGCTCCTGCGTGATGGCGGTAGGCGATTGGAGCACGGCGGGAGGGAGCGCGCCGCCCGCGAAATACGAGCCCGCGTGATGCTCCGCGGCCACGGGTCCACCAAGCCATGGTCCGTACTGCGCCAGGACGCCACGACCCAAGACCTCCCCGGACCGCGCGCCGTACGGGACATGCAAGAGCTCGTCGCGGGAGAAAGTCTGCCCGCCAATGACCCACCAATAGTCACCTGGGTTGGAAGGGTCCTGACCGATCCACACGAGGTCCGCGGGCACGGGCACGACCCACCCGGGACGGTTGGTGCGGAAATCCATGTCCCCCATGAGGGCAAAGTGATTTCCGTAGAGGATGCCGTCCTCCGTCGCCGCCCACCGATACGCCCACGGGTGCGAGTCCGGGAACGGGTCTGTCAGGACCGCGGGTTGGTCGGCTATCCGTTGCCAAATGCCGCGGTCCGCGTCCCACGTCTGCGCGTGCCACGGGGTCCCCGCAATGGCGGACGCCAGGATGACGACGGACCGACCAAACGGCGGGAGACCCATGGCGTCGGTCTCGGTCGCGGGTGCGAGCTCGCCCGCGGGCGCGGGTCCCGCGTCCATGAGCCACGCGTAGTCCCGCCGCGTCCGCGTACCCATCCGACCGACCCGCGGCGAGAGGGTGCGCGAGCCCGCGAGACGCCGCGACACGTCACGGCGAGTAGCCATGGAGACCTCCGGTCAGTAGACGAAAAAGTCCAAGGGTGCGGGCTCCGTTGTGCGCGACGCCGACACGACGCACCACGACGCGCAACGGACGAGGTCCGTCCTGCCCGCCCGGGACGACGGGACAAGCCCGGATGGGAGCGGCGTGACCCACGTAGCGCCCACCTGACCCGCCAGGGACGTCCCGCCGTCGTGGACGAGCCCGTGACTGGCGACGAGCTCCCGGAGCAACGGGAGACCGCGTTTCGTCTCCGCGACGCCCGCCGCGTCAACGGACACGACGGAGACCGTGGCGGCGAGCTCGTCCCCCACGAGGGACCCGCCGACGATGAGCCGCGACCCGGGACGTTGGGCGCACACGAGGGACGCCCATCCAAACGCGTCCGCGCGACGAGTGAACGTCTCGCCCCACACGATGAGCCGACCGTCCCCCGTGACGCCGCACGCCGCCGCCGCCGCGCCCTTGCCGAAAAAGTCCTCCACGGCGATGACGACCGGACCGACCGCCGACGCCGTCAAGTCCGCCGCGTCCGCCCACGCGCCCTCCGGGAGCAACGGCTCGTCCTTGGTCGGCTTAGGTGCCGCGCGGTCGGGCCACACGTTGAGCCATTGCGCGCGGAACGCTTCGACCGGGTCGGGCTCGTCCGGGTCGTCCGACGTGCCAGCTAGAGCGCGCGCCCACTTGGACGTCACGAGCCGTTCCCTCTTGTCCGACCAATGCGGCGACGCCGCGCGCCACGTCCCCGGGTCGCCCATGTCCGCCAACGGCGGCGCGGACCACTCAATGACCAACGTGTCCTCCGGGGCGGCGAGCTCCGCCAACGCGGCACGGCGACGACCCGGCATGAGTGACGTTGCCAACCGATGCGCGGTAGACACGAGCCCTAGTTGCGGGGACGACCGCTCCGCCATCGTCGGCTCTAGCCCGTCGTCCACCACTCCGGGCTCCACGTGCCAAGCCTCATCCACGGCTCCCAAAGACGCCGAGTAGCCGTAGACGGAATCACGACCGCGGACCATCCAACGGGACCCGTCCGGAGTTTCGATTTCCTCTTGCCCGTTGGTCTCCCGGACCTTGTACCCGAGACGACGAGCCCACGCCCGCGCGGGACGTTGGACCTCGCGGCAGACGGGGAGGTCCTTGCCCGTGTGCATGACGAGTTGCGGCTCCCCGAAACGGTCCCCTTGGTGGATGCGCCAGAGGAAGAGAGCCCGGAGCCACCACGATTTGCCGACCTGACGCGGCGTCGAGATGAGCCACACGAGCCACACGAGCTCGCCGTCGTCGTCGTGCTCAAGGACGCGGTACGCCGCGAGCCGTTGCCACCAACGCAACGTGACCCCGTGCCGCTCCCGGACCCAACGGACAAAGTCCGGGCCATAGCTGCCGACCGCGCGAGGGTGCGGCGCGCTCATGTACCGCGGCCACGTCGCATCGGCGGGAAACGTCCGGAGCTCTTGGAGCCATTCCGCGGTATCCCACCCGACGTCCAACGCGTCCGGGCTCGCGGCGGGAGGTTCGGGGCGGTCCGGGTGCGGGGGGGGATACACCCTCCGGTCAGTGTCCCCGTAGCCAACGGCGTCCCCCAAAAAACGCGCGTCGTCGTCGGACTTTCCGCCGCGCGCCGCGTTTCGTTTCGCCAATCCGCGACGCAATCCGTCCGCGCGATTGCATGACCGATGGGACGGCGCGGTCTCCATGTCGGACCGCGCGTCACCCTCGTCCAAGTGGTGGAGCTCCCATGTCGGATCGTCGGGTGTCACGTCGTGGCCGCACAACGGGCAGGGATATGGGAGATGGGCTTGCCACCACTCCCGCCGTTTCTGCCAAGCCCACGATGAGTCATGGGTCAGGGTGATGGGCACGCGCGCTAGCCGTTGACGACGAGGACGAGGGCGATGACGGCGAGGACGAGTGCGGCTATCGCCACGTAGGCGAGGACGGTTGGCGTCATGGCTCATCCCGGGGGGGAGGTTCGGTCGTGGCCGACCGTCCGCCAGGGTCCGGGGGGGAGGATCGCTTGGAGTCATCGTGCTCTAGTGCGCGGGCCATGGCTAGGGCTTCACGTGCCAGGGTCGCGCCATGCCGCGCTAGCTGCGGGTCGCCCTCGTGATGGGCCAGGACGTCGCGCACGGGTGGCGGCTCATTGCCGCGGAGGGTGGGTTGCCAATGTCGGGCACGGGTGGCGATGACGCCGGGCGTCCTGGCGGTCTTGTCCATGGCGGCGTCAATGGCGGCGTGCGCCACTTGGTCCAACGGTTGCGTAGCCGCAAGGGCATGACAAGCCGCATAGATGCCCGCCCTATCCCACGTCTCCCGCATTGCGTGGACGAGCTCCGCGATTGCGTGGAGGACCTTGTCCGTCGTCATTGCGCGGACGCCATCCATCGCGCCTCGCGCGCCCAACTACCTTGAGGTCCCATGGATGGGTAACCCACCACCCTTCCCCTTCCTCTTCCCTTCCTCTTCCTCTTCCCTTCCCCCAATGAGGGGGACGTGAGGAAGTCAATGAGCCCTCACGGAATCGCTCCATGAGGGCTCATTGAGTTGGTCAGTGAATCGTCACGGAGTCTCGGGTCCGTGGACGTGGCAATGCCACACGAGCAAATGCCTCTCGTCGTCGTCCAAGTGGCTCTCTAGGGAGAGGTTGTTTGGGAACGCCACACGGTGATTGACGCAGAGCCAACGCCCGTTATCGGCGTCGCACTTGGGACCTACCGTTTGGTCACCTAGCTCTAGTCCCTCAAGGGCATGCATCACCCGTTGTGGCTCGCGGCTCATTGGTGCGTCCTCGCTCATCGGGTCGCCGCCGTAGCTGCAACGTCACGGCTCGTCGGCTCGTTGCCCTTGTAGTGGATGGAGCCCCAACCGTCTACGCCCTCAAACTCCGTGTCCGCGTCAAGGGTGACTATGGAGTACCCGAGTGCGATGACGCCGCCCTGCCTCATCCATCCACGGCGGGCGGACTTGAGGTCCGGTCCTTTCCCCCAGCAACCTTGACCTATCACGATGATTGTCTCTGTCCCTGACATGGCGTCTCTCCTAGCTAGTGGCACGATTCCCCTTTGTTTACAAAGGGTTCCGGCGTTTTGCCGATGGGTCCATTCTACCAAGTGCGATTTTGCCGGCGTTTGTGGATCATGGGGAATCCCTTTATCTGTAAGGGTTTCCCGTTGCGACACGCCATGACACGCCGACGATTAGGTGACCGTTTCACGCAAACGTCACGTCCCACGTTGCGGCGTACTCCGGTCGGATGAGGGCGCAGTACGGGTCCCCACTCCCGCCGTTGGGATGGACGGTCATCACGTTTGTTGCTAGGTCACGGTCGGGCCAATCGGCGTTATGGAGCCACGCCGTTTTGGTGGACACGTCCGCGATGAGGACGGGAGCAACGTCCATCCACCGATTGAGCGCGACGAGCTTTGCGACCTCTAGGAACGGCTCTCGTCGCCCGCCCGTGTTCACGACCTCCACAAAGTAGATCGTCGGTCCACGACCTATCAGGAGGTCGGGCCAATGACGGGCTACGGAGTAGTGGCGCGCGGCGGTCTTGAGTCCTTGGCTCCATACCCGTTGCCCGACGTACTCCACACTCCACCCGCGGCGCAGGAGGTAGGAGTAAAGCTCGTCCTCTTCCCGTTCACTCGCGGCGACGGATGGCGTCGTGGGAATCATCGCGGCGGCGGAGGGATGACCGATGGCGTCGGACGGTTGACCCGTTGGTGACGGAGAAAGTTAGGCAGGACGCCGAGCTCTAGCCCGTCCGCCGAGTAGGTGAACACGATTCCGCGTTTCACGATTTCGCCCAACGTCCGCTCCACAAACGCGTCCGTCACGTGATCGAACGGGTAGACGTAGCCACGGATGGCGGCGACGGTCGCCACGAAACGTCCCTCGTCGTCACTCATGGAGATGAGACCCACGAGTAGGAGACGTGCCTCACGGCTCAAGCTCACCACTCCCGCGTCTGACCAAAACCCGGGTTTGATCGTCCGTATCCGCGCCATAGCTCGTCCTCGTGGTCATGGGTCAGAGCGCGGCGGGGTCTTGGTCGTGCCCTAGGTCAAATGGGATGGAGGGCCAATCATGCGACCCGGGGACGTGGTCGCCAATGACGACGAGCCACACGACGCGGCGACGCGTCTCGTTCCATGCTGCGATGACGGGGACCGCGTAATAGCGGACGGCGAGCTCGCGGAGCCGTTGCCAATCCTCGTGCTTGAGCCGTCCCGTCTTGCATTGGACGAGGACGGCGTGACCGTCCTCCGGGGAGAGGGCCACGAGGTCCGCGAGCCCGTGCGACCCTGCCGACCGCACCACGTACCACCCGCGGCGGGTCAGGAGCGTTATCGCGCGGTACTCAAGCCGTACGCCCGTCTGATAGTTGGTCCCCGTCACGGGGCGTCGGGTGGCGTCCACGGGTCGTCCCCGGGTGGCTCGTCGGGTGGCGGCGCATCGTCAGGGATGGCCGCGAGAGCGGCGAGGCGGTCCGCTAGGGCGTCAATGGATGCGATGACGTCCGTGGAGTCCAGGACCCGCGCTAGTGCCTCTCGCATCGTCTGTGACGCCGCCACTTTCTCTAGCGTGTCAATGAGGACCGATGCCTCCCCGCGGGTCAGGTCATTGGAGGTCTCAAGCTCGCGCCCGATGACGAGGGACGCAAGACGGAGACGGACGGCGCGGTCCCGGACTCCTAGCTCCGTGAGGATGGCGTGGAGCTTGGTGCGTTGCGCGGGGTACGTCTTGTACGCCGACGTATCGCGCGGCGTCTCGTCGTCGGCTCTCCCGGGTGGCTCATCCACGGGCGAGGCGGGGGGGACCTCATCCCCGTATCCGGGCTCACCCGGGAGAGGTACTAGGTCCGTCGTGCCCGCCTCCCCCGCCGACCCTGCGGACGGGACCTCGTCCTTATCGGCGGGAGAGGCGGGGTCCATGGGGAGCTCTTGGTCTCCGGGGATGGGTTGCGACGGACGCGGATAGGTGGACGGGAATCCGGGGACCCCGCCCTTGGGCGTCGTCCTCTTGCGGGTCACGGCTTTGGGTTGGCGTGGCTCCGTCCCGTCGTGCTGCGGGACGTCGGGCTCCGCGCCGTCTACCTCTTCCAACGCCACGAAACCCGCAATGACGTCCGCGAAAAGGTCGCGGGCGAGCTCCGCCGTTGCGCGAGCTTTGAGCATGGCCCGTGGGTATTGCATCCACGGTCCGCGGACGAGGTTGGCTTTCCGCGCGTCGTCAACGGTCCACGTGACCTCTGACCATGTCTCCTGACCCTTGCGGCGTCCCTTGGCTACGCAACGCGCGGACGTGGACTCCGTAAAGACGAGGTCGTGACCCGCGGCCAGGATGAGCCCGCGCATTGCCTCCGCTTTGAGAGCTACCTGACCGTTCACCACGTAGACGGAGCGGAGCGCGGTCATGGGCGGGAGACCTATCTCCCGCCCGTAGAGGATGGACGCGGCGATGGCGGGCGGCTTGTCACGCAACGCGGACGGGACGAGCTCTGTCCCCGCTATGCGTTGCGCCAGGACCGCGACGTCCTCCACTACCGCCATCCATGAGTCCGTGCGCGCGACGACGAGAGAGGCGCGCTCGTCGCGGAGCTCTAGTTGGCGTCCTGTCATCGTGGCTCCCCGGGGCATCGTGCGGGCATGTCGGGCGTCCACGGTTGCTCGCATATGAAACAACCCACGGACGGGGCGACGCGGATATTTTCGTGGTCCAAGACGGCGTCATTCACGAGCGGCGGGGACACGACGAAACCCACGAGGGCCAGGAAATAATGGGACCGCCGCGCCATGGCGCTACGTACCTCGTCGTCAAACCGCGCAACGGCGCGCGTGAGTGCGTCCTCCGCGATTGCCTCCGGGTGGCCCGTGTGTCGCCACGTCATGTCACGACCTCCACCCGGTCCACCTTCACGCCGTAGATACCCTCGTGGTCGTCATCGTCTTGGACGTAGAGCTCCGCTATGTCCTCGCATGCCTCTTCCAACGCGGTCCGGACGTATTCCTCATCCATCGCCCGCCCGTCGAAATGCTCCACGTCAAAGACGGCGCGAAACGCGGTCATCGGTCGTGCTCCCCGGTCTCCGCGTGGCGGGCGAAAGGACGTGAGACGTCTAGTTGGTCGTCCACGTCCGCGGTCACGGCGGTCCCATCGTCTAGGGAGAGTTGGACCGTGTTACCGACCCACTCCACGCCGACGACGGCGCGCGGGTCGTCCGTGGCGTTGGGCAGAAACAAGACGTCCCCCATCCGGACTTTGCGGGCGGGCATCGTGAACGTTGGACCGGGAGAGCTCATGGCACGACCTCTAGACGTGGTGGAGTTGGCGGCGCGTCCATGGGGACGCCGATGGGCGGTAGGTCTTTCCACGGGCGGACCGTGCGGTACGTCTCGCGCAAGTGGAGGAACGCGCGGAACGCGGCGGCGTCCGCGGCGACCGGGACAACCCGGACCGTGTCCGGGAGGACGTGCATGACTTGGACCACGTCCACGGGCGGCATTGGTGACTCACCCTCGTCCGTGAGCATGACCTCCGCATAGCGATACGCGGCTAGCTGCAACGCCACGTCCGGATAGACGCCGCTCCCGGTCTTGATATCGCCTAGGAACGTGAGCCCGCGTATGTCGGTCCCGATGAGGTCCAACGTCCCGCCGTACTGATAGAGCCGATGGGCAACGGTCGTCTCCGTGAAGAGTGGGACCACGTGCCACGTGTCCAGGTAATGGGCGTAAGCCTCTACGGGGCCAACGTCCGCGTCGGGGACGTCCACCTTGAGACCGTGGACTAGCCGCTCGCCCATCTCGTGGATACGGGTCCCGCGCGCCATGGCGGATTTGCTCGTCCGGTCGGTCGCGCCGCGGACGGCTTTGAGGCGGGCGGAGGGTTGCATCTCCGTGAGCTCGTCCCAATGGTCCACGACGTACTCCGCCGACATGCGCGCCGCCCATCCCACTAACGCGGGCTTGGCTAGGACGGCGTTGAGGATCGTCGTGACGCCGGGGAGCTCGTCGTCCCCGTCCATGTATTGGTGCCAGGACCCACGGTTGACACGGCGGAGCCCGGTCACGCCCGGGACCGCGTCCCGTAGGGCTTGGCAAACCTGACGACGCGGACCGTCATCACGCGCTCCATCTTGTGCCAGCACTCGCGGCACGCGGCGCGCTCCGTGAGGTCAAGGTCCGCCAGGACGACGACGGCGGCGGCGT
>Ga0066652_100001066_pt1 | contig 13810 bp, 12 predicted proteins | sample GraSoiAngelo_101_FD_71413 | JGI IMG/M metagenome (GOLD analysis project Ga0066652, IMG submission 71413) | Grasslands soil microbial communities from the Angelo Coastal Reserve, California, USA - 14_0903_02_30cm | ecosystem: Environmental > Terrestrial > Soil > Grasslands | place: USA...
GAGATCCTCGCGATCACCTTCACCAACAAGGCTGCGGGGGAGATGAAGGAGCGGGTCGAGCGGCTCGTCGGCGGCGTCTCGCGGGTGATGTGGGTGATGACCTTCCACTCCGCCTGCGCCCGGATCCTTCGGACCGACGCCCAGCGCCTCGGCTACAAGCGGGCGTTCACGATCTACGACGAGGCCGACTCGCTGCGGATGATCAAGCGCTGCGTGGAGGAGACCGGGGTGGATCCCAAGCGCGTCGCGCCCCGCGCGATCAAGGCGACGATCTCAGGCGCGAAGAGCCAGCTGATCGACTCCGAGGCCTACGCGGAGGCGCACGGCTCCTACTTCGAGGAGGCGGTCGCCGATGTCTATCGCCTGTACGAGAAGCGGATGCTCGAGGCCAACGCGATGGACTTCGACGATCTGCTTGTCCGCACCGTCAACCTCATGGAGCTGTTTCCGGATGTGCGCGAGCGCTACCGCAAGGCGTTCCGGTGGGTCCTCGTCGACGAATACCAGGACACGAACCGGGTGCAGTATCGGCTGCTGCAGCTGCTTTGTGGTGACGAGAGGGACTCTGGTCCCGGAAATCTCCTGGTCGTCGGCGACGACTTTCAGTCGATCTACGCGTTCAGGCACGCCGACATCCAGAACATCCTTCGCTTTCAAGAGGACTTTCCGGACACGACCGTCGTGAAGCTGGAGCAGAACTACCGCTCCACGGGCACGATCCTCGACGCGGCAAACGCGGTCATCAGTCACAACGTCGATCAGATGCCGAAGCATCTGTGGACGGACGCCGGCCGGGGCGACCCGGTCACGATCGTCGAGCATGACGATGAGCACGCGGAGGCTCGCTACGTCGCGTCCGAGATCGAGCGGCTGATCAGCGCCGAGGGAATGCCCCGCGACGAGATCGCGGTCTTCTACCGCGTGAACGCGCAGAGCCGGGTGCTCGAGGACACGCTGGTGAGGTTCGAGATCCCCTACCAGGTGATCGGCGGGACCAAGTTCTACGAGCGCGCGGAGATCAAGGACGCGGTCGCCTACCTCAGCCTGCTGGCGAACCCGTCCGATTCCGTGTCCTTCGCGCGGATCGTGAACTCGCCGCGCCGCGGGATCGGCGACACAACGCAGGCGCGCCTCCTCTCGCACGCGAACACCACCGGTCAGGACATCTGGGACGTGATGCGCGAGGCCGAACGGATCCCGGCCATCGGCCCGTCCGCCCAGCGCGCGGTGCGGCGATTCGCCGACGTGATGGTCTCGCTGCGCGAGCGAGCAGACGCAAACGACGGGTCGGTGCGGGTCGCGGAGCTGCTGGAGTCCGTGCTGAACGAGACCGGGTACCTGGAGGCCCTCCAAGCCGAGCGCACGATCGAGGCGGAGGGCAGGATCGAGAACCTGCAGGAGCTCGTGGGCGTCGCCGGCGAGTTCGACGCCAACCGCGCGGTCGAGGGGTTCAGCGATGTCGGGCCCCTGGAGGAGTTCCTGGCACAGATCTCGCTGTACACCGACCAGGACTCGATGACGACCGACGAGAGCCTCGCCACCCTCATGACCCTCCACAACGCCAAGGGGCTCGAGTACGACGCCGTGTTCATCATCGGCTGCGAGGAGGGCGTCTTCCCGCACATGCGCTCGATCGAGGAGGGGAACCTCGAGGAGGAGCGCCGCCTCTGCTACGTGGGCGTGACCCGCGCCCGAAAGCGGCTCTACATGACCTACGCCCGGCGCCGCAGCCTGCACGGCGGCCGCGGCTACAACCTTCCGTCGCGCTTCCTGGCGGAGATTCCGGACGGGCTCGTCGAGCGCGAGTCCACCGGCTCGCCCACGGGCTGGGCGCGCGGCCTCGGCTCGGCGGGCGGTCTCGGAACGCCGCAGCGCCCCGAGCCGCACGCTGTTCCGCTCGCCTTCGAGGTAGGGGCCGACGTCATCCACGCCAGCTTCGGCGAGGGCGTCGTCACGGGCGTTGAGCCGGGCGGCGTGATCGTCGTCCGCTTCGCCGGCGACGCGATCGAGCGCAAGCTGATGGCCGACTACGCCCCGTTGAAGCGAGCGAGTTAAGCGATGGCCGCGGCGATCATCGACGGCAAGGCGGTCGCCGCTGAGGTACGCGAGCGCGTTGCTGCCGGCGTGCGGGAGTTCGCCGACTCACACGACGGCCGGGTCCCTGGGCTCGCCACGGTGCTGGTCGGCGAGGACCCCGCATCCCAGGTCTACGTCGGCAACAAGCGCAAGCAGACCGAGGAGGTCGGCATGCGCTCGATCCACCACGGTCTGGACGACTCGACGCCCGAGGACGAGTTGCTCGAGCTGATCGCCGAGCTGAACGCCGACGACGGCGTCGACGGGATCCTGGTGCAGCTGCCGCTGCCGGACGCGATCGACCAGGACGCGGTGGTTGCAGCCATCGATCCGGGAAAGGACGTGGACGGGCTGACCGCGGGCAGCGCCGGCCTGCTCGCGCAGGGGCGGCCCGGGCTGGTCGCGTGCACGCCGCAGGGCGTGATGGAGCTCCTGCGCCATGCGGGAGTCGAGGTGGAGGGCGCCGAGGCGGTCGTCGTCGGCCGGTCGATCTTGGTCGGGCGGCCGCTCGCGAACCTGCTGCTGAACGCGAGCGCGACCGTGACCGTGTGCCATTCCCGCACGCGCGACCTCGGCGAGGTGTGCCGCCGCGCGGACATCCTCGTCGCTGCGGTCGGAGCGCCACGGATGGTCAGGGGGGACTGGGTCAAGCCGGGCGCCGCGGTGATCGACGTCGGCATCAACCGGACCGATGACGGCCTGGTGGGAGATGTGGACTTCGAGGCCGCCAAGGAGGTCGCCGGCGCGATCACCCCGGTGCCCGGTGGCGTCGGCCCGATGACGATCGCGATGCTGCTCTCGAACACGCTGCGGGCGGCGACCGCCCGGGCGGCGGCAGCGGCGACCGCGAGCGCCTGACGCCTCGCGGTGGACGGCACAGCGGGCCAGCTCGCCGTCCTGTACGACGGCGACTGCGGGTTCTGCAAGTGGGCGCTCGACAAGATCCTGGCGTGGGATCGGAACCGGCGCCTGCGTCCGGTCGCGATCCAGAGCGAGGACGGGCAGCGTCTATTGGCGGGCGTCGCTCCCGAGCGGCGCCTCGAGTCGTGGCACCTGGTGGCAGGCGGCGAAGTGAAGTCCGCCGGGGCGGCCGCGCACGACCTTTTCGGGGCGCTGCCAGGCGGACGGCCGCTGGCGGCGCTGCTCAGCGCCTACCCCCGGGTTACGGATCGGGTCTACCGCTGGGTGGCCGAGCACCCAGGACTCCTTGCGCGACTCCTGCGAATCGACGCTACGTGCCAGCTTCGGCGCTGACCCTGCACGTTTGGCCGCACAAGTTGCGATCCGCCGCATCTCCTGTATAGGCTCCGCTCGCAGTGGACTTCACATATCTGAATCGGGGCGAGAAGATCGCCGGGGTCGCCGGGGTCCTGCTGATCTTGATCATGTTCATCTTCGACTGGTTCGGCCTTAAGTTCACCGGCGCGGCGGGCTCGCTCGGCTCGGTCTCCGTCGAAGGCGGCCGCAATGCGTGGGGCTCTTACGGCTTCACCGACATCGTTCTCTTCATCACGGCTCTCGCCGCCATTGGGTTGGCGCTGCTGGCGGCGTCGGATGTCGAGGTCGGGCTCCCGGTTGCCCTCAGCGCAATCGTGACCGCGCTCGGGATCCTCTCCCTGATCCTGGTGATCATCAGCATCATCAGCCCGCCGGACTTCGGGCTCAACGTCTCCGGCACGGGGATCGACCACGAACGCAAGATCGGCGTATGGCTGGGTTTTCTCGCGGTAGCCGCCGTGACGGTGGGCGGGTACTTAGCCATGCAGGAGGAAGGCACGTCGCTTGGGAGCGAAGTGGATCGTTTCCGTGGCGGCGGTACGGGCGGCCCGGGTGCCGGACCGTCCCCGCCTTCACCTTCGCCACCACCCTCCAGTCAACCGCCTCCTACCAGCCAGCCGCCCCCACCGCCAGCGGCAGGGCCATAGAGAGCTTCCGGGCAGAGGACCCGGGGGAGGAGAGGTTGACGCGGCGGCCGCCCACGAGGCGGCCGCCGTTTCTGTGGTACTAGGCGAGCCGATCGGCCATCTGGCGTGCCACGCGCGACGCCATCGCGATGATGGTCATCATCGGGTTGACGCCGATCGAGCTCGGGAGCAGGGACCCGTCGGCGATGTAGAGCGCCTCCGCGCCGTGGACCGCGCCGTCGGTGCCCACGACTCCGCGGCCCGAATCGGCGTCCATGCGTGCCGTGCCCATGGGGTGAAACGCCTCGAGGCGCAGCAGCGATGGGTGTGGGGGAGATGACTCAAGCTCGGCGATCCGGTTCTTCGCGATGGTCGGGATCCCGGCGATCTGCGGGTAGACCTCCCTCGCGCCGGCGGCGTAGAGCAGCTCGGCGGCGCGCGCGATGCCGAAGACCAGGCGGCTCGCATCCTCGGCGGTCAGCCGGTAGGTCACGCGCAGCGACCCGTCTCGAGCCAGGCCGACGCGCCCGGCGGAGCGGTCCGAGAGGTGGACCCCCGTGGAGGCGATCTGGTCGTACCGGCGAACGCGCTCGTGGTGTGCCCGCCCGGTGCCCGGCAGCCACTGCGCGCCGAAGGCGAGCGGAGTGAACGTCGCCTCCATGAGGATCCCCTGGGGCTCCCACTCGGTGACCGCGTAGCTCTGCATCACGCCTTCCCAGCCGCGGACCTCCTCGTCGAAGCGGGCCCCGACCCAGCACGCCGGATGGATCCGAAGGTTGCGCCCGAGCTCGCCGCTGGGACACCGGAAGCCGGATCGCAGCAGGAGCTCGGGCGTCCCGAACGCCCCGCCCGCGACGATCACCCCCCGCTTCGCGCTGACCCGGAACGGCCTGCCGTGGCCGTTGATGCCGGCGACGCAGTCGAGTCCGGTCGCACGCTCGCCGTCGAACGACACCGCGAGCACGTCGACGCCGGCCCGAACACGGGCTCCGGCCGCCACAGCCCTTGGGAGGTAGGACACGTGCATGGCGCGCTTCGCGTCCAGCCGGCAGCCCAAGGGACACGAGCTGCACTGAACGCAGCCGCCGGCGTTGCGGCGAAGCGGTTCGTGGCTTACCCCGAGCGCCTCGGCTCCCTCGCGCACGAGCTGGCCATTTCGGCCCATGCGCTCCGGATCGACGGGGCGGACCCACATGATCTCCTCTGCCTCCGCGTAGTCGTCGTCGAGCTCGCCCGCCCACGGAATCTCGTGCTCGTCCCGCCATCCCGCGAGCACGTGGTCCGGGGCGCGGAAGCAGGTGCCCGAGTTGATCACCGTTGTCCCGCCGACGGCCCGCCCGACCGGCACGGGAATCGCCGGGCGCCCCTCCGCGATCGTGAGCCCGCCGTCGCGGTAGAGGGCCTGGAGCGCGGCCAGCGGCTCCTCCGGATAGCTCGTGCTGTCCATGTAGGCGCCGGCCTCCAGGACGACGACGTCGAGCCCGGCCTTGGCGAGGATCGCCGCACAGACCGCGCCGCCGGCGCCAGAGCCGACGATCGCGACGTCGCACTCCTCGCCTCCCGCGGGCGGGCGCAGGTCGCCAAGCCCCTGCGGGGAGTCGACGACCGGCGGCATGCCGTCGGCGACCTCGCAGGCCATCTCGTAGCCCACGGCCTCACGAACGCGCGCGTGGCTGCCGTAGCCCAGGCCCGCGAGCACCTTCAGGAACAGGAGCAGGTCGGCCGCGAACGGCAGGCGGGAGCGCTCGAGCCGCTCGAGGAAGCCCTCGCGGGCCTCGAGGCTTGCCTTGCTGAAGCGCCACGGGAAGGGCAGAACCTCGAGCGCCCAGAGCGCGAGCTTGACCTGCCGGACGGACCGGTGGGGAAGGGTCGCGAGGAATCGGTCGATGGCCTCGACCGTGTGAACCGCGTCCTCGGGGTCGGGATCGCCGGGCGGGTTCGGTCCCGCGGCAGGCGGCATCCCCTCGACACCCGGTGCCATCGCCTGGGCGAACGCGGCCAGGATGCGACGCTCGGCGGCCCGCAGCCCCGGGCCGCGCCGTCAGGACGGGGCGGCCGGCTCCCCGATCTTCCCGGCGACCGACCAAAGCAGCAGGGCGACCCCGACCAGGAACCCGTCGACGATGAAGTTCAGGAGGTAGATGAAGACGTGGCTGTCGAAGACGAAGAGGCCCAGCGCCGAGAGCGAGGAGGCGGCCTTGCCCGCCGCGAGCACGAGCAGGAACGGCCGGTACCGCTGGACGTCGGCCTGGACAACGACGCAGATCCCGGCGATCACGACCATGTACGCGAAGCCGAGGGCGAGCCAGAACTTCTCGACCGTCTCCGGAGCGCGCGTGAAGCTCCCGATGTCGTTGCCCAGGTCCGAGATCACGTCCAGGACGCCGTTGGGCACGGCGATGAAGAGGATCCCGACGACCGCGAAGCTCGCCGCCAGCAGGCGGAGGTTCAGGACGACGAATCGCTCCGCCCGGGCACCGGTCATGCGCGCGCGGATCCTACCCGCCGCTACCTAGGAGAACTTACGGCGGCTTCGCCGCGTAACGACACCTGCATCTGCGTCGACAAAGTCGCCGCCTAACATTCCCCGCATGATCGACCGCGACCAGGTCCTCCACGTCGCGCGACTGGCGCGCCTCGAGCTGACCGAGGACGAGCTCGAGCGAATGGCGGGGGAGCTCTCGACCATCCTCGACCACGTCGAGCGGATGAACGAGCTCGACCTCGACGGGGTAGAGCCGACGTCGCATGTGGTCGCGCTCGAGAACGTGCTCCGGCCCGACAACCCGCGTCCGAGCTGGCCGCGCGAGCAGGTGCTCGAGTCCGGGCCCGACCCGGAGGGGGGCGCGTTCCGGGTCCCCTCGCCCCAAGCATGAGCGACATCCTCGATCTGACCGCCGGACAGGCGCTCGATCGCATCGCCGCGGGCGAACTGTCGAACGAGGAGTACTTCGACGCCTACGCCGAGGCGGCGGCCGGCGACGAGCTCGGCGCGTACCTGTGGCGGGCACAGGCCGGCTCGGCGAACGGCGCGGGGGACGGGCCGCTGCGCGGAGCTCCGGTCGCCGTCAAGGACATCTTCTGCACCGAGGGCATCGAGACCACCGCGGGATCGCGGATCCTCGAGGGATACCGCCCGCCGTACACCGCGACGGCGGTGCGCAAGCTCGCGGAGGCGGGCGGGCGGGTGCTCGGCAAGACGAACATGGACGAGTTCGCGATGGGCTCCTCGAACGAGAACTCGGCGTACGGCCCGGTGCGCAACCCGTGGGATCGCGAACGTGTGCCCGGGGGCTCCTCCGGCGGCTCGGCGGCGGCAGTGGCCGGGCGGCTGGCACCGTGGGCGATCGGGACCGACACGGGCGGGTCAATCCGCCAGCCCGCGTCGCTGTGCGGCGTGGTCGGATTCAAGCCCACCTACGGAGCGATTTCCCGCTACGGGATGATCGCCTTCGCCTCCTCGCTCGACCAGTGCGGGCCGCTGACGCGCGACGTCATGGACGCCGCGATCCTGCTGCGCGCACTGGAGGGCCGCGACCCGTGCGACTCCACCTCGGTCGGGATCGAGGGGGGTGTTGAGCTTCCCTCGCGCACTGACCTCAAGGGACTGCGCATCGGTGTGCCGCGCGAGCTCTCGGCGGACGCGGAGGGAATCGAAACGGGCGTCACCGAGGTCTTCGAGCGCACGCTGGGCCTGATCGCCGATCTGGGGGCGGAGGTCGACGAGTGCGAGCTGCCGCATTCGGCGCACGGGCTTTCCGCCTATTACGTGCTTGCGCCGGCTGAGGCGTCGGCGAATCTCTCCCGCTACGACGGCGTGCGCTACGGCCTTCGAGCCGGATCCGAGGACGGCACCGCGGAGACGGCGCTGGTCTCGATGTATGAGCGGACTCGCGCAGCGGGCTTCGGCGCGGAGGTCAAGCGACGGATCATGCTCGGCACCTACGCATTGTCATCCGGCTACTACGAGGCCTACTACGGCCGCGCACAGCGCGTTCGCACCAAGATCGCGGAGGACTTCGCCGCCGCCTTCGAGCGCTTCGACTACCTGGTGACGCCGACGTCGCCAACGGTCGCGTTCAAGCTCGGCGCGCGGGCGGAGAATCCGCTCGCGATGTACATGTCGGACTACTGCACGGTGCCGATGCCGCTGGCCGGGCTGCCGGCGATCTCGATCCCCGCGGGCCTGGCGCAGCCCGATGGCGGTGGGCCGGACCTGCCAGTAGGCCTGCAGATCACCTCGCCGGCGTTCACGGAGTCGGGCCTTCTCGGCGCCGCCTTCGCGATCGAGGGCGCGATCGGGTTCGACGCGCGTCCCGGAGGGACTGGCTGATGGCCCTCCCCAACAACTACGAGGCCGTCATCGGCCTGGAGATCCACGTCCAGCTCTCGACGAAAACGAAGATGTTCTGCGGCTGTGCCCTGTCGTTCGGGGACGAGCCGAACGTGCACACGTGCCCCGTCTGCCTCGCTCACCCGGGAACGCTGCCGACGGTCAACGAGCGGGCGGTCCGCTACGCCCTTCAGATCGGCCTGGCGCTGGACTGTGAGATCGCGCCGCGCTCGATCTTCCACCGCAAGAGCTACTTCTATCCGGACAACCCGAAGGGCTACCAGATCACCCAGTACGACGAACCGCTGGCCGTCAACGGGAGGCTCGGCGACGTGCGGATCCACCGCGCGCACCTGGAGGAGGACGCGGCGAAGACGATTCACGTGGGCAGCTCCGGGCGGATCCACGGGTCCGCGCAGTCGCTCGTGGACTTCAACCGCGGCGGCACTCCGCTCGTGGAGATCGTCACCGAGCCCGACCTGAAGAGCCCGGAGGAGGCCCGCGAATGGGCGCAGCTCCTGCGGACCACCATCAAGCAGCTCGGCGTTTCGGACGTGAACATGGAGGAGGGGAGCCTGCGCGTCGACGCGAACGTGTCGATCAGGCAAACGGGGGCCTCGAAGCTCGGCACCAAGACTGAGCTCAAGAACATGAACAGCTTCCGATTCCTGGAGCGAGGGATCGCCGCCGAGCTGGAGCGTCAGGCCGCCGTCCTGGACGCCGGGGAGGAGGTCGCCCAGGAGACCTTCCACTTCGACCCGCGGACTGGATCCCTCACCCCGCTTCGCTCGAAGGAGTACGCGGACGACTACCGATACTTCCCCGAGCCCGACCTGGCGCCCCTGGTCTCGACCGATCAGATGCTGGAGGAGGCGCGCGCCGCGCTGCCCGAGCTCCCCGCTAACCGCCGCGAGCGCTACGAGACCGAGCTCGGCCTGCCGGAGGACGCCGCGCGCCAGCTCGCCTTCGACGCCGAACTCGCCGATTTCTTCGAGCGGGCGCTCCAGACCGCCGACGGCGCCGAGCCGCGCACGATCGCAATCTGGGTGACGGGGGAGCTCGTCGCCAGGCTGCGCGAGGCAAGCGACGGCGAGGCGGACCCGGCGAGCTCGAAGGTCACCCCGCAGGCACTTGCTGCCCTCGCCGGCATGGTCGACGCGAAGCAGGTGACGACCGGCGCCGCGCGACAGGTGCTGGCGACGCTGGTCGCCGAGGGGGGAGATCCGGCACAGATAGTCGAGCGCGAGGGGCTCGCCCAGATGTCGGATGCGGGCGAGCTGGAGGCGATCGTGGCGGCCGCGATCGAAGCCGAGCCCGGCGCGGCCGAGAAGGTGCGTGCCGGCAATCCGAAAGCGATCGGCCCGATCGTCGGCGCCGTCATGCGCGAGACCAAGGGCCGCGCGGACGGCGGCGAGGTCACGCGGCTGATCCGGGAGAAGCTCGGGGCGGGCTAAGGCGCCGTGGCGCCCATGATCCAGACCGACGCGTCGGCGTAGACGCCGTCCTCGCGCTCGAGGTCCGCGAGCGCTTCGCGGATCTCGCGCAGGCGGATCAGCTCCGCGGCACGGCCCAGCGCCATGTTCAGCGCGACCGCTTGGTCGCTTGTAACAGGCTGTTACAAGCTGTTAGGCTGGGACCGTGGCTTGGAACGTGGTCATCGTCGGCGGAGGATTCGGGGGCGCATCGGCCGCACGCCACCTGGAGCGGCTGCTTCCGCGGCAGTCCGCGCGCTTAGTCCTCGTCAACGACGTCAACTTCCAGCTCTACACGCCGTTCCTGCCGGAGGCGGCGGCGGGCACGCTCGAGCCGCGCCACGTGGTGACGCCGTTGCGGGACATCCTGAGGCGTACCTATCTGCGGCTCGGCGCCGTGACGGCCCACGATCCCGCCACCCGGACGATCCAGCTCACCAGCCACGAGGACGAGGTCGACGAGCTGCGCTACGACCAGCTTCTATTGGCGCTGGGCTCGGTCTCGCGGCTGCTTCCGGTCCCCGGCCTCGGCAAGAACGGCATCGGGTTCAAGAGCCTCGCCGACGCCATCTGGCTGCGAAACCACATCGTCGAGACGCTTGAGGCCGCGAACGCCAGCGAGGATCCGGCCCGGCGCGAGGAGCTCCTCACGTACGTCTTCGTCGGCGGCGGTTACGCCGGTCTCGAGGCGCTAGCCGAGCTACAGGACTTCGCCGCCGACGCCATGGACCGCTATCCGCGCGCGCGACTTCACGGGATGCGCTGGATCGGCGTGGAGGCGACCGACCGCGTGCTCCCGGAGATCGACGCCGATCTCGCCGAGTATGCGATGCGCGAGCTCCGCGCCCGCGGAGTCGAGATCCGCCTGGGCACACGCCTCGAGGAGGCCACTTCTGAGGGCGTGCGGCTATCGACCGGTGAGCGGATCGCGACCCGGACCCTCGTCTGGACCACCGGCGTCGTGCCGCACCCGAGCCTCGGCTCGCTGAACGTGCCCCTTGATGAGCGCGGCCGCGTCGTCGTCGACCAATACATGCATGTACAGGGGCTCGAGGGCGTGTGGGCGATCGGCGATTGCGCTGCCGTTCCCGATCCCAGGAAGAAGGGGGCGGCTCCATCGCCGCCGACCGCGCAGCACGCGATCCGGCAGGGACCGGTGGTAGCGCGGAACATCGCGGCGGAGCTCGGCATTGGCACGCCGCGGCCATTCCGCTACAAGGCTCGGGCCGCGTTCGTCAACCTCGGCCGCCACAAGGCGGTCGGCCGCCTCGGCCCGTTCAAGTTCCGCGGCTTTCCAGCGTGGTGGATGGCGCGCACCTACCACGTGAGCCGCATCCCGGGCCTGGCGCGAAAGCTCCACACGGTCGCCGACTGGACGGTCGGCCTGCCCTTCGGCCGCGACATCGCCGAGGTGGGATCGATCGGCCACCCGCGCCCGCTCCGCGCCGATGCCTACGCGCGAGGCGGCACCCACCGGCCGCTCGAGTAGCCCCCCTCGAAGCGTTTGCGACATTGGGGACGCCAGCGCGTACCTGAAATCGCAAACGCTGCGGTGCGGACCGGTTAGGCGGCACAATTGAGCAATGGCCGGCGGCGTTTACGTGCTTATTGCTCTCACGTTCGGGATCGCGACGGGCGTGATCGGACGGGCAAAAGGCAGCTCGTTCCTCATCTGGCTTCTCGTCGGGACCGTTCTCCCGCTGCTTGGCCTGATCGGGGTGATCCTCTATCGGCCGGAGACCGAGGAGCCCGAGCGCAGCTGCCCGACCTGCGGCAAGGTGTTGAAGCTCTACGTCCAGGTCTGCCCGCGATGCGGCACCGACCTCTACCTGCCCGACCCCTCCGAGGTGACTCAGCCCCGGGTGTGAAAGGCGGCGACTTTGTCGCCGCAGCAGCATGTGCCGTCAGGCGGCGAAGCCGCCGCGAGTGATTGCGTCTACCGCAACCAGGCCCTGACGATCGCGTTCGCGAATCCGAGCCCGTAGCGGACGACCGCGGGCTTCTTGGAGTGCCCGTGCATCCGGCTGGCGACGGTGACGGGGACCTCCTTGGCCGGGATGCCGCGCTTGATGGCCTCGATCAGGAACTCGGAGGTGTGGAACTGCTCCTGGCGCAGCACGAGCTGCGGGAGCACGTCGGCGCGAACGGCGCGGTAGCCGTTGGAGCAGTCGCTCACCTTCGTCCGCGTCATCAGCGAGACCATGCGGTTGAAGAAGACGATCCCGAGCTCTCGCGCGTAGTGACCGGACTCGGACTCTCCCAGCACACGCGAGCCGTGGGCGATCGCGACCTCTCCGGAGAGCACCGGCTCGACGAGGCGCTCCATCTGCGACGGCAGGTGCTGGCCGTCGGCGTCGAGCGTGACGACAATGCTCGCGCCCGAATCAGACATCAGCCGGTACCCGGTGCGCAGGGCAGCCCCGCCGCCGCGGTTGATCAGATGCCGCGCCACCACGGCGCCGTGCTCGGCGGCGATCTCCGGCGTGCCGTCGCGCGAGCCGTCGTCGACCACGAGGACCGCGGTCTCGACACCGCAGACTGCCGGTGGGATCCGATCGAGCACCCAGCCGATGCTGTCGGCCTCGTTGTAGGCGGGGATCAGCACGCCGACCTTGTCGCGGAACTGCTCGGGGTGGCCGTCGACCCGAAACTGCTCCCAGGCAAGGCCCTCCAGAACCCCGGAGAGCTCCCGCGTGATCCGCGAGCTCTGAGACAGAGCGCGGATCACCAGCAGGAGGAGGATGAGGATCGCGAACACGGCGACCCCGACGATCCGGGTGCCGTTCGAGCGTTGGAACGAGAACGCGCTCAGGACCGCGTCGAGGAGCTGCGTCCCGGCGACGATCGCCAACCCGAGGGCGATCGCGAGCAGGATGATCACGTCGATGTTGCGCAGCGCCCGGCGGCGGGCGATCGCGAACGCGGCGATCGCCGCGGCGATCGCGAGGCCCACGATCCGGATGGCCGTCAGCTCTGGCGGGAATAGATTTGCCTGCAAGACGAGCGGTTCCACGGCGGGCAGAGAATAGATGCGCCATCGCTCCGAATCGCGCGGCCACGTGCAGAGCCGTTCGATTCAGGCGGCCCCGTCCGCTACCCTCGCGCGGTCATGCGAGTCCTGATTCTGGGGGGCGACGGATACCTTGGCTGGCCGACGGCGATGCGGTTCTCGGCCCGCGGGCACGAGGTGTCGGTGGTCGACAACTTCTCCCGCCGGCGCTGGCACACGCAGCACTCGACCGATTCGCTCACCCCGATCCGCTCGCTCGCCGACCGCATCGAGGCCTGGAAGGAGGTCTCCGGCAAGGAGATCCGGACGTTCATTGGATCGATCGAGGACGGGAAGTTCCTGGACCGGGTCATTGCGGAGACGTTCCCCGAGACCGTCATCCACTACGGGGAGCAGCCATCGGCCCCCTACTCGATGAAGTCTCGCGCCACCGCTGTCGAGACGCAGTACACAAACGTGATCGGGACGCTGAATCTGCTCTTCAGCCTGCGCGACCGCGTACCGGACTGCCATCTCGTGAAGCTGGGGACGATGGGGGAGTACGGCACGCCCAACATCGATATCGAGGAGGGCTTCATCGAGATCGAGCACAAGGGGCGCAAGGACACGCTCCCGTTCCCGAAGATGCCCGGCTCGCTCTACCACCTGTCCAAGGTCCACGACTCCCACAACATCCACTTCGCATGTCGCATCTGGGGCCTCCGGGCGACCGACCTGAACCAGGGCGTGGTCTACGGCATCGAGACCGAGGAGTCGGCACAGGACGAAGGGCTGATCACCCGATTCGACTATGACGAGTACTTCGGCACGGTTCTCAACCGCTTCTGCGTCCAGGCGGTGATCGGCCATCCGCTCACGGTCTACGGCGAGGGCGGCCAGACACGCGGGTTCCTGAACATCCGCGACACGCTCCAGTGCGTAGAGCTGGCGGCCCAGAACCCGGCTGACCTGGGCGAGTTCCGCGTGTTCAACCAGTTCACCGAGCAGTTCTCGGTGGCCGAGCTCGCCGAGCTTG
>Ga0066652_100001068_pt1 | contig 13783 bp, 16 predicted proteins | sample GraSoiAngelo_101_FD_71413 | JGI IMG/M metagenome (GOLD analysis project Ga0066652, IMG submission 71413) | Grasslands soil microbial communities from the Angelo Coastal Reserve, California, USA - 14_0903_02_30cm | ecosystem: Environmental > Terrestrial > Soil > Grasslands | place: USA...
GGCTCGCCGCACACGATCAATTTCGACATGTAAATGTAGCCCACATGATCGCAGCGCTCCGCTTCGTCCATATAATGCGTCGTCACAAAAAGCGTCATGCCTTTACCGGCGAACTCAAAGAGTAAATCCCATAGCTCGCGCCGCGCGACCGGATCGATGCCCGCCGTCGGCTCATCGAGAAAGAGCACGGTCGGCTTGTGCATGAGCGAGCAAGCCATGGCCAGACGTTGACGCCAGCCACCGGAAAGCTGCGCAGCACGTCTGCCGATGTACGGCTCGAGATGCGTCGTTGCGATCATTTCGTCGCGCCGTTGGTTCAATTCGCGACCGCGTAAACCATAAAGTTTTCCTGCAAAGATGAGGTTCTCATTCACCGTCAGCTCGTCATAGAGTGAAAATTGTTGCGACATATAGCCGATCATTTCTTTTATCGGCTCGGCATCTCGCACGATGTCGTGCCCGCCGATGCGAGCAGTTCCATCACTCGGCTCAAGAATTCCGCACAACATCCGGATCACGGTGGATTTGCCGGAGCCGTTTGGGCCGAGAAAGCCAAAAATCGATCCTTTCCCAACGGAAAAGGAAACGTGATCCACCGCCGTGAACGTGCCAAAGCGTTTCGTCAGCCCTTCGCACTCGATCATTGCTTCAGACATAAGAAAAGAAATCTGGAGATCACGAAGCCAGGAAAACCAACAGATATCTTTTTTCGGCTTTTCCTGCTTTCCTGATTCAACCTCCTGGATTCTTCGTCTCCCGATTCATTTTACATTTGGAAAATAAACATCTGCGGCCATTCCGGCGCGCAAGCGGTCATCGTCGCTGGGCAAACGAATCTTCACCCCGAACACTTGTTTGATCCGATCTGCCACGGTTTGCACGTTGCGCGGCGTGAATTCGGCCTGGCGACTGATCTGTTCGACCACGCCGTCAAAATCTTTTCCAGGAAACGAATCGACTCGCACGCGAACATGGTCGCCTACCTTGATGTAGCCGAGCCAGGTTTCCGGCACGTAAACCCGCACCCAAAGATGCTGAATCAGCAGCAGCGTCGCGGCTTCGCGATTGGCCGGCAGCACATCGCCCACTTTCACGCTGAGCACCTCCAGAATTGAATCAGTGGGCGCAAGGACCTGCATTTCCGCCAACTGCGCATCGATGTCGGCAAGCTGGGCGCGCGCTTGTGTCACACGCATCCGGGCAGCTTGGACGTTTTTCTCCTGCGCGTTCGCAGAGCTCGCGGCGCGCTCGGCGTCATTCGGAGAAACGACTTTGCGCTTCAGCAGATCCTGCTGGCGCCGGGCATCATCGCGCAGAAACTCCAACTGCGCCTGTTGCGAATCCGCGTCGTGGATGGCCGTGTCAATTTGTGCGGCGGCGAGATCGCGCCGCGCTCGCAGTTCGGAAGCATCCAGTTGCACGATCAATTGGCCTTCGTGCAAATGATCGCCTTCCCAGGCAAAAATCTTCTCTACGCGCCCCCCCGCACGCGGCCCCACATGCGCTTCGTCCACTTCGATGATTCCTGAAACCGAGCTGCTCCGCCGTCCACAAGCTGGTACGAGAAACACCAACCCCGCCAGCGCTGCGCTACAAATCCAACTGTCGATCTTTTTTCGAGTGGACAAGTTGCTCGCTAGTCGCATTGCGCCGCCAATCTTGCAAATAACTGCTGCTCCGCTAAAGCACTTCAAAATGACCGGTTATTCGGGAACACCACTGACACAGAAACTCGGAATAAAATCGGCGATGAACGTTATCGTCATCAACGAACCGGCGAATTACCGAAAGCTGCTCGGCCGCGGCGCAGACGGTCTTGAGTTTTCCGATCGGATCGGAAGTGGATCGAACTTCGTTCACTTTTTCACGACGCGCCGCAGCGAATTGGAAAAACAACTGAACCGATTACGAATGAAAATTCCGGATACAGGCACGGTTTGGGTTTCCTGGCCGAAGAAATCGTCCGGAGTCGCGACCGATGTGACTGAAGATGTGATTCGCGCGGTTGCACTGCCTCTCGGGTTCGTCGATATAAAAGTATGCGCGATTGATCAAACCTGGTCGGGATTGAAACTGATGATTCGGCGCTCGAATCGAAAATTGCCAATCACAAAATGAAAACACGCTGCTTTGATCACATTGATTTACGAGTGAAAGACATGGAAGTCGCAAGAAAGTTTTACGGAAAATTCCTGCCCCAGCTTGGATTTGTTCACGAAAGCCCGGGTGACGATTTCCATACGTTTTATTCCGCGGGCGGCGATAAGCCCTCGGAATTTTTTGGTTTTACCCAGGATAAAAATCACACACCAAACGAAACACGCATCGCATTCTGGGCCGACACGCGCGAGAAAGTCGATGGCATCGTGGAACTGGTGCGCGAAGCAGGCGGCAAGAATTTGGAAGGTCCGGAAATCTGCGAGGGCTACAGCCCAGGCTATTACGCATTTTTCTTTGAAGACACCGACGGCAACAAATTGGAAATTTGCTGCCGGGAAAGGCCGATCATTGCGCAATGAATCAGTTTGAGCGAACAGTTCGGCAATGAGTAATCCGGCGCACGTTCCTGCAATTGTCCAGGAGCCGCGTCGCCATCGCTATCTTAAGCTCATCGCGCTTTTCAAGATCGCCAAGGGCGTCCTAGTGCTTCTGCTTGGTGTTTCGCTGCTTTTCCTAAACGCGCGGACCCGGTGGATGGATGCACTGTCGAACTGGACCGCCGACGAGATTCTGCTGGAGCACAGCAAAGCCGTCCATTACTTGCTCAACAACCTACAAGCCGTGCTTGCAGGCGGCGTGTTGCGCGCCACTGGTCTTTTGGCGCTTTTTTATACCGCAGTCCTTTTTACCGAGGGAATCGGCGTCTATATGCAGCAACGGTGGGCGGAATTGTTAATGATATTTGCGACTGCGGCCTTGATTCCGCTTGAGGTCCGCCACATCTGGCATCATCCCAGTCTGGCTGCCGTGCTCATTCTCGCGGTCAATTGTTTCATTGTCTGGTTCCTTTATTTCGTTTTGCGACGCAAACCGAACTCGGCGCCCGCGCGAGTCGACCGCGAGCTGGCCAAGATTAGCTGAAGCGCGCGACCAATCTTGCCCGCAGCCATTCGGGCGGCTGCAATTAATCAGCGGACTTTTCATCCCAATACCCGGCTGTTGAGCACGTGGGTATAAATCATCCACGTAAAGACTTCGTCCGCATGGCGCGCGTCGTGCAATATCAGGCGAAGCCACGTTCCCATCGTTTACGCGGCTCATGGGTTGATCTAATCGGATTCTTTCTCAGATGGTCCGCAAGCTGTGCTCCTAGAAATCTTCTGCCAGCACCGCTCTTGATGTAGCGTTCCGGTCCGAGAGCGTCGGCTTCTTCTGGATAAGCCTCGTAATAGATCAGTTTCTATGGAGCTGGTCTTCCAGGAAAGATGCCGCTCGGTTTGGCCTCCATTCAATCCATCTGCGGCTCGTGGAAAGAACGGAATTGTTACGAAATCGTATTTGCATTTGGAAACGAGACGACTATCGACGAGGACGCGAGGAGGAGAATACATGAAACATCATATCAAATCCGCATTTGTCGTCTGCTGCGCAGCGATCATTTCACTGCTGAGTTCGAGGGCTGACACCATCCAGGTGCAGGTGGGAGCTAACGGGTTAAAATTCACACCGCAGGATGTAACGATTCATGTGGGGGACACCGTTCAATGGACCTGGGCCGCGAGCGGCCACAGCTCGACCTCCGGTACACCGGGGAATCCCGATGGGTTATGGGATTCCGGTATTCAAAATAGCGGATTTGTTTTTAGCGTGACCTTCACCACAGAGGGGACCTTCCATTACTTTTGTACTCCGCATGGCCTCTGCTGTGGTATGGTCGGATCGGTCACGGTGACCGAGGCCACCGATACCGTGCAGATCACTCGCGCACAGTATACCACCTCGACCAGCCAGCTTACCGTTCAGGCGACCGATACAAGCGACACGGCGACGTTGACCGTCTCCGTGACCAGAACGGGCGAGATCCTTGGGACGATGATGAACAGAGGTGGGGGCAACTACACCGCCAGATTCACGGGAATCGCCAATCCGAGGAGCATAACCGTCACGAGTAACCTCGGCGGAAGCGACTCGGCTAGGGTCAGGGCAAGATAGGAACTGCTCGCCGGTACGGATTCACGACCACGGTTTCCATCGCCAAGCCTGGCGATGCTTTGCCACGGGCGACGGCACCCATGCGCCGCGCACCGCCGCCAAAACCCATCTGGAGGCTGGCGGGTCCTTGTTCCTTCGACAGAGGATTCAGGTTCTATGGGGAATATGAGGCAGAGCAATCCCGTTATCGAATTCAATTGATTTCGCAGCGTTGGGTCAAGCCCGGAGATGAACTAGCAGAGTCGGCCTTCGGCCTGGTGCAGTTTTGTCCTATCGATCAGAGCAGTGGAAAAGCTTTTCGTATAAGACTCACAGCGGCATCTGGCAAGTGGGATACGATCGAGAGTGATGATCTTGCGATACCTTCGACCGAATGGAATTGGCGGACATCTCAGGGGCGGCTCAAAGAAGCATTCTCCAAAGCCGGATATAGAGATATCGCTGAGGAGGAGATCAAGGGCAGCGTGAAAGTGATGGAAAGTTCGCTCGCTGGTCCGAAAGGTGTCATCTTGAAAGGCCAAATTAAATCGTTGGTCGTGCGTCGCGCAGATATTGTATATGGCTATAAGATCATCAAAGACCGACCGCAGAGAGAGTGGATTGGCTCATCAGAGCTTCCACCTTGCAGCACGTATTAATGACGATGAATCTTTGGCAACGCACCCGCTCTCTATTTATGAGATGGTTCTAGCGCCTGGCGGCTTGCACGTCGAAGTTGCGTGGGCGGGAGCGATGGCTGATCTTATTCTCGTGACCTAAAAGGATGAAGAAACTACTCCTCGCGCTCTGCATCATAAACCTGGCATGGTTCTCTTTGGATGCGATACAGCCAGTAAGCGACCCTTCGCACATTGATGTCTACGTCACGCCATATTACAACTCGAAAGGTCCATCCGTAAGCGTTGGCCGGTTTAGTTCGGGCCTGGCGTCGGCAAAGGAAGACGAATTTCTTACCACGATAGCCAGGATGAAGAAAGATTGGGATCAGCTCACGTTCCCAGAGCTCTATGTCGCAGCGATTCGGCTTTACGACCTAAGTTACCGAAAGGAAGCGGTCTATTGGTTTTATTCCGCTCAGTATCGAGGTCGGCAGTTTGGACGTCTTCTAGATCAGAGTAAGATGGGCAGCATCGGTAGCGTTGGGTTCGAATTGTTACATGCCCAGAATGCCTTCTTTCAGCTGGTGGGGACTTACATCAATGGTTATGCTTTTGGAGATACGAATGGACTCGCGAAGGTGGTAGAGAGAGTCCAGAAAGAAGGTCGCCGCATACCTGATTTACAGACCATCTATCCCAACGCCACTTTCAGAAGTAAGAGCGAGTGGAGAACAGCGAACACCGATCTCGCTGATCGGATGAGCGAGCTGATCTCGATGCTGAAACAGAAGAAAGACGACATCAAACGCGAGCGCATCCAGCAAGGTATCGAGGAGAAGTTCTCAAAGCTGGCAAACAAAGAGCTAACCACTCAGTAGAGCCAACGCGAGCATCCGTCGCGCCTCGTGTGGGCGCGCGAGTCGCGTCGGCGGGCGCGATGACTAAATTTGATTTTATGAAACACTTCTCGATGTTACGAACGCTCGGCCCTGCCCGCCGTAGCTGAACCGCTTCTCGTTAAGGGATCGCGGAAGGGGCATACAAATTGACTAAAGGCTCCCTCGATTCTCAGACGTTGTCCCAACAACCTCGCCGCGCGCCGCCGGTGGGACGTGCGCTTCGCATCCTACTCGGCCTCGTACTGCTGGTTTACGTGGCGCCTGTTTACTTCCAAGTCCCGCTGCGAGTATCCGTGGGCTCGTTGCTGCTGATGCTCGGGTTGACTGGCGTCTACAGCCTCATCCATATCATTGTATCGGGGCGCATCGTCGCCTTTGGCCCGTGCTTTGGGGCCGTCGTGGCGAACGGGTTGCTCGTCGCGTTGTATGTTGCTAGTGGTTCGGGGTTACCAATCCTTGGCCATGGAAAGGGTCAGCTCGCAGCTGTTACCTTTTTCGGTGCCTCGTTGGTGGTTGCTGGCGTGCGCGCCGTTCCCGGTTGCGAGGTGATGGCAATCCCCAGTATCTTCTTTGGAAAAAACACTGAACTGGCGTGTCTTATCTTCTCCCCCCTCGACAGGCTTGAGTGCAAGCTGCGAAGCAAACGCGATGCTTACGCTACTCGTTCACAGAATCGCTAGCCCAACGTCGGGGCCTTCTATGTCTCTCGCTTCCCGTTTATTCCATTCTTGTTAGCGTTTTTGCATATGACACGAGGCGTTCTCATTGTGTGTGCGGCTGTGCTCGTGCCCTGTTTGGTCTTTGCCAAGCGGGGCGCGCCCGCGAAGGTCGAGCCAGTGATCGATCAGGGTATTCGATATATTGCGCCGAAGGACGATGGTCGCCGCGCATACATCGAGGCGTGGGATGTGCGCACTAACAAGAAACTCTGGGAGTTGACGGTCTTTACAAACCGCATTGATCCGAAGCTGGAGGAAGACGTTCAGTGGGTTTTCATTAAAGCGTTGGAGATTCGAGATGGCACGATGATGGTTACATCCGAACGCGGCAAGACCTACCAGGTTGATTTAACGACGAAAGCCATCACACAATCCGAACTCTCGTGGTCGCCACCGCCGGACGCGGCTACCCAACTTAATAACATTCCTGAGGCGATTGAGAAAGCCATCACGAATGGTCCGCTCGCTAAGAACTACGATGTCTCGTTTCGCCTGAACCCATTTTATCTGCACGGGGATTTCAATGCCGACGGCAAGATTGACGTAGCCGCGCTAGTGAAGCAACGCTCGACCGGCAAGCTCGGGATTGCGATCATTCATGGGGCGACCAACAAGGTAACAATTCTTGGCGCCGGGACTGCCATAGGCAATGGTGGTGATGACTTCGAGTGGATGGACTCCTGGCAGTTGTATTCCAAAGCTCGAAGAGCTGGTGAGAGAAGTGTCCCTCAGTTTCAGGGAGACGCGCTTCTCGTGAGTAAGAGCGAGGCAGGCAGCGCGCTGATCTGCTGGAATGGCAAGCGCTACGCCTGGCTTCAGCAGGGCGACTAGCTAGGGAGTAACCAGGCGCTTAATTAAGATGTAACCCATCCCCTGCTCTTCTTTTCTCTCGTCTGATTTCAATTGAGAGTGCGCAGCGCCGTTAAGGTCGCGCAGCAGAGCGGGCGCCTTCTCTGTGGACGCTACCAGCGCGTCGAGATTTCCACGATTCCATTCAATAACCGCGCGATCTGGCTTGATGAAATGCGTTTCCCAAAGATATAGAAGCAGCCCTTCGTCCTTCGCGGAAACGACTTCGTAACGCCAATGATGCTTTTCCGCTTCGCGACGAACTTCTCTCCCAAAGACGACCAGCGCGTCGCGATGATCGCGATATCCGGCAATGACTTTCGAAATTGTGTAGCCGCCGGTAAGGAGGATTGCGAATGTCAACGCAATGGCCAAGTAGGGACGCCGCGCTGCGGCGTCCGGTCGCCGCAGCGCGCCGACCCTACCATTGACTTGCGCGGCGAGCAGCAAACAAAGTGGCGGAATAATCGGAAAAATTCTATCGACGCGTTTTGACGGAATCAATGACATCACCAGCAAGCCGCCGAGAGTCCAGCAAAGCAACCAGAAAGTTTCGGCTGACATCTCGCGGAACGCAGCGCGAATTTTCCATCGACGCGAAGCAAGGCCGAGAATCGCGACTGCGATCATCAACGCGCTCCACGGAGCAAATTTGTGCAACAGATGCGGCAGATAAAAATACAGCGGTTGCGGTCGATGAATTGTTTCAGCAAAACGCGCCGCGAATTCGCGCACGACAACTTCATCGAAAAAACCGGGCATAAACAGAATGCCACCGATCACCCAGAGGAGAAAAATTCCGAACGACGCAACCCACGGCCACCAGCCAGACCACGCCGAGAACGCCTGGCTCTTGTGCCGCCAACACTCAAACATGCCAATCCCCGGAAGTAAAAACGCATAAACAATCGGTCCCTTGATCAACATTGCGACCGTGAGCAGCGCAAAGATGTAAACGCGATCCTGCGGCTTCCACGCTTCTTCCCTTTGAATTTTCTGCCAAATCAACAAACCGATAAGAAAAATTACGAGCGCCAACGGCATGTCGGTGCGGACGAGTGTTGCGAGGCGTGGACTCAGCAGATTCAATCCGAACGCGCCGAGCGCGATCAAGTCGCCAGTCGATCCATAAACCGAAGTCGCAGCGCGAAACAACAACATCATAATGCCAATCGCGGCAAGAAACGACGGCAAACGCCACGCCACATCCCAGGATTTCGTTAATACAAAAACACCGGCCGAAACCCATCCGACCAACGGCGGCTTCGTCGCGACGTGTTCGTGCGGCGTCCGCTGATAGAACCAGTGTCCCTCCTTGATCATCTCAAAGGAGGTGAACGCCTGCTTCGCTTGGTCGTAATCATCGAGCTGCCACGGCAAATTGGCGATAAGAAACAAAAGCATGGTGACGGCAGCAACGATCCAGACGGTCCGCTTGTCCTGAAGAAAATTCTCCATCCAGGAAAGCTCCATGTTTACAACGCGAGCTAATCGCGCCAGAGGACCGCACGCATCGGTGCGCCATCGCCCCCTGCGATCTTCAGAGGCAACGCCGCGAAATCATAGATGCCCGCCCCGGCGCCACTCAAATCGAGCGATTCAACAATGGCAACGCCCGCGGCAGCCAGCGCGTGATGATTCTGCAACGATTTCGAATCGATTTCATCCACGGACGGTAGATCCAACCCCAGAAGCTTGACTCCATTTTTTTGCAGCCACGCCGGGATGTCCGCTGCGATCACCGGAATCTCACTTGGGAAAACGGCGGAGTTGCTCCATCGGCCAGTTTTAACCAGAACCCGCGAGGTCTCCGCGATTTCTTCAGAATGCGGCTGGAAATCTTCGATTGTGATCAGGTGTTTTCCTTTCGACTGCGAGAAAGCTTCCCTAAGATCGACAACGACCGCACGGCCCAAATAAATCTCAAGTGGCGCTTTCTCGATCGATTCGCCCTTTGTGTCGAAATGAAATCGTGCGTCGGCGTGGGTGCCGTTGTGCACACTCATTTCAATCGTGCCAAGATTGACGCTTTGGCCTTCCGCTATCGTTTTCGTCAATTGAAAATGAAACGGTTCGTCACCCGGCCATTCCGCCAGCTCGTTCGAAAGCGTTCGTGAAATATCCCAGATTCTCATCGCGTGATTAGTTAACTCGTTTCATGTCGATCTTTGCGTCGATCTCTTCGATAATCGCGCGCGCAGCTTTTTCACTCGCTCCGCTTTCGCTTAGCTTACCAGCGATTGTATCGAACTCGGAAATCATCCGCTCGCGCGCATGTGCGTTTTCTATTAACCGCCGCACGGCTTGAATGATGCTGCTCGGTTTTGCCCGATGTTGGATGAACTCGGGAACCACTTCTTTATCCGCGAGCACGTTGGGCATGCCAAGATATTTCACCTTCACCACGAGTCGCCCCGCCAGATAAGTCGGCCACGCCACCTTGTAAATCAGCACAAATGGCAACTGGAAATAAGCAGCCTCAAGCGTGGCGCTGCCTGAGGCTACAATTCCGGCAAATGCGCGCTGCATAATTGCCGCCGTCTCGCCGACCTTGATTTCAATGACTTGTCGATCCGGCGGACGTTGATCGAGCATTTCCGTCATTTTTCGAGCAAGTTCCGCCGAGGCCGCTGCGACTTCGAAACGCATATTCCGGGTTTGCTTTTGAAGTTGACGCACACTTTCGAGGATAACTGGAAAAATTTTTCGCACTTCCCGCAACCGGCTGCCCGGAAAAAGCCCGAGTAAATTCGGATCGCGCTCAATGTTGATCTTCTGAGCGCGTAGCCTTTCGATCATGGGATGACCAACAAATACTGCGCGCAGGCCGGATTGGTTGTAGAGGTCCGCCTCGAAAGGAAAGATGCAGAGCACCAGATCGAGAAAGCGCGCCATCTGTTCGATGCGGCCACGATTCCAAGCCCAGACTTGTGGGCTGATATAGTAAATTATTTTTTGGTGCGGCGATTGCTTCCGCAATGCGCGCGCGAGGCGCAAATTAAACCCCGGGTAATCGATCAACACGACCGCGTCAGGTTTGCTCTCTTCAATTTCTTTCAGTGTTTCGCGAAATTGCTTTCGAAAATAACCGTATTTCAGGACTACTTCCCACAAACCAAGGACAGCTGCGTTGCCGATCCAATTTTTGAATTGCTCCCCAGCGATGATTCTCATTTGCGGGCCGCCACGCCCTATAAAGTTAAGACCAGTGTTGAACTCGCGCAGCGAACGCAGCAACGCTGCCCCATGATTATCCGCGCTCACTTCTCCTGCGACAAAATAGATCGTCTTGGATTTCATCTCCGGCACTTCAACTTGCAGCCCCGCCGCTCTGGCGTCGTATTCCGAGGCTTCTAATGCGCTGCGACGGAGCGACGCGACTACAGCATCGCGCGACAATCCCTCCAGGATCGGAATTAAACACTCGAGGCGATCCGCTTTGTTATTTTAACTGCCAGCTCGAGTGCCGCCGTCGCCTGGAACCCCGATACGCGCGGCTCGCGCCCGGTGCTCGCACACTCGATAAACGAAGTGAGCTGACGTTTGAGCGGCTCTTCGCGTTCGATCGCAACTTTATCGCGCGTAATCCGTCCTCCAGCGCGTCGATAGATTTCTCCGCTCTGATTTTGATAATCCAGCGAAAGGTATGCGTCTTCCTGGAAAATCCGAATCTTACGCATTTGCTCGGGACTGATCCGGCTCGAAGTAACATTTGCCACGCAGCCATTCTCGAAACGCAACCGCGCGTTTGCGATGTCCTCACCGCGGCTTAAAACCGGGACACCAACCGCGTCGATCTTCTTCACCGGCGAACGCACGAAATGCAAAATGATTTCGAGATCATGAATCATAAGATCGAGAACTACACCGATATCAGTGCTGCGCTTGGGATAAGGCGAGAGCCGATGCGCTTCGATGAAGCGCGGATGGGTGAGATGTTTTTCGAGCGCGCTTAAAACTGGATTGAACCGCTCGACATGACCAACCTGCAAAATGAGGCCCCTTCGCGCCGCTAATTCGGCCAACTTACCGGCATGCGCCGTTTTTTCTGTAATGGGTTTCTCGATTAGCAAATGCTTGCCACGCGAAAGCAGAGACCGGGCAACATCGAAGTGCGTGTTGGTCGGCGTAGCCACCGAAGCGGCATCAACCATCTCAATGAATTCATCCAGCGATTTTGCCGGTACCGCTCCGAATTTTCTTCCGATCGCATTCCCTTTGGGCAGATCAATATCATACACCGCGGTAAACTCGGCCGACGGAATTTCCCCGTAAAGCCGCGCGTGATTGCTTCCGATAGCACCAACACCCACGACGCCAACACGTAATTTCTTCATCGACATATATGGCCTTCAGTGTGCCACATTTTTCAAAAACCAATCGTAGGTCTGAGCGATGCCGTCGCGAAGCGGAATCGTTGCATGCCAGCCGAGGTTATGCAGCTTGGTGACATCGAGAAGTTTTCGAGGTGTGCCATCTGGTTTGGTCCCGTCCCAGGCAAGTTCGCCAGTAAATCCGACGACATCGCAAATCAACTCGGCAAGTTCGCGGATCGAAATGTCCTCTCCGCACCCGACGTTGATAATCTCTGGTGAATCATAATTTTCGAGAAGAAAGAGGCATGCGGAAGCTAGATCGTCCACATGCAAAAATTCCCTGCGCGGCCTGCCCGATCCCCACACCACAACTTCGCGAGCACCGCTTGTTTTCGCTTCATGCGCTTTCCGCAAAAGCGCAGGTAGCGCGTGTGACGTATCCAGATCAAAATTGTCATTCGGTCCAAAAAGGTTTGTCGGCATCGCCGAAATAAAGTTCGCGCCATATTCGCGTGCATAGGCGTGGCACAGTTTGATACCGGCAATCTTTGCGATTGCGTAAGCTTCATTGGTGGGCTCGAGTGGACCGCTTAACAAAGCTGTTTCTGGAATCGGCTGCGGCGCGAACTTGGGATAAATGCAGGAGCTTCCAAGAAATAGCAGTTTCCGCACGGCGGCTTCGTGGGCGGCGCGAATGATATTGTTCTGCATCCGCAAGTTATCGAACAGAAACACGACCGGGAAATCGTTATTCGCCTTGATGCCGCCCACCTTTGCCGCAGCGACGATCACGATCGATGGCTTTTCTACCGCGAAGAAACTCTGCACGGCCCGCTCATCGGCCAAATCAAGCTGCGACCGGTCGCGCCTCGGCAGATTATGGAAACCTTCACTTTCAAGGTGGCGGATCAAAGCACTGCCCACAAGACCGTGATGACCGGCGACAAAAATTTTCTCTGATCTGTCCATCATGATGGTGGCCATCTGGCGTGTAGCATTTTCTTTTTTCCGCCTGTGCGCAATCCTCACTTCGGGAGAAAAAGCAATCGCTGCTGGACCGCCATTCGTTTGCTCTTGCTCAATTGCAGGCGGGGATTTTGAATCTTGAATCAAACAATGCTTCGCATCTCGATTCTTGTCGCCATCGGTTTGTGCGTCGTGAAATGTTTCGCGCAAGAAAATGGGGCTACGCCTGTGGACTCAGCAAAAGCGCCGGTCGATCAATTGATCCCGTGGCTGCTTGATGAAGATCGACAATTGCGCGGGATTCCATTCGCCGAAGTGATTCTCGACACGACGGGCAAACATGTTTTGGCGGTTGACGGCAAAAACGAAACGGACCAGCGCGTAATCAAGCAAATTAGCGCAGCGTGCGACGAGACGATGAAGCAAATGAATGCGCCGGACAGTGTAATTCAACGCATTCTGCGCATCAACGAAGTCAGCGGTCATTTTGAAGATACATTGCGCGAGTTGCTCAACTCAACGCCGCGATTGACCTGCGATTTCCCACATACCGCGCAGGACCGCGTGATGCGTTCTGGTTATCCCGATCTACGGATTGTCGATGTTGCAAGCAAACGCGTTTTCTATCTGGATGCAAAACTTTACGCAGCTGGAAGCCGCGATAGCAGCTTTCGCACGTTCTATTTCGAGCCAAAAATCGCGACGAACAAAGTGCGCGATGATGCGGTGCATTTCATTGTGGGCTTTGAGCATGAGCCACGTGGAAAAAATGCACGTTGGAAGTTCACCCGCTGGGACCTTGTCGATCTCGCGCGGTTCAAAGTGAAACTCAAAGCCGAATTTCAGGGAAGCAATCACGACATGTATCATCCGGATGCGATCGTGGCATCAGGTAGGGACGATTGACCGATCACGAGCAAGAGTAAGAGTTGCTCATAGCTGTGGCGGCAGTAATGGTATTAATCCGATGATTTCACAGGCGAAGGAGACATTTCAGTTCGATACGATCGATGATGTCGTGAGCGATATCGCGAAAGGTCGCATTGTGATCGTGACAGACGACGCCGACCGCGAGAACGAAGGCGATCTAGTAATGGCCGCCGAAAAAGTAACGCCGGAAGCGGTGAACTTCATGGCCACACATGGGCGCGGCTTGATTTGCGCGCCCCTCTCGAACGAACGCGCCGAGCAGCTTGGTCTCCAACGAATGGTGGCGCAAAACCGCGAAATGTATCGCACAGACTTTACTGTTTCAGTGGACGCGGCGCGCGGCGTCACTACTG
>Ga0066652_100001072_pt1 | contig 13734 bp, 23 predicted proteins | sample GraSoiAngelo_101_FD_71413 | JGI IMG/M metagenome (GOLD analysis project Ga0066652, IMG submission 71413) | Grasslands soil microbial communities from the Angelo Coastal Reserve, California, USA - 14_0903_02_30cm | ecosystem: Environmental > Terrestrial > Soil > Grasslands | place: USA...
GGTGGCTGATGAACCGGGCCACGCGGGGGCCGGAACAGGCCAAGTGGCTCAAGGCGTACCCCGGCGTCACCGACTTCATGATCGACAAGGCGATCACGATGGCCAAGGGCGGGATGCACCGGGCCGAGGCTCTCCTCTCCGAGTGGAGCGGGACGGTCAAGACGATGCTCGCCGCCGCCGACCAGACAGGGAAAACGGTCCCGGTCCGGTTCAACTGGGACATGGCCAACCTGCTCGAAGACGCCCTGCTCGAAGACGTGGCCCGCCTCCCGAGTACCGGAGGAGTCGTCCACCCGCTGACGGCGACCGACCTGCCTCTTGCCGATCAGCAACTCCTGCGGAATATCCGGAACGCCGTCCAGCACCGGCGGCCCGTCAATCTCCCTCCGTCGGTCGCCGATCGGGTCAAGCGCCAGGTGCAGGCATTCGTCCGGCCGCAGCTCGAAAGGGAAGCCGGCCAGACCCTCGCGAGCGGGCGGACGCTGACCAAGGGCGCGATCACGGTGGGGCGGAAGTTCCAGAAGGATCTCAACTACGCGATCGACGGCGTGGTCTCGGGGTACAAGGACGCCAACAAGGTGGTGCAGTTGTCGAAGGGAGCCGGAGCCGCCGCCGAGCGCCGATCCGTGCCGAAAGACATCATCTGGCCGCTGACCGGGATCGGGGCGACCGGCTTGGCCGAACTCGCCGGGACGTCAATGGGCGCCCCCAAGCGGACCTCCGGCGCGGTCGGGGCGACCATCGGCTTCGGCACCGGCCTGCTCAACTCCCCCCGGCTCGCGTCCTGGCTCTCGATCGCGGCCGGCAACCCGGAAGTCCGGGCCATGATCCTCAGCCAGCTTGCCCGGATGGGGGTGTCCGGCGCCGTCCAGACGGGGACTCAGTAATCGTCCGGGCCGTCCGGCCAGTCCGAGGTGTCCACGGGATCGGCGAGGTCCCGCAGTGAGTCCGTGATCTGTTCGAGCCACAGACAGAGCGCCACGAACGCGATCGCTACGCTGCCAGCGGTGAGGTAGGCCATAACCTCATCTGTAGCAGAGCCGGAACCGGATTGTCAAGGCGTTTGCGGAGAGAGTAGGATACCGGCGGCAGGGAACGGGTCGAAGCGTTCTCTACCGCCTCACCACGTATCGCAATGGAGGTGCGAGAGATGGCTGCTCCCGAGTCTAGGGTCTGCGCGCACTGCAAGCAAGAGTCAAGATTACCCTATGGAGCGTACTGCCGGACGTGTGAACGTCTTCGCGGAAGCGATCGCCGGAAAGGGATCCGCTGGCGTCCTCCCCTCTCGATAGACGGAAAGCGGCGCTGCTCCAAATGTCATCAGTACCTTCCGCTGACACGGTTCTATCGAAACAAGGCCGCCCCCTCCGGTTACAATCCCTGCTGCAAGGTCTGCTTCAGGCTCAGCTACCCACGCGCTGGGCTGAGGCGCTATACGGACGCGCCGGAGGTATTCCTCAAGAACAGTCGACTGTACCAAGCGAGACACCCAGAGCGTTGCCGTGCTCGGAAACTGGCGTACCGAGCCCTCAAACGAGGAGGGCTTGTTCGACAACCGTGCGAACGCTGCGGAGATCCCAAGAGCGAGATGCACCACGCTGACTACGATCAGCCTCTCGCCGTCACCTGGCTATGCCTGGCTTGCCACCGGATCGAGCACTGGCCGCTGGAGTAGCAGGTGTCATCTGCCGTGGTCGCCCTGCTCGTCAGCGTCGGTACCTCGGTCTTCTGGATCGGGTTCTGGTTCGGCGCCCTGCGCGGTCGGCTCAGCCGCCTGCGTGAGCACCTGCGAGACCACGGGATCCGGATCAAGGACCTTGAGGCCAAGATCCGCCGCGCCACCATTCGCGTGAGGGATCTGGAACGCGCCCACGCGCGGATCTCCGATCGACCCTACTCGCCGCGCTATCTCGAAGACCAGGACCCCTTGCCGGGCGACGTGCAGTACTACGTGGGGTCTGTCGTCGCGACCGACAAACCCCCCGAAAAGAAGTAGACTATCGACTCAGGCCGCAGCCGGCGTGAGCGTGACCGATTTACTGGTCGCGAAGCGCAGGACGATGTTGACGATCGACGCCGCGAAGGCCACGGTCTCCGGGGAGACGGTGGTGACGGGGCCGTGGTAGTAGGTGACGAGGCCGTACGCCAGGGCGACGACGTTGAACCACACGGTCTTGGACGCCAGGAACGATTTGCTCATTACGGTTCTGATCTCGTTTCGGTGAAAAAATGACGGGGACTGGACAAGCTATCGTCCCCTCCGCAAGAAAGGATCCGATGTCAAAAGCGTCCGCTATCTTCGGCTGGGCCCGGCTGCTGGCGCCCCTTATTTTAGCAAATGTCCCGGCCACCCGCCCCCTGGCCAGCCACATCGGGGGGATGATCGACGAGGCCGAGGCGATCAAGACGGCGACCGGGCGGGACAAGCTGACCCACGTCCTCCAGCTCGCCCACGCGACGGCCGACGGCATCAACCAGGAGAAACCGGGCCTCATCGATCCCGACGCCCTCGACTCGGCGATCACCAGCGGGATCGACGTGGCGTTCAGCGTCGCAAAGCTCGTCGCCGACAGCCACGGTGCCCCGGCTGAGCCCCCGGCGGTCGCGATCGTCCCCGGCGCCCTCGTCGTTCCCCCCGCACCTCTTATCTCGTGAGGTTTCCCATGACTGAGCATGAGCATCCCGACCCGGACCGCCCCACGCCAGCGACGACGACAACCGGGTACTCCAACAGCAAGCCCGAGAAGGGGCACCGTCCGGACAAGGACAGCGAGAAGGGTAAGCTCGAAGAGCGGCTCAAGACCCGTAGCTGACTATTTCACCAGCGCCAGCGTCGAGGGGGCTTTGATCGCCAGCCCCGGGTGCCCGGGCTTCCCTGGCGTGAACAGGTACCCCTTTGCCTTCCAGTACACCGGCGCGGTCCCGGTCTGCCAGTCCCAGAACCTGACGCTCTGGGCGGTCCGGGTGGGGTCGAAGATCAGGATCGCCGAGGGGAACGGCGCCGCGTTCGGCTGCCCCTCGAAGGTCAGGCGGCCCTTGAGGAACCGGATCTCGGCCGCGTAGCTGGCGACGACCTGGAACCACGCCGTATCTGGTCTGGCGGCGGTCAGCGCCACCCCGAGATCAATCCGCCCCGCGATCAGTTCCTTCAGCAGTTTCTGGATCCATACCGCTATCTGCCCGTGAGTATAGGGAGGGTTCATCCACACCCGGCCGAACCAGTGCTGCTTCAGCCCGTCGTCGTCCTTGGTGAAGTACACCGGGCACTTCGCGTTCCCAGGGTGCAGCAGGGTGTACGGCTCGACCGGTGAATCGGGCACGTCCGGGTTGGGGACCTCGTAGGGCGCGGTGGCGCAGACGTCGAGATCGAAGTGAAACTCCTCGTGCAGCTTGTCGAACAGGGCCTGCGGGGTGGCGTGCTCGTCGCTCCCCGACTGGTGGTACACCTTCACCGGGGTTGGCGGTTTCGCCATCGTCGTGATCTTCGGGACCTCGGCCCCGCCCTTGCCGAGCAGCAGCGGCTTCGGGACGAACAACGGCTTCTCCGTCCACTTCTTCATCAACGCCGTCTCCGGCTCCGAAGGGAGAGGAGCCGGCAGATCCGACACCGACCCCACCAGGATCTTCACCCCTTCGATCGACATGATCTGCGCCGCGCCCCCCGATCCGATCTCGGTCTTGAGGGCCTCGTGTTCTTTCGGTGTCAGCATCACCGGCCCGTCCCACACCGATCCCCACTGCGCTCGCTGCTTGGCGACATGATCCATCAGCCGCGTCAGAATCTTAATGGCCACGGTTCCGGTTCCACTCCTTCAGCCGCCGCTCGTCGACCTTGATCTTCTCAGGATTGTCCTTCAGCCAGCGATCGAGGCTCTCCTGCCGCCGGGCCTCGCGCCGGATCCGCCGCCGCCTCCAGTACGATCGAAGCCAGCCCCACATCACACGGCCGGTCTGGTGTCGGCGGCGCGGCGCATGGCCTCCCGGTAGTACGCCTCGACCTCCCCGGCCAGAGTCTTCCACTGTTCGTCCGTGGCCTTCTGCGCCATGCCAAACAGGGTCAGCGCCCCGCCGTAGAAGGCGTCGTGGACCATCATCTCGACGACGGGCGGCGCCGTCTGCCCCATCGCCTTGTGGGCGTGGTCGAAGACGCGGACCTTGAACGCCTCCCAGGCCCGCTCGATCGTCGGGATCGTCGCCCCGGTCATGGTCACGCTCATGCCGCCTTCCCTTTCTTCTTCGCCCCGGCCTCCTTCCGCTCATCGACCCGGACGTAGGTCACGTCGCTGTGGACCGTGGCCTGCTCGATCGTCGCCATTGGTACTCCCAACTCGACCAGCTTGACCTTGTCCACCGTCGATCGGCTCTGGCTCACCCAGCGGGGAATGAATCCCTGCAGCTCCACCCGCTCGACCCCACGCTCGTTCATCTCGTCGCCGATCCGCTTCGCCAGCGTCTTGACCTCCGCCTCGGCCAGGTCCCTCAGCTCCGCCGCGCTCCGCCGCTCCTGACAGAGCAGCTCCAGTTCTTCGTCAGTCATTGCACCCGTCCCTCCCCTCGTCCCGCTCTGAGCGCCTCGGCCATCGCCATGACCGCCGCCTTCGCCTCCTCCCACTCCCCGTCCCGCCTCGCCGGCTCCACCACAGCGAGCCAGCGCCCGACCAGTACCCAGATAGTGGCCCGCAGGAGCCGGATCCGCTCCAGGGGATCGTCGGTCAGGCTCCGGATCGCCGGGGCGATGAACGCCAGGGCCTGGGCGGCGATCTCACCAGCCTCCAGCGCCCGCTCGTCGAGCCGGGGATCCCCCCACTCCACCCCCGCGTCGTCACAGCTCGGCCCAGCTTCCTCCGGTGGCGCCTTTGGCCGAGATCGGGATCGCTTCCTCGAAGGTGTGGTTGAAGATGCCGTCGACGAGCCCCGTGACGTAGCCCCCATAGCCCTCCAGATCCGCGTCGTACTCCAGAAGCAGCGCGTCATGGCAGTCTAACAGGGCCTCGATGTATTCCCCTTCGGCCTGGAGGGGCTTGATGACCTCCCGCCACACCCGGGCTTCGATCTGCTTCATAAACCCCCGCGCTCCGGCCTGGGGGCCGAACGCCTGGGCCTGCCGCAGGGCTTCTTCCCGCACCATCTTGTTGGGGGAGAGGACCGAGGGCAGGAACCGCTTGCGGCCCCAGCGGTCGGAGACGTACCCGAACCGCCGGGCCTCGGCGTGCTTCTCGGAGATGTAGGGCGCGAGATCCCAGTCCGCGATGACGGTCTTGATCCAGGACTCGCAGACCTCGGCTTCGGCTTCGAGACGGGCCTTGTAGCTGGAGAACACCGTATTGGCGAGTTCGGGGAACGGATACCCGTTCTTCCGCATCTGCTCGGCCAGCCCGTACTTCGTGGTCCCCATCGGGATCGAGAAATTCACCGCCTTGGCCGCGACCCGCTTCGGCCCGCTCTCCACGTACTCTTCCGGCGTCCCGCCGAAGACCTTCGACGCCGTGCGCCCGTGCAGGTCGGCCTTGGCCTTGAACGCCTCCATCAGCGACGTACTCCCCGCGTCCAAGGCCAGCACCCGGAGTTCGATCTGGTTGAGATCCCACTCCCCCAGCCGCCTCCCCGCTCTGGCCCGGATGAGGGATCGGAACCGCTTTCCCAAGGGGCTGTGCTTCGGCAGGGCCCCGACGTTCGGCTGCTTGTAGGCCACCCGCCCCGACACAACGCGGAACGGCGACAGGGTGAAGAAGAGCCGGATCTCCCCGTCGACCTCCCGGCAGTAGTTCAGCAGGGGGTCGATGAACGTGTTCTTGTGCTTGGCCAGCTCCCGCCAGTCGATGATCTGTTGCACGATCGGGTGCTCGTGCCGGAGCGCCTGGAGGTACTTGTCGTTGGTCGAGAACCGCTTCCCGGTCGGGGTCTTCTTGTGCGCGTGGAGGTGGAGCTGGTTGAACAGCAGATCCGCGATCTGATCGGGGCTCGCGGGGTTGAAGTCTCCCCCGGCACCGGGGACGGAGGCGTTGACGTCCCACCGTAGCCTCTCCGTCGCCGTGGCCAATCCGTAGCCTACCCGTTCCTGTTCCGCGAAGTACGCCTGCAGGTCCACCGGCAGCCCCACCGCCTCCATCCTCGAATACAAGGGCAGCACCTTGCGGTCGATCTCGTAGATCTGTTCGAGGCCGAGGTCGACGACTTTTTGCCACAGGATCGGCTTCAGGCTCAGCGTATCGTCCGCGTCGGCCCCTGAGTAATCCGTTGCCACTTGCCGGGGGATCTCATCCAGGTTTTTCAGGACCAGCTTCGGCTTCTTGAGCGGCTTCCCTGTCTTCTTGCTGTACTGAACCTGCCACTCCCCGACGACCTCCTCGTAGGATTTCCGAACCCGACCGAGATGCCTGAGCGCCAAGGCTTTCAGTCCCTGCGGCTCGACCCCCAGCAGGTACGCCATCTCCAGGGTGTCGTCGAACCGATCCTCGTCGACGTGGATCCCCTTGGCGGCCAGGACCCGGGCGTCCCACGGGTAGTTGTGGAAGATCCAGCGTGTCTCCGGGATGACCGACGGAGTGAGGGGCGTTGACCCGTTCCAGTCGGCAAAGCGCGCAACCGCCGCCTGCCCCGGCAGGGCGGCCACGGAGATCCCCCACGGATCGTCGGGGACGCCCTCGGTATCGATCCCCTGTTCCGGCGCGGCGTCCGGTACGGCGGCCTCTGGCGTCTCCGGGTTGAACTCGGTATAGGAGCCAGAACCGGAAGGCGCCCACGCCCGGTTCGCCCACTCCGCCCACGGTATCTTCAGGAGCGTGCTGAGTTGGGCGAACCCGTACGCCGTGCGCGCCGCCATCTCGGGTTGATGGAGGCCAGCGGCGGGGTGGTAGACGGGGAGGACCCAGAACCGGACGAGATCGGCACCGGCATTCTCGCAGAGGCACGGGAGGAAGAGACTCCCCGTGTTCAGGGAGAGACGGGACACTCGCCGCCCGCACCACGGGCAGTACCGGACCTCGAACAGCAACCCGTGGATCGCCTCCATGTCGATGTCGGCGTTGAGCAGCCACCGCGCGCTGTGCCGCCCGATCGCGACGACGATCTCCGGGTGGACCTCCTGCAACTCGACGTGCAGCTCCCACTCGTCCCGGCTGATGTCCTCGGGGGTGACGTCCTTGACCTTGGTCGCGCTCCCCCCGGGCCATTCCTTGACCAGATTTGTTACGAACAGGTCTTGACGTAGAGGGAGCGAGTAGCCATTCAGGTACCGGGTCAGCTCCGCCCCGGCAGGCGCCTGCTCGACGAAGGGCCGCCCGAGCTTCGACTCCATGAAGCCGGGCCCTTCGCCGCAGAGCATGACTTGAGCCGGAACCGGACCTTCTCCCTTGACCCTCATGGATGCTGCTCCATGAACGCCTTGACGCGCTCCTGCTGGGCCCGCCGCCTGAGCACATGGCCGCAGCAGGGGCACAGCATGATGAGCGGCGCGTGGACCGTCGCCGCCTGCCAGACGATCTGCTGCCGCTTGCTCTCAGGATTGAGCACGGTCGTCCCCGTGTCGACGATGCGGCCGTTGTCCGCCGCGACCCGCCGGGCCTGCCGGTACAGGTGCTCCGAATGCGGGGGATCCCAGGTGCCGTCGAACAGGGGCTTCAACTGGAAGTCCGGCATCGGGCCGAACGCCTCGTAGAGCGCGACGACATGACGGGCGGCGGCGGCCATGACCTGCTCGTCGAACGCCGCCATCGCCGCGTGCGAGGTCGAGGGATCGCCGGACTTCGCGTGGAGATCGACTTTCATGGTTCAGGCTTCATCCTAGCACAAGGTCGGTTCCGGCTTCAACCCTCACCCCGTCTTCGCCCCCAGCGCCGCCAGCAGGTCACTGACCGTCACCTCCGCCGCGACCGCCCCCTGGACGATCCGGATCGTCTTCAGGGCCGAGGCGCCGGGGCTGAGATCGATCTCCAGCACCTCTTCGCCGTTGGGGTTGACGACCATCCTTCTGGTCAGGGGCCTGGACTGGACCCGGGCCAGGAAGGATCGATCGGTGGCGGCGAGGAGCGCGACGATCGTGAGAGCGGTACGGCGATCGATCATGGTTCCTCCGGCGCGGCGGCGCGGGCGGCGGCTATCGGTGGGTGATAGGTCTCGCAGCCGCAGATGCCGCACCGGCCATCACCTCCCCACCACGTTCGATGATCGGCTGAGAAATGATTGCACGTTGCACACCGCAGTCCGTGTGCCGGAGCCGGAGTTTCCTCCCCCTCCGGCGCGGCGGCGCGGGCGACGCGCGACTCCGGCGATTCCGGCACGACGCGATGCAGGAACGACTGTCCGGTCCGCACGGCCGTGATGCGGACCATGCCCGGCTCGACGAGGTCCACGCGGACGAGGTCAGGGTCGACGGGCACGCCGATGTCTACCTCCGGCGCCGCGCGCAGGGCGGCGTCGAGATCGTGGGCACACTCGCGCATGATCTCAGCGGGCATCGACTCGATTGGCAAGAGCGGCGCCCGCGTGCGCCACTCCGCGATCAGCACCGCCACCCGCGCGCGCAGGGGATCGATCATGGTCAGGACCTCTTGAACGGGGTACCCGCGCGTTTCCTGAGCGTATTCAGTCTGGCGATGTCGGCCGCCTTCGCACCGGATTCAGGCGTGAAGCGGTGCCCCGTTCCCTTCCGCTGGACCGCCTTGCCGCCAGCCCTGGCAATAGCCTTCTTCACGTCCGGGCTCATATTGGGGGAGCCGAGGCCGCGCTTCCTGCCCGTCTTCTTCGTCACACGGTACTCAATCGCTGACGCTCTCGTTGGCGGCAGTTGATACAGCAACGCCCATCGCCAAACAGGACAAGCCAGAAGCGATGGCAGTGGTCGGTGCTTCCCCAGCAATAGGCGAGGGCGTCCTGCTGATAGTCCATCGGCTCACTCCACAACCTTGCCGTAACCAAACCGGATCAGGATCAAACCGTTGCTCCCGCCACGACCAGCTTCTCGACGATCCGCTTCGCCAGCGTCTTGCCGACGCCGTCGACCTGTTCCCATTCTTTCTCGTCGGCCTCGACCATCGCCGCCACGCTGCCGAAATGGGCCGCGACCTTGCCGCTCTTCTCGTACCCGATCCCCGGCAACTGCGCCGCCACCACCCGGCACAGCGACGGCTTGACCAACAACCCTTGATCCGCAAATTGGCTGTGGAACTTCAAATGACTCCGGTGCTGGGCGAACGCCTTGTCGGTGAACCAGTGGTACAGGGCCTTGAGGAACCGGCACGTCTCCTCCTGGTTCCGGGTCCGCCTCACCCGCACCCCGCCCTTGAGTTCGAGGGTCAGCATCATCCCCTCCAGCTCCTGGTACCCCAAGGCATACGCCAGGCCGGTCTCGATGTCGACCCACTTCCGGATCATCTTGCCGTTGCCTTTGGCCGGGACCCACTTCACGACCTGGACGTGCCCGGTGTGCTGGCTGATGCGCCAATCGCCTTCGAGCACGATCCAGATCTCGGCGTAGCACTTGAGCATCCCCGGCAACTGGTGTCCGGGGAGCCGGCCGTTGAGGATCGACGCCACGAAATCGGAGAGGGTCTTGCGCTCGACCCCGATCGGGATCGGCACCCCGCCCTCCCCCTCGCCCTGAAACGCGAAATCGGCGAAGTTGAGGTTCGCCTTCTCGGCCGGCGCCCCCAGCTTCTGCAGGATCGGCAGCAGCTCGATCGAGCCCTTGTCTTTCGCGACCCGGATCACGCGGACTTCTCGCTCCAGATCTTCCCGAGGATCTCCGCCTGCCGCTCCGTCAACGGCCGCCCCTGTTCCAGTTGATCGCTCACCGATGAGAGAAACCCCTGCTCCCAGGCCGTCAAATTGTGTCCCCACTGCTCGATATGATCGACCTGCTCCCGCCACTCGTTCATCCTCTGCAGCCCCGCGCCGCTGAACAGCTTCACCCCCGGCTCACCCATGATGCCCCTCCTCGTCCTTTCCCTTCTTCGCCGCTCCCGTCCGGGCCTCCCACGTCGCCCCTGGAGGAACCGTGTACCGTTCGACGAGGCTCTCCTGCTCCCACTCCGGCGGGCTCACCCCTGGGATTTGTCGAATCCTGATCCATTCGACGTCCAGCACGTCGTCGGCCATCATCCGGATCGTCCTGACGTTGGGCATCAGTGCCTGTTCTTCCTGATGAACTCTTCCATCGACTTGATCGTGTCTTCCCGATCCCCGCTGGCGATGTAGAACAGCGACCCTGCCGGCCCCTCGCCCGGGATCCCGGTCTTCCCGTAGCTGTAGATCAGCAGCGTAAACCCCCACCCCTGCGGCAGCCTGCTCTTGATCCGCCGCCCGAGATCGCGGAGCGTCGCCTCGATGTCCGCGTGGCGGACGTTGAACCCGCCGGGATCGCCCATCAGGATCGGCCCTCCCGCACGACCGGATCAGGCTTCAGCCACTCCCTGAGCCGTACGATGCACCCCTGGCACAGCTCGGTCGACCCCCATGACCCGCTGATCGGCTGGAGATCGCTCTCCTTCCGGAACTCGGCTCCACACTTGTCGCAGCGATAGACCCGCATCAGAACCGGCCCCGGTGCGTGATCGCACTGTTGGCGTCCATCCTCGCCTCCCGGATCTTCCGCAATGCCACGCTCCGATCGGGACAGTCCGGCACGTCTTCGAGGATCGCCTGGGCCGCTGCTTCGAGCGCCCCCCGGATGCGGATCCCGATCCGGGTCTGCTCCTCGTCCCACGGGTGGTACTCGAAACAGTCGTGCAGGTTCTCCACCGTCAGCTTCTCGACCTTCACGCTCTCCACATCGTCCTCACTTCCTGATCCGCACTGTTGAGGCTTCCCCACCCGGCAGCACCCGCTGGTACACCCGCAGGAACCTCGGCCCCTCCAGCTCCCCGGCGTGCCGGTACTGTCCGTCCTGGAACCGCAAATCGACACTCTGCGCCCCCCTGACCCAGGCGTCGGCCAGCACCCGCTCCTCGTCCGTCATCACGACCGAGTCCTTCCCGGAGACGAAATGGAAACAGGACCCGGCACAGAGCAGGGCCGCCGCCGCCGCCGCGTCGAACGCCTGATCCGGGTTGTTGAACCGGTCCGGCGCCCGCGTGTTCTCGTTGCTCAACACGGGAACCCCTGATCCCTTGAACCCGGGCCCGCCCTCGCTCAGCTCCATCGCGTTGTGCCCCACTTTCCTCCACCACTCCGGCGCGTCATTGCTATGGAACGTCTCGTACCGCCCGGGTGGCCGCACCGGGACCGCCTGCGATCCGTTCGATCCCCGGCTCCACAGGAACGCGGCGGGCGGCGCGAACCAGGACGTGTCCATGTGATTGATCGGCTGATCGTTCTCGTTGACGAGTTCGAGGAGGACCAGCGGCGCCAGATCGAGCAGGCTTTCGCAGACCATGCCGGCGAAGACCCGGCGGCTCCCGTTATCCGGGAAGACGCGCGTCGCGTCCATGAAGAGGACGTACTCGGGCCGTAGCGCGTAGGCCAGCAGGAGGTTCGTGAACCGGACCAGCCGGGGGCCGTAGCCCTCGATCGCCTGCGGATCGAGATCGAACATCTGCCGGCAGGACAGGGCCACCCGGAGCGTGTTGAAGCCGAGACCGGCCCGGTCCTTGAGCACCGGGACGATGTCCTCCCCGGCCAGATACCGGGCCAGGAGCCGGAAGTCGGTCGCCTCGACGATCGTGTGGTACTCGCCGTTCACCCCTCGGAAGAACCCCCCCGCCGTCGTCAGCGCCATGACCTTCACCGACGGCACCAGATCGGGGAGCCGGATCGAGAACCCCGGGCCGGGGGGGAAGCCGATCCGGATCTCGACGTTCACGTCCGGGAGGATGGTTTCGGTCCGGTAGTCGTCATACCCCTGGGCGATGACTGCAATGGTGACCGACACGGCGGGGGCGGGGACGTCAGGCCAGGCCAGGTACCCGTCCGGGTTGGTCGTGCCGCTCCGGGTCCACGTCCCGGCCGAGACGATCACGGAGGCGCCGGGGATCGGCGTCTGGTTCTGGCCGATGACGGCGGCCACGGTCCGGACCCGGGGGCGGTACACCGGCAATACCGGTGACGTCGGGGCCGGGTGGGGATCCGGGGCGGCGCCTCCCCGGAAGATCTTAAGCCAGGACCAGAATCCCATCACCCACCCCAATCAGAAAGATCCGAGTCAGGAAATACGTGAACACCGAGCCAGGGGAACGTCGCCATCTCGTCGGTCAGGTCCAGCCCCATCAGCTTCTCGTTCTGTCTGCAATCCTTGACCGTCAGGTGAAACGTCCCGGTCTTGGGATCCCGCCACGTCGCAACGTTGACCTGCACCGCGAACCCGGTCTCCGCGAACCCCTTGCGCTCGTACAGCCCGGTCTTGGTCCCCTTCCCCGTGGCGTCGTTCTTCCACTCTGCCTTGAGCCGGTGCAGGATGATCAAATTCCCCGGTGTGTCGAGGTAGACCTCTTTCAACAGGTTCTGGTACTCCACGTTCAGCGCCGTATAATGATGGGGTAGAACCTGGGTCAGCTTGCCGAGCCGCGCCAGCCGCTGCAGCTCCCAGATCTCGCTCCCGGTATCCCACACCGTCGTCCTCACCTGGCCGGTCTTCATCCTCGGGATCGTCACCTTGCGGAAATCGTCGAGGAACGTCTCCCAGATCGGCAGCGCCTTCTTCATCGTGATCTCGGGCGTGTCCCCCTTCTCGGTCAAACAGCGGTACTGCGCCAGGTGGATCGTCTTCTGGGTCTGGAACTTGTCAATGACCCCCTCGGTGCCGATGTCCAGGCTCTGGTACGCGATCTCTCCCGGCGCGGTCAGGGCGAAGTTGGTCTTCCCCGACTTCTCCATCCCGTCGACGGCGACGATCAGGCGGTGCTTGGGCGGCGCGTTGGCGATCTGGTAGCTGCCCCCGATCGAGCCGTTCCCGCCGTTAGCCATTGGCCACGTCCTTCTCCGGCACCGGCTCCGGCTCCAGCCCCAGCCTCTCCTGCTCCAGCGCCTCGATAGCCTCTTGCGGCGTCTGCTGCTCCGGCTTGGCCTTGACCACCCGCTTCCGCTTCCGCATCCCGGCCCGGATCTTCTCGCTTCTGGCCTCCCGCCGCGCCTGGGCGATCTGCAGCGGGTGCCCCTCTTTCCGGTACCGCTTCTGCACCGCCTTCCCGCCCGTCTTCGCCATCGCCCGGGCCTCGGCCTTGGTCCACCGGATCGCCGTGCCGTGCCGCTTCTGCGCGGTCCGCCCGGCCTTGCGGGAGATCGCCTTGAGCTTGTCCGGATCGGTCACCTTGAGGCGGGCGAACCCGACCAGCCTCGACTTGGTTTTCTTCTTCGCCATCACAACCATCCTTGTGCTACGGCATGGCCCCGGAGCATGGCCCACGTCTGATCGATCTCGTCCTGACTCCACTCGATCCAGATCCGTCTGGGGTTCATCGGCCTTGGCGGCCGGTAGTCACCGTTGATGAACTGCGGCACCAGCAGCCCCCGCGTGGCGTTCAGGCCTTTACAGTACGCCTGCAACTGCCACATCCACGGCTTGAAGACCGGATCCTCGGGACAGGGTTTCTTCGCCGAGTACCACGTCAGCTTATACTCGGCCGGCCCCCACGGATCCGGCACCACGCCGTCAGGGCTCATCCAGATCCCGTCGACCTGGAACGGCGGCGGCCGGAACAGCCCCGGGAACGCCACGCGCGCCAGGATCCGTTCGAGCCCCTGTTCGAGATCGAGCCCGGCCTGGACCTTGCCAACGTCCATCGGGATCGGCTTGCCGTCCCG
>Ga0066652_100001075_pt1 | contig 13721 bp, 7 predicted proteins | sample GraSoiAngelo_101_FD_71413 | JGI IMG/M metagenome (GOLD analysis project Ga0066652, IMG submission 71413) | Grasslands soil microbial communities from the Angelo Coastal Reserve, California, USA - 14_0903_02_30cm | ecosystem: Environmental > Terrestrial > Soil > Grasslands | place: USA...
GCCCTTCTCCGCCGAAACCTTCGTCAGCGCAGCCGTCAATGTCGTCTTCCCGTGGTCCACGTGACCGATCGTCCCGACATTGCAATGCGGCTTCGTCCGTTCAAATTTCTGCTTGGCCATAGCTCGGCTCCTTTGGCACCTTTCTTAACTAAGCTGCGATCCCCAACGGGATCCTTCGGTTTGTCTGATGCTCATCATGTTCGCGCCATCCTCCGAGGCTTCAGGCGAACTTCGCTTGGATCTCGGCGGCGACCGCCTGCGGCACCTGTTCATAGTGATCGAATTGCATGGTGAAGGTGGCGCGCCCCTGCGACATCGAGCGCAGATTGCTCACATAGCCGAACATGTTGGCGAGCGGCACCATCGCGTTTATGACGTTGGCGTTGCCGCGCACGTCCTGGCCCTGAATCTGCCCGCGACGCGAGTTGAGATCGCCGATCACCGACCCCGTATAGTCCTCGGGCGTCACCACCTCGACCTTCATGACCGGCTCCAGCAGAACCGGCGAGCCTTTTTGCAAGGCCTCGCGCAACGCCGACCGCGCGCAAATTTCGAAGGCAAGCGCCGATGAGTCGACGTCGTGGTAAGCGCCGTCGATCAGCGCCACTTTGAGGTCGACGACGGGGAAACCGGCCAGTACGCCGGAGCCCAGCACGGATTCGAGGCCCTTCTCGACTCCGGGAACGTACTCCTTCGGCACGCTGCCGCCGATGATTTGGTTTTCAAACATAAAGCCGCCCGCGGGGGGCAACGGTTCGGCGATGATCTTGACGCGAGCGAACTGCCCGGCCCCGCCGGTCTGCTTCTTGTGGGTATAGTCGACCGTGACTGGCTTGCTGATCTTCTCGCGATAGGCCACCTGCGGCGCGCCGATATTGGCGTCGACCTTGTAGGTCCGTTTGAGGATGTCGACCTTGATATCGAGATGCAGCTCGCCCATGCCTTTGAGAATGGTCTGGCCCGATTCCTGGTCGGTGGTGACACGGAACGAGGGGTCCTCGGCCACGAGCTTGGCGAGGGCAACGCCGAGTTTCTCCTGATCCGCTTTCGACTTTGGCTCGATTGCGATCTCGATCACGGGATCGGGGAACTCCATCTTCTCCAGAATGACCGGCTTCTGCGAGTCGCAAAGCGTGTCGCCGGTACGCACCTCCTTGAGGCCGGCGAGCGCGACGATGTCGCCGGCAAAGGCTTCCTTGATGTCCTCGCGATTGTTCGCGTGCATCAGCAGCATGCGGCCGATGCGTTCCCGGCGATCCTTGGTGGAATTGATCACGCCAGTGCCGCTTTCGAGACGCCCCGAATAGATACGGCAGAAGGTGATGGTGCCAACGAAAGGATCGTCCATGATCTTGAAGGCAAGCAGGGCCATCGGCTCGCTGTCCGAGGCCTTGCGCACGACTTCATTGCCTTTGCTGTCGATGCCCTTGATCGGCGGCACGTCGAGCGGTGAGGGCAAGTAATCGACCACCGCGTCGAGCAGCGGCTGCACCCCTTTGTTCTTGAAGGCGGAGCCGGCGAACACGGGGAAGAACGCGCCCGTGATCACCGCCTTGCGAATGAGGCCCTTTAGGGTCGCTTCGTCGGGTTCTTTGCCCTCGAGGTAGGCGGTCATGGCGCCGTCGTCGAGTTCGACCGCGGCCTCGATCATCCGCTCGCGATATTGCTTGGCCTGCTCGAGCATGTCGGCCGGGATTTCGACGTCGTGATACTTGGCGCCCAGCGTCTCGTCGTCCCAAACCACACCGACCATACGCACGAGGTCGACAACGCCCTTGAACTGGTTCTCGCTCCCGATCGGAAGCTGGATTGCTACCGGCTTGGCGCCCAATCGTTCGACGATGTCATCGAGGCAGCGGAAGAAATCCGCGCCGATCTTGTCCATCTTGTTGCAAAACACAATGCGGGGAACTTTGTACTTGTCGCCCTGTCGCCACACCGTCTCGGTCTGCGGCTCGACGCCCTGGTTGCTGTCGAGCACGCATACCGCACCATCGAGCACGCGCAAGCTTCGTTCCACTTCGATGGTGAAATCGACGTGGCCGGGCGTGTCGATGATGTTGAGGCGCTTGTTTCTCCAAAACGCCGTGGTCGCGGCCGAGGTGATGGTGATGCCGCGCTCCTGCTCCTGCTCCATCCAGTCCATGGTCGCGGCGCCTTCATGCACCTCGCCCATTTTGTGGCTCTTGCCGGTGTAGTAGAGGATCCGCTCCGTCGTCGTCGTCTTTCCGGCATCGATGTGGGCCATGATGCCGAAATTGCGGTAGTCCTCGATGGGATGGCTGCGGGGCATAGGCGGCTACGTCCTGATCTCTTGCTGGCCGTCACCAGCGATAATGCGAAAACGCCCGGTTGGCCTCCGCCATGCGGTGCGTATCCTCGCGCTTCTTGACGGCGTTTCCCCGGCTGTTGGAGGCGTCGAGCAACTCGGCCGAGAGCCGCTCGGTCATTGTCTTTTCGTTGCGCTCGCGCGCGGCCGAGATGATCCAGCGGATGCCGAGCGCCTGCCGGCGCGTCGTGCGAACCTCGACCGGCACCTGGTAGGTCGCCCCGCCGACGCGGCGCGAGCGGACCTCGATGCTCGGCATGACGTTTTCGAGTGCCTGCTCGAAGACGGAGACGGGATTCTGCTTGGTCTTGCCCTCGATGAGGTCGAGCGCGCCGTAGACGATGCTCTCGGCCACCGACTTCTTGCCGGCGCGCATGATCACGTTCATGAACTTCGAGACCACCAGATTCCCGTACTTCGGGTCCGGGTTGATCTCTCGCTTCTCGGCACTATGACGGCGGGACATCGGTGTTTCTCAATCGTTCGGTCAGGTCGGACTTCTTGCGGCCATCCACGTCTTGCCTCTCAGGTTCGCCGGGTCTCGCGCCGCTCGCCCGGGCATCTGCGCAAAGAGGCCGAATTACTTCGGCCTCTTTGCTCCATATTTGGAGCGCCTTTGCTTGCGATTCTTCACGCCTTGGGTGTCGAGCACGCCGCGCACGATGTGGTAGCGCACGCCCGGCAGGTCCTTCACGCGCCCGCCGCGGATCATCACGACCGAGTGCTCCTGCAGATTATGGCCCTCGCCCGGGATATAGCCGATCACCTCGAACCCGTTGGTAAGTCGCACCTTGGCAACCTTGCGCAAGGCCGAGTTCGGCTTCTTCGGCGTGTTGGTGTAAACCCGAGTGCACACGCCGCGCTTCTGCGGGCTCTGCTGCAGCGCCGGCACCTTCTTCTTCGCGCGTTGCGTGACTCGCGGGTTGCGGATCAGCTGGTTGATGGTCGGCATCGTCTCGCCTGTTCGCCTTCGCTTTCCTGTCCCCGCGGAGCGGGCGAGGAACGGTTCATCCCAACGCGCATAACGGAAGAGCGCCTTGCGCTTGCGGTGCGTTTGGCGCTCACCCGTTTCGCAGAGGACCGGCCCGCGCGGGCGGGGCGGTCATGGACCTTCTCGTCTGACAGCCGTCAGAGGCAGCGTCTGAGCTTCATCTATCGAGGCTGGTGACACCCACCCGCCGCCGGAAGAGAGCAAGATCTCAACGGTTTAGCGGGCCGGGGACGCCGTTCCGAACAAGCGAAGCTCACCGCCTGCCGAAAAGTGGGCGGTATGTATCGGCGGGGAGGCGCGAAGTCAAGGCGCAAAGGCCGAAATATCGAGGTTTTCAGCGGGTTGCGGCGATCAGGCGGCCGCCTTCACCAACCGCGCGACCTCGCGGCGTACCAGGTTGCAATAGACGCCTTTGCTGCGCACTAGATCCTGCGGCGGCCCATCCTCGCACACCTGTCCCGCCTGCAAGACGACGATCCGGTCGAAATTGCGCAACGTCGACAGCCGATGTGCGATTGCGATGACGGTGCGGCCGCCCATCAAGCGATCCAAGGCATCGCGCACCGCCTCCTCGGATTCGCTGTCGAGCGCTGAGGTTGCCTCATCGAGGAGCAGAATCGGCGCGTCCTTCAGGAAGGCACGGGCAATGCCGATGCGCTGGCGCTGCCCCGGGGACAGCTTGATACCGCGGTCGCCGACGATGGTTGCCGGCCCCTCGGGGAGTTTTTCGATGAAGTCCTCGCAATTGGCCGCGGTGATCGCCGCGCGTACGTCCGCGTCCGATGCTTCCGGCCGGCCGTAGCGGATGTTCTCCATGATCGAACGATGAAACAGCGATATGTCCTGTGGCACGACGGCGATGGCCGAGCGCAAGCTCTCCTGCGTCACCCGGCAAACATCTTGGCCGCCAACGAGAATGCGCCCGCCCTGGACGTCATAGAAGCGCTGCAGCAGCAGGAAGAGGGTGGATTTGCCGCAGCCCGACTGCCCCACCAGGCCGACGCGCTGGCCGGGTTCGATCGGCAGGCTAAAGTCGCTGAATACTCTTCGTCCGTCGGGGTAGCAGAAGTCGATATGCTCGAACTCGACGGTGGCGCCCGATCGCACCAGCGAGGTCGCCTGCGGATGGTCACGCAAATGATGCGGCACCAACAGCGTTCCCAGCGCCTCCGAAAGGCGCGCCAGATGCTGCGTAACGTCGACCAACGCGACGGCGAGATCCCGCGTCGCGTGCAGGATCGAAAGCCCGAGCGTACACACCAGCACCACATCGCCCGCGGTCGCGGCGCCGTTCTCCCAAAGCACGATCGCCCAGCCCAATAAAGCGATAATCAAAACGACGGTGACGACGGCGTGGAACAGACGCAGTTTCTCGAGATAGAGAAGACTGCGTCGGCGCGCCGTCATCTCCCGGTCGATAGTGACATCGAGCCGGCTGTGTTCGCGACCGAGCCCGCAGAACGACCAAACCAGGGGCATATTGCCGACGACATCCACCATCTCGCCATCGACCGCCGCGGCGCGGTTGGCGAACTCGTGGTGGAGCGGCCGGCCCGCGGCGGCAAGGCGGAACATCGCTATGACCAGAATACCGGCGAGGCCCAGCAACACGGCCGCCATCGGCACGCTCACCGTCACGACGAATGCGATGGCTATCAGCGTCGCCATGCATGGCGGCATGACGTTCCACATCGACATGTTCTGCAGCGTGAAGACTGCGTTTGACGTCGCAGTGATGCGGCTGGTCAACGTGCCCGGCATGCGCTCAGCAAAATAGCTCGGCGCATGCCCGGTCAGGTGCCGGAACAGATCGCGGCGCAGGTCGCCGGTCACGGCAACGAAGGTGTAGCTGGCAATCCAGCACGCAACGCGCCAAAGAAAGTTGTCGGCCGCAATCAGCGCCGCCAGGAGCGCGAAACCGAGCCACGCGTCTTTCGCATGGGAGGTAAGCCCGCTGGCGAGCGTGTCGACCAGGACCTTCACGCCATACTGGGCACCGACCGAGCAAGCGACTGCCGCGACGACAGCGGTGAAGATGGCGGCATGGGCAAGCGGCCGCCTTCTGACGTAGCGGGCGAGAAACGCAAGGGGGCGATCGCTGTACCGACAAGCGTTTTGCATTGCGGCCGGAACTCTCCCAGTGGGCGTGACGCACGCGCTACTGAGTTCCTGCAACGCAAGAACCGGCCCTCGGGTTCCCCGGGAACCGGGCTAGATAAAAACAGCTTGCAGCGGTGGGAAGCTACCGGAGGAGTGAGGTTACCGAGGCGAGCTCGATCATGATTGCATCGGCCAAGGCGCAGCCTTGGGTTGCTTCGAATCGGGCCGGGTCTCCGGCAGTAGCAGCCAGACCAAGGCCACCCCACAGCCGGCAACAGACGCAAGGCTGAAAAACGCGATGCTGCTGCCGAAATGATCGCTTGCATAACCGGCGAGGCTCGTGCTCAGCGCCGCACCGATACCTACGGCGCTGCCGACAATGCCGAGTCCGAGGTTGAAGCGTCCGGTGCCGCGCGTGATATCTGCGACAACGAGCGGCAGGACGACCCCCAGAATTGCCGCGCAGACTCCATCCAGGACCTGCACGGCAACGACCAGATACGGACTGGTCACGAAAGCGAACAGCACCCCCCGCGCCGCCAAGGCTGCAAAGCAAAGGAACAACAAGGGCCGTCGCCCCCACGAGTCGGCGAGGCGACCGATCCAAGGAGCAAATCCTGCGACGACGAGTTGCGGCACGACGATGCAGGCGCCGATCAACGTCGTTGCCCATTGGCTCGAGCGCAGCGTCAGAATGCCGCCCATGAGCGGGAGCATCGCCGCGTTGGCAAGCTGAAACAGCAGAATACAGGCCGCGAATATCAAGAGCCGGCGCTCGCGCAGCACTTGACGCACGCTGACCGTTGCGGTTGCGCCATTCGTGTTGAGGGGGCGTTCGATCCGATCCAGGCGAATGCGGCCAAGCGCCCATATCGCCGGTGCGGCAAGGGCGGCAGTGAGAAAAAATACTGCCTGACTGGAGATGAGGTAGCCGCATACGCCCATGGCCGCGGCGGCGAATCCGTTGCCGATCGAGGCGAAACGGGCGTTGCGGCCGAGCCGCGTCCCTAACGCGGCGTGCCCGACGAGACCCAGACTGATTGCGGCGATCACCGGTCCGAGCACGCAGCTCGCACCCGCGTGCAGGACGCGCGCTGCCATGACGACCAAGAAAGTGGGCCAGATCGCCAGCGCGAGTGCGCTCAAGCAAATCGCCCCCACCGCGATGACCGCGACCAGCCGTGCCGAGCGCATCGCATCGACCAGCGCGCCTCCGGGCATCTGGCAGGCGAGCGCCACCAGTCCGCCCGCGGTCAACACCAGCCCGATGTCGAACTGCGTCCAGGCGTGCGCGGTCAGATAGATCGCTACGAAAGGACCGAAGCCGGTCTGGATGTCGGCGAGGAAGAAGGTGAACAAGTCGAGGCCGCGCGCGCTGGCGTGCCCGACCGCGTCGCGGGTTGCGGGCGCGCTCTGCTGCCCGGCCACCGGCGACACGAAGCCTGCCTCGGCGCGGCGGCCAAGCCGGCCACCGTCAAATTCTAATGCTAGCGCTGACAGCCCCGATCCCTCCGGCGCCGCAGGGGAGTCACGGCGTCGGTTTTGACCGACTGCCCCGCGCAATCGGCCACCCCTCGTCTCCTCCGGCGCCCCACACCGGCCTCAAGCCTGACGCGGGACGTCGCAGTCGTGCTTGGCGTAAGAGTCAGAGTGCGCAAAGGCGGCAATTTTGAGAAGCCGCCTGTGAGTTCCGGAAAAATCGGTATTATGGGAGGGCGAGATTTTCCTCGGTCACCCACGGCAATGTGGAACTTTCGCGGGTGGGGACCGTTTGGCGCGCATGGCGGAGCACGCGATTCATCCTCCGATCCACCTTGTCACGCATCCCGACGAGCCGATTCGTTCGCTCGAAGCCGCAGCCAAGGTCATTCGCCGGCACGCTGGCGATTACCTCGACCGCAACGCGCAGGTCTGCTGCAACAGCTTAAGCACGCCTCGACGCTGCAAGAGGCCGAGGCCGCTGGCAACGCCTTTCGCGCCTGGGCGGAAGCCCAAGGCCTGCTCCTGGTCCCGCCGGAAGACGGAAAGCGCGCCTAAGCCGAGATCTCGAGCTAGGTTCCCTCGCCCGAGATGAGGCGCACGCGTTCAAAGCTCATTTGCGCTCGAGAATCGACGCGATCGCTTTGACCTGATTGCGTGCGTAAACCGGCAGTCCCGCGCTGATCGAGTTGCCGCTATTGAACGAGCTTTTGCCGGCGAGCACCTGGGCGGGCACCAGGTTACGCAGCACCGGAACTTTCACGAATTCCTTCTTCTTCGCCAACACGCCGCTTTCGACGGCCAACGCTATGAATACGGTGACAACCGTTTGTTTCGCGTCGGTCGGATGGGCCTGAAAGAGGGCGAGCAATTTGCCGAATTGCATCACCTGGTTGATGTAGAAGATGTTCTGCTCGAGCGCGCCGGAGGGCGGCGTATCGAGCCCGGTCAGGTTTGCAAGACCCATCTCGGCGACCTCCGCGGCCGGCCGAAACGTGAGCTCGCTCTCGAATTCGAGATAATCCGGGATCTTCTTCGCACCTTCCCTGAGCTTATTGGCGATCTTGATGCCGATCGGCAGTTTACCCTCGAACTGGTAGCGCGAGTGGATGCAGATTGTCACCGGCCTCGCTTCACACCATCGCCGCAGCGGGTGCTGGTTGTGCGCGGCGCGCGGGTCCTTGGCAGAAATTGCCTCGGCCGGGGTGATCAGATTGTGTTTAACCGCCGGATCGATGCGCTCCACGAAAGGCAGGCTCACGAAACTTGCCAGGTCGATCGATTCGGGCGGCCGCGCGAGCGCAAAGCGCGCTTCCCCGACGTACATGTGGAGCTTTTCCTTGAAGCGCTTGCGCACACCGTCGACGGTGGCCTCCACCGTCGGTTCGAGATAACTCGGAAACGGCGTCAAAAACTGCTTTTCGACCGGTCGGGCCTGCGCCCAGTCCTCGAAGCGGATGAGACCGACATCAGGATCGATCAGTTCGTCGCTGGGCCGGTCGACGAACGCAATCGTTTTAGGCTTGAGCCCTTCGACGGCGAGTGCGGCGAGGGAGGTCGCCTCTTCGATGCGAAATTCTTGCGTCTGTCCCCGAGCGCTCGACGCCGCCGCAAGTGCGGCGAACGCCAGCAGGAAGGCAAAACGGTTCGGGGTGCGACTCATGGGGACTTCAGTAGGATGGCCGATTGCCCCAGATATATCCAGGATCGACGCGCTGCGGTGTTTGGTACTCGCGCCCGTAGGGATCGCGTGGCGGCTGCGCCTGGTATCGAGGATCACGTCCATAAGGACTGGATTGGCCGTAGTAATATTGCTGCCCTTGCGACCGCGGATCCCGCGGAGCGGGAACATAGCGGCCGTTGCCGTCGTAATAGTAGTAGCCGCCGCGCTGCTCGTACGCGCCATAGCCGTAGGGATTGGGCGCCACGCTGTAGTAACCACGCTCCCCGTAAGCATCCCCGCGCGCGACCAACTGATATTGCGTATCGAGGATGTGTCCGTTGCGGTCGGTGCGGAAGCATTCGGTGATGGCCCGTCCGCCGCCAGCCTGCATCTCGCCGGAGTCCAAATCGATCGATTTGCATGCGAGATGGCGTTTGGCCTCCGGCGACGGCGGGGCTAGCGCGGCTCTGGGGGCGACATTGGCCCACGCCGCTTGGATCACGGGCTCGAAGATCGGCACCGCGATGTGACCCCCAGTCGCCCCGCCGCCGAGGGTGCGCCGCTTGCCGGCCGCGTTGTCGTAGCCGATCCAGACCGCGACGGTCACGTCGTTGCTGAAGCCGATGAACCAGGCGTCGTTTTCATCGTCAGAGGTGCCGGTTTTGCCGGCAACATAGGGAGCCAGACCGGAGATCGAGCGCGCCGTGCCCCGGGCCAGCACGCCCTGCAACATGGTTTTGAGCTGATAGAAGGCGGCATGATCGACCGAAGAAACCATGACCGACGACTTCGGATCGTACCGATAAATCACCGTGCCGTTGCGCTCGATCGAATCGATCACGTGCGGCGCAGGGTGCAGGCCTTCGTTCGCGATGGTGGCGTAGAATGCCGCGAGATCGATCGGCCGCACCGGTTCAGCACCGAGCACGAACGGGTAGTACCGCAAACATTCGCGATAGATCTGCGCTTCCAGTGCGAGCTTGCACAGGCGATCGAGACTCGCTTCCGGGCTGCTCTCAATGCCGCCGTCCAACAGGTGAACGGTGGCGAGATTGCGCGAATTCTCGAGCGCCCGGCGCAACGTGAGGACACCCCCGTATCCGCCGTCGTAGTTCTTCGGTGTCCAGTAATCGCGCTCGCGGACGCGTCCGCCGCCGAGCGGCGGAAGCGTGATCGGGTCGTCGCTGACGAGGGTGTTAGGCTGGAGGCCGTTCTGTAAGGCGGCGAGATAACTCAGCGGCTTGATGGCTGAGCCCGGCTGCCGCACCGCCTGGGTGGCGCGATTGAGCTGGCTCAGCGGATACGAGAAGCCGCCGGCTAGGGCAAGGATCCGGCCGGTCCGGTTTTCCAGGACGACCACGGTTCCCTGCACCAACGGGCGCACGCGCAACTCCGCGCGCGCGGCACCCTTGCCTTTGCTCTCGGCGAGCCGGACCAGGACCACATCGTAAACGGCGAGCTTGCGTTGAGCGGCCCCGTTGTCGACCGAGAGCGGCAGAACGCGCCCGTCGGTCAGGCCAACCCGCCAAGCTCCTCCCTTCCCGCTCGGCTTCTCCAGCACGATCGCCGGCGTCCAGTGCACGTCGTAGAGCGGCAGCCGCGCATTGGCGAGCGCGCGCTGCCAAGCCGGCCGTCTGTCGCCGGCCTTCTTCTCCGCTTCCGTGCGCTGAATGGCTTGACCGAGATTAGCCTCGGCCGAGCGGAACTGGACGCGCCCGGCGCTGCGTTCGTAGCGGGAGAGTCCCTCCTGCAAGGCTGCTTCCACCGCCCGCTGCAATTGCGGATTGATGGTCGAGCGTACCGTGTAGGAGTGCGACGTGATTGCCTCGATACCCGCGAGCGACTTTGCTTCGCGCGCAACCTGATCGACGAAATGAAAGCCAATGTCGCGGCGCGGGCGCTCGTATGCGACGAGCTTCGGCAGGGCGGGCAATCCGCGCCCGCCCGACTGATCGACGGCGATCGCGCCGTCCTCCTGGAGCCGGCTGAGAACGTAGGCCAACCGTTCCTGCGCGCGGGCGGGATGCCGGTCGGGGTTGAAATAGTTCGGCCCCTTCGTCAGTCCGGCAAGAAGCGCGCCCTCCTCGAGCGTGAGTTCCTTCGCCGGCTTGCCGAAATAGCTGCGCGCCGCGAGCTCGATGCCCCACGAGCCCCGGCCGAGATAGACGGAATTGAGATAAAGCTCGAGGATCTCCGCCTTGCTCAGCGTCTGCTCGACCCGCGATGCCACGATCATCTCGCGGATCTTGCGCTCGTAGGTCAGATCTTCGCCGACCAGCAAATTCTTGACGATTTGCTGGGTGATGGTCGAGCCGCCCTGCGGCCGGCCGGATGCGGCGAGATTGCCGATGAAGGCGCGGATCAAGCCGCGCTCGTCGATCCCCTTGTGTTGATAGAAGCGTCGATCCTCGGCCGCGAGAAAAGCCTTCTGCACGTGCTCCGGGATGTCGGCAAGCGCCACCCAGACTCGCCGTTGGTTCTCCTCGAATACCTCGGCGAAACGCTCGCCACGCCGGTCGAGGACGACGCTCGCGCCGGGCAGCCGCATGCCCTTGAGCTTGGTATGATCGGGCAGATCGGCACTCGCCTTGTTGTAGAAATCGATCACGTCGCCAAGATCCACCGCCGGTACAGCGACGGGCTCGTTCTTGCAGAACTGCCGATATGCGGTTTGCAGGTCGGCGAAATTGATGCCGTGAAACGCCTTGTTCTCGCCGGCAACGGCCTGCGGGTCGTCCATCGCGGTGGCAATGAGGTCCTCGAGGTTGATGTCCTCGATGTCGAAGGCTTTGCGCATGTGGGTGCAGCCCGCGCGCAAGAGCTGCGCCACGAGCTGCTGATCCTGGGTGCGCTCGAAGCGCGTCTTCACCTCATCCGGCGCAGTCGTGACCTGACTGAGCGCCAGCGCGGTCGCAAAGATCTTGACCAGAATCGATTCCATCGGCAGGTGCGGCGGCCAAAGCCAAAGGCGAGAACTGCCCCCCCTTAAATCAGCGATACAAAATGGCTTTTTGCGGTGTCTAGTTCCGTCCGCGAGTAAATTTAGTTGTCGGCTCCTGCGTCTGCGGTCGGTCCGCCGGCCGACACACATCGGACAAACCGTCGCTCGGCGGAAACATCCTATTGAAAAATAGCACTAAAGTTCGGACGGCGGCGCGAACCGCCTCGCGCCAGAGCAGCGAATATCGGCAGAGACGAGAAAAGCCCGCCGCCGCCGACGACATCACAAACGAAGGAGGGGCCGCCCGAAGGCGGCCCCTCTGACGCGGCGAATCGAACTTGCGATCGCGATAGCTACTCGGCAGCCGGCAATTGCGCCGGTTGCGCGGCCTCCGCCGCCGCGGCTTTGGCAGCCGCCTCCTTCTCGCGCTCCTCGAGGATGAGCGCATCGCGCTTGCTGGCGACCTCGCGCAAGCCGTTCATCATGGCGCCGGTGCCCGCCGGTATCAGGCGGCCGACGATGACGTTCTCCTTGAGCCCTTCGAGCGTGTCGATCTTGCCATTGACCGCCGCCTCGGTGAGCACGCGCGTGGTCTCCTGGAACGAAGCCGCCGAGATGAACGACCGCGTTTGCAGCGAAGCCTTGGTGATGCCGAGAAGCACCGGATGGCCGACGGCCGGCTTCTTGCCCTCCTCGTTCGCCCGCGCATTGATCTCGTCGAGCTCGATCTTGTCGATCTGCTCGCCTTGGATCAGATCGGTTTCGCCCGCATCGTCGATCTCGACCTTCTGCAGCATCTGGCGAACGATCACCTCGATGTGCTTGTCGTTGATCGAGACGCCCTGCAACCGATAGACGTCCTGGATCTCGTTGACCAGATATGCAGCGAGTTCCTCGACGCCCTTGATCGCCAGAATGTCGTGCGGCGCCGGGTTGCCTTCGACGATGGCGTCGCCCTTCTCGATGACGTCGCCGTCCTGCAGGTGGACGTGCTTGCCCTTGGGGATCAGGTACTCCTTGGGCTCTTCGCCTTGATCGGCCGGCTCGATGATGACGCGACGCTTGTTCTTGTAGTCGCGGCCGAAGCGGATCGTGCCGGAGATCTCGGCGATGATGGCGGCTTCCTTCGGCCGGCGCGCCTCGAACAGCTCCGCCACCCTCGGCAAGCCGCCGGTGATGTCGCGGGTCTTGGCGCTCTCGGTGGGAATGCGCGCGATAACGTCGCCCGCCTTCACCTGCGTCCCTGGATCGACCGAGATAATGGCGTCGACCGCGAGCTGGTAGCGCGCCTCGCCGCCGCGGGCAAGCTTCAAGACCTTGTTGTTCTTGTCCTTGATCACGATCGCCGGGTGCAGGTCCACCCCGCGGCTGGTGCGCCAGTCGGTCACGACGCGCTTGGCGATGCCGGTCGACTCGTCGAGCGCCTCCGACATCGACTGGCCCTCGACCAGGTCCTCGAACCCGATCGTGCCCTCGACCTCGGTGAGGATCGGCCGGGTATACGGATCCCACTCCGCGATCCGCTGGCCGCGCCTGATCTTGTCGTCGTCGTCGACCAGCAAGCGCGCGCCGTACTGGATGCGGTGCACCGCGCGCTCGGTTCCGTCCGGATCGAGCACGGCGATGACCATATTGCGCGCCATGGCCACTGTCTGACCGTCGGAATTCTTCACGACGTTCTTGTTCTTGATCTTGATCTTGCCCTCGAAATTGGACTCGATCACCGACTGCTCCGAGATCTGGGCAGCGCCGCCGATGTGGAACGTACGCATGGTGAGCTGTGTGCCCGGCTCGCCGATGGATTGCGCGGCGATCACGCCCACCGCCTCGCCCATGTTGACCGGTGTGCCGCGGGCAAGATCGCGCCCGTAGCATTTGGCGCACACCCCGCCGGTGGTCTCGCAGGTGAGCACCGAACGGATGCGCAATTCCTGCACGCCGGAGGTCTTGATGGCCTCGACCTGCGGCTCCTCCAGCAGCGTGCCCTTCTCGACGATGACCTCGTGGGAAGAGGGATCGCGCACATCCTCCGCGGTGGTGCGGCCGAGGACACGGCTCTCGAGCGACGCCACGACGGTGCCGGCATCGATGATGGCGCGCACCTTGATGCCGGAGGACGTGCCGCAGTCCTCCAACGTGATGATGCAGTCCTGCGCCACGTCGACGAGTCGGCGCGTGAGGTAACCCGAGTTGGCGGTCTTGAGCGCGGTGTCGGCCA
>Ga0066652_100001077_pt1 | contig 13705 bp, 12 predicted proteins | sample GraSoiAngelo_101_FD_71413 | JGI IMG/M metagenome (GOLD analysis project Ga0066652, IMG submission 71413) | Grasslands soil microbial communities from the Angelo Coastal Reserve, California, USA - 14_0903_02_30cm | ecosystem: Environmental > Terrestrial > Soil > Grasslands | place: USA...
GATGAACGGCGGCGCCGACAAGGACAACATCTATGGCGACCTCGGGAACGACAGCCTCCACGGCGACGACGGGAACGACCAGCTCGACGGCGCCGACGGCAACGACTCCGTCGAAGGCGACGGTGGGAACGACAGCCTCCGCGGCAGCAACGGCGACGACGGCCTGAACGGCGGCCTCGGCACCGACGTGATCCGGGGCGGGACCGGCGTCGACCAGGCCTGGTTCGACTACCAGACGCTGAACCAGTCGATCAGCCTCGACGACGTCGCCAACGACGGCACTGCAGGTGAAGGCGACAACGTCCGCAGCGACGTCGAGAACGTCGTCGGCGGCAGCGGCAACGACACGATCACCGGCAACGCCGCGAACAACAGCCTCGACGGCGCCGACGGCAACGACACCATCAAGGGAATGGGCGGAAACGACTTCCTCTACGGCGGCTCCGACTCCGACAACCTCGACGGCGGTGACGGCAACGACGTCGTCTCGGGCTACTACTACTGGGCATGGCCCGGACCGGGCGAGGACGGCGCCGACACCGTCGGCGGCGGCACCGGCGACGACACGCTCTACGGCGGCGACGCCGGCGACGTGTTCGGAGGCGGCGCCGGCAGCGACACGGTCTCGTACCTCGACCACGTCAGCGGCGTGACCGCGACGCTCGACGGCCTCGCCAACGACGGCGCGCCCGGTGAGAACGACAAGATCGGCTCGGACGTCGAGAACCTGTCCGGCTCGAACCTGGCGGACATCCTGACCGGTTCGGCCGGGAACAATCGGCTGAGCGGGAACGGCGGCAACGACACGATCTCCGGGCTCGGCGGGAACGACACCGTCGCCGGCAACGCCGGAAACGACACGCTCTACGGGAACAAGCTCGGCTTGGCGGGTCAGTCCGGCGACACGTTGGACTTCTCTGGAGCGATCACGACGGGCGTCACGGTCAATCTCGCCAACGCCGCGGCGCAGCTGATCAGCGGAACGGAAGGCACGGACACGCTCGCCGGGTTCTTCGGCGTGATCGGATCGAGCCTGAACGACACGATCACCGCGGCCAGCTTGGGCGGCGGGACGATCAAGGCAGGCTCGGGCAACGACACGATCTTCAGTCGCAACGGCTGGAAGGACACGGTCGACGGCGAAGCCGGCACGGACTCCGCCCAGGTCGACGCGGTCGACATCACGTCGAACATCGAGACACTCCTGCCGTAGCGACGGCACTCCTAGCAGCGAGAACGGGCCGCCTCGAGCGGCCCGTTCCGTTCTAGCGGCAGGCCGGGACGCCGGTCAGCGTGACCGCGAAGCCCCAGACCTTGCCGTCGAACGCGTAGAAGTCCGTTGCGAACCGTCCGCGAGGGAGCTGGTACGCGTCGTATGTCCCGCAGTCGAGCCTCGTCAGCGGCCCGTACACGGCGGTCACACGTGCTGCGTCGTCGCCGATTCGCAGTCCCTCTGCCGTGTGCCAGCCGCTCGGCGACCAGAGCGTGAAGAGCGCGGCGACGCGCTTACGACGGAACTCCACGCCTGCGCCCTGCGGCGCGTAGCGCGCGTAGGTGAAGTACCACGTCCGCTCCTTGCAGTCCGTGCAGACGCCGAAGGCTCGACCCCACGCGGTGCGCACCTTCGCCGGCGACGCTCCGACACGAACTCCCCCGAGACTCTTCCCTGGAACGACGGTTCCGTGCAGCGGCAGCGTCATGGCGAGCGCTGAAGCGAGGACGTGCAGCGTCACGACGATAGGGTTGCACCCGATGGCGCTGTACGACGCGGTAAGCGGATTGGAGCTCGAGGTGGAGGGGTTCGCGACCGAGCGCCGCGAAGCCGCCGTGTCCACGGATTTCCTGCGTGTGACGACAACCATGGTCCTCGAAGGTGGTGGAGAGACCGGCCGCGGCGAGGACGTCACCTACCAGGCCGCCGACCACGACGACTTCCCGCAGCTTCGGGAGCGCGGACGGATGACCCTCGCGGAGCTCTCCGAGCGGCTGGAACCGTACGAGCTGCCCGACTACAGACGCTGGGCGTTCGAAAGCGCTGCGCTCGATCTCGGGCTCCGCCAGAAGGGAATGTCGCTCGGCGCCGCCGTCGGGCGCGAGTACCGCCCGGTCCGGTTCGTCGTGTCGACGCGGCTCGAGATCCGCCCGTGGCTCGACGTCAGCCCGCAGCTGGAGTTCAAGCTCGACCCGCGGAGCGAGTGGACGGAGGAGCACATGCGTCAGATCGCGGCGACCGGCCGTGTGCGCGTCCTCGATCTCAAGGGTCAGTACGTCGGCACGGTCGTCGACCAGCCGCCGGATCCGCCTCTTTACAAGGCCGTCGTGGAGATCTTCCCCGACGCGATCATCGAGGATCCCGCGCTCACGGACGAGACCCACGAGGCCCTGCGTGGCGCCGAGGACCGGCTCAGCTGGGACGCCCCGATCCATTCCGTCGCCGACGTCGAGCGCCTCCAACGAGAGCCGCGATTCCTGAACATCAAGCCCTCGCGCTTCGGAACCGTCCAACGCCTCTTCGAGACGCTCGACTACTGCGCGGAGCGAGGAATCAACATGTACGGCGGGGGACAGTTCGAGCTCGGCGTCGGCCGCGGGCACATCCAGGCGCTCGCCTCGCTCTTCTATCCCGACGCAGCGAACGACGTCGCGCCGAGCGATTACAACGAAGGCGGCCCCCGTCCGGGGCTGCCCCAGAGCCCGCTGCCGCCACCCGAACGCCTGGGTCTCTAGCCGGCCCTTTTCGACCCGTCTGCGAGCCAGCGGTCGACATCTGCGGCCGACCGGAGCCTGACGAGGCGCAGGTGCGGATGCCGTGCGACACGCGGCGGAATCACGCGCGGGTTGCGACGATGCGCACGGATCGCGCCGCGAAAGAGCGACTCGCGGACGAGGAACGCATTCCGAATCGTCTCGCGGTTTCCGTGCCAGAGCTCCTCGCGCGTGACGATGCGTCGCCACGTGCGGCGCCAGATGCGCCGGAGGCAGACGGACAGTGGAAGGTCGAGCCAGACGAGCGTGTCGGCGCGCTCGTACAGGAGCTCCCCGAGCTTGGTGACGTACGTCGCGTCCGCGACCCAGCCATCGGGCGCCGCTGCGAGTGCGGCCTCGACGCGCGCGCGTAACTCCGGAGCGTCGACCTCCGTCCAGTTCGGCCCATGGTTCAGCGCGTCGACCTCGACGAACGGCACACCGAGCTGCAGTGCGAGCCGACGTGCCGTCGTGGTCTTGCCGGAGCCGCTGATCCCGGTGACGACGATCCGTCTTATCTCACGCACCAAGCAACAGTCTGTTACTTGGCTCGTTCGAGTGCTCTATTCGCGTGCCTCCAGCATTACTCCGGGCGGCAGAGGCACCTAGTAACAGTCTGTTACTACGCGAGCGTCAGGCGCGTGCGTGCACCGGAGAGAGCGCCGGCGCCCACGAACAGAGCGGCGAGACGTCGCCCTCGCGGCCGTTCAGGTGCCTGTAGCCGAGCGCGTGTTCGGCCTGCATGAGCTTGTGCACCTGTGTCGTTCCTTCGTAGATGATCGGAGCGCGGGCGTTGCGGAAGTACCGCTCGATGCCGTACTCCGCGGAGTACCCGTATGCACCGTGGACCTGGATCGCGAGGTGCGCCGCGCGGAACGCCGACTCGGTCGCGTGCCATTTCGCGAGCGACGTCTCGCGTGTGTTCCGCATTCCCTCGTTCTTCATCCACGCGGCCTGCATCACGAGCAGCTTCGACGTCTCGTACCCGAGCACCATCTCCGCGATCATGTCCTGCACGAACTGGTACTTGCCGATCGGCTGGCCGAACGTCTCACGCTCTCGCGCGTACTCGACGGAACGCTCCAGGCAGGCGCGGATCACGCCGCAGGCACCGGCGGCGACCGTGAAGCGGCCCTGGTCGAGCCCGTACATCGCGATCTCGAAGCCGCCGCCCTCCTCGCCGATCAGATTCTCGGCGGGCACCTCGACGTTCTCGAAGAAGAGCTCGCCGGTCGAGCCGGCCCAGATCCCGAGCTTGTGCTCCGTCTCGGCGGTCGTGAAGCCCGGCATGCCCCGCTCGAGCACGAACGCCGAGATCCCCTTGTGTTTGGCCGACGGATCGGTCTTCGCGAACACGAGCGCGTGGTCGGCGACGTTCGCATAGGAAATCCAGTTCTTCGAGCCGTTGACGACGTAGACATCACCGTCCCTGCGCGCCGTCGTCTTCATCGCCGCGACGTCCGAGCCGGCCGCTGGCTCCGTCAGGCCGAAGCACGCGAGCTTCTCGCCGCGCGCCTGCGGCACGAGCCAGCGTTGCTTCTGCTCGTCGGACGCGTACCGCAGCAATGCGAGTGAGTTGAGGCCGACGTGGACGGAGACGAGCGTCCGGAACGCTGCCTCGCCACGCTCGATCTCCTCGCAGGCGAGCGCCTCGCAGACGAAGTCGAGGCCGGCGCCGCCGTACTCCTCCGGGATCACGATTCCGAGGATCCCGAGCTCGGCCATTCCCTCGATCGCCTCCATGTCGAGGCGGTGGTCGATGTCGTTCTCGACCGCGTTCGGGAGGATCCGGTCGTCGACGAAGCGGCGGACTGTGTCTTGGAGGAGTCGCTGCTCGTCGGTGAGCTCGAAGTCCATTCCGGCCTAGTCTACGGACGGCTTGGGCATCGCAGCGCTCGTCGCAGCAGCAGCGCTCATGGGCATGTCGCCGCAGCAGAAGGCGGGGCTTCTCGTCGTCTCCGGGCTGCCGGCTCCCCCGGGCGTCGGTGGCGTGCTCGTGCAGCGTTTGAACGTCAGGACGCCGCGTCCGGCCGGCGCGCTCGTGTTCGCAGACCAGGAGGGCGGCGACGTGCGCGCGTTCCGCAACCTCCCGCCTGTGCGCGCCGCAGCCGACGTCGGGCGCGTCTCCGACGCGTACGCGGACGGCGTCTCCACGGGTCGCGCGCTGCGCCGAGCGGGCGTGGACGTCGACCTCGCTCCCGTGCTGGACACGCCCGACGGGCCGCTCGGCGCGCGCCAGTTCGTGTCGCCGCTCCTCGGTGTCGCGTTCGCACGTGGTCTACTCGCGGCCGGGGCGGGCGCATGCGCGAAGCACTTTCCGGGCCTGGGCTCGCTCCCGGTCTCGACGGACGAGCAGGTCTACGTGCGCGGGGTCGTGCGCGACCAGGACCTCGCGCCATACCGCAGCGCGATCGAGGCTCAGGTTCCCTGCGTCATGGTCGGCCACGGCGTGTATCCGTCGCTCGGCGCGCACCGCGCGGTGCTGGAGCCGGCGGCGTACCGCCTCCTTCGGAGCCTCGGCTTCGACGGCGTCGCGATCACCGACTCGCTGGACGTCGTCGGCAGCGCCGACCAGAACGCGTGGGCCGTGCAGGCGGTACGCGCGGGCGCGGACATCGTCTTGCTGACGAGCCCTCGGGATGCCGCCAGCGCGATCCGCGCCCTCCTGCCCCTCGCCCGGCGCGGCGAGCTCGACCAGCACGTGCGCCGCGTCCTGCGCTTTCGGGCGCGGTTCGGAAGCTAGCCCGACGCGACGATTGTCACCGCGATCCGGCGCGCGTCGCGACGAACGCCGAGACTGCGCGGATCTGACGCGGGCTCAGTGTCCCGGCGAACGACGGCATCAGTCCGCCGCCGTGCTCCACCTTCGCCTGAACCTGCGCGAACGCCGGCCGTAGCCCGTCGAGGTTCGGGCCGACCTGGCCGCTCGTGTGCGCGGCCGCGAGCGTATGGCAGGACCCGCAGCCGGCCGAGAGAAAAACGGCGCGCCCGCCCACCGCCGAGACGGACTCGGAACGCGTGTAGAGCCAGGCCGCGCTCGTGTACCAAACGCCGATCAGAACCGCGAAGAGCAGGCCGCCTGCAACCGGTAGCACGAGGTACGGAAAGCGTCGCAGGCGGACGATCGTCACCTTGGCCGCGAAGCCGCCGTAGACGGCGCAGCCGAGCAGCGAGTGGGCAAGGACACGCGTTGTCGGATCCTGGAAGCCGAGCTTGAAGATGCAGTGGTAGGCGACCGGCAGCGTGCACGCGAACGCCAGGCGCCCGGACCAGCGATGCGCCGGGTTCACCCACGCGGGCTTGCGCCACGGGAGTTTGCTGAAGATCCACGCCGCCGTGAAGAGCTGGGAGCACGCGAGCACGGCGGCCGCGGTCGCGAAGCCGGCCTTGAGGTGGATCGGGTCGCTGAAGAAGAGACGGAAGTAGCCCTTGGAGCGCGGCGCGTGGTGCGCGAGCAGTCCGGCGGTGAGTGAGAAGAGCGCGAATGCGAGGAGCGGCACGGTGACCCACCGGTACGAGCGGCGGACGATCGGCTCTGCTGCCGGCGCGGCCGTGGAGTCCGTCACGGGCCAATCCAAATTGATCGGACGCGAGGTGACAAGAGGTTGACTGAACAGTCAATCAAGTAAAATGAGCCCGTGGCAACGGTGGAGCAGAACGTCGCCGGAGGCGTCTCCTTCGCGCTGACGGACGAGCAGAAAGCCCTCCGGGATGTGGCGCACGACTTCGCCGAGAAGGAGATCCGCCCGAGGGAGCGCGAGTACGACGAGCACGCGACGCACCCGGCGGACGTGGTCGCAAAGGCCCACGAGCTCGGCCTGATGAACGTCCACATCCCCGAGGAGTACGGCGGGCTCGCCCTGTCGGCATTCGAGGGGATGCTGATCGGCGAGGAGCTCTGCTGGGGCTGCTCCGGGATCGGGACCGCGATCGCGGCGAACGGCCTCGGCCACGGCCCGGTCATCCTCGCCGGCACGGAGGAGCAGAAGCGGCAATGGCTCCCGCCGCTCATGGAGGAGGTTCTTCTGACGTCCTTCGCGTTGACTGAGCCGAACGCGGGCTCCGACGTCTCCGGGATCCAGACGACAGCCGTGCGAGACGGGGCGGACTACGTGCTCAACGGCTCCAAGATGTTCATCACGAACGCGGGCCACGCGGCGTGGTTCACGCTGTTCGCCTCGACGGACACGTCGAAGGGCCATCGTGGGCTGACCGCGTTCGTCGTTCCCGCGGATGCGAACGGCGTCGTCGTCGAGCGGCACCTCGACAAGATGGGCCAGCGGTCGACGGACACCTGCGCGGTTGCGTTCCAGGACGTTCGCGTCCCCGCAGCGAACCGTCTCGGGGAGGAGGGCGAGGGCTTCAAGATCGCAATGCGTACGCTCGACTTCACGCGGCCCGGCACGGCGATCGGGGCGGTCGGCGTCGCGCGCGCCGCGTTCGAGTACGCGTCGGAGTACTCGAAGGAACGGGTGCAGTTCGGGATGCCGATCGCCATGAACCAGGGCATCAACTTCCTCATCGCCGACATGGCGACGAAGATCGAGGCGGCGCGGCTCCTCTGCTGGCAGGCCGCGTGGATGATCGACAACGGCATGCGCGCCACGCTCCAATCGAGCTACGCCAAACGGTTCGCGGCCGACACGTGCATGGAGGTCACGACCGACGCCGTGCAGGTCTTCGGCGGCTACGGGTACATGAAGGAGTACCCGGTCGAGAAGCTGATGCGCGACGCGAAGCTGTTCCAGATCTACGAGGGGACGTCTCAGATTCAGCGCCTCGTCATCGCCCGAGAGCTGCTCATGCCGCGAGATTGATTCAAGCGTTGTCGAGCGGTCATTTCAGACGGACGCCCGGCCGAGCCGGGCGTCCTGGTGGCGGCACCGCGAGCGGTGCCTAGTGCCGCGAGATTGATTCAAGCGTTGTCGAGCGGTCGTTTCAGGCGGACGCCACTGGGACTAGGCTCCCGCAGGTGCCGCTCGAGATCGACCTTTCCGGACGCGTCGCGCTCGTCACCGGTGGGTCGCGCGGGCTCGGGCGGGCCGACGCGCTGACGCTGGCTCGGGCCGGCGCGGACGTCGTGATCGCGGACATCCAGGTCGAGTCGGACGCGGGTGAAGACGTCGACCGGTACGGGCCGCTCGCGCAGGCGGCGCGGGCGCAGGGCCTCGTGTACAGCGAGGCGACCGTCGACGAGATTCGCGGGCTCGGGCGCCGTGCCGCCGCGATCAAGTGCGACGTCACGGACCGCTCGCAGGTGCAGGACGCCGTAGCGCGCGCGACCGACGAGCTCGGCCCCGTCGACATCCTCGTCAACAACGCCGGCACGCTGGACCATCTCGGCCAGCTCGCCGACCAGGTGCCCGAGCTCTGGGAGCGCGACCTGAGCGTCAACCTGACCGGCGCGTTCAACTGCGCGCAGGCCGTCTGGCCGCAGATGCGCGAGCGCGGGTGGGGGCGGATCGTGAACATGGCCTCCGTCGTCGGGACGCTCGGCGGCTTCGGCCAGGCGAGCTACGCGGCGACGAAGGCCGGCCTGATCGGCCTCACCAAGACGCTCGCGCTCGAGGGCGCCCGGCACGGCATCACGTGCAACGCGATCGTGCCGGGCGTGATCGGCACGGAGGCGTTCGCCTTCGGCAATCCGGACATGAACGAGCGCATGGTCAAGCGAACCGCGTTCCGCCGCACCGGCGAGCCGCAGGACGTCGCGAACGCGATCGCGTTCCTCTGCTCCGACCTGGCGGGATACGTCACGGGCGTCGAGCTGAACGTCAGCGGCGGGATTGAGCTCTTCACGTTCTGACGCAGGCATCTCGTTCCGCCCGACGGAGGAGCAGCGCGCGCTGCAGCGAGTTGCCCACGAGTTCGCCGCGCAGGAGCTGAGACCGCTCGCGCGCGAGTGGGACGAGCGCGAGGATTTCCCGCCGGACCTGCTCGAGAAGGCGGCCCGGGTCGGCCTCACGTCGTACGCCGTCCCGTCGCGGTACGGCGGCGGCGGAGCGGATTCGGTCACGTCGGCGCTGATCGCCGAGGAGCTGTCCTGGGGCTGCGCCGGGCTGGCCGCGACCATCCAGGCGACGATGTTCCCGGTCGCGCCGCTCGTTCGCTTCGGCACCGATGGCCAGCGCGACCGCTACCTCCCGATGCTCGCGCACGAGGAGGGGGCGCTCGCCGCAATCGCGTTCACCGAGGCCCACGCGGGCACGGATCTCGCGTCGATCCGGGCGACCGCGCGGCGCGACGGCGACGGCTACGTCCTCGACGGCGAGAAGGTGTACGTCACGAACGGCGGGATCGCCGACGTCACCATCGTGTTCGCGAAGCTCGAGGGTGCGATGACGGCGTTCGTCGTCGAGCGCTCCGACGCCGGCGTCTCGGCCGGTCGGAAGGAACGGAAGCTCGGGTTGCGTGCTTCGTACACCGGCTCGCTGGTCCTCGACGGCGCGCGCGTGTCGGCCGATCGGCTGCTCGGCGAGGAGGGCGGCGGCCTTGCCGTCGCGCTGGACTTCTTCGAGCGCTCACGCCCGCAGGTCGCGGCGGCCGCCGTGGGTCTCGCGCGCGCCGCATTCGAGCACGCCACCGCCTACGCCCGCGAGCGTCGGGCCTTCGGCCGTCCGATCCTCGACCGCCAGGGCGTCGGCTTCAAGCTCGCGGACATGGCGATGGAGATCGAGGCCGCCCGCCTCCTCGTCTGGCGCGCTTGCGCCGCCCTGGACTCGGGAGACGACGCGGTGCTCCTGGGGTCGTATGCCAAGGCCTTTGCCGCCGACACCGCGATGCGCGTCACCACCGACGCCGTGCAGGTGCTGGGCGGCGCGGGTGTGATGCGAGACGAGCCGGTGGAGAAGTGGCTCCGCGACGCGAAGGTCTTCCAGATCGTCGAGGGGACGTCCGAGATCCAGCGTCACGTGGTCGTGTCCTATTTGAAGAGAGGCGGCCAGACCCCGGGCTAGACTTGGCGGTCGTGTCTGCTCGGAGGCCTGCCGCCGTGGCCCGCAAGCGCAGAGGACGGTCGCGGTCGCAGCGCTCCGTCCTCCTGCGCAGAGCGGCGATCGTGGCTCTTCTCATCGCGCTGAGCGGGATCGTCCTCGGGCTCGCGTTCGCTGGCTCTTCGACCACGCTCGCCAAGGGGGTCCGCATCGCCGGCGTCGACGTCGGCGGCCTGCGCCCGGGAGCGGCGCGCGCGCTCCTCGAACGGAAGTGGAACGCTCTCGAGCACGTTCCCGTTGCCTTCCGGGCCGGCGACCAGACCTGGCGGCTCAGCCCGAGCCAGCTCGGAGTCCGGCCGGACTGGGGCGGCGCCGTCTCCTCAGCACGCCAGGAAGGCCAGGGCTTCGGGCCGTTCCGCGGCTTTCGCAGGCTCGACGTGCGGGTGTTCGGCGCCGACGTCGCCCCGCCGACGCAGGTCTTCGACACGGCGCTCGAGTACGTCCTCGACCGGATCTCGCGCGAGGTCGACGCTCCGCACCGGGACGCATCCGTCGTGCTGCACGGCGTCAAGCCAGTGGTCGTGCCCGCCAAGGGCGGCCAGGCGGTCGACCGCCGGCAGGCGGCCACGACGATCGTCCGCGCGCTCTCGAGCCTTTCCCGCGCGTCGGTATCGCTTCCGATTCGTGTCGATCTCCCGCGCGTGAACGCCGACGACCTCACGGTCGTCGTCGCCGAGGTCAAGACGGCGCTCTCGGCGCCGGTGCACCTGACGCTCGGGCAGACGCGCTTCCGCCTCAACCCGACGAAGATCGCGAAGCTCCTCGAGCCGGCCGCCGACGGGCGCCGCGATCTCCGCATCGGCGGGACGGGCGCCGACCGCTGGTTCGCGAAGCTCTCGCAGCGTGTCGATCGCGAGCCGGTCGACGCCACGTGGGCGATCACCTCGAGCGGCATTCGTGTGGTTCCCGACAAGCCGGGCTACTCGCTCGACGTCGCGCAGAGCGCCAAGGCCTTGTTGCGCGCCACCCTCGTGAGCGAGCCGACGCTCCGCTCGGCCAAGCTCGTCGCCGAGACCACGCACGCCGACCGCACGACGGCGGAAGCGGAGGCGATGCACATCCGCTCGCCCGTGGCGAGCTACGAGACGTTCTACGGTGGCGACCCGAACCGGATTCACAACGTCCAGCTCGTCTCCCACCTCGTCGACGGGCATGTGATCGCGCCGGGCGCGACGTTCTCGTTCAACGACGCCACGGGCGCTCGCACGGCGGACAAGGGCTTCAAGGAGGCGCCGGTGATCATCAACGGCGAGCTGAAGACCGGCCTCGGTGGCGGCGTCTGCCAGGTGTCGACGACCGTCTTCAACGCGGCCTACGAGGCCGGACTGCCGATCGTCCAGCGGACCAACCACGCGCTCTACATCAGCCACTACCCGCAGGGACGCGACGCAACGGTCAACTATCCCGACGTCGACCTCAAGTTCACCAACGACACGGGCCATTGGCTGCTGCTCCGCACCTGGGTGGGATCGTCGTCGCTGACGGTCGCGCTGTACGGGACCCGGACGAACCGTCGCGTCGTCAGCGAGGTCGCACCGCTGAAGGTGACGAGCCCTCCGCCGGTCAAGCGCCTGCCCGATCCGACGCTCGCCGACGGCGAGCGCGTCGTCGAGGACTCGGGCGAGCCGTCGCGCTCGACGAGCGTCCGCCGGCTGGTCTACGACGCGAGCGGCAAGGTGCTGCACGACAACGTGTTCTACTCGTCCTACCGCTCGGAGCCGGAGGTCCTCCGGGTCGGGACGAAGCCGGCTCCGCAGCCCGAGCAGCCGAAGAAGAAGAAGAAGCCCAAGCCGGCGTCGACGGTCACGACTACGACGACGACTATTACGACGACTCCGCCGTAGCGATCGCCTCGGCGAGCTCGTCGGGAATTCGCGTCGGCCGGAGGGTGCGCGCGTCGACGCACGCGTGCGTCGTCCACCCGTCGGCGATTACGCCCTCGTCCCGCGTGACGACGTAGTCGAAACGAAACCGTGCGCCGCGGAGCTCCCCGACGCGCGCGTGGATACGCAAGTGGTCGTCGAAGTGCGCGGGCAGCCGGTAGCGGATGTGCGACTCGAGGACGAACGACTCCAGGCCGGTCTCCCGCAACGCGTTGTAGCCGCCGGCGTACGCGGCCAGGTAGGCGATCCGAGCCACCTCGAACCAGACGAGGTAGTTCGAGTTGTGAGCGACGCCCTGCGCGTCGGTCTCCGCGAACCGGACGGTGACGTCGGTGTGGAAGCGGAAGCCGTCCACCGGCGGCACTCTAAGCGCCCGTCGCGCGAGCCATCACGGCTCGGGCGGCGCGCTCCTACGTGCGCACTCCGCGGCGGCGCTCCGCGCCGCCGCTTCGCTGCGCGACTCCTCGCCTTCGGCCTCGTCGCGTGCAAGCTGATGGCCGAACGCTTGGCGCTACGGTGGCTCTCGGTGAACGATGTCGCTGGACTGGCGGAGCTGATCCACGAACGGAAGCCGTGTGTCGTCCTCACCGGCGCGGGGATCTCCACCGAGAGCGGGATTCCCGACTTCCGCTCGCCGGATGGGATCTGGGCCCAGTACGACCCGATGGAGTACGCGACGATCTCAGCGTTCCGGCGCGATCCCGTGAAAGTGTGGGAGTTCTACGCGCTGCGCTTCGAGGTGCTGACGCACGCCGAGCCGAACGCGGGCCACCGCGCGCTCGCCGAGCTCGAGCGGCGCGGCCTCGTTCGGGCGGTCGTCACGCAGAACATCGACGGCCTCCACCAGCGCGCGGGGAGCAGCGACGTGATCGAGGTACACGGCTCCATTCGCACGGCGAGCTGCCTCGCCTGCGGCGAGCGCGTCCCGCTCGCCGACCTGCTCGCAGCGCTCGCCGAACGCGCCGCGCCCCAGTGTCCGCGCTGCGGCGAGATCCTGAAGCCGGACGTCGTCATCTTCGGCGAGCTGCTCCCCGAGAAGCCGATCGACCGCGGGTTCGAGCTGGCGCGCGAGGCAGGCGTCCTGCTGGCCGTCGGCTCGACCCTCGAGGTCTATCCGGTCGCCGGATTGCCGGAAGAGACGCTGACGCACGGCGGACGGCTCGCGATCGTGACCCGTGGCCCGACGCCGTACGACGGACGGGCTGCGATAAGGGTGGACGGAGGAGCGGGCGAGACGCTCGCCGCGCTCGTAGAGGCGCTGGTCTAGGCTGCGGCTGCGCGCTTGAGCGGCTTCTCGTCGAGGAGCCGCCGGCAGTCGCGGCAGAGCGTCCGCTCGAGCTCGTACGGAACGCCCTGGCGCTGGCCGATCGCGCGAATGGTGATCGCGCTGTGCTTGTGAACGGGCTTGCTTGTCATCGGTCTCAATGTAGTTCGACGTCCGGCCGTCACAGATGTTGTCGGCAAACCGTTACGAAATCGTGAGACCGTGTTCACTCTTCGGGGTCGCCCTCGCCGGGATCGCTCTGGCGGGGCTCGCCGCGTGCGGCGGATCGCCCGCGCGGAAGGCTGCGGCGCCGGCCACCTCTCCGAAGCCGAAGCCGCGCTGTGTCGCCGGGTCGATCCATCGCTACGGGTCGGCCCGTGTCGCCTTCGCCGCGGTCGTCCGCTCGAACGCCCAGGCGGCGCACCGGCCGGGCGGCCGGCCGTTCGCGCGGTTCGGCCGGCTGAACGTGAACGGGGTCCCGACCGTCTTCTCGGTTCGCGCCGCGCGGGTGGATCGCACCTGCGCCCCGGGCTGGTACCTGGTGCAGCTGCCGATCAGGCCGAACGGCGTCACCGGCTGGGTGCACGCGCCCGAGGTCCAGCTCGCACGCGTCAGGACGCGGATCGACGTGGATCTCTCCGCCCGTCGCGTCACGCTCTATCGGGCGGGGCGGCGTGTGCTGACGGCGACCGCGGCGGTCGGCTCGAGCGCGACGCCGACACCGACCGGCAGCTTCTACGTGAACCAGCGGCTCGTGCCGACCGATCCGGGAGGCCCATTCGGGCCGGGCGCCGTCGGGATCTCGGCGTTCTCGAACGTCC
>Ga0066652_100001078_pt1 | contig 13700 bp, 7 predicted proteins | sample GraSoiAngelo_101_FD_71413 | JGI IMG/M metagenome (GOLD analysis project Ga0066652, IMG submission 71413) | Grasslands soil microbial communities from the Angelo Coastal Reserve, California, USA - 14_0903_02_30cm | ecosystem: Environmental > Terrestrial > Soil > Grasslands | place: USA...
CCTGGTGATGGCCGCATCCATCTTCTGGATCCGGACGCGCGCGGAACTTCGTGCGAATCGCGATTTCCTCGATCATATTTGAGGTTCGCGTTCCCATCGCAATGACACACACACGACTGTCGTCCGAGCGCGTCGAGCTGCACGACGCACTCCTGCGCCTGAATGGACGGGCGTGGGGGATCGCGATCGGGCTGCTGCTCGGCCTCGGGCTGTTCGTGGCGACGAACGTCCTCGTGCTCAAGGGCGGCGCGCAGGTGGGTCCGCACCTGGGACTGCTGGGCGTCTTCCTGCCGGGCTACAGCGTCACCTTCGTCGGCAGCCTGATCGGGTTCGTGTACATGTTCGTGATCGGCTATGCCGTCGGCCGGCTGATCGGAACGGCGTACAACTGGATGGTCGGCGAGCGCTCCTAGCCGCCCGCCCGCACCGTCTTACTTGCCGGCGATTCCCGCCGCCACGAGCTGCGCGTACAACGCTTCGGCGGCGCGTCGGTGGCCCGCCTGCGACAGGTGCCCGTCGATGAACGGCAGCACTTCACTCAGGTACGGCTGGAAGTAGTCCGTGAGCATCACGTACGGAACGTGCATGCGCCCGTAGAGCGACGCGAGCCGGTCTTCCGGATAGTGCCCGTCCATTCGCGGCGGCGGCATTTTTTTCTGGAACTCCGCCCACGCCGGCTGCAGCACCATCTCGAATGGGACCACCATCCCAATGTACGCCGCGCCTCGGGCCTTGCTCGTGTCGGCGATGCGCTCGATGAGACGGTCGGTCACTCGCCAGGCATCGGCCACGGACTTCGGCTGTGCGTCCGCATGCACATATGTATATAGAAGGGGGTCCAGCGACTTGAATCCCGCGATGAGCAGCTTGAGTGGACGCCAGCGGTCCTTCGGCGACTGTGGGTCGAATCCCGCGAGCTTCTGCAGCCAGTACTCCATCACGTTGAAGGTCACGACGTGGTGGCGCATCCAGTTCCGAACGGGCTGCGAATAAGTCTGCGCCAGATCGCCGTCCTTCTCCACGAAGTACGGACGGTACTGATCGTTCTTGCTGCGGCAGAGGTCCACGAGCTCGATGCCGTTGTTGCAGATGTCGTTCAGCGGAAAGATCTCGTGGATCACCACGTCCGGCTGGTACGCGAGGCCGTAGCGCACGAGCGCGATGTATTCCTGCGCGGTGCCGAAGTCGCCGACGCCGATGTTGATGACTTCCCACCGCGTGCCGCCGTGCGCGTTGAGCATGCCCTGCAGGAGGTGGTGGAACGTTTCCTCCACGTTGACCTGCACTGCTTCGCTGAAGGAGTCGCCGATGACGACGATGCGTTTGACGCCCGGTGGCTTGGCCAGCTGATGCTCTTCATCGCGGAATCCCAGGGAGTTGAACCGAACGCGCAGCGGCTTGCCGTTCAGCAACGTCTCGTACTTCCCGTTCGGAACCTGACTCCATCCGAGCACTGGATGGAATTTCCAGTTCGGGCTCAGGTTGTAGTCGATGCCGACGAGACGAACGGCGACCTCGAACAGCGCGATGCCGACGAGAATCGACGAGACGAGCAGGATGAGGTTCGCGCGTGAGCGCAGCAGGGCGATCAGGGCGTGCCTCATTCGAAGATGGTATTGCATCGCGTGTACGGTTCCGCGGTGCGCGTCTGCGGGAGGACGTTCCGGCCAGGCGGGAGGTTTGACCGGTCGGGTACCCAGGTCCGGCCGGCTCGCGGGATCGACGTGGTGAGCCGCGCGCGCGGCGGGACGCGCCTGGACGTGCAATCTACGCGCGCGGCGCACCGGATGTTGATGCGCCGGACCAGGAAGCATTGCACGTCTTTTCCGTTCCGCCTTCCCCTCGTCCCCGCCTTCCTACTTCGCCTTGAAGCCTTTACGGGGCAGCGAAGATCAGGGAGTACCACGCGACTGCCAGCTGGCGTACATCGGTGCCGCCGCGCATGACATCAGCGGGTCGCCGGGTCCATTCATAGGTGAACTCGAACGTCTGGGGAGTCTTGCGCAGCGCGCTGGCGGGCACGGTCACCGCGTACTGATTGAGTCCGGAGCGCAAATCGAGGGTGGCGATCTCCGCGCCGTTCACGCCGACTCGCATGCGCTGCGGAGGCGAACCGGAATACTCGAACGGCAGCACCTCGAAAGCGATGCGAATGTCCGCGCCGGCCGGCAACGCCGTCGTGAATGTCGAACGGGAACCGTCGCTCCACGACATCGTTCTGCCACCCGAGTGTTCCACCTGATGCCAGCCGCGCATCCACGGCCGCAGTGTGGTGTCTCCGAAATCCAGGCGCAGCGGCAACGCGGCACGCGGAGGCGGCGTCGTCGGCGCCATGTATGCCGACTCGTGGGATCGGCGCGGCCGGTGCGGTGCCGCAAGGAGTGAATCGATGAACGGCGCGAGGGCGCGACCGGCAACGGCGTTGCCGCGCGCATTGAAATGCGTGTCCTGGCGGTGATAGACATGGCGATGTCCGTCAGCCAGCGGTTTGACCGCACGCATGGCCGGGAGCAGGTCGAGTACCGGCAGGTCCATGTGCTTCAGCCAGTCGACCACGATTCTTTGCGGCCGGTCACGGTCCAGCGAGTCGCCACTCATGCGCCGCAGAGAAGCCCAGAGATCGTCCTCGACCTGAAACTCGTCGGGAATGAGCACGAACCCGATGGGCACATTGCCGGCGACCTCGGTCATGGCGGCGAGGGCTCTCAGGAACGGCGTGTATGGGTCCGACCCCGGCCGGGTGACGCCGAGCGCGCGTTGCAACGAAAGCTGTGCGTACACGTCGCTGCTGATAGAGGCGGGTTCCCGCATCGGATCGGCGAGCCACGGATACTGCCGTTCGAGCGATCCGATGTCCTGGCTGCCGGCCTGCACGGCGCGCGTCACGTCGACCTTCTTCGCGCGCCGGATCATCCCCAGTCGATAGTACACGACCGCGCTGAGGTAGCTGTCGGCGTCGTGCCACCGCGACGGACCAGCCGGCAGCCCGCCGTCGTCGATGTCATTCCCGACGAAGAGGTGTATCAGGACGAGATCCGGCTCGAGCGGCAGCGCGTCATTCTTGAGCAGGTACAGGTAGTCGACCGGACCGATTCCGGGATACCCCATGTTGTAGATCTCGAAGCCGCTGCCGGCGCGTTCCGCGACGGTCGTGAAATGGTACGCGTGCGGCACGACCCCGTAACTGAATGAATCGCCGATGCCGACGACCGTTTTTCCGTGACGCTGGGCGCGCGGCAGGAATTCCGTATCGTGATGACCGCCCTGATTGATCGGAAACCCGAACAGCAGCGATCCGGGCTGCCGTCGTTCCGAGTCACGTCTGATCTGCGACGGTGAGGTCGCGGTGACGAGCAGCGGCGTCGGCCAGAATGCCGCCAGTCCACGAAGCGAGAGCTCGCCCAGTACCAGCACGACCATGGCGTTCGTGCCAACCAGGTCCAGCGTGCGTCGCACGCCACCCGGAATCCTTCGCCGCAACTTCGGCAGCCGTGCGAGCCACACGACATAGACGCCGTAGGCGAGCGCGGCGGTGATGTCCGAGACCACAGGAAAGCGGACACGGAACGGACCGGAGAACGACTCCGGCGTGGACAGCGCGAACACGTTGAACAGCACGCAGCCGACGATGGTGTACAGGACACCGCGCGCCCTCAGCCCCGCGTCTTCCTCCTGTTCCTGCCGCCACAGCCGCCGCGATGACGTCACGATCTGCTTCACCGCGACGCCGGCGATGACGAGCAGCAGCGGCATCACGATCAGGAGCGGTGGCACGTGCCCCAGCACCGGGACGCGGTCCCACAGGATCTGAAGCAGCAGCCGATAGCGCCACGCTTCGACGAGCGCATGGTACGCGAGGAATGCTCCCGCCACGTGGACCAGGAGAAGTGCCGCGGACAGCGTGCGCCGTCCCACTCGCGCGAGCCATTCGCCGACCGGCTCTGACGCGTCGAACACTCGAACCTGTGTCATCGATCCTCTGCCCGGAGGGAGTAGCAGAGATGTCGGCAACTGGCATGCATGCAGCATCGCGAGGCACCAGTCCATCGCCGATTGCCCGACCCAACGCACAACCATTACGTTGAGTGGCGCTGCTGCCACGGTACCACTCTGCACAGCGTTGCGCCATACATGTTCCGTCTTCGGCGCCCCTCCCGGATGTTAGCGTTTTTGAGCGCTCCCCCTCCTGTCCGTCCCTGACACTCGCCATGGAGCCGTATCGATGTCCGCAGTAGAGAAATCCCAGACCGGCGAACCGGAGCGGGATGGCTGGGACGCGATCATCATCGGCACTGGCATGGGCGGCAGTACCCTCGGCTATGAGCTGGCGCGTCGCGGTCGCCGCGTCCTGTTTCTCGAGAAAGGCAAGTTCCTTCATGCGCCGGATGGGCTCGGTCCGATCCCCGCCGATGCCGACGAGATCGAGATTCGGGCGCGTGCGGGGCGATGGCCCGTTCCGCTCGAGGGCACGACGAGCTTCGGACACATTCAGTTCATCGCGCCCTGGGGGTCGGGCACGGGCGGCTCCACGGCCATCTTCGGGGCGCAGCTGGAGCGGTTCGGGCCGTCGGACTTCGCGCCCCGCGCGCATTTTCGGGACGTCGACGGGGCGAATCTTCCCGAACGCTGGCCCATCTCGTACGACGATCTCGCGCCGTTCTACCGACAGGCCGAAGGGCTGTATCGCGTTCGTGGCACGCAGGACCCGCTGAATCCCGATCCCCGGGCGACGCTGCGCGAGCCGCCGCCGTTGAGTCCGCGCGACCAGGCGTTCCACGAATCGTTCACGGCGCTGGGGCTGCATCCGTACCGGTCGCACGTCGGGTTCGACTATCGACTCGGATGCAACGAATGTCTCGACCTGTGTCTGCGCGGGTGCAAGAGCGACGCGGCGTCCGTGTGCCTGATGCCGGCGCTCACCGCGCACGGCGCGCAGCTCCTGTCCGACTGCGACGTCCTCGGGCTCGTGGCCGACCGCTCCCGCGTCAGGTCAGTGCGGGCGCGGTGGAGAGGCGAGGAGATCACATTCTCCGGGAAGGTGATCGTACTCGCGGCGGGATCGTGGATGACGCCCGTGCTGCTTCTCAACTCACGGTCGCCCGAATGGCCGGACGGCCTCGCCAATCGTTCGGGTCAGGTGGGGCGGAACCTGATGCTGCACACGAGCGACTTCATCGCCGTGGACACGCGCGACTGGCACTCGCCGATGGGTCCATCGAGGACGCTGGCGCTGAACGACTTTTACGTGGATGAGAAAGAGGGCAAGCTCGGGGCGTTCCAGTCCCTCGGACTCCCGGGTGCGATCAACCCTCAGCTCATCCTCACGTACCTCCGCTTCGTCGAGGAAAAAGAGCCGCGCTGGTGGAGACGCTTCGTGCGGCCGCTCCTTCCGGTCGTGGCGCAGACGATGCCGCGGCTGCTCAGGCGCGCGAGCATGTTCGTGACGATCGTCGAGGACCTGCCGTACTCCGACAACCGCGTCATCCCGGATGCGACCGTCCGGAACGGCATGCGCTTCGAATACCGGTATACGCCCGAGCTGTGGCAGCGCAATCGCCGCTTCCGCAAGCGCATCGCGGAGACGCTCTCACCGCGCCATCGCGTCACGGTTGTCACTGGCGGACGCAACAACATCAATTACGGCCACGTGTGCGGCACGTGCCGCTTCGGTGATGACGGTGCGACGAGCGTGCTCGACGGAAGCAATCGAGCGCACGATCTCGACAACCTGTATGTCGTGGACGCGTCGTTTCTGCCGACGAGCGGTGGTACCAATCCCAGCCTCACTGTCGCGGCGAACGCGCTGCGCGTAGGCAGGATCCTGAACGAGCGGCTGCAATAGCGCGTTCGGCGCTCAGGTGTCAGGCGAAGAGATCCGGATACTCGGCCCACTTCGCGCGGAGGCGCTCGAGCGCAGCCGCACCAAGGGCATCCGGGTCGCGGTCCGCGCCGCTGGACGCGACCGCGACACCGCCCACGTAGCTGCACCGGAACCGGCGCTGTCGCGCACGCAGCGAGAAATCCACCAGCGCGCCGCGAAGATCATCGAACCCTTCATCGAGACCGCCGACGGCCCGGATCACTTCGCGCCGCGTGATCATGAACTTCTCGTTTACCCATGCGGCGTCGGTGGTGCGGTCCTGATCACCGCCGCTCGCCGCGTTCTGCCGCGAAGCTGCGCTCACCGGTCGCTTGTTCTCCTCGAAGCGCGGATTCGCCCAGACCGCCGTGCCGTCCTCCCCGACGAGCCTCGGCGCGGCCAGGTCCGACCCGTTCTCGTGCATCGAACGCAGGATCGCTCCGAGGCCCGTGACAGCTTCCGGCCGGATCGCGGCATCGACGAGACACACGAGCGGGCGCGCGCCCTGCTGCATTGCCTGATTGACCGCGTGCACGTTCCGGGACGCGACCTGGATGGCGGCAGCGGGAATCCCGGCCGCTCGGAACGCCGCGCTCAGCCGTTCGACGCCTCCCTGTGTTCGTGAGATGTCGTCGGCCGCGATCACGACGTCGAGCATGGCGACGGTCGGCTCGGCACGGGGCAGTGGCTCGTACGTGAACGGCGGCCGCTCGCTCGCGCGCTTCAACGGGAGTCCGATGCGCGCGATCGCCTTGTCCGCGAGCCGGCGCCACATCTCGTACGCGCCGTGCTCCGTGAGCACGAGGCTCGCTCGGTTGTTGTGGATCCGGTAGTAGTACAGCGTCTCGTCGAACAGTTCGATGGTGCCGACCTCCTCGAGCTTTATATAGATGTCGCAGTCCTCGCCCGCGAAGCCGAAGTCCTCGAAACCCTCCCAGCCCGTGGTCCGCTGGTAGGCGGACCTCTTCATTAGATAGGGATGGGTGTGGTTCATGAGGTCCGTGACCATCCCCTGCTGATAGTGCCGCGGTTCGAACGGGAACCAGGGGGCGGCATCCAGCACCTTCCCCTGTTCGTCGATCATCTTGCGTTGCGCGCGGATGACGGACGCCCACGGCCTCTCCGCTGCCACCTCGAGAAAACGCTCGACCGCGTGGAACGGCAGGACGTCGTCGTCGTCGACGGGAAGGATCCATTCGCCCTGACTGTGCTCGGAGAGAAAGCGCCGGGCGCGCGCGATGCCACGATTCTCCGCGAAGTAGATCGTCACTTGCGGATTCTTCTCGCGCTCCAGCTCCTCCAGGATGCGGCGCGACTCTTCGTCGCCGCCGTCCCACAGCAGCGAATAGTGCCAGTGCGGTGAGCTCTGGTGCAGCACCGAGTCGATCAGGCGCTGCAGCATGCGGCCTTTGAAGACCGGCGTTTCGATGGAGACGATCATCGGTAGCTGAGAGTCGTTTGCGGGGCGGGAGAGGGCGCGCGCGCGACGAGCTGCGCGATCATGTCCTCGGGCGCAGGTGCCCGGCGGAAGCGTTCGACGAGTCGCGCCGCATGCCGACGATAGTCCGCTGCCCAGTCCTCAACGCGTTCGACCGTCAACACCTGCTGGTGATCGCGAATCGGCGCCTCGAATCCCTGGTAGTACCAGGCCACGATGCGCTCCCGGATCGCCGGCGCCGTGCGCAGGAGATGACCGCGATCGAACAGCACGACGGGCCGCTGATTGAACAGCCGGATCAGCAGCGAATGGGACACGGCGTTCCAGTAGAACACGTGCTCGGCACTGAGCAGCAGCGAGAGATACCTGTTGAACGGGCAGTGCGACAGCAGATCGATTCCGTCCAGCGAGGACAACCGCAGTAGCAGCTCTTCGAGGAATTCCGCGGGTGCGATGAGGATGGGATGTCGTCCTGCCGCACGCGTTTCCACGAGCTTCCGCGCCACCACGTCCGCGAAGGCATCGCCTTCCGCCACCGACTGGATGTCGTAGTCGGCCGACGCGAGGATGAACAGCCAATGCGGCGCCCCCTCGCGGGTATGCGACGGAGCATGCGCCAGCCGATCGTTGAAGAAGGACATGTTCCTCGCGTCCGTCTCCGCGGCGACATCATTGGTTACGTCGCAGTAGGTCGGGTAGAGATGATACGTGTCCCGGAGGATGCGCTCGGATTGCCTCAGCACCTCCCACGCCTGTGCGGCGAGCGTGTTCTGGAGGCTGCGCATCTTCTCCACCGCCTCGGGCATGTGTGACACTGCGGCGAGCTTCTTCGCGTGCTCTCTCGAGATCTCGAAATGGACGAGCGATGCCGCATCCTGTCTGGAGAGCATGCCAAGGTACGGGTCCGCGGTGACGATCCTGCATCCGCGCGCGCGCAGCGCTGCGATGAGACGCTCGAGGTTCGCGACGCTCCACTCGAGATGCGGGCAGAACAGGTACGCCGAACACAGGAAGACGATCCCCGGTTGCTCGCGGTCGACCAGGTCGAGCACATCCTTCGCGGTCGCATACCGGTGCGTTCGACCAGCGACCGCGTCCGCGTTGTGCGCGAAGAGCCGCTCGGGCAGCAGGAGCGTCGTGCGCGCGGCGAGCTGCGGCTGGCCCAGCAGAAGGTATTTGAATGTGGTGAGCTCGCCGAAATCGTTGTCGAGAACGAACAGCAGCCGCGGTCCGCTGCCGGACTGTGCATGGCCAGCCGGAGCACTCAGGTCCTCCAGCCAGCGTTCGACGGCGAAGACGCCGGTTCCCAGATTCGCAACGGTCCAGAACGACGCCTGCCGCTCCGCCACCTGTGCGATGATCTCGGGCGACGGCAGCTGTCGGGACGGGACCGTAGTATCCTGTCGCGCCTCCACGCTCGCGACGCTCAGCTCGAGGCCAACGACCTCGCCGGCCGTGGCCGGATCCCGCGCCGCCAGCGCCAGCGCGCGTCGGAAGGCTGTTGCTGCGGCGTCCCACCTCCTCAACCGCTGCAGCGCGATTCCCAGACGTTGATGCGCCGCGTAGCGGCCGCTGTCGAGAGCGAGCGCCGCCTCATACGTGTCCACGACGTCGTCCCATCGTTCCAACTGCATCAGCGCCATGCCGAGCCGGTCGAACGAGTCGTAGCGACTGGCATCGGCCTGGATGGCCGCGCGGTATGTCGTGACGGCCTCCTCCCAGCGCTGCAGCTGCAGCAATGCGATGCCGAGGAAGTCGCGCGAGTCCACCGATGCGGGATCGAGTGCGACGGCGCGTTCGGCCGTTCGCGCAGCCTCTTCCCATCGTTCCAGCTTGAGCAGCGCGACAGCGAGGTTGTTGTGCGATTCCCAATGGTTCGGCGCGAGCCGGGCAGCGCGACGCAGCAGGAACGCGGCTGGCATCCAGCGCTGCTTGTGCAACAGCCTGGTGCCGGCCGCGAACGCGAGTCGGTGGCTCAGCGAGACGATGGTCACGCGACCTCGCCGCTGCGGAGCGGTCCACGCGAATCGTCGACCGAATCACGAACGCTCACGTCGCCATCCTGCATCGGGGTCGCGGCCGCGCGCATCAGGTCAGCGGTCATCGCCTCCGGGCTCGGCGCGCGCCGATACCGCTGCGTGAGACGATCCGCCTGCTGCCGGTAGTCGGCTGCCCATGCTTCGACGGTCTCCAGCGTGAGCGGCTCGTGATGGTCGCGAAGCGGAGGCTCCCAACCCTGGTAATACCAGGCCACGATACGATCGCGGATCGGCGGCGCGATGCGCAGCAGATGCCCGCGGTCGAACTGCACGATCGGAAGTCCATTGAACAGTCGGAACAGCAGCGAATGCGACACCATGTTCCAGTAGAACGCGTGTTCGGCGCTGAGCAGCAACGACATGAAGCGCGGGAACGGACAGAACGCCAGGATGTCGATGCCGTCCGCGGTGGGCATGCGCGGCATCAGCTTTTCGATGAACTCCTTCGGCGCGATCAGGATCGGATGCCGGCCGGCGGCGCGCGTCTCGATGAGCTTGCGCGCCATGACGTCCACGAACGCCTCGCCTTCGAACATCAGCTGGATGTCCCAGTCGGGACCACCGAGGATGAACAGCCAGTGCGGCAGCACTGTGTCGTCCGGTGCAACCGGTCGCGTCCAGAGCAGCCGGTCGTTGAAGAAGGCGAGGTTGCGCGCGTCTGTTTCCGCCGCCGCGTCGTCCGCCACGTCGCAGTAGCTCGGATACAGATGCCACGTGTGTCTCAGCACTCGCTCCGATTCCGCGAATCCTGTCCACATGCGCTCTTCGGCGCTGCGCTTCGCTTTCTCGAGCTGCTCGACGCTCCAGAGCCCGTGCGCGTCGGGGATGTCGACGCGGAGCACCGTGCTGGGGTCGCGCTGCGAGAGGAGTCCGAGGAACGGGTCGGCAGTGACGACGCGGCAGCCGCGTTCGCGGAGCTGATCCACGAGGCGCACCAGGTCGTCCGTCGTGAACTTGAGATGCTCCCACAACAGATAGCCGGAGCAGAGGCACACGATGTCGATGCGTTCGCGATCCACGACCGCGAGGATCTCGTCTACCGTCGCGTACTGATGTGTCCTGCCCGGAATGGCGTCGGCATTGTGCGCGTAGAGCCGCGCTGGAAGGAGGAGCGTCGTACGCCCCGCGAGCTGCTGCTGGCCGAGCAGCAGGTACTTCACGGTCGTCAGCTCGCCGAAGTCGTTGTCGAGCACGAACAGCAGGCGAGCGCCGGATGTCACATCGCGCGCGGGCGCCGCCACCGAGAGCTGCTCGAGCCAGCGTTCGATCGCGAAGACCTCCGGTCGGAGATTCTTCGCGGTCCAGAAGGTGGCCTGCCGATCCGTGAATCGCTGCGCGGCCGTGCGGCCAGGGAGCGGCGGCAACGCACCCTTCGCCCCCAACGCCGTTTGGTGAGAGGCGACTGCGTCGGTCAGCCGGCCAAGCCTCATGAGGGCGTCGACACGGAGAAAGTGCAGGCCCGCGAGCTCCGGAGTGTACGTGCTTCCCTTTGCGAGCTCCGCGGCCGCCTCGCTCCACCGCTCGCGCACCAGGAACTCGACCCCGCGCAGCAGATGCGCCTCGGTGTTCGGATGCAGTGCCACCTGAGGCACGCCGGATTGCTTCGCCGCATCGATCTGTGCGTGCACTTCCTCGACGCTGAGTCGCAGCACGTCGAGGTCGGCGCGGGGAGCGTGGTTTTGTTCTGCGACGTCGATCGCGCGCCCGAACGCCGCGGCGGCCGCGGCCCATTGGCGGAGCCGCTGCAGCGCGATCCCCTGTCGCTGATGCGCGACGTAGCGACTCGGATCGGCGCGAAGCGCCGCGTCGTATGTCGCCACGACGTCTTCCCAGCGCTCCAACCGCATCAACGCCATGCCCAGGCGGTCGTGAAGATCGTACCGCGTCGCATCGACGGCGATGGCGCGACGATAGGCGACGACCGCCTCTTCCCAGCGCTCCATCTGGAGCAGCGTGATGCCGAAGATGTCGTGCGCGTCCGCTGCCGCAGGAGCCAGGCGGATGGCGCGCTGCGCCATGCCGCACGCTTCCTCCCAGCGTCCGGTCTTGAGCAGGGCGATCGCCAGGTTGTTGTGCGATTCCCAATCCGTGGGGGCGAGCGCCGTCGCGCGGCGAAGCAGGAGTTCCGCGGCGCGCCACCGCTGCAGCCGCAGCAGCATTCGGCCCGCCTTGAACGCCGCTGCGTGCCGCATCGACTGCAACATCATCGCCGCAGCCTCGACTGCGCCGGCGACGCCGGGCGACGCATGAGGTCCGCGACCATGTCATCCGGGCTCGGCGCCCGGCGGTAGCGCTCCACGAGCCCAGCAGCGTGCTGCCGGTAACCCCCGGCCCACCGCTCCACGGTGTCGAGCGTCAGCGGCTCGCGATGATTGCGCAGCGGCGGCTCGAAGCCCTGGTAGTACCATCCCACGATGCGATCGTAGATGGCGGGGGCGGTCCGCACGAGGTGGCCACGATCGTACTGAACGATCGGGAGCTGGTTGTACATCCGGATCAGCAGCGAATGCGATACGACGTTCCAGTAGAACGTGTGTTCGGCGCTGAGCAGCAGCGAGTAGAAACGCGTGAACGGCGCATGCGACAGGATGTCGATGCCCTCGGCTGTCGGCATGCGCGACCGGAGGTGGTCGACGAATGGCCGGGGCCCGATGAGGACGGGATGTCTGCCGGCGGCCAGCGTCTCGATCAGCTTGGCCGCCACGATGTCAGCGAACGCGGTTTCTCCTTCGCGCAGCGCCTGGATCTCGCAGTCGGGAGTGGCCAGGATGAACAACCAGTGCGGCCTGGTCGGTGTCGTCGTGCGCGGCGGCCGCAGCAACTGGTCGTTGAAGAAGGCGATGTTCCGCGCATCCGTCTCCGCGCGGTCTGCGTCAGCGACGTCGGCGTAGCTCGGATACAGGTGCCACGTATCGCTGAGGATCCGCTCCGACTGCGCAAACGACGCCCATGTTCGTTCCTCGGCGGCACGACGTGATTTCATGAGCCCTTCGATGGCGCCGGGATTATTGGCCGCCGCCGCGAGATCCTTGATGTGCTCGCCCGCGACCTCGAACCGGATGAGCGCGCGGGGATCGAGCTTCGACAGCATGCCCAGGAATGGATCTGCCGTGACAACCCGACATCCCCGTGCGCGCAGGGCGTCGACGAGGCGCCCGAGATCCGCGGGCGTGAACTCGAGGTGGGGACAAAAGAGGTAGCCGGCGACGAGGAAGACGATGTCGGGCCGCGTCCGATCCACGGCGTTCAGGATGTCATCCACGGAGGCATACTTCTCGGTCCTGCCCGGGACGGCATCGACATTGTGCGCGTACAGCCGTTCCGGGAGGAGCAGCGTCGAGCGACCGGCGAGCTGTTGCCCGAGGACGAAGAACTTCACCGTCGCGAGCTCGCCGAAGTCGTTGTCGAGAACGAAGAGGAGGCGCGGACCCTCGGGCACCTGATCGGGCACGACGGACAGCCGCTCCAGCCAGCCTTCCACGCTGAAGACGTCAGCGTCGAGGTTCTCCGTCGTCCAGAAGGTGGGCTGGCGAGCAGCGAAGCGCTCGGCGATCGGCGTTCCGGGCAGCGGAGGCAGCGGCTCGTGGCCATCCGCCGCGCGCCGGTGAGCGGCGACGGCCTCCGCGAAGCGGCCGAGCCTGACCAGCGGATCGACACGCAGATAATCCACGCCTTTCAGTTCCGGCATGGCCGCCGACAACGCGGCGAGCGCTTCGCTCCACTGACCGCTCTTGAGCAGATCCATCGCGCCGCTGAGCCGCGCCGCAGTGCCCGGCTGCATGGACTCGGCGCGATGCAGGAAGACCGCGATCGATGATTCGTCCGACGGGTCCGTCCGCGACTCCGCGCTCGCGAGATCGAGATGCATCCGCGCGACGTCCGCGGTCGCGGCCGGATCTCTTCCCGCCAGCTGGATGGCGCGTCGAAAGGACTCGACGGCGTCGTCCCAGCGCCGCAGCTGCAGCAGCGCGATGCCGAGCCGGTGATGAGCCGGGTAGCGGCCGGCGTCGATCGTCAGCGCCATGTGGTAGGTCGCGACGACCTCGTCCCAGCGACCCAGTCGCATGAGCGCCATGCCGAGGCGGTCGTACGAATCGTATCGCGTCGGATCCGCGGCGATCGCGGCGCGGTACGCGGCCACCGCCGCCTCCCAGCGCTCCAGCTGCAGCAGCGCGATGCCGAAGAAGTCGTGCGAGTCCACGGCGGCGGGATCCAGCGTGATCGCGCGCTCGGCCACCTGCGCCGCGTCGCTCCAGCGCTGCAGCTTGAGCAGCGCGACCGCGAGGTTGTTGTGCGATTCCCAGTGGCCGGGTGCGAGCGTCGCCGCGCGTCGCAGCAGGAACGCGGCCGGTCTCCAGCGTGC
>Ga0066652_100001080_pt1 | contig 13689 bp, 11 predicted proteins | sample GraSoiAngelo_101_FD_71413 | JGI IMG/M metagenome (GOLD analysis project Ga0066652, IMG submission 71413) | Grasslands soil microbial communities from the Angelo Coastal Reserve, California, USA - 14_0903_02_30cm | ecosystem: Environmental > Terrestrial > Soil > Grasslands | place: USA...
GAGCGCAGCACGAGCGACGTCAGCCCGGCCCGACCATGGCCGGCGCGCCGCACATGTGCGTCCACGAGATGCGAGCACTCGGCCACCAGATCGGCCGCCTCCTGCGAGGTGAAGTGCTCGGGGAGGACGGGCGTCGGCACGTCGAGGGACTCGAGCTGCTCGACGAGCCGGCGCACGCTCGTGGGCTCGGGGCGCTCGTGGACGCGGTAGAGCGCCGGGAGCCGGCGTTCGTCGAGCAGTGTCGCCACCTGCTCGTTGGCCGCGATCATCAGGTGCTCGATCAGCTTGTGCGACTCGGTGTACTCCACGGGCCGCGCGCCGGTCACGTGGCCGGCGTCGTCGAACGCGAACTCGGGCTCGGCCGACTCGACGAGCAGCGCGCCGCGCCGCTCGCGCTCCGCCTCCAGCGCCCGGGCGGCCCCCCGCGCGGCGTCGAGGCCCGGCGCCCACGGTTCGAGCGCCGGTTCGTGGCCGGCGAAGATGCGATCGACGCGGTCGTAGTCGAGCCGCTCATCGGAGTGGATCAGGGAGCGGTGGAACGCCGCCTTCTCCACCCTGGCCCCGCGCAGCTCCATCTCCACCGTGACCGCCAGCCGGTCCCGGCCGGGCACGAGCGAGCAGGCGTCGTTCGAGAGTGCCGGCGGAATCATCGGCTCGACGGCCCCGGGGACATACACGCTCGTGCCGCGCCGCCGCGACTCGCGGTCGACGGGGGAGCCCGGGGCGACGTGGGCGGCCACGTCGGCGATGTGCACCCAGACCCGCCAGGCGTCGTCGCCGAGCGGCTCGGCGGAGATCGCGTCGTCGTAGTCCTGCGCCGTGACCGGGTCGATGGTCAGCGTCGGCAGGCGGCGAAGGTCACGCCGGGCGTGCTCGGCGGGCGGGTCCTCGGCGGCTCGCTCCACCGCATCGGGGAAGCTGCGTCGAAGGCCGCGCGCGAGCATCATCGCCTCGATCACGTCGCGAGCGACGTCGGGGCGGCCGATGCGACGCAGCACCTTGGCGTGCCCCCGGCCCTGGCCGGCGGTGCGCAGCAGGACGACGTCGCCGGGTGCGGCACGGCGGTCGCGGTCCACGACCAGGCGGCGCCCGCGCTCGAAGAACGGCGTGGCGACGAGAAACCGTCCGCGCTTCTCCAGCAGCGCGACGATGGCGGCGGACCCGGTCAGCGCGAGCGCGCCTCGGCGGCGAGGGTGTTCAGCGCGACGTCGAGCTGGCGCTTCGCATTGGCGACCGGAATGTCGGGGGCGACCCCCGCGCCCTCCTTGATCCCGCCGCCTCCCAGGTTGCGTCCGTTGGGCGTGAAGTACTGCCCGACCGTGATGTCGAGCGCGCCGCCGTTGGACATCTCCTTGACCTCCTGGAAGACGCCCTTGCCGAAGGTGCGGGTCCCCACGATCTTCGCGCCTCGGCGCTCCTGCAGGGCGGCGGTGACGATCTCGGCGGCCGAGGCGGTGTCGTGGTTGACCAGTACGACAATCGGGAAGCTGCCCTTCAGCGCTCCGCCGGTGGCCTCGTAGACCTTGTTCGCCCGCGGCATGCGGCCCTTGGTGCTGACGATCCGGCCGCGGTCGATGAAGATGCTCGACACCAGCACGGCCTCGTTGAGCAGGCCGCCGCCGTTGTTGCGCATGTCGATCAGGACGCCCCTGGCGCCCGCGGCGCGCTGGCGCTCGACCGCGCGGCGCAGCTCGCCGTGCACGCCGGAGGTGAACCCCGCCACCGCGTCATAGCCGATCTTCACGCCGTGGACGGTGCGCAGGCGCGACGTCACCGACGGTGTCGAGACCTGCGCGCGGGCGACGCGGAGCTGGCGGCGCGTCGGTGGCTTTCCGGACTCGACCGTGATCGTGACGAAGGTCCCCGGCCTTCCGCGGATCAGCGAGGTGGTCTGCTCGATCGGCTTGCCGGCGATCCGCGCAGCCCCGACGGCAACGATGCGGTCGCCCACCTTGATGTGAGCCTTGGCCGCCGGCGTCCCAGGGAACACGCGAGTGACCCGGAGCCCGCGCTTGTCGGGCGCGACCTCGGTGCCGATCCCCGAGAAGCGGCCCTTGGACTGCTCGAGGAAGCGCCCGTACGCGGCCGGGTCGAGGTAGCTGGAGAAACGGTCGTGAAGCGAGGCCACGGCGCCCGCGATGCCGCTGTTGACGAGCGCGCTCGACTTGATCTTGCGGTAGTAGTCCTGCTCGATGAGGTCGAACGCCTCGTGGGTGGTCCTGACCTCATTCGAGACCAGGGCGTTGCGGATCGGCCCGGGGAGGTCCTCGGGGTGGCCGCCGAGGTAGATGCCGAAGGACAGCAGCACCAGCACGGCCAGCACGGCCAGCGTGACGGGCAGGACGGACGAGCGCCGGCGCGGAGGCATGGCGGTGCAGGGTACTGAGCCGGTTCGCTCGGCCGGTTCGGATCAGACGCGCAGGAAGCGGCGCAACGAGAGTGCCGAGCCCGTGGCCGAGACGGCCACGCTGGCACCCAGGAGCACGGCGACGAGCAGCGTGAAGTCGATCGTGCTGGGCGCGGTGATGAGCGCGAAGTCGCGCGCGAGCGGGTCGATCAGCGCGACCTTACCGACGGCCAGGAGCAGGATCGCGAGCGCGCCCCCGAGGGCCCCCACGATCACGCCCTCGATCACGAACGGCCAGCGGATGAACCAGTCGGTCGCGCCGACCAGCTTCATCACCTCGACCTCACGCCGCCGGGCGAACAGGGACAGCTTGATCGTGTTGGAGATCAGCAGGATCGACGCTGCGATGAGCAGTGCGGCCAGCAGCGCCATCGTGAGCTTCACGATGCGCGTGGCCGAGAGGATCTTGCTCGTCTCGTCGCGCCGGTTCTTGACCTCGTCGATCGACGGGTCGGCGGGCGCGCGCCGTCCCGTCGCGCCGACCGGCACGATCGCGTCGCGGACCCGGTTGAGGTTGCCGGCGTGGTCGGGGGTGACGCGGAACGTGTCGGGCAGCGGGTTGGAGCCGAGCAGCTGGTAGGCCTGGGGGTTGCGCCTGCGCTCATCCCGGTAGGCCTGCGCCTTGGACACGAACTGGATCTTCCTGACGTGCGGGGTCCTCTGGATCAGGGCGTGGACGCGCTGGACGTCCGACGGCTTGGCGTCGGACTTGAGGTAGACGTCGAGGAGCAGGCGGCCGCGGACCTCGTTGGCCGCACCGGTCGTCGCCTGCACGATCGGGATGAACACGCCGAGCACGAGCATCGTCACGAGCACGGTGGCGAGGGCGGCGAAGCTCGGCAGCGCGCTGCGGCGCAGCGAGCGCAGAGCCTCGCGGAGGAAGAACCCCAGGCGCATCAACTCGTGCGGTTGCGCTCGGCGTCCTGCTCGCGCTGGCGCTGGCGCTCACGCGCCGTGCGGGGCGGCGACGCCGTCCAGTCGAAGTCCGGGTCGGCCACGGCCCCACGCATGCGGGCGGCGAATTCCCGGGTGGTCTCGTCGCCGGTGTACAGGCCGGCGGCCTCGTCGCGGACGATCTGGCCCTCGGCGAGCTCGATCACGCGCCGGCGCATCTTGTCGACCATCGCGTGGTCGTGGGTGGCGACGAGGACGGTCGTGCCGGTGCGGTTGATCCGGTACAGCAGCTGCATGATCCCGATGCTCGTCTCGGGGTCGAGGTTCCCGGTGGGCTCGTCGCACAGCAGCAGCGGGGGGTGATTGACGAACGCGCGCGCGATCGAGACCCGCTGCTGCTCGCCGCCCGAGAGCTGGTCCGGGTAGTTGTGGAGCTTGGTCGCGAGCCCGGTGAGACGCAGGATGTCGGGCACCTTGTCGCGGATCTCACGGCGGCTGCGCCCGGTGACCTGGAGCGCGTAGGCGACGTTGTCGTACACCGTCCGGTTGGGAAGCAGCTTGAAGTCCTGCCACACCACGCCGATGTTCCGCCGGTAGAACGGCACGCGGCGGCGCGAGATCTCCTGCAGGTCGCGCCCGGCCACGCGCACGGTGCCCTGTGAGGCCTCGAGCTCGCGGATCAACAGGCGCATGACGGTCGACTTGCCGGACCCGGTATGGCCCACCAGGAACACGAACTCGCCGCGCTCGATCTCGAAGGTCACACGGTCCAGGCCCACGTCCCCTCCCTCGTAGACCATCGAGACGCCCCGGAACTCGATCACGTCCTCGCCGCCGAGCGGCCGCGGCGCCGGACGCTTGGGCACGGCGACCGGCGCGCCGGAGCGGGCGCGGCCCTCGCGGTGTTGTCCGTCGGGAGCGGCCATCGCGGCGCCGCACCTTAAACGGCGGCACCGCGCTTCTGAAGCGGTGCAAGCACTCCTGCACAGCGACGCTAGTCTCCGGGCGTGACCACGATCTCCACGTCCACACTGGCCAACGGGCTGCCGCTGCACCGGGTCGAGCTCGACGGCACGCGCTCGGTCACCGCGCTCGTGGCCTTTGACGCCGGCGCGCGCACCGAGCGACCGGCCGAGAACGGAATGGCCCACTTCCTCGAGCATCTCGTGTTCAAGGGCGGCGAGAAGTACCCGAGTTACCGCGACGTCAACGAGACGGCAGAGCGCATGGGCGCGTCGCTGAACGCGTACACGAGCCACGACCTCGTCGCCTTCCACATCACGGCGCGCGCGGAGGCGGCGCCGCAGGCGATCGACCTCCTGAGCGACTTCGTCGGGCGCCCGCGGATCGACGCCGAGGAGCTGGACCGCGAGCGCGGCGTGGTGATCCAGGAGATTGCCCGCGCGCACGACCAGCCCTCCGTCCTAGCCGAGAACCTGATCGACGAGGCCGCGTTCGGCGACCACCCGCTCGGCCGCCCGGTGCTGGGCCCCGAGGAGCACCTGCGCACCTTCACGCGCGACGACATCGTCGCCTTTCGCAAGCGTCGCTGGGCCGGCGCGCGCGGCGGCGCGTTCATCGTCGGCAACCTGGCCGCGGTGGCCGGCAACGGCGCGATCGACGAGCTGTTCGCGCGCTTTCCCAGTCTCGACGCTCCCGAGTCCTACGAGGCCGCGCCGCCGCTCGCGCCGCGAGTCCGCGTCGAGCGCCGCGACTCCAAGCAGTCGCATCTGCGCATGTCCTATCGCCCATCAGTCGACGTGTCGGATCTCGGCGCGCGGGCGGCGATGACGATCTACGCGACGCTGCTCGGCGGGTCGATGGGCTCACGCCTCTTCGACGAGATCCGGGAGCGGCGCGGCCTCGCCTACTCGGTCTACGCGCTCGACCACGCGTTCGCCGACGTCGGCGTGCTCCAGCTCTCGGCCGGACTGGAGTCCCGCAAGACCGGCGAGGCCTTCCAGCGAATGCAGGAGATCGTCGACGAGCTGCGCGCCGAGGGACCGACCGAGGAGGAGGTCGAGCGGGCCCGCGCGTATGCCGCCGGCCGCCGGGTGCTCGCCTTCGAGAACACCAACGCGGTGGCTCGGCATGCGGCGTACGAGTCGATCGTGTTCGGCGAGGAGATCGACCCGGACGCGGCGATCGCGCGCCTGGACGCGGTCACCTATGACCGGGTCGCCGAGGTGGCGCGGGGTATCAGCGAGGAGCTCGCCGTCGCCTGCGTCGGCCCGCACGACGAGGAGGAGTTCGCCCCGAGGGCGTAGGATCGGCGGGTCGGTGCCGGACGACGGGACCCCCCTTCGCGAGCTGCAGCTTTACGTCCAGCGCGTGAGCGACCGCTGGCCGATCGAGCGCGCCCACGTCGCCGGAGGCGCGCCACACGTCGTCGTGCTCGTCTCGCCCGGCTTCGATGGGGTGCCCTGGCTGGAGCGGGTCCGCCAGGCCGAGGCGCTGTGGGACGCCGACGCGATGGGCGAGCGGGCCGAGGTGCACTGCTACACGCCCACGGAGCTGGAGCGCAAGCTCGAGGACCTGCCGCGAGTGCGTGCCGCGGTCGAGTCCGGGACCGCGGTGTCTGTGCGTGACAATGCGTCCTGACGGTCGTCGTACTCTGTGGAAGCGGTTTCACCGCCACCGGCACGGCTGCCGATGCAAAGCTCATGACCCCCACTCTGTCCGCGACCCTGCTGCGTACGCAATCCGATGCGCGGCTCGTCGCGCTGGTGCGCCAGGGGCACGAGCGGGCGTTCGAAGCGATCGTCGAGCGCTACCGCAAGCCGCTGCACCGCCACGTTCGCCGCGTCCTGCCGGAGTCCCGGGCTGAGGACGCGCTCCAGCAGGCCTTCCTGAAGGCCTGGTCGTCCTTGCAGGAGGGTGCGGACGTGCGCGAGCTGCGGCCCTGGCTTTACCGGATCGCCCAGAACACCGCGCTCGACGCACTCAAACGCGCCGGGTACGACTACGACGAGCTCACCGAGTCCCTTCGTTCCCCGGGCGGGCCGGAGGCCGACCTGGAACGCCGTACGGTGATGCGCGAGACCCTTGCCGGCTTGGCGGCGCTGCCGGGGAACCAGCGCGAGGCGCTGCTGCGCACCGCGGTCGGCGGCGACAGCCGCGCGCAGATCGCGCACGACCTGGGTATCAGCGACGGCGCCGTCCGCCAGCTCGTGCACCGCGCCCGAACGACGCTCCGGGCCGCCGCAACCGCCGTGACGCCGGCGCCGGTCGCCATCTGGGCGGCGGGGGCCGTCGGAGCCGGCGAGCCGACGGCGGCGCGAATCGCGGAGCTCGGGACCGCCGGAGGCGCGGGCCTGCTGCTCAAGGGCGGAGCGGCGCTCGTCGCCGCCGGCGTGCTCGTGACCGGCCCGGTCGCCCTCAACGATCTCTCCAAGCATCACGCGCTCGGGGCCGACCCCGCGGCCGCGCAGGCGCCGGGCCACCGCGCGCCGGCCGCCGAGTGGGTCGACAACGGCGGGACCGGGCCCGCTCGGACCGGCACGACCGGAAGCCGCGGCGGGCAATCCGGCCGCCGCGCCGGTCGCGGCGACTCCTCGGGCTCGGGCGGCTCGAGTGAACGCTCCGGCTCCGACGGGCGTGGGGGATCCGGCGGCGGCGACAGCGGCCCGGGCAGCTCGGTTTCCGGCGGCGGCGACCACTCGGGCTCGGGGACCTCGGGCTCGGGCACCTCGGGCTCCGGCAGCGGCGACACGTCCGGCTCCGGCGACGGCGGAGGGGCGCTCTCGGGCTCGCTCGACGGCGGCTCGAACTCGGGCCCCTCGGGCACGTCGGGTTCGGGCACCTCCGGCACCTCGGGCTCGGGGACCTCGGGCTCGGGGACCTCCGGCTCGGGGACCTCCGGCTCGGGAACCTCCGGCTCCGGTGACTCCCTGAGTCGGTCGGGTCCGGGCGACGGCTCGCTCCTTCCCGCCACCGATCACTAGCCGCGTCGGATCCTGTTTCTGCTCGCGTCCACCCGGACGTGCGATGGCTCCCTGCGGTCGCTCATCGCGCCGATCAAACGTCCAGGGGCTTTCGTGACCTTCCCTGCGGGGGGTCGTCTCAGCCAGTGAACCACTCTCAAGGAGACGTCACATGCGAAGAATGACCATCGTCGGTTTGGCTGCAGCGCTCGTGGCGGGACTCATGCTCTTGCCGGCCGGCGCGTCCGCGCGTTCCACGCACAAGTCCTGCCCACGCAGCGCCCGCGTCGACCGCAACCACGACCGCATTCCCGATCGTTGGGAGTGCCGTCACAACCTTTCCCTGAAGGTCAAGCAGACCAGGCGCGACCAGGACCGCGACGGGCTGAACAACCTCGGCGAGTTCAAGGCCGGAGACGATCCGCGCGACGCCGACACCGACAACGACGGCATCAGGGACGGGGCCGAGCATTCCGGCAGGATCCAGTCCTTCGTGCCCGATCAGGGCAGCCCCAACACGGGCACCCTCACGATCGCGCTTGACGGCGGCGGCACGGTGAGCGGAAGGGTCACCGGCGCCACCGAGTGCGAGGTGCGCCCGGCCACGACGCCCACCGCATCGGCGAGCCGTGACGGTGGGAGCGGCGACAACAGCGGCCCGGGGTCGACGAGCAGCGGGGACAACAGCGGCCCGGGGTCGACCAGCAGCGGCGACAACCGTGGCGACGCCAACGAGAACGAGAACGAAAACGAAAACGAGAACGAAAACGAGAACGAAAACGAGGACAACTGCACCGCCGCGGAGCTCTCGCAGAACCGCGTGGTCAGGGAGGCCGAGTTGAAGATCACGAGCGCCGGCGCTGTCTTCGACGAGATCGAGCTCGCCTGAGCACTGGCCAGGCAGAGCAGCGCACGACGGGGCGGCCGATGAGCCGCCCCGTCGGCGTTCTAGGAGATCGCCACCATGCGCTCGATGGGCAGGCGCGCCCGCTCGGCGACGTCGGGCGACACCCGCACCTCGTGGACGCCGTCGCGCAGGGCGTCGCGCAGCTTGGGCAGTGTGATCATCTTCATGAAACGGCACACCGCGGCCTCGTTGGCCGCGATGAACTCGGTGTCGGGGGCGGTCTCGCGCAGCGGGTGCAGCATGCCGGTCTCGGTCGCGACGATCGCCGTGGTGCCCGGCTCGGCGTGCTCGGCGTACCCGAGCATCCCGCCGGTGGACAGCATATGCACGCCCTCGGAGTCGACATCACCCGCGGCCACGTACTCCATGACGCTGGTCGAGCACCCGCACTCCGGGTGGATCAGGAAGTCCGCGCCGGGGTGCGCGGCACGAGTGGCCTCGATGTCGGCCGGGCGGATGCCCGCATGGACGTGGCACTCGCCCGACCAGATGTGCATGCCCCGGCCGGTGCGCTGCTCGACGTAGGCCCCGAGCCACATGTCCGGGCCGAAGAGGATCTCGGTGTCCTCCCCGTGCTCGCGGTAGATGTGCTCGACGACGCCGACGGCGTTGGAGGAGGTACAGCAGTAGTCGGTCTCCGCCTTGACCTCGGCGCTCGTGTTGACGTACATGACGATCACCGCACCGGGGTGCTCGGCCTTCCAGTCGCGCAGCTCGTCCGCCGTGATCGAGTCGGCCAGCGAGCAGCCGGCGTCGAGGTCGGGGATCAGCACGGTCTTCTCGGGAGACAGGATCGAGGCGGTCTCGGCCATGAAGTGCACGCCGCAGAAGACGATCGTGGACTCCTCGGCGGCGGCCGCTTGGCGCGACAGGCCCAGGGAGTCGCCGACGTAGTGGGCGACGTCCTGGATCTCGGGCACCTGGTAGTTGTGGGCGAGGATGACGGCGTTGCGCGCCTCGGCGAGGCGCCGGACCTCGGCGTGGAGGCCGGCGACGTTCTCGAGCGCGATCGGAGCGGCGGTCGCACCGGCGCCTCCGGACTGAATCACGGGGAGGGAATTCATGGGGTCGGCTCCAGAGTCAGGGACAGATCGAGCGCCGCCGCGGAGTGGGTGAGCGCACCGATCGAGATGAATTCTACGCCCGTTGTCGCGACCTCCCGCAGATTCTCGAGCGTGATGCCCCCGCTGGCCTCCAGCGTCGCCCGTCCGTCGACGTGCGCGACGACCTCGCGCAGGCGCTCCGGTGCCATGTTGTCGAGCAGCAATCGCGTGGCTCCGGCGGCCAGCGCCTCGTCCACATCGGCCACGTCGCGGCACTCGACCTCGAGCGGCAGCTCGGGCGACGCCGCCCGTGCGCGGCGCACCGCCTCCCCCACTCCGCCGGCCGCGGCGGCGTGGTTCTCCTTGATCAGGATGGCGTCGTAGAGGCCGGCGCGGTGGTTGGTTGCGCCCCCGGCGCGCACCGCGGCCTTCTCCAGCGCGCGCAGGCCGGGTGTGGTCTTGCGTGTGTCGAGGATCTGGGCGCCCGTGCCCTCCACCTCCCGCACGGCCCGGGCCGCCGCGGTCGCGACGCCCGAGAGTCGCTGGAGGAAGTTGAGCGACGTGCGCTCAGCGCCCAGCAGCGCCCGCGTGCGGCCTTCCAGGCGAAGCACGAGGCCGCCCTCGCGCCATTCCCCTTCCGGGGCGAGCCGCTCGATCTCGACGTCCGGATCCAGCTGGCGAAACGCCTCCTCGGCCGCGTCGAGCCCGAAGAGGACGCCGGGCGCCTTCTGGGTGATGGCCGCCCGGGCGCGGGCGCTCTCGGCGATCGTCGCCATGCTCGTGGCGTCCCCGTCGCCGAGGTCCTCGGCGAGCGCGCGCGAGACGACCTCCCTCAACCCATCTCCCGCAGGACGGTGATTGTGCGAAACGCCGGATCGCTGGCGCCGTGCAGGCGCGCCCCGGCGCTGGCCAGCGCGCGCAGGTACTCGACCACCTCGGCCGTGATCCGCTCGCCCGGCAGCAGTGCCGGGATTCCCGGCGGGTAGCCGGCGACCGACTCGGCCGAGACGCGGCCGACCGCCTCGTCCACCGGCATGACCTCACCCGGCCGAAGGAAGGCCTCGCGCGGCGACACGGCCGTCTCGCTGCTCACCGCCGTCTCCGGCTGGGCGAGGATCGGCGCGGTTCCCGGCCGGCGAATCTCGTCGAGCTCGGCGCGCAGGTCGTGGGCGAAGCGCTCCAGCGCGCCCACGGGCTGCCCGAGTCCCAGCACGAGCACGATCGTCGCGTGCGTCGCCAGCTCGACGTAGACGTCCGAGCCGCGCTGGAGCGCCTGGGAGACCGCGTAGCCCGTGCAGCCGGTTCCGCGCACGTCGATCACGATCCGCAAGGGGTCATGGGCGGCCACGCCCGGCCGGCCGACAAGGTCCTTCCCCACGACCCGGCAGCCCTCGATGGCGTCGATCGCCTCCACCTCGCGAGCCGCGGCCGCCACCGTGCGCCCGAGCAGATCCTGGCCGTGGATGGCGATCTGCCGGCGTGCGGCATCGAGCGAGGCGAGCAGCAGCGAGTTCGGGCTGGTCGAGCGCGTCAGCCGGACCATGCGCGCCAGTCGCTCGACGTCCACACGGCCGGAGTCGGCGACATGCAGCATGGCCGACTGCGTCAGCGAGCCGACCATCTTGTGCGTCGAGGTGAGCGCGGCGTCGGCGCCCTGCTGGAGCGCCGAGGGCGGGACGTCGCGGTGGAAGCCGAAGTGCGCTCCCCAGGCCTGGTCCACCACCAGCGCGGCGCCCGCGGCGTGCGCCGCCTCGGCGCAGCGGGCGACGTCGGCGGCCATCCCGTAGTAGGTGGGCGAGACGACGAACGCCGCGCCGGTCGTCGGCGCCTCGGCCAGCGCCGCCGCGACGGCGTCGGGCGTGACGCCGTGCGCCATGCCGAGGTCGTCGTCGTACTCGGGCGCCACCCAGCGCGGCTCGCCGCCGCTGAGCACGAGGCCGTCGACGAGCGAGCCGTGGGAGTTGCGCTGCGCGACGATCGGGGTGCCCTCGGGCGCGAGCGTGAGGCAGAGGGCGTGATTGCCCTGTGTCGCCCCGTTGGCGAGGAACCAGGTCCGGTGCGCGCCGTACAGGTCGGCGGCGAGGGCCTCCGCACGGTCATACGGCGTCGGCGGCGGGCCGACGTCGATTTCCTCGATCCCCTGGGGGACGTCGAGGGTCAGCGCCGCCTCCCCCATCGCGTGGCGCAGGCCGGCGTCGGCGCCCGCGCCGCCCTTGTGCCCGGGCACGTGGAAGCGCGTGGGGTCGCGGAAGGCGTAGGAGGTCAGCGCCTCCAGATACGGCGCGGTCTGCTGGGGCAGCTGCATCGCGCTAGTTCTGCGATGCCTCTTGCAGCAGGTAGGCCCGCACGAAGTCGTCGAGGTCGCCGTCGAGGACGCGCTGGACATCGCCCGCCTCGAGGCCGGTGCGCAGGTCCTTGACCTGCTTGTAGGGGTGCAGGACGTAGTTGCGGATCTGCGAGCCGAAGTTGACGTCCTGCGCCTCGCCCTTCTCCGCGGCGATCTCCTCACGACGCTGGCGCTCCTCGAGCTCGGCCAGCCGCGAGCGAAGCATCGCCATGGCGGTCGCCTTGTTCGAGGACTGCGAGCGTTCGTTCTGGCACTGGACCACGATGCCGGTCGGGCGGTGGGTGATCCGCACCGCCGAGTCGGTCTTGTTGACGTGCTGGCCGCCCGCACCGCTCGCGCGGTAGGTGTCGACCTGCAGGTCCTCGTCGTCGACGCTCACGTCCGCGTTGGCGTCCACGACGGGCGACACCTCGATGCCGGCGAAGCTGGTCTGGCGCCGGTTCGCGGCGTCGAACGGCGAGAGGCGCACGAGCCGGTGCACGCCCTTCTCGGCCGAGTACAGGCCATACGCGTTGTCGCCGGACACCCGGAACGTGGCCGACTTGATCCCGGCCTCCTCCCCCGGGCTGACCTCGAGCAGATCCACCTTGAAGCCACGCTTCTCCGCCCAGCGCATCTCCATGCGCAGGACCATCTCGGCCCAGTCCTGGGCGTCGGTGCCGCCGGCCCCGGCGTTGACCGTCACCAGGGCGTCGCCGGAGTCATAGCGGCCGGAGAACAGCCGCTCCTCCTCGAGCGCGGCAAGACGCCGCTCGACCGAGGCGATCTGCTCGTCCAGCTCCTGCGAGATGTCGGGGTCCTCATCGGCCAGCTCGGCCAACCCGTCGAGGTCCTCGACGTCGACCTGCAGCCGCTCGAACTCCTCGAGCTTGCGTGTGGCGCGGGCGTGCTCGGCGCTGACCCGCGCGGCGCGCTCCTGGTCGTCCCAGAACCCGGGCGCGCCCATCTGCTCCTCGAGCGCGGCGGCGCGCCGCTTCAGCTCAGCCGGGTCAAAGGTAGTCCGCGAGCAGCTTGAGCTGGTCGCGTATCGCCGCCAGGCGCTGCGGCGTCGGCTCCGAGGCGGGCGTGGTGGCCATTCGCTGCGGCTACGCCCCGTGGCACTTCTTGAACTTCTTGCCCGATCCGCACCAGCAGGGATCGTTCCGGCCGATCTGCTCGTGCTCGTCGACGTGGCGCTGCTCCACCGGCTGGGGAAGCATCGACATCTCCTGCTCGGATGCCGCGCCGTCCTCGAGAGCCGCCGCGGGGGCGCCGGCCTCGGCCGAGGCCATGGCGATGGCCTCGGCGCCGCCCACCGGCCCGCCGCCGGAGTAGGACACGCGCCCGGAGGCCGTCGAGGAGGAGCCCGCGCCGGGACTGGCCGGGATCGGCGAGGGAGCCCCCGCGCCGTCGCCGTTGGGGCCCGTCAGCTCGACCTCGACGTTGAAGATCATGCGCACGAAGTCCGTCCAGATGCCGTTCATGAGGTCGTTGAACAGCGTGAAGGCCTCGTTCTTGTAGGCGACGAGCGGCTCGATCTGGGCGAATCCGCGCAGGTGGATGCCCTCGCGCAGGTAGTCCATGTCGTAGAGGTGCTCGCGCCAGCGCTCGTCGATGATCTGCAGCAGGAGGTAGCGCTCGAGCGCGCGCATGAGCTCCTCGCCCAGCTCGTCCTGGCGCTCCCCGTACATCTCGAGCGCATCCGCGGCGAGCATGTCCACGAGCTCGGCCCGCTCGACCTGCTCCGGCGACAGCTCGGACGGGTCGATCTCGGTGGGGAACAGCTGCTCGATCTGGGCGAACAGGCCGGCGACGTCCCAGTCCTCGACGAAATCGCCCGGCGTGTACTCGCTCACCAGCCGCTCGATCACCTCGCGCACGTGTTCGCGCGCCTCGTCGCTGAGGTCCTCGCCCTCGAGCACGCGATCGCGGTACTCGTAGATGACCTCGCGCTGCTGGTTCATCACGTCGTCGTACTCGAGCACACGCTTGCGGATCAGGAAGTTCTGCTCCTCGACCTTCTTCTGCGCCTTCTCGATCTGGCTGGTGAGCATCTTCGCCTCGATGGGCTCCTCGTTGCCCTCGTCGTCCGTCGTGCCGAAGCGCTCGAGGATCTTGTAGATGCGCTCGCCGGCGAACAGGCGCACGAGGTCGTCCTCGGCCGAGAGGAAGAAGCGTGACTCGCCCGG
>Ga0066652_100001084_pt1 | contig 13674 bp, 11 predicted proteins | sample GraSoiAngelo_101_FD_71413 | JGI IMG/M metagenome (GOLD analysis project Ga0066652, IMG submission 71413) | Grasslands soil microbial communities from the Angelo Coastal Reserve, California, USA - 14_0903_02_30cm | ecosystem: Environmental > Terrestrial > Soil > Grasslands | place: USA...
TATTTTATTACATTTGTATCATAAATAACTATATTTGTAACGATAAATCGAAAATATGTATACAGAAATATTAAAAATAATAGAGGGGGGGCTGGGGAAGGATCCAAAGAAAGTAAAAAGCTTTGCCAAGTTGCTGGCAGAAAAATTGACTAAAGATGGTGATACCAAGATGGCAAAAATGATTGTTGATTTAATCGAAAAAAATAAAACACTCAATAGCGTTTCGTTAGATGAACTTGTTAACTCGCCAGTAGATCAGGAAAGCAGATTAAATATCGTGGATCTATACATGCCAGAAAATGAAATTCCGCAATTGATATTCGATAGGCACACAGAAAATAAGATCAATGATTTTGTCAATGGAGTAAAACATCGGAAGCAACTTATGAGTGCCGGTTTAGAGCCCCAAAGTACCTTACTGCTTTATGGCCTTCCTGGTGGTGGAAAGACTTCAGTTGCTAAATTAATTGCTCATCTAACCGGGCTTCCACTTGTGATAGCAAGATTTGATGCTATTGTTTCATCATTATTAGGTAATACCGCAAAGAATATCAGGAAAATATTTGAGTTTGCTGATCGAAAGCCTTGTATTTTATTTCTCGATGAATTTGATGCGATAGCGAAGGCAAGGGATGATCAATATGAGTTGGGTGAATTAAAAAGAGTAATTAATAGTTTATTACAAAACATCGATCTATTTACCAAGAATAATGTTCTCATCGCTGCTACAAATCATCCAGAGCTACTTGATAAAGCAATTTGGCGAAGATTCAATACAGTAATTGAAATCGGGAAACCTTCTGAGAATGAAATTCACAATCTTCTTGACTTGTTTGTAAAGCAACACAAATCGGAAGTGTTAGCGGATAAGAAAAAGACAGAGAAACTTGTTAAACTATTCAACGGTAAAACACCTTCTGATATAAAAGTTATTTTAAATAATGCAATCTCTCATGCAATAATTCATAAGGGCGGGAAATTAAACTATGAAGATATTTTGGTTTCAATATTCGAATTTGATAATCACGGATCTACAACAATGGAGAAGTTGATTGAATTTTTAAACAGCAATGGTATTGGTCAAGCTACAATAGCAGACTACCTAAATATTTCCATGAGGCAAATCAGAAATGTTATTTACAAAGAATCTTAAATAAACTTAAAACCATGCCAGAGAAAAATCTTCCTATAAAATTTTTTCAGAAGCGCCCGAAAGACGAATGGGAAAACGAAGGCGGTGGTGGAAAGGCTCCTAAATGGGTTTTGAAGGGTGAAGCTTTGGTTAAGCGCAGCAAAAAATTGCAGAAATATTTCAAAGGCTTTGATGATCGGATGCAAAAAAAAGCGAAGGATAATAATTACCTGCCTTCAGTTGTAGTGGTGAAATTAGATGCGAATGCAACGGCCAAAAGTCATAGAAGCTCCATAGGAGAATTATTCAATGTAAGGAACAAAATGAATCTTATCGGATTTGCCGGCTTTGATGAGGTACTTGTAAAAATAGATAATGAAGAAGATTTGAAATCAATCCAAACAAACTTTAGAAGAGTTGAAGATGATAGTCACACACTTGATATAGCAAGGGGCATTTCCGCTATAACTAACTTGTCAGATCTCACGCCGATTGTAAACCTTGAAAAGGAGAACGAAACGGTATTTAAAATTAAGCTGATAAATTATCAAGACTATGACTTAAATGAGACTGCAAGAAGGATGTTCGAATCTTTCTGTCAAGAAAATGAAATTAAATTGACTAAAGGTCGCTATAGGTTCGATGAGAATATTTATCGAGCCGAAGCATCAATGGATAGTATCAATGAACTATTGGAATTTGACGGACTCATGTCGGTTGAAGACATGCCATCATTTATATTAAGTGAAGATGAAACAATGGTCAATGAAAAAATAATTGTTAAGAACCCTGCCAATGGGAAAAAATATCCTGTTGTCGGCGTATTGGATACAGGAATTGAACGCATACCCCAACTTGATCCCTGGCTAGTGAAAGACCGTCAGACTTATTACCCGCCAGACTATGAGAATAAAAGACACGGAACTTTAGTTGCAAGTATTTTGGTACATGGTGATGAGTTGGAAGGTAAAAGTTACACGAATGCTGGAGGTTGCCACCTTTATGAGGCTTGTGTGTTTCCAGATAAAGATAAAACGTCAATCAGAGAAGATGAACTCATTTACCAAATTGAGGATACCATAAGAAGATCGTATAAGGAGATAAAAATTTGGAATCTCAGCCTTGGAACATTTGATGAGGCTTCATACGATAATTTTTCTGATTTTGGAAAAGCGTTGGATAGCATCCAAGAAGAATGTAGTGTGCTAATCGTTAAGTCTGTGGGCAATTGCGAAAATTTCAAGGTTGGAAAACCAAGGGCAAGAATTGCAAGAAGCGCTGATTCAATAAGGAGTTTAGTTGTTGGATCTATAACGCATGAGAAAGGAGAACACGACTATTACCCGATACATCATCCTTCACCCTTCACAAGATCAGGACCTGGTCCATCCTATATAAACAAGCCGGACCTAGTGCATATTGGGGGCAATGCCGGTATGTTTGCTGGGAAACCTGTTTATACAGGAGTGAAAGCATTTGGTATTGACGGGAATGTTAAACGAATTTGTGGTACTTCATTTTCAACACCAAGAATAACTGCTCTTGCTGCAGGACTCTATGACAGTCTTAATGAGCCATTTGATCCCCTATTAATTAAAGCTTTAATCATTCATAATGCAAAATATCCAAAGGAAATGGACCTGGATATTTCAGACAAGATCAGGTTTGCAGGTTTTGGAGTTCCGTCTACTTTAGATAATACTCTGTATAATGATCCCGATGAAATTACTCTGATAATGCAAGATAATATACAGAGGGGCTCATCTATTAGTGTTATGGAGTTCCCGTATCCACAAGCTCTGATTGATAAGGATGGTTACTATTATGGCGAGATCACAGTAACGTTAGTTGCTGATCCGATCTTAGAACCAAAACAACAAGGCGGTGAGTATTGTCAATCGAACATTGAAGTTCTATTAGGGAGTTATGAGAAGAAAAAAGAACGAGACATATCTAAGCCGAATATAAAAAACCCAATTGGAACAGACGGCGGTCAAAACTTGTTATCGGATACACTGTACAGTAAAAATGCAATGAAGGATCCTGATAATAAATTTAAGACTGATAGGGTGTTGATCGCTTATGAAAAAAAATATCACCCGGTTAAAAAATGGGTCATCAACCTTACTGAGCTAAAAAATGGGAATAAGGATAAATATTTGTTAGCTCCAAAACAATGGTATTTAAAGTTAACGAGTGTATTCAGAGAACATACGGAGACCATGTTTGAAAAGCAACAAAAAAATCCCAGCCAGGATTTTTGCCTGATAATTACAATACGAGATACTAAACAGAAGGGTAAAGTTTACAATGAGGTTTCTAAATTATTGGATCAGTTCAATTTTATACACAAAAATGTTAGAGTTCATGATCATGTTCGAGTTAAAGTTGGAATATAAAGATTTTGCAATTAAAAAGTTGATGAGGATAAGGGGACAATTTATGCAAAAAAAGTTAGTTTTTTATTACTAAATATATTGACTAAGCATCAGGTTTATGTAAATTTGTCATGAATTGGTAAAGGTTGGGTGAGCGGCTTAGTTTTTGAAAAGTTAAAAAGGTCTTAATAAGAAGGCGAAAGCCCCGGACGGTAATCCAAGGCTTTCAGGAAAAAGAGTTTGAAAGTTTCTCGTTTTCCGATGTGACATATCTTGTGGCAAAAGTAGGCGTTGTTCAATTAATAAACAATACCTACTTACGCTGCAATCTTTCGGCAATTTCCCTGCCAATAACTTCCCTTCTTAAAAACTTTCCGGCTACGATGCCTACTAATCCGCAAGCAAATTGTGGGCAGCAATTTTATTAACCCATTAAAAAATAAATACAATGGGAAAAATAGTACAGGAACAGTTTATCAAATTTCATGATGTAATTCGTCTTGATGTTAATGACAACAAGGATGTCATTAAGAAACGTGATATGCTTATTGATGAAATAAGGTCATATCTTAAAAAGATGTGTGAAGAGAAGGGCATTAAGTTGATTCGATTCACATCGTTTAACCAAGGCAGCTACGCAATGGGCACTGGTAATAAACCAATTTATGATGAGGATGATTATGATATTGATTGCGGGCTGTTATTTGAAATTGACAAAAATGATTATAGTCCGACTCAAGTTAAGAAATGGGTTTACGATGCACTAAACAGTAATCAATTCAGAACGGTTGAATGGAAGAAAGCATGCATCCGAGTGCAGTATGTTGAAGAAGGGTTACCAAAATTTCACGTTGATTTTGCATGCTATGCAGATGCCAATAGTGATAGTAAAACTTATTTGGCAAAAGGAACTCCTACTTCCAGTGCTGAAAATAAGAAATGGGAAATTTCAGAACCCAAAAAACTGAAAGACCTGATCAACAACAAATACTCTGAGGGCGAAGATGAGGGGCAGTTTAAAAGGGAAATCAGGTTTATGAAACGCTGGAAAGATTATCAGTTTGACAGCGTTTATGGGAAACCAACAGGAATATCTCTTACGGCACTTGCCTATAATGGATTTAAACCTCATACCAAAGATACATTCTCCGGGGCAAGCGATATCGATGACCTTAAAACTTTGAAAGATTTTGTTAACTATATACTTAATCAGTTTGATTGGGATGGTCGTATTCGAGTGAGTTTACCTGTTCCACCAGGGAATGATCTTTTTGAAAAAATGACGAATCAGCAATGTGAAGATTTTAAAGATAAGCTCAAGGAATTAAGAGACGCAATTGCAGATGCTGAAAATGAGGCGGACCCACACGATGCCTGTAAGATCTTGAGGAGACAATTTGGTAAGGATTTTCCGGTACCGCCAAAAGAAGAGACAGGTCAAAAAAGAAAGCTTGCAATTGCAGGATCATCTGAATCAGCGTAAGAAATGGATAAGTTATTAATCAAGGAAATGTTAGTGCAGACAGAAATTCTCTGCAATTTGTCAGAGGACCTTAGTCCAGCCCTTCAGAAAAAAGGGTTGGACTTTGGTTTTATCGGTGATCATGTTACAGATGGTGTTTCGCTTAAAATACAAGTTGGTTTTGATCGACACTTTCCAAAGCACAAGCCAATTTACTTTTTAGTAAATCATGAAGAAATTGTGTTTATCCCGCATATTGAGGAAGATGGAACTATTTGTTACACTCATGATGAGAATCTTGTCATGGATGCAAATAATCCAAAAGGAATAATACAAGAAACTTTTTCACTCGTCGAGAAAACGTTAGTGGCTGGTATTAGAAAAGAAAACCAGCAGGATTTTTTAAATGAATTCGAGGCATATTGGGTCAGGTTAAAAGACGCCGGTGCGATCTTTACTAATGTCGAAGTTAAAAATAGCGTTGAGGTCATTAAAATTGGTAAGCACAAGGACAGTGACGAAGAGAAGACTTTATTTGCTGTAAGTGAAAGTGAAGACAGGATTAATAGTATCACCCGATTTATTGATACTAAAAATACGCCACCATTGCAGAACGGCATATATATTCCACTTCAAAACGGATCAATAATATTACCGCCACGTTCTAACACGCAACTTACCCTAGCTTATGTGCGGGATTTGATCTTTAACAATCTATCTGCAGCAAATCAAAAAAAGCTAAAAGGGCTCCTGGAAAAGAAGACAAAATTAGAGGAGTTCCTAATTATAAGTTTTCCAAAGCCAAATGGTAATAACGCTTTTTTCGGCATCCGCATAGCCGGAATAAATTATGCTAGGCATCCGTTACTTCATCAAAATGACAAAGTCAAGATAAATGCTTTAGCGGTTTCCAGGCTTGATAAAGAATATATGCTTGCCAGAGGAGGCAATGGGATGAACTTTACTGATAAAAAGGTTTTGGTAATTGGTGGCGGATCGGTTGGAGGGTACATAGCTGAGGAGTTAATTAAATCATCAATATTAAAAGTTGATATTATTGATTCTGAAAATTTGGAAATTGAAAATTGCTATCGTCATGTGTGTGGGTTTGGCTATCTGAATAAAAACAAAGCAAAGGCTTTAAAACTTAAGCTTGAACAATTATACCCTCACTCAGAAATCGGAGCATTTCCTGAGCTGATTGAAACTATAATAGAAAAAAGAAAAATCGATTTTACTAATTACGATGCAATCGTTATTGCTACCGGTAATGCTACAATTAATTTATATCTCACCAAGTACTTTCATGAGGTAAAATCAAAAGTGCCGTTACTCTTTTCATGGCTTGATCCCTATGGTATCGGTGGACATTGCCTTATAACAAACATCACCGATAAAGGCTGTTATAAATGTCTGTATTCAAATGACGAGTTATATAACAAGGCTTCATTTGCAAGTTCCAAACAGCCAAAACCTTTTTTGAAAAGCATCTCCGGATGTGCGACGGTTTATAGCCCTTACTCTTCGATGGATGCATGTCAATCGGCATTGTTAGTTGTGCGAAAAGTTGCTTCTGTATTTAATGCAAAAGAAACTGAGAATGCGATTTATTCCTGGAAAGGAAACCCGGACCAGTTTATTAGTGAGGGATTTAATTTGTCAGATAGATATAATCAAACCAGCGAAGAGCTTGAGGCGAAAAAATCAATATTTTATGACTCAAACTGTGAATCGTGTGGAAAGTAAAAAAGTATTGTACGAATTAAGTAACGGAGGTTGTCTCAAAATAGATAAGAATGCGCTTCGCATTATGAACGGCTATAAGCAGAGTGAAAAAAAGGATGTTGAAGCCGGTGGTATCATTATGGGGAGATTTATAAAAAATTCTAAAAACATTATCATTGATAAAATAACAGAACCCGCAAAGGACGATAAACGTTCCCGGTACTCATTTAAAAGAATATCTCTTCAGCACCAATTAACACTTGAAGAGGAATGGACAAACAGCTTTGGTACCTGTAACTACTTAGGCGAATGGCATACACATCCGGAGGATTATCCAACACCTTCGAGTATTGATTTAAAAGATTGGAAAAGAAAACTGAAGACAGATATTTTTTCGAGCAGATACTTATATTTTATCATCGCAGGTATTACTGAGGTGGAGATTTGGGAAGGCGACAGAAGAAATTTAGAAATTAAACAATTAAAGAAAATAAAGTAACGTATGGAAATGCCTAAAGGATTACTTATTGTAATGCACAATGGGTTTGCAAAAATCACCGTGACCGAAGCACTAAAAGCACTACCATCAGCATGGCATAGTTTGGAAAGAGAAATTGTAGAAATCAATTATTCTCAACTGCTGGACCTTTCTAAACTTTATGACACCGGCTATGAGCAGTACGCACTGGAACACAGACGCATCTTTGCTAATGGAATAGCCCCTTTCTTAATCAACCATCCTGATTACAAAACTATTTATTTTGGTTTAGCTCCAATTCCTCTGTGTATTGACCTGGGACATTTGTTTTATAATTACAGGGACATCTTAATTTATCACAAGCATCATGTAACGAAGGAATGGTACTCTGACCTCGATAGGAATAGTGATCCGAACTCGTTAAGTGTAACGGGTGTCCCTGACAGAAATCAAAAAGGTATTAGTGATGCCTTGATCAGATTGGGAATTTCTCATCCAATCAACCCAGATGATACTTTCGAAATTTTACCAAATGCTGCCGAAATTGATATTTTGTTCGAAAAGCCGAATGAAGATGTTGTAAGAACCAAGGCTCAATTGCTTGAAATTGGTGAGGCTATAAAGGGAGCTTTTGACGACCTTTCGAATAACAGAAGTAGTCTTGACAGAATTCATCTTTTTGCTTCTATCGGTTGTGGTGTGGCATTTGTGGTTGGAACAAAAATATCTCCCAATATTCATTCTTATATTCAGACCTATACGTATTCTAGAACAAAAGATCCAAAGTATACTAAAGCTCTCCTGATAAAAGCGCAAATCAGGGCAGAACGAAAGATCGGAGAAAAAGAAAGAGAAATTATTGATCGCTTAAGAACAATCAGTAGTGATGAACTGACACAAAATATACGCAAGTATACAGACGAAAACGAAAGTATGTCGAGGGGCCGAACCTGGTACCAAGGTATTATGCCCAAACTTGGTACGGCGATAATGTCGGAAGAATTCTGGAAGAATTTACCAGCTTTATATGAAACTAGTCTCAAGGATGATAGCTTTGATATGGAAACAAAAACCGTTGATGGTTTTTATTGGTCAAAAAACAAATGGGTTGTTGATGATGGTTTCTTTCTTTCGTTAAATAATAGAATTAAAGATCCAGTTGACATTCTCCAAGCTATTCGATTGTTTTTATTTCACGAAGCCTTGCACTATAAGAAACACAGGATGAATAACTATACAGCTGTTGAAATCGGAAGTTTCCCCAAGTTGTTAGAAACAGCGGATTATCAAGCCGACGTATTTGCCATCATAAACGAATATGGCTATTATAGTAAAATGGTAAAAGAAGTTTCAAATCCACAAGAATTTTTCCTAAATGCAATAAAAGTGGCAACAGAAACTATGTGGAGTTTCGATGACAATGGTGCAGGACTTGAAGAAATTCAAATCAGGAGATTGAACCGCTATATGATCTGGTATTGGCAATATGCACGAATTGAACAAGAAGGGAAGAATTTAGATTCTATCCTCGGTATTCTGCAAGAAAAGCCAGTGATAGAGTTGAATGGCCTGTGTACAAAAGAAGAAAACAACCGGTTTTTCTTTGTACTTGAAAAGCGAAAGGGCAGTCCATTAGAGCTTGCTGTTTTTCATAAAAATGAATTAGTGCGGAATGGGAGCTCAAGTAGCCTGCCTATTGAAAATTTAGTTCAAGGGGTAAAAGAGATGAATGGTGAAATGATCCTTGATGTGATGCGAAGTTTTGTTAGCCACTAAAAAAATTAAAAGTTCAGAAGTTGATTTTGTGGCTTAATATCTTATCAAAAAAATGTTTCTCGGAATATACTGAAAGGCAAAAACATTTGTAGTGGGGTTGGCGCATCTGCTTGTCGGCGCTGAAACAGGAACGTTTTTGTACTGGCCTTTCGGAGTGGGTGATCAAATTGAAGAAGGAGTTTGTTGCGAAGAAGGCCATTTTCCAAATAAAGGACAAAGAGCTTCTCCTAAAAGAATTAAAATACAATCACAAAGTATTGAAAGGGGAAGGAAGAAAATTGATTAAGTTGTTTACTGAGTATGTAAGTTCAGGCAGTTTGTTTTCTTAAAAATATTATTGTTGAAGATTTAATAATTATTCAGTTGTCGAGGCTGAAACTGTTATACTCTCATGCGATGAAAAGCATCGTCTTTTCAAATATCATTTGCATATGAAAAAATAAAATCCAGATCAGTTATTTTTTTCAAAGGGATGACTTTGCTGTACATTGGTTTATCGCCTTTGAGCATATACTTCAAGTAATTTGTCAAGGTCAACTCATAAGTTCTTATTGTGGGCATTGCAATTGTATGTGTCATAAAATAATAACTATAGAAACCGAATTGTTTCATTATTTCTTCTGAATGTTCTGTGAACCTGATTACTGGATTTTTCAGGTCTTCCATTGATGCGAAAATGGCAGGAATATTAGGCTGACAATAGAACACAGGATAATCTCCAATACCGTAACGGGAAAACTCACGAATAAAATCAAAGGTTGAATTAAAAGCATCCCCAACACTTTCACTCCGTTCCTCAAGAAATATTTTATATACGCCTCTTTTAAACTGTTTTGTAAAAGTGCTCTGAAAATCGCTTATCAACCTATATTTATATCGTGGATTAATTAAATGCTTTTTCAAATCATAATCAAAATATTCTGATTTAAATTTGGGAAGCTTTTCATTTTTATTTAGCTGGCTCAGCAGGTAAAGTCTTGAAATATTTAAGGGTTCTTTTAAAGCAATCTCAACTGATGGAAGACCAATTTGTTTACTCCCAAAATAGGAATTGCAGGAATCGCATACATTTTTACATAAACGCTGGCCACCTAATGATTTTGGAAAAATATGGGCAATCCTGGAAAAACTCACTTCGGATTCAGTTTTTTGGCACCAAACACAGGTTCTATTCATGCATCAAAGCTACATTAGTCTTAGAATTTTGTTTACGAGTTTGTTTATCTAATAGAGTTTCGTTTGATTTCATGTCTTGTAAAAGAGAAAAACTGCGATTCAAATTCTAAACTTGATCTTGCAATTTGCTATTAAGAATGAAAGGCTTCTTCTTGTAGTTTTTTGTAAGTTTTTGTATTACTTCAGCGATTTCATATTTGGCCTTGTTTGCAATACGATAACCAAAAATGATTTTGTCAATACTTATGACTGGCCTTACCATGTGTGGGGTTATTCCCTGTTTGACTATAAACTCTTTTTGTTCTTGTGTCCAATCCCACTCTAATTCTAATTCAATGAATGTTGTTTTTTCATGCCTTCTATTTATATCATCATGCGCTGGTGCATTATCATTATAGGATAAGCCCTGGCAATACAATAACCTTACTTCTTTTTCGACCTTATACATATTGTGTTTATGAAATGCAAAATACTTGTAAAGGATATTGTCAAAGCTATTGATCGTAAGATTATGGGTTACCTTAAATTCATTATACATTTTATCTATTGCCTGAAAATTTTGATGAGCCTTTTTGTCATATTGTATTTTGCTCAACATAAAATATACCCATTCTTTGGCGTATTTTTCTTCAAATGATAAAACAATACCAACTCCGTTTCCTTTATCTCCATATTCCCTCCATGCTGAAAGACTTTGCCCTTTCTCTTCCAGAGAAGTTTCGCAAAGAGAAAGGCAATATATGCGTCTTTTTATTTCGTCAATTTCGTATTCAGAAAGATTTTTATTGAGATATTTTAAGGGAACAATAAATTCCTGCTTATCATCCATGCCGTTCAAATTATACAATCTAAGTTTTTTATTTCTTAGTATATGCATTAATGCCTGCAAGGATGTATAGTGTATGAATGTATATGGTTTTGTATAGAAATATGGGGAATCAACATTTATTTCGTTTGAATCAGCAAGGTCAATTCTTACATTGCCAGCTCTTTTGGCTTGTGCGGCACCAAAAAAGCCGATTGACTGGTGCCGTGCTTTGGGCAGCAATTGATGCAACACATCTTTATAAAAATGTTTGATCGCTTTTTCGTCAAATATTGATTTCCTTTTCATAGGTATTTTTTAAGAAATAGTTTATGCGATATGGATTAAAAAATCTAAGTCTTGCTGGCATAATTGTTCTAATTGCATTGGATTTAGCATTGCTACCAGATTTCAAATGGGTTTTAATTATTTATTGATCGGCATTACTGACATATGTGTTCCGATATCATCGCACATTTTGACAAGTATTTTATTCTGTTCCGTTTCTGCTAAACTGTCTAATGGATGTAAAGGATCATTTACCGCTTGAAATTGTGCAATCGATGTAGTTTTAAATATGGAGTGAGAAATGATCAATGGCATAATTCGTGTCCCTTTAATTTCTGCATTCTTCAAAAGGGGAGCAAGCTCTTTTGCTTTTATGAAGTCTGAAGCAAAGAAGTCTGTTGATATAATTAGGATTGCAATGCCGGCACGATCCAGTTCATGAGAGATTGTTTCTTCCCATTTATCACCTGATATCAATTTTGTATCATCCCAGTAATCAAACTCAATTTGTCCATAGTTTTTGAGTGCCTTTAGATGTGTTTGGACCTTTTCCAGCCACTGTTTGTTAGCATGTGAATAGCTTATGAAAATATTGTTGTTGTTTTTTTTGCCAAGTGCAGCATTTAGCCCATTGAACGTAAAATTTTTCTTTTTTGCAAGATGCTCAAAATACTTCCGGCCTGCTTTGTTAAGTTCGTATTTATTCATCGGGTTGTCTATGTATTTCCGGAACTCAATCTCGAGCATGTGATGTAGATTCATTGATGGGTAGCCAGTTGTTAATTTGGGTGCTTCGTCCATAAGTATTTCCGGAAAATCGTCAATCTTAATTGGTATCTCCTGTTCATACAAAAAACGCAACAGAGCGAAATCATAATCATCATATACAAATTCACGAATCTTGTCATCTTGGTCCTCATAGAATTTTTCAACCCATAGGCGACCTGATTCAGTGATGAACACACGGTTATCACGCCATTCTGCAAGACCTGCGGCGTATAATTTAGTACAGATATCTTCCGATTCCTTTGCGGAATGTAACCCAGTATTGGCTGAAATGTTTCCGTAGATATTTCCTTTGTCGCCACGTTGTTTGTAGAGATAGAATAGAACTAAGCGACTGAGTCCGTTAATTAACATGCTGGTAGTATCATTGGCAAATTTAAGACGATCCTGCTTGGTTGCAGATTTTAATGAATTTGATTCAACTGGTACGTTATCCAACTTTTCAAATTGACCAATGTAATAACTGGCAAGAGTTTGATTAGAGAAATAATTTCGAGCAAGATGATAGGTTTCAATCTGAAAAGAAACTGGCTTGCCAATACCTTTAAAGTAGATGTCAACGAAAATATCCTGGCCAATGGTTCGCATACGAGCATGCTCAAAAATTGAAAGGCTGAAACGTGAGTTAATAGACGAATTTATTTTTGGTGAACAAGTATCAATTACGAATGTGCTTACCCAAAATGCATTGTTTTCAACTTTGAACATTAATAGCATAAAATTGCGAAATGGCTCATGGTGTTTATTTAAACCGCCAGTTCGTTTAATGACTTCTACATCTATAGAGGAATATTCTTGAACTCCATCCGAGATGTGGTTAATCCCATAACCCCAAAAATCACCATTTGTCAGTTTGTTCTGAGCGATCAATTGTCTTAACGTTTGCATATTATGCAATCGTGACGTGAGCATAGCGTTTTCCATGCCGAAGGACTGACGGGTTCCGAACAATGCTTCACGATACTCACCCAATCGTTTTTCAATAACATCTAAAAAGTGGGGAAGTGAAATATGGACATAATCATTCATTCCAACAAAGATAGATTCCTGCAGCAAATCAGTATTACTGAGTTAAAGTTTCATTTTTCCACTACTCACTTTGTCAAATAGAGTTTCATTTGATTTCATGTCGTACATGAAAGGCAAGAACATTTGCAAAGGGTATGCCTGGCCAAGTAAAACCATGCTGCATTGGATCTCGGTCCAGGGGGAGAAGATTTTTTAGCCGGTTTGGGTGGATGGTAAATCTTAGTTATTATAAAATGTCCAATTCAATTTGAATGATTCTTTCGATTCGTACTCCTCTATTTTTTGCTGCATTGGTTTTCTATGCGCCGCCCCCACAAGAAATAGTGCCCTGTCATATTTCTTTTGTTCCATGTAGCTGTAAATGTTTCTTAGCATCTCATTTTCTCTATCATCAATTTGGTCAATCCAATGTTTATATGCAAGCTCGAGCCTTTCATGGTTCATGGCCCTTTGATTCTTGTCCTTTCTTAGTGTATTCAATATTTGCTTTTCCAGAGCCTTTTTACGCGATAGTATCTCACTGCATCGATCATTATTGAGAAATGGGAAACCGTATTTTTCTGTCCAATATGGGATTAAGCTATCTAAATAATTATACTCAGGACTATAATCTTTGCATATAAAATAGATCCCATCAAC
>Ga0066652_100001085_pt1 | contig 13664 bp, 12 predicted proteins | sample GraSoiAngelo_101_FD_71413 | JGI IMG/M metagenome (GOLD analysis project Ga0066652, IMG submission 71413) | Grasslands soil microbial communities from the Angelo Coastal Reserve, California, USA - 14_0903_02_30cm | ecosystem: Environmental > Terrestrial > Soil > Grasslands | place: USA...
GACCTCATCATCATCGCGCTGCTCGGCGTGGCGCTCTGGGTATTCCGCCGGCGCGTATACCTGCACTGGCGTTCGGTGGTCGTCCTCGCCACGCTGGTGTCGCTGATCCTGCTCGGTGCGGCGCTGGTGTCGCACATGCGTCCGCTGCGTCCGGAGTTGATCCCGGTGACGCTGGCGGCGATCGTCGTGTCCGCGCTGCTCGATCAGCGCATCAGCATGATCGTGACGATGATCATCACGATCCTGATCGGCGCGCAGGCGCCTTTCCGGGGCACCAACGCGCTCTTCGTGAATCTCGTTGGCGGCGCCGTGGCCGCGCTCAGCGTTCGGGCGGTGGCGCGGCGACATCAGTCGTACATCTGGCTGCTCCTGACCGGGGCAGCGTACCTCGCGGCGGCGATCGCCATCGGTCTCATGCTGGACCAGGGCGCGAGCGTGATCGCCGCGTCGGCGGGACACGGCGCGCTGAACGCGCTCGCCAGCATCCTGCTCGCCCTGTTGTTCCTGCCGCTGGCGGAGTCGGTCACCGGCATCGAGACGGACCTCACGCTCCTGGAGTGGTCCGATCTGAACCGACCGCTGATGCAGCGGCTCAGCCTCGAGGCGCCCGGCACCTTCGCGCACACGATGGTGATCGCGAATCTCGCGGACGCCGCATGTCGCGCCATCGGCGCGAACGCGCTCCTCGCCCGCGTGGGTGCCTACTATCACGACGTCGGCAAGCTGGGCAGACCACAATACTTCGTCGAGAACCAGACCAAGGACCGGAATCCGCACGATACGCTGCAGCCCGATGCCAGCGCCGAGATCATCCGCGGACACGTGGAGCAGGGACTCACCCTCGCCCAGCAGTACCGCCTGCCGCGCGTGCTCCGCGACTTCATCACTGAGCACCATGGGACAGGCGAGATCTCGTACTTCCTCGGCAAGGCGCGCGAGAACGGGACGGCGGTGAATCCAGCCGGGTTCGTGTATCCCGGCCCCGTGCCGCACAGCATCGAGACGGCGGTGGTCATGCTCGCGGACGGCGTCGAAGCCGCGACGCGCGTCCTCAATGAGCCGACGCCGCCGCGCGTGCGCGAAGTCATCGAGCACATCGTGCGGCAGCGACTGGAGCAGGGGCAGCTCCGCGAAACGCCACTCACCCTGCAGCAGCTGGAAATGGTGAAAGACGAGTTCGCGCGGGTCCTGAACGGGATGTACCACAGCCGCATCGACTATCCACGGTCCAGCGGCGGCATCACCGCGGAGTTCGCCTCCCGATGAGCATCCCCGTCGCCGTGTCCACCGACGGTGTCCGATTGCCGCTGCCGCGCGTGCGCGTCGTCGACGCCGCCCGTGCCGTGTTGCGCTCCGAGCGCGTGCGCGACGCGATGCTGTCCATCACGTTCGTGAGCACGGCGGTGATCCGTCGGCTCAATCGGCGTCACCTGGGCAAGACCGGATCGACGGATGTCATCTCGTTCGGCTTTCGACGCAGCACGCACGGTGCCCCGGTCGTCGGCGACGTATACATCGCCGCCGACGTGGCGAAGCAGTCCGCGCGGACCAACGGCGTCTCCGCCCGCGAAGAGCTCACGCGGCTCATCGTGCATGGCACGCTGCACGTGCTCGGCTACGATCATCCGGAGACGGACGCGCGGACCCGGTCCGCAATGTGGAAGAAGCAGGAGCGCATCGTGAGCCGATTGTCCGCGCGTCGCTGATGATTGCCTGGATCGCCGTCGCGCTCATCGCGTTCGCGCTGGCAGCGCTGCTCGCCACCGCGGACGGAGCCATCATGGCGCTCGGTCCGTCCACGTCGCGGATCGCCCTCGCCGAGCCGGAGCGCGCCCATCGCGCCCTCGTCAGCGGCCGCGTTCTCGCGCACCTGGTGGCGGGGACCGCCATCGCGCTCGCGGCGTTCTCGCTGCCACTCACGGACCTCGGCGCGGTGATGCTGTCCATCGCGGTACTGCTGGCGCATGTGGCATTCGTGGAGGGCTACGCCAAGACGCGCGGCGCCGCGCGCTCGTTCACGAAGACAAGCTGGACGGCGGGTTTCGCGTCCGTCGTGGATCGCCTCTTTCTTCCGGTCACCATCATCGGGGGAGCGGCGGAGCGCATGCTCGCGCGCGCGCTTCCTCCGGCGGATGACGCCGTGGCCCTGCGAGAGGAGGGCGCCGAGCAGTTCCGCGAGGTCGTCGCCGCCGAAGCGGATGTCACCGCAGCGGAAGAGGAGTTGCTCTACGGCGTGTTCTCACTCGGCGACACACAGGTGCAGGAGATCATGGTGCCGCGGGTGGACGTCGTCGGGATCGAGAAGTCGATCCCGTGGTCCGAGGTGCTCGACCGGGTCACCAGCTCCGAGCACGCGCGCTTCCCGGTGTTCGAGGAAACGCTCGACAACGTCGTGGGCATCCTGTACTCGAAGGACCTGCTCCCCTCGGTGATCGCGGACGCCGAGCCGGACGACGACTGGAGCACGCTGATCCGGCCGCCGACGTTCATCCCGGCGACGAAGACCATCGACCAGCAGCTGCGTGATTTCAAGGCGCAACGGACGCACATCGCGCTGGTCATGGACGAGTATGGCGGCACCGCCGGGATCGTGACCATCGAGGACGTCCTCGAGGAGATCGTCGGCGAGATTCGCGACGAGTATGACGAGGAGGAGTCCGAGGTCCGCCAGGAGGGACACGATCGCTTCTGGGTGTCGGGACGCGTGAGTCTCGCCGACCTGACGGAGCTCGTGAGCGTCGACTTCCAGCGAGAGGACCTCACGACGGTCGCGGGACTCGTCTACGACGCCTTCGGCCGTGTGCCGCGCGCAGGCGAATCGCGGACGATCAACGGCTTCCGCATCGTGGTCGAACGCATTCGGAGCCGGCGCATCGAGCGCTTGTATCTCGAGCGCCTGGCGTCAGGCACGGGATCGTGACCATGTGGCATCTGGCGCTCGGCTTCCTCCTCCTCGTCGTCGCCTGGCTCACGGCGGGTGCCATGGCGGTGCGTTCCTCGAGCCGTATCTGGCTGCGCCACTGGGCCGAGCGCCGCCTTCGCGGCGCTGCCTCCGTGCTCCTGTTCCTCGAGCGCCCGCAGCGGCTCCTGGCGGCGGCGAACACCAGCATCGCCCTGGTGCTCGGGATCGCCGGTGTCATCATCGGCTGGCACAGCCATCGTCGAGAGGACATCGCCGTCGCGGAGCTGGTCTTCTACGCGATCAGCGTGGTATTCGTCGCCCAGCTGTTGCCGCGCACGATCGCACGCCGCTGGCCTGCGGCGGTCATCCCGCTGACCATGCCGGTGCTGCGCCTGGCCGAGCTGGTCGCCGCGCCGCTTCTGGCGCGGGCGCGGCAGGGAACGGAGCCCGCGACCGGCGCGCACGCGCATGCGTCCCATGAGGCCATGCAGGATCTCCTGCGCGAGGGGGAGCTCGAAGGTGTCGGCAAGCGGGACGAGATCGCGATCATCAACGGCGTCATGGAGTTCGGCGCGAAGTCAGTGCGCGAAGTCATGACGCCGCGCTCGGATATCTTCGCTCTCCCCGAAGGGCTGGATGCGACGTCCGTGGCCAGGCAGATCGCCGAGTCCGCGTTCAGCCGCGTCCCCGTGTATCGCGAGACGCTGGACCAGGTGCTCGGGATGTACCACGCGTTCGATGTCCTCAAGGAACGGGCGCAGGATCTTCCGCCATTGCGCCCGGTTGCGCACGCCGCCACCGACACGCAATGCAACGAGCTCCTGTTTCGGATGCTGCGCGCGCGGCTGCACCTCGCCGTCGTACACGACGAGCGGGGACATACTGTGGGTCTCGTGACACTGGAGAATCTGCTCGAGGAGCTGGTGGGAGACATTCGCGACGAGCACGACGAGCCGGCAACGGCACAGGCCCGAAAGTGACCGATCATTCGCGTTTGGTGGAGGACTTCGCAGCGGGCCGCAAACCCGCGCTGGCGCGAGCGGTCAGCATCGTCGAAAACCACCGCGACGGATTCGATGCGCTCCTCGCGCGATGGCATGAGCGCATCGGACGCGGGCGCCGGATCGGCATCACGGGCCCCCCGGGCGCGGGCAAGAGCACGCTCACCGCGGCGCTCGTCGCGGCCTACCGCACGGAAGGACTGAGCGTCGGTGTGATCGCGGTCGATCCCACGTCGCCGTTCACGGGTGGTGCGTTGCTCGGCGATCGCATACGAATGGAGTCTGTCGCGCTCGACCCCGGCGTGTTCATACGATCGATGGCCACGCGCGGGTCGCTTGGCGGCCTGGCGGAAGCGACCGGCGAAGTCGCCGACGTGCTTGACGCGTTCGGCACCGATCGCATCATCATCGAGACCGTGGGCGTCGGCCAGAGTGAGCTCGATGTCTCCCGACATGCCGACAGCACGGTCGTGGTGCTCGTCCCGGAGTCCGGCGATTCAATTCAGACACTCAAGGCCGGCCTCATGGAGATCGCGGATACGTTCGTCGTGAACAAGGCGGACCGTCCCGGCGCCGACCGCCTGCGGCACGAGTTGGAGCTGATGCTCGGCCTCCGCAGCGGCGAGGTGTTGAAGAACGTCCCGGCTCATCACGGCGTTCAGCTGGGACGGGCGATGACGAAGGCCGAGCGCATGGCCATGAACCCGGCTCGAGCAGCGCGCGAGGCAGCGGGAATGAGCGGTCCCGGCGCACCAGGCACCACGCCGCACGACGCACCCGGCAGCACGCACCTGGAGTGGACTCCTCCCGTGCTCCCCACCGTCGCCGTGAAAGGCGAGGGGATCGACGCCGTGGCATCGGCAGTCGACCGACACTTTCATTATCTTGCCGAGAGCGGCCGGCTGCACGTTCGCCGGCGGGCGCGGCTGCGTCGGCGCGTCGTGGAAGTCGTGGAATCGCGCGTGCGGCGGCGGCTCTGGACCGATGCGACAGTCCGCGCATGGCTCGACGAGCAGCTTCCGGCACTCGAGGCCGGATCGCGGAACCCGTTCGATGTGGCAGACGAGTTGCTGACGCGCAGCGGCGACCTAATCAGACGGACACCGACATGACCTCGACGCGAGATCTGACCGATCGCACACCGGAACAGGCGGAGCTCGAGGAGTTGCGCGCCGAGGTCGCGGAGTGGCGCCGCCGCTTCGCGAAGGGAGAGGTCCGGGCGCCGGGGTTCTCGAATTCCACGGGTGACGTCGCGCCGCTGTACACCGCGCTCGACGTGCACTCCGATACCGCGGTCGAGCTGGGCGTCCCGGGCATCTATCCGTTCACGCGCGGCATCCATCCCACCGGGTATCGCGGCAAGCTGTGGACGATGCGCCAGTTCGCCGGATTCGGCAGCGCGCGCGACACCAACGAGCGATTCAAGTTCCTGCTCGAGCACGGGCAGACCGGCCTGTCGACGGCGTTCGATTTCCCGACGCTGATGGGCTATGACTCGGACCATCCACGGTCCGAGGGCGAAGTCGGCAAGACCGGTGTCGCCATTTCGAGTCTCGCCGACATGGAGATCCTCTTCGACGGCATTCCGCTCGATCAGGTCTCCACCTCCATGACCATCAACGGCCCGGCGATCATTCTCTGGGCCTTTTATCTGGCCGCCGCCGAGAAACAGGGCGTGTCGCTCGATAAGGTTCGCGGGACGATCCAGAACGACATCCTGAAGGAGTACATGGCGCAGCATGCCTGGTGCTTCCCGATCGAGCCCGCGCTGCGTCTCATCGTCGACTGCTTCGAGTGGGGCGCGGATCACGCGCCGCTCTGGAATACGATCTCGATCTCCGGCTACCACATTCGCGAGGCGGGGGCGACCGCGGCGCAGGAACTGGCCTTCACGCTGGCGAATGGCTTTACCTACGTCGAGCGCGGCATCGCGCGCGGGCTCAATGTGGACGACTTCGCGCCGCGCCTCTCGTTCTTCTGGGATATCCACAACGACTTCTTCGAGGAGATCGCGAAGCTGCGCGCGGCCCGGCGCATCTGGGCGCGACACATGAAGGAGCGATACGGCGCCGAAAGCCCTCGCTCGTGGATGATGCGCTTCCATTCGCAGACGGCCGGCGTGACGCTGACGGCCCAGCAGCCGATGAACAACATCGTGCGGGTCGCCTATCAGGCACTGGCCGCCGTGCTGGGGGGCACGCAGTCGCTGCATACGAACTCGATGGACGAGACGCTCGCCCTACCCACCGAACAGGCCGTGCAGGTCGCGCTGCGCACGCAGCAGGTCCTGGCGTACGAGAGCGGCGTGCCAAATACCATCGACCCGCTCGGCGGCTCGTACTACCTCGAAGCGCTCACCGACCAGTTCGAGCAGGCCGCGGAACGCATCTTCGGGGAGATCGGCAGCGCCGGTGGCGTCGTGAAAGGACTCGAGCTGGGTTGGTTCCAGCGCAAGATCGCGGAGTCCGCGGCACGGCAGCAGTGGGAAGTCGAGCAGCACCGCCGCGTCATCGTCGGCGTGAACGAGTTCGTGACCGAGGAAGAGGCGCTGACCATTCCCACACTCAGGGTCGGGGAGGAAACCGATCGGGATCAGCGTCACCGCCTCAAGGAGCTCCGGGAGAAGCGGGACAACGCGCGCTGTCAGAAGGCACTGGACGGGCTGCGCGAGGCCGCACGCGGGAAAGAGAACACGATGCCGCATATTCTCGAGGCGGCCCGCGCATACTGCACCCTGTACGAGATCCGCCGCGCGCTCGAGGATGTTTTCGGGGCGTATCGCGAGCCGGTGTTCTTCTAGTCCGTCGCGCCGAACGACTCGGGTCGGCTCGCCCCGCGACTCCGCCATCGCGATCTCCGCATGCCGACCCCTGATTGGTGGAAGACGTACTTCGACTCGAGATACCTGCTCGAGTACGAACCGCTGTTCGACCCCGTCCGCGATCGGCGCGAGGTCGCGCGACTGCTCGAGCTCCTCGAGCTTCCCGTGGGCGCGCGCGTCCTGGACTGTCCGTGCGGGCAGGGCCGGCACGCGCATCTGCTCGCCGAAGCCGGATATGACGTCGACGGGGTGGACTACTCTGCGGCCCTGCTGAAGCGCGCGAAGGCGCGCGGCATCGGCCCCACGCTGCGTTATGTGCGCGCGGATATGCGGAAACTTCCCGCGCGCTGGGGTCGTCGGTTCGACGCGGTGATCAACGTGTTCACCTCATTCGGATTCTTCGACGCACCCGCGGACGACGCACGTGTGATCCATGAATTCAGCCGCGTGCTGAAACCGGGAGGCGTACTTCTCTGGCACGGCGGAAGCCGCGACGGCATCGCGGCCCGGTTTCTTGCGCGGGACTGGTGGCGCACCTCCGATGGCACGCTCATCGCACAGGAGCGGTCGTTCGATGCGTTGTCCGGCATGCTGGAGGTCCGGTCCGAGTGGGAAGGACGCAGGGCGCGCGGCTCGCGCACCCATCGCATCCGGCTCTACACCGCAACGCGGCTCGCGGAGCTGTGCCGTGACGCAGGCCTGCTGGTGGAAGCCGCGTTCGATGGGTGGTCCGCGCGTCCGCTGCGGCGTGCGTCGTCAGAAATGTTGTTGGTGGCGAGAAAGGACACTTAGCTTCCAGCAGTCATGACAACCACCGTCATCACATGGCATCTCGACCCATTCGCGTTCTGGTAGCAAAGCCCGGCCTCGACGGCCACGATCGCGGCGCGAAAGTCGTCGCGGCCGCGCTCCGCGATGCCGGGATGGAAGTGATCTACACGGGACTGCATCAGACGCCCGATATGATTGCCAGCGCGGCGATCCAGGAAGACGTGGATGTGGTCGGCCTCTCGATCCTCAGCGGGGCGCACATGACGCTGTTTCCACGCGTCCGCGAACTGCTGCGCGAATCCGGACGCGACGACATCCTCCTGACCGGCGGCGGCATCATCCCGAAGGAGGACATGGAGGAGCTGCGGAAGCAGGGCGTCGGCCAGCTGTTCGGGCCGGGTACCCCGACGTCCGACCTCATCGACTACATCAACTCGTGGTTCGAAGAGCGCCAGAAGCAGGAAGCGTGAGCAAGACGGCCGCGCCGCATTCCCGGCTGCGCGAGTTGAGTACAGAGCTGCGCGCGCTCGAGGCCAGGCTCCGCGAAGGCGGCGGCAGCGAACGCATCGCGCGCCAGCACAAGCAGAAGAAACTGACCGCGCGCGAGCGCGTGGACCTGCTCTTCGATCACGACGCGCGATTCCTCGAGATCGGCCTGCTCGTGGCCTATGACCAGTACGATGGCCAGGCCCCGGGCGCCGGCGTCGTGACCGGGGTCGGCATGGTCAACGGCCGCGAAGTCGTCGTGATCGCGAACGATGCCACCGTGAAGGCCGGCTCGTGGTGGCCCGAGACGATCAAGAAGATGCTCCGGGCGCAGGAGATCGCGATGCGTTGTCGCATCCCGATCATCTATCTCGTGGACTCGGCCGGTGTGAACCTGCCGTATCAGGGTGGGGTGTTTCCCGGGCAGTACGGCGCAGCGCGCCTGTTTTACTACAACTCGATCATGCGGCGGTACCTGCGCGTGCCGCAGCTCGCCGCCGTCATGGGCCCGTGCATCGCGGGCGGCGCCTATCTGCCGGCGCTCTCCGACGTCATCGTGATGGTGAAGGGAACGTCCTTCATGGGACTCGGCGGCCCCAACCTCGTGAAGGGAGCAACAGGTCAGTCCATCGACGCGGAAACCCTGGGCGGCGCAGTCGCACATACCGAGATCAGCGGCGTCGCGCACTACGCCGTGGACGACGACGAGGCGTGCCTGAAGAAGTTGCGGGATCTCGTGGCGGCATTGCCGTCGAAGGCTGTCATCCCGAGCACATTCGCTCCGGTCAGTGCAGGCTCCGCGCCTCCCCTCGAGCGCAGCGAAGGGAAGGGCGTGCACAGCCAGGGGCATATCCCTCCTCGCGATGCTCGTCGGGATGACAGTCTGTACGATCTGCTCCCCGCGGACCACCGGATGTCGTACGACATGCACGCGGTGCTGCGCGCGATCATCGATGGCGGCGGAATCGACGAATTCCAGCCTCACCTCGCGGCCGAGATGATCTGTGGCGACGCGCGCATCGAGGGGATCGGCGTCGGCGTGATCGCCAACCAGCGCGGCCTGATCAAGACGCGCTCCGGCGAGAAGCCGCGCTTCGGCGGGATCATCTACGCGGAAAGCGCCGAAAAGACCGCGTACTTCATCGATCGCTGCGACCGGCAGGGCATTCCACTGCTGTTCGTGCAGGACGTGTCGGGATTCATGGTCGGTCCCGAAGCGGAGCACGAGGGCATCATCCGCGCGGGCGCGCGATTCGTGGAAGCGATGGCCTGCGCGCGCGTTCCCAAGATCGTGCTGACGGTCAACCACGCGTCGGGCGCCGGGTACTACGCGATGGCGGGACAGGGGTTCGATCCCGACTTCATCTTCTCCTGGCCCAGCGGCCGCATGGGGGTGATGGAGGGCGAAGCGGCGGTGCAGGCGGTCTATGGCCCGGACATCGAACAGGCGAAGAAGGGTGGTGCCGGTTTGCCGGTGGACACGAAGGATCGCATCGAGGAGATGCGCGCCGACTACGAGCACCAGCTGGACGCACGGTACGCCGGTGCGCGCGGCTATGTCGACGCCATCGTCTATCCCGAGGAGACGCGCGACGTACTGGCCATGGCGCTCCGCGCCGCGCTCCAGAATCGCGGCCCGCACCTGGGGCCGTTCGTTCTCCCGGAGACGGTCGGATGAGCCCCGCCGTCGTGCGCATCGGCAGCGCGCAGGGCTTCTGGGGTGACTCGCTCGAGGCGCCGCGGCAACAGGTCGAACGCGGCGAGGTCGATTTCCTGATGCTCGACTATCTCGCCGAAGTCACGATGTCCATCCTGCAGAAGCAGAAGGAGCGCGATCCGACTCTGGGATACGCGCGGGACTTCGTCGGAGCCGTGGAGAGTGTCGTCCCCGCCCTCAGGGATCGCGGCGTGAAGATCGTCGCGAATGCGGGCGGCGTGAATCCGCAGGCGTGCGCCGACGCGGTCCGCGCGGTGCTCCTGCAACACGACGCGAAGAACGTCCGCATCGGGGTCGTCACCGGGGATGATCTCCTGCCGCGCCTCGATGAGCTGCTCGCCGCCGGACACGAGCTGCGCAACATGGAAACGAACGAGCCGCTCTCGCGCGTTCGCGATCGCGTGCTCTCCGCCAACGCCTATCTCGGCTCGCGGCCCATCGTCTCGGCGCTCTCGCGCGGAGCGCAGATCGTCATCACGGGCCGGTCCACGGACACCGCGCTCACGATGGCGCCGCTCCGCTTCTCCTTCGACTGGCGCGATGACGACTACGACCGCCTCGCCGCCGGCATCGTCGCGGGACACATCATCGAATGCGGCGCACAGTGCTCGGGTGGGAATTGCCTCTACGACTGGAAGTCGATCCCGAACCTTGCGGACGTCGGCTACCCCATCGTGGAAGGCCGCTCGGACGGCAGCTTCACCATCACGAAGCACAAAGGAACCGGCGGGCGCGTCTCCATCCAGAGCATCTCCGAGCAGCTGCTGTACGAGATGGGGGACCCGCGCTCGTACATCACGCCCGACGTGATCGCCGACTTCACGACGATTCAGCTGGCGGACGATGGACCAGACCGCGTTCGCGTCTTCGGAATCAAGGGACGCGCACCGACCGACAAGCTCAAGGTATCGGTCGCGTATCGCAGCGGCTTCAAGGCCGTCGGGACGCTCGTCTACTCATGGCCCGAAGCGCTCGACAAGGCGGAGCTGGCGGACCGCGTGCTCCGCGAACGACTGGAGCGGCTCGGCCTCAAGTTCGACGCGATCCTCACCGAGTTCGTGGGCGCGAACTCGACGCACGGCCCGCTCGCGCACCCGAACCGCAAGGACCTGCAGGAGGTGCAGCTGCGCGTCGGTGTCCGGTCGAACGACAGGGCCGCGGTCGAGCGCTTCACGCGCGAGCTGGCGCCGCTGGTGCTGAACGGTCCGCCGTCCGTGACCGGATTCGCCGGTGGGCGGCCCAAGGTCGAGGAGATCGTGGCCTACTGGCCCGCGCTCGTCGACAAGCGCGTGATTCAGCCCACCGTCGAGGTGATGTGATGCATGTACGTCTGGTCGACATCGCGCACGCGCGATCGGGCGACAAGGGTGACACCGCCAACGTCGGCGTCATTGCGCTGCGTCCCGAGTGGTATCCGCTCATCGCGCGCGAGGTGACGCGCGAGCGGGTGCGCGACCATTTCCGTGGCATGATCACGGGAGACGTCGATCGGTACGAGGTGCCCAACCTCAACGCGCTGAACTTCCTGCTGCACGGCGCGCTCGACGGCGGCGGAACATTGTCGCTCAAGACGGATGCGCAGGGGAAGGTCTACTCGACGGCGCTGCTGCGCATGGTCATCGACGTCACGGACAGCGAGGCCCGTACACTCGGTCTGCCGGGAGCGCGCTGATGCCGCGCATCCGTCTCGAGCGTCAGGGCGCCATTGGACGCATCATTCTCGCCCGCCCGGATCGTGGCAACGCGATCGACCAGGAGATGACGTCCGAGCTGTTCAGCGCCTGCGCGCAGTTCGAGCGCGATGGACAGGTGCGCGTGGTTCAGCTCACGGCCGACGGCGACGATTTCTGCGTCGGCGCAGACGTCCAGGAGCTCTCGAGCGCGCTCAGCGCCACCAGCGAAACAAACCGCGAGCACGTCGAGGCGTTCGGTCGGGTCCTGCTCGCGATGCGGGCGCTCATGAAACCGGTCGTGTGCTCGGTGCACGGGCGCGCGCTGGGCGTGGGAGCAGGCCTCGCGACGGCGTGTGATCTCGTGCTGGCACGCGATGACGCGGAGTTCGGCTATCCCGAGGTGAAATTCGGCTCGGTGCCGGCGGTGATGATGACGCTGCTGCGTCGCACCGTCGGAGAGAAGCACGCCGCCGATCTCGTCCTCACGGGGCGGGTGATCGACGCCGAGGAAGCGGAGCGCAGCGGACTTGTGAGCCGCGTGCTGTCGTCCGCGACGTACGATGAGGATGTCATGGCAGCGCTCAACGGAATGGCGCGATCACCCAGCACCTCCCTGGCGCTGACCAAGTGGCTGCTGTACAAGCTCGATGCGCTGTCCTTCGACGACGGCGTGGCGGCCGGCGTCGTGACCGATGTGGAGGCGCGCGCGACGGCGGAATTTCAGGACGGGATCCGACGGCTCATCGAACAGGAAGGAGGAACGGCATGACGAGATACCTCGTCCTCAAGCTGGCGCTCGCGGCGATCGGCGTCATCCTGCTCGGCTACGGCATGTCTGTGAACGATCCGCGGATTCGCTGGATCGGAATCGCGTTCCTTGCGGCCGCGGTGCTCACGCGCTTTCTGCCCAAGCATCTCCGTTCCGGCGACTATCCACGCAGTCCGCCGCCGGAAGAGTAGGGTACGCCCGGCGCGCGCTTCATACCGCGCCGCCGCCGGTGGCGCCGCACTCTTGCTGCGTGCCGGCGGCATTGGAAGATGCGCGTGAAGTCCTGAAGCGGTTCTTCGGCTATCCCGACTTCCGGCCGGCGCAGCTGCCCGTCGTCGAGAGCGTGCTCGCCGGTCGCGACACGCTTGCCGTATTGCCCACGGGCGGTGGCAAATCCATCTGTTACCAGGTCCCGGCGCTGGTCACGAGCGGCCTGACCGTGGTGATCTCGCCGCTCATCTCCCTGATGAAAGACCAGGTCGACCGGCTCACAAGCCGCGGCGTCGCGGCCGCATTCCTCAACAGCACGCTCGACCCGGCACAGGTGCGCGAGAGCGTCGGCCGGATTGTCGCTGGGGAGCTCAGGCTGCTCTATCTCGCGCCAGAACGCTTCGAGGCCGCGGACCTGCAGCGCACGCTGGCGGGACGCGTCGCCCTCCTCGCGGTGGACGAGGCACACTGCATCAGCGAATGGGGCCACGACTTCCGCCCGAGCTTCCGCCGCATTGCCGACGTGGCCGCGCAGATCGGGAGTCCGCAGACGATCGCGCTGACCGCCACGGCGACGCCGGCGGTACGCGCGGACATCGCCCGGCAGCTGCGCCTGCGGTCGCCACGGGTGATCGTCCAGGGCTTCGATCGCGAGAACCTGCACTATGCCGTCTCGCGCTGCCGCAACGACAGCGACAAGGACCACGCCCTGCTCGCGGGACTCCGGCGTCACGAACGTCCCGCCATCGTGTACGCGGCAACACGCAGCACCGTCCAGCGGTTGGCGACGCAGCTCACCCGGTGGGGCGTGCCCGCGCTTCCATATCATGCAGGGCTCGACGACGAACATCGGCGTGACGTGCAGGATCGCTTCATGCGCGGCGCCGTGGACACCATCGTCGCGACCAATGCCTTCGGCATGGGCATCGACAAGCCGGATGTGCGGCTCGTCCTGCACTACACCATGCCTGGGACGCTGGAGGCGTACTATCAGGAAGCCGGCCGCGCGGGTCGCGACGGCAGGCCGGCGCGCTGCATCCTCCTGCACGCGTACAAGGATCGATTTACGCACGAGTGGTTCATCAATGCGACGTTCCCCGAGCGCGCCGACGTGGAGCGCACGTACGTGAAGCTCGGCCGCTCCGCGGTCGACGGAGTAGCCGCGAGCGTGAGCCGAGACGACGGCGCCGCCGTGCGGCTGCTGCTGCAGGAGCGTGTCCTGCTGCAGTCGCGTGGCGGCACGCTGGCGCACGTGCGCGTGCTGGCGACGCCCCACCGCATTCGACGCGAGCTGTCCGTCTCGCGAAGTCCCGC
>Ga0066652_100001086_pt1 | contig 13663 bp, 4 predicted proteins | sample GraSoiAngelo_101_FD_71413 | JGI IMG/M metagenome (GOLD analysis project Ga0066652, IMG submission 71413) | Grasslands soil microbial communities from the Angelo Coastal Reserve, California, USA - 14_0903_02_30cm | ecosystem: Environmental > Terrestrial > Soil > Grasslands | place: USA...
CTGCCCTTTAATAATGCAGTTATTTATTTTTTCACAGGTAAATAAGTTATTACCGGAATTGATCAGCAGTGTTCCAAAATCGGCATCATATCTTCCCATTTGTATATTATTATCATAATAATTCCCTGCTAAGAAAATATCAGGATATTTATCATCATTTGCATTCACTATCACTGCATCCCTGTATGAAGATAGTTGTGCTTCCCACGGCAAAGCCGTAACAGTAAAATTCATGTGACCATCATTAATGAGAATTGCATTTGAAAAATAATTCGCTTCAAATTTATCGGCCCCTTGTAATTTATTTTCCGAGAACATTTTTTCAGGAGTGGACCTGGCATAATCCTCCGCATATAAAAATTTCTTTTTGAGAGGAGGCATTTGTTTTATTATTTCTTCTTTAGTGGCAAATGGTATCTCTTTATTATTTACGAAATAGGTAATGATCTGTTCCTTTTTTTCATTATCATCAAAATCGTTGTAGTACATCCTTATTGGTTGTTGGTCACTCGCTTTCAACCGGCTATTAAGACCAAGATTACCGGCTAACAGATCCATATCACCATCTCCATCCGCATCAAATGGTAAAATAAAATTCCACCAACCTTTTTTATCAGTCAAACTCTTTTTTGTAAAACTTCCATTATTATTTATAAAAGCATAAATACCGCCCCACTCACAACAAACAAGCAGATCATTATCTCCGTCTTTATCAATATCAACCCAGCTGGCATTGGTTACCATTCCAATTTCTTTTAGATCCTTTGCATATTTATTGGTGACATCTGTGAATTTCCCGGTGCCATCATTTTGCAATAAATAAGAAGGTGGTATTTGACCATAAGCCCACGGCATTGCTCTTCCTCCAATAAAAAGATCAATAAAGCCATCTCTATTAAAATCATTTGCTTCAACGCAAGAGGCTGTCATATAAATACCGGCAAAAGCATCATCCTTTCTTTTAAAGTGGGCCTTACCATCATTTAAATATACTCTTGGCAACAAATGTTTATCTGTTCCATAATATTCATTACCACCGCTTGCAATAACAAGGTCTGCATATTTATCATTGTTAACGTCAACCAAAACGGCAGAAACGTCTTCGTACATACTGTCAGCAAGCAGATCTTCATTTACTGTTTGCCGGAATTTTCCATTGCTCTCCTGTAAGAAAATCGCATTGTGAAATCCTTTTGAAGCACCAATAAAAACATCTTCTTTTCCATCATTATTCATATCTCCTACTGCCAATGCTGGTCCCTCCGATGAGATCATATGCGGGAGCAGTGGCTCACGGTTAAATTCTACAAATGTGTTTTCAACATGACGATATTGCAATCCTGTATTCTCTGTAATATCAGTCATCGATACCGCTTCATTTTCCTTATACGATGTAATTTTTGAATAATTAAACGTTGGCAATCCTTTAGAATAAATTATCGTTCGATTTGAATTCGTATCTAATTGTATTGCCTGGTATGTATTATCGGGCCACACCAGGAAGGCAGAATCTGTTTTTATTTTATACAAACCAATATGCATCGGCGTCTGCATGCTGGAAAGAAATCCCCTTACCGGATAACTTTCATATACATGGATCGAACCATTTTCGAACTGAACGATCTTAGCGCCAACACCATTTATATTTTTTTCCGGGCCTTTTAATTTTATAGATGCATAAGTCCGTTCCCTTTTATCATTGCTTTTGTTTTCATATATTAAGGCAGGGTCATCAATATTATTCACAACAATGTCGAGGTCGCCATCATTATCAAGATCTGCATATACTGCGCCGTTTGAATAAGTCGATCTGTTGTCAGAAATGTCTGCACCCATATCAGTAAACTTCATATCACCGTTATTGCTGAAAAATTTATTGGGGATTTTGATCTCGGGCAATTTTTTTACCAATGCCATATTTCTATCGTTGATCTCATTTCTTCTCAGTTTATCCTGGATCTCTTCGTTTGAAATAAAGTTTATATAATCCATATCATTCAATCGCTTTGGAATACCATTCGATATAAAAAGATCTTTTGTTCCGTCATTATCAAAGTCCATAAAAAGAGGCGCCCAGCTCCAGTCGGTAGCATAAACTCCTGAATAAAGACCTATCTCACTAAACATTCCATTTCTCCTGTTATACTGCAAATTATTTCTTGAATATTGATAGTTATACCCGGCATCTATCTTTTGGTAAAAGATATCATACTCATCATCTCCTAATGATCTTTTTAAAATATATGGATCTGATGGCAGCATATCCATAGAAATAATTTCCGGGTAGCCATCATTATTAGCATCGGCTATATCAACACCCATAGAAAATTTAGACGTGTGCATTAACCGTTCATTCGTTTCTTCAGAAAATGTTCCATTTTTCTGATTGATATATAAATAATCATTTTCATGAAAATCATTCCCGCAATAAAGATCTGGCCACCCATCAAGATTTATATCTGAACAAGCAATGCCAAGACCATAACTGATTGCAGAACTATTAATCCCGGTTTGTTTTGTAACATCTGTAAAAATGGTGTCATCATTTCTGAAAATTCGATCGCCTGAAAGTGGATCGTAGGTTCCAATGAAATTTCCCCGTGGCGCAAACATTCCATTTTGATGTACAGAATGATTCAGTAAAAACATATCAAGATCTCCATCAAGATCATAATCTAAAAAAAGAGCTTGCGAACTGAAGCCGGAAAAATCAAGACGATATTTTTTAGCTTCGTCTTCATAAAATGGCACACCATTTTTGTTTATTCCCTTACAAATAAGAAACTGGTTGTGACTATTGAGGACTTCATACTTCCCAACTCTGCATATATATATATCCAATAGCCCGTCATTATTAATATCAACAACAGATACTCCTGTTGACCATCCTTTATCATCGGGAATTTGCGCTTCTGCTGTTACATCACTAAAAGATAATTTTCCTTTGTTTAGATACAACGTATTCCTGCCCTGGTTAGACGCAAAAAAAAGATCGGTCAAACCATCATTATTAAAATCACCGGCGCCTACACCAGCGCCGTTATAAAAATACATGTAGTTAAACATGTTGAAATTGCTGGTGATCGTAAGCTTGTTTTCAAAACTAAGCCCGGTTTTTTTAGCATCCAACACTTCGAATAATGCCGGAGTACTTTTCTTTTGATCATTACAATCACTCATTAACAGAGAAAATGATACAATAAGCACCAATACGGTTTTATTCAAATAAAATATGTTTGTCCGTTTTCTCATTCCTTTTTTATTCCCTCATTCATTTTATATAATAGCGGGTACTGATCATTTTGCAAAAACAAAAAATATTTTTTGCTTTTGTTCTTAATGATCGCAATATCCCTTAACTGTCCTCTTAGATCAAGTCCTGTTCTTGAATTTTCGACTTGTCTTAAATTACCTTTGCCATCATTTATTAAAATATCTCCAAATGATGCATCATATCTCTCAAGCTGAGGTTGAAAATCAAAAAGATTACCGCCAGTCACCACATCTTCAATACCATCACCATTTACATCTATACAGCGAATGACATTAACAGATGAAAGCTGTATGCCCGGTGGAAATTTTTGAACAGAAAAATTTCCATTACCATTATTGATGGCGACGCATGAATAAGAATAATTAAATTTTTTTATGATGGATTTATTTAATGTTGCTTCGGGGAAAAGATCCTGTATCGTCTTCGTAGCATACTCTGCATGATGTAAATTATTTTTTTTAAGAGAAGGGATCGCACTTTCCAAATCATGTTTCAGAAAAACAGGCTTGTCTTTTCCATCAACCGTATAAGTAAGTATATTATCAACTGTTCCATTGTTATCAAAGTCATTTAAAAATAATTTTACAGGATGATCGGCGTTGGGTCTTAGATAACCATTATCGCCTGTATTTCCCAAGAGCAGGTCCTGCCTGCCATCGTTATTAATATCTGCAACGGTTACCGTTTGCCACCATCCATACATCTCACTTAAATTTGTTTTCACTTCTGCAAAATGATCCTTTTCAAAAGTAAAAACCCTTGGAGCCATCCACTCACCCACAATTATTAATTCTTTTTTTTTATCTCCCATTATATCAGCCCATGCTGCTCCCGTCACCATTCCGATATTAGCAATGTCCTGGCTTTTTATTTTAGCTATATCTGTAAAATGGGCTTTGCCATCGTTCACGAATAAATAGCTAGCGGGCGATAAGCCGTATTGCTGTGGCACATCACGGCCTCCAACAAACAGATCAATGTCGCCATCATTGTCAAAATCATTTGCGATAGCTACAGAATTATTAACCGCATTGAAAGGAAAAGCTTTTGTATCAATTGTAAAATTTCCTTTCCCATCATTTATAAATAAGCGCAATTGCAAATGCCTGCCATCACCGGGAGCGGTATTTCCACTCGGGCAAACTAAAAGATCCGCATCCTTATCATTATCTGCATCAAAAAATAAAACAGCTCCATCTTCAAAATCTGAGAATTGCTGAAAAGTTTTTTCATCTTTTTTTATAAATACTCCTTCGCTTTTTTGCAAATACAATTGCCCCGGGTGACCAACTGTACCGCCTATAAAGACATCTTCTAATCCATCATTGTCAACATCTGCAACTGCGGACTTAGGACCTTCACGGGATAACATCTTTGGAATATTTCTCTCGTAATAAAAATCTATATAATCATCTTCTATATGTTTATCGAAATCAGCGGATGCTGCTGTAAAAAATTTAATTGTATCAGTTGTTGCAGTTATGCTGTAAAAATATTTTTTTTGAGATGCTTCATCTAATTTATACATTGTGTTTATTAAAGGATCAACATAAACCGAATAAGTGCGATCAGGCCATTGAATTATCATTGAATCAACCTTTGTCTTATCGCCTAACCCGATAATAACTTTATAATCCATGGAAGATTGAAAACCGCGACTTGGAATTACTTCTCTTGTAAAAATCTCTTTGCCTGCATAAACTTTCACGGTAGAACCAATTGCAAAAATATTTTTTTCCTTTCCTGTTAATGATACCGCGATATAGTTATTCTTATTTTCTTCCCGGGAATTATTTTTATAAATAAAAGCCGGCTGATTTACATTATTCACTACCAGATCAAGATCGCCATCATTATCAAGATCGCCATACGCAGCGCCATTTGAAAAAGAAGGCACTGAAAATCCCCATTTATCTCCAATGTCGACAAACCGGAGGTCTCCATTATTCCTGTACATTTTGTTTGGCACATGTATAGAAGGCATTTTGTCGATCAACACATTCATATCTTCCTTTTTTCCAGTTGCGACCATCTTGTTCATGATCTCACTAGCTGTAAAATCAAGAAAGTCCTGGTTGATCAGATCATGATATATGCCGTTACAAACAAAAAGATCATTGTTGCCGTCGTTATCAGCATCAAACATTAAACCGCCCCAGCTCCAGTCCGTTGCAGCTACGCCTGCATAGTTTGCTATATCCGTGAACTTTCCATTCTTATTATTAAGCTGCAATGTATTTTGAAAAAACTGGTGATAGATCCCATTCTGTTCCTTCAACCTGTATACATTAATATCTTCAAAGGCAAAAGTTGTTTTTAACCTATAGTCATCTCCCGGTAACATATCGGTTGTAAAAATATCGGGATATCCATCGTTATTTATATCTCCAACATCAGACCCCATTGATGCCAGGCTTGTATGCTGCATGCATTGTTCCATTTCATCTTTAAAGGTTCCGTCTTTTTGATTGATGTATAAATAATCCTGTTCATAAAAATCATTTGAAACATATACATCAGGATATCCGTCATTATTTATATCTCCCACGGTTACCCCTAAACCAAAGCTCATTGTGCTCCCGTGTATACCGGTTTGACTGGAAACATCAATGAATTTTCCATTATCATTCCTGTATAAATGATCACCACCCCCTTTCATATTAGAGGCGATGTTCCAATCCTTATCGGGAATATTTCTTTTATTTTCATAATCCAAAACAACAGGAGAAATAGGGCTGTTGTTGATCATGAAGCAATCAAGATCTCCATCAAGATCATAATCAAAAAAAGAAACCTGTGTTGTGTAGCCAATATCATCAAGTCCGAATGCTGCAGCAGAATCGGTGAATGTAAGATCATGATTGTTGATGAATAGCTGATTTCTGCGTAATGATGAATCATTCATATTGCCGGCGTTGCAAATAAAAATATCAAGCCAGCCGTCGGCGTTTATATCTGCCATTACAACACCTGTACACCATTGTTTTTTTTCTTTGAACCCAGCTTTCTTTGAAATATCATCAAACTTCCAATCTCCTTTGTTTAAAAATAATTTATTACTTGCCTGGTTGGCAGTAAAAAAAACATCAGCAAGCCCGTCATTATTTATATCTCCTATTGCCACTCCGCCACCGTTATAAAAATTCCTATAATTAATAATGTTTAGCTCTTTGGTATCCGTAACGGTATTGGTAAAATCAATACCCGTTTTATCCATTTGAGTAAATAATTTTTCTGAAGGCTTATTCGTGCATGAAAAGCCAATCAGAACAAATAGAAATATCAGAACGTATGATCTTTTCACTAAAATATTTTCTCTTCCCTTAATATATAATTCGTCACTTTTTTATTTCAAACAAAACGGGATACTCATTATTCCGTAGAAAAAGGAGGAATTTTTTATTTCTTCCTTTTATCTCAACAATATCACGCATTTCCCCCCGAAGATCAATACCAGTCTTTGCATCATCCTCCCATATAAATTTTCCATTGCCGTTATTTATAAGTACATCTCCAAAGCTGGCATCCAATCTTTCGAATTGTGGCAGAAACCCAAACTGATTTCCACCCGTAACAAGATCGGGTAATTTATCATTGTTCAAATCCAATGAATAAAATACATTGATGCAGGAAAGCTGTGACATTGGCGGCAAGGGTTGTATTGTAAAATTTCCATTCCCGTTGTTAATAGCTACGCAAGACTGACTGTAATTAAATTGCTTTACGATCGCCTTATCCATTAATTCTGTGGGAAATAGTTTCTGTATGGGTTTATCTGCATATACTTCATTTTTTAAATTGCCCTTTTTAATAGATGGCAATTGTTCCTCCATCTCTTTTTTCAGGAATACAGGCATATCCTTTCCATCGATCGATTGTGTCATTATCTTTTCAATACTACCATTCTGATCATAATCATTTATCCAAAGCTTTGCAGGATTTTTTTTATCGGGATGCAGGTAAAAATTTTCTCCGATATTTCCCAATAGCAGATCCTGCTTCCCATCACCATTGACGTCAGCTGCAGATACAGTTTGCCACCAACCAAAGAGATCATTAAGATTTGTTTTTACTTCTTCAAAATGATCTTTATTAAACGAAAATACCCGCGGTGTCATCCATTCTCCTGCTATCACAAGTTCCTTTTGACTATTACCATATACATCTGCCCACACAGCCCCGCAAACCATTCCGATCTTTGAAATAACAGGATCATTTTTTGCAGCGACCTCAATGAAATGTCCTTTCTGATCGTTCTCGAAAATATAACTGGCCGGATCAACACCATATAATTCCGGTGTACTTCTTCCGCCAATAAAAAGATCGGGATAACCATCATTATTAAAATCATTCGCAATTGCAACCGATACATTCACATCTGTATTGGAGAAAGCAGATGTGTTTATAGAAAAATTCCCTTTGCCATCGTTCTCAAATAAACGTAATTGTAATTCGCGGCTCGGTGGTCTTATATTATTACCGCCAGGGCATATTAAAAGATCGACATCATTGTCTTTATCATAATCAAGAAAAAGAACAGCGGCATCTTCAAAATCACTAAACTGCTGAAAAATTTTTTCTTCTTTTTTTTCAAATACTCCTTCACTCGTTTGCAAGTATAACTGGCCGGGATGTCCGGGTGTGCCTCCAATAAAAACATCATCCATTCCATCGGCATTTACATCTGCCACTGCAGCCTTCGGTCCTTCTTTTGAAAGTAATCTTGGAATATTACGTTCCTTATAAAAATCAACTACGTCATCTTCTGTGTGCTTTTCAAAATTGCCCGGTAACTGTGTAAAAAATACAGGCGTTGAGGTTTTTATTTCAATAAGCGTTTCTTTTTTTTCTTCGGTTTCATTAATAACATGAATTTTATTTATTGCAGGCGATACATGTTTTGAAATTAACCTATCGGGCCAACTGATTATCATTGAATCAACTTTTGCTGTTTCTCCCAAGCCAACAATTATTTTATAATCCATTGAAGATTGAAATCCACGGCTCGGGACTAATTCTCTTGTTAGTACTTGTCCACCAGCAAAAATTTTAATTTTACTTCCAATTGCAAAAGTGTTTTTACCCTCCCCTTTTAATGTTAACCCAATAAAATTATTCTTGCCGATCTCTCTCGAATTATTTTTATAAACAAATGACAGGTCATTCTCATTACTGATCACCAGGTCGAGATCACCGTCATTATCCAGATCGCCATAAGCTGCGCCATTTGAAAATGTGGCTTGTCCAAGTCCCCATGATTCACCAATATCTGTAAACTTCAGATCCTTATCATTCCGGAAAGTTTTATTTGGCAGCGGCGTTCTTGGTATTTGTTTTAGCAACTGATCCATTTCCTTTTTCTTTCCGCTCAATACCATCTTATGATACACCTCATCTGCAAAAAAATTCATGAAGTCTAAATTAGTGACGTCGCGGTTGACGCCGTTGCATACATAGATATCATTCCATCCGTCGTTATCCATATCAAAAAAAAGTGCACCCCAACTCCAGTCGGTAGCTGCTACACCGCTGTACCTGGCAATATCCTTGAACTTCCCATTTTTATTATTTAATTGGAGACAGTTTACAGGATACTGATAATAAAAACCCGCTTCCAATTTTGCATTGAAAAGATCGATATTATCAAAAGCTCCCATCGTTTTAAGACGATGGTCACCCATGGGAAACATATCTGTTGTGAAGAGATCGGGATAGCCATCATTATTTATATCTGCAATGTCAGCACCCATTGAAGAAAAACTTACATGCTGCATCCATTGTTCCAATTCATCTTTAAATGTTCCATCCTTTTGATTAATGTATAGATAATCCCTTTCATAAGAATCATTGGAAACAAATACATCGGGATAGCCATCATCATTTATATCAGCTACAGATACACCAAGGCCAAAACTGATCAAAGAACCATGGATACCTGCCTGCTTTGATACCTCTGTAAAATGTCCATCGTCATTGCGAAAAAGATGATCGCCCCCACCTTTTAAAAATTCTGCAACATTCCATTCCTTTTCCGGCAGGTCCCTTTTATTAGAATAGTTGAGCTGATTGACAGGAATAGGGCTGTTATTGATCATAAAACAATCAAGATCGCCATCAAGATCATAATCAAAAAAAGAAACCTGTGTACAATATCCGGAGATGCCAAGTCCGAAAGCGTCAGCAGATTCTGTAAATGTTCCATTCTTATTGTTGATATAGAGTTTATTCTTTCTATTGCCTGTACTCATATTACCAGAAGAACAAACATAAATATCTAACCAACCATCGCTGTTTACATCTGCGAACACGACACCCGTGTTCCATTTATCATCTTTAATGATACCTGCTTTTTCAGAGATATCTTCAAATTGAAATTTTCCTTTATTAAGATAGAGCTTATTATTACCCGCATTAGACGTAAAAAAAATATCGGCAAGTCCATCATTATTAATATCACCAATAGCTACGCCTCCGCCATTATAAAAATTACGAAAGAGAAAACTATTGTCTTTGCTGCCATCCTCAACATCATTTCGGAAGTTTATCCCTGTGTCTTTCATGAGGCTAAACAAAGACCCTTTATTTGTTTCCCGATTGCATGAAATCGATAGCACCAAAACTGTAATGAAAAAAAATATTATCCTTTTCCTCATAGAAATGATTAAACGAAATATTCAAATCTATTTTATTTAACACACATCCTAAAAACAAAGAAGCCATTTAAAATGGCTTCTTTAAAAAATACGCTTATATAAATATCACATGTGATACATTTATTTTAGTATCCCGGATTTTGCTTCAGATTAGGATTGGCCGCCAAGGCTTGTGATGGTATTGGAAATACCAAATTCTTTTCAGCATCTGCTGCTTTGTATGGCCAACTGACTGTAAACATTTTAAAACGGATAAGATCTGTTCTTCTTACGTACTCCCAATACATTTCTCTTCCTCTTTCTGCCAGCAATGTTAATGGAGCATAAGTATTAGTAGTAGAATTTAAGGTCATTGATGGCAAAGGAGCAGCACTACGTGCAGCTCTTAATGCGTTCACCAATGTTAAAGCACCTGCATTATCTGGAGTAGCCTTTCTCATCATTGCTTCAGCTACCATCAGTACCACATCAGGATACCTGAAAATGATTACATCATTACCTGCAGCACCGTCATACTGTGGAAAGTCAGGAGAATATTTCATTACCCTGATACCAGTTGTTTCTAATATTCCAGGAGTAGTCTCGATCATATTAGGAGCAATGTTAGGAGTAAAGCTTAATAATTTTGCATTTGGTCCATCAGCAGCAACCCAGTTCCTGTAATGCTTTTTATTTCCCAAGTGATCAAACTGCTGACCGATAAGCAATCCTGGTCTTAAACCTGAACCGGGAACATCAGTAATCCCTGGTTTAAAACGACCACCAATCCTTTGATCAAGCAATGTATCGGTCGGTGTTTGTGTTGGCGTGCCTGCAATACCAAAGCTGTTATAAAATTCTGCTACCGTAGAAAACCCATTCCATCCGGCATTCGGAGCTTTAGGATCGAAAGAATTATAATGCAAGGTTCTGAACCAAAAAGATTTCACATCCAGGCTAGCAGCAGAAACACCTGAGGTGTTATCATAAGCCCAAATAGCTTCTTTAGTTTTTGTTTGGTTATCCGGAGTAAAATTGTCAAAAAAGTTTGGTGTGTAGGAGTAACGTCCGGAACTTATGATCGCATTTCCCAACGTAATAACCTGTTGCATATCAGCATCAGCAAAAGCTGGTGCGGCTCTGTTAGCGAATGCTCCTTTATTGAGATAACAACGCATCAGTAACATTCTAACTGCATCAGGGTTCGCCCTGAAATTGATATTTGCACTTGCCGCTGGTACTGTTGATAAGATCGCATTTAATTCGCTGATGATAAAATCAATAGCGGCTGCACCTGATTTTACCTCAGGAGCATTCAAAAGATTATCGCCCGGATTCCTGAATGGGTACTGGCCAAACAGATCTAAGAGATTGTATAAGGCATAAGCTCTAATAAATCTTGCCTCTGCAGCTTGTACAGGTGTAGGATTAAATGCCAACACATTCGTGGCATCAAAATTTATTTTATTGAGACTATTGAATGTTAATAAACATGCAGCAAGATCTGCATTCCATGTATGAGCATGTGTTGCTCTCCATTTTCCATTGTCGTCCCAGTCACCTCCTCTTGTAGGAACCAATGATTCGTCGGAAGCATTTCCTGTGAGGTTGATCAGCTGCTCAACATCATTGAAAGGTGTAGCAAGGTCGTTATAGGCTGTTTTTAAAAGTAAGCCTGTACCTGAAGCACCTAGTGCATCAGCAGTTTGCTGATTTGTCAGTGTGCTGTTCAGGTTCTCATCAAGCTTGGTGCAGCCGACAACTCCCCAAGCCAGGAACAGTGCAACAACTTTGTATTTTATATTATTCTTTATCATACAATTAATTTTTGAAGAGTTTTATAATGAAAAGTTTAGACCAAATGTGATCGCTCTTGGTGTTGGATAAGGAACATATTCTATACTTCTTGAAGGATAGCTATTTTGGCTTTTATCAATATTCACCTCAGGATCAAATCCAGTAAACTTTGTTATTACAAACAAATTAGTGCCAGAAACAAATGCCTGTACGTTTTTGAAATATTTGCCTATGCTACCAATCTCATAACGAAGGCTGGCGTTCCGCAGTTTAAAATAGTCACCATCTTCCAGGAATCTTGTGGATGCTGCAGCACCACTGGTTGTTCCTTCTGCTGAGTTATAGGCAGCGTTATCAATATTTCTGCCACCAACAATACCTGCAAGATTGGTGATATTGGTAGCTGTGTTGTTATAGATCAGGAAGCCACTTGCACCACCCATATTGGCGTTCAGATAAAATTTCTTGTACCTGATGTTTAAGCCTAAACCAAAAATTGCATGTGGATTTGGATCACCTGCATAATCAGGATTAGCACCTATTTGCTGATTACCGGTTGCATCAAAACCATTGAATTTTTTCAGATAAAATTCATTCACAGGATAACCATTTGTTATGATCTGTGCTAAAGTTCCCGATACGCCTTGTCCATTGATTTGACCAGTCAGGATCTGCAGCGGAGTTGTTGTGCCCGGGCCATAAAAATCTGACAGCAAATTCTTATTGTGAGCATAGTTCACATTAATATCTAAAGTGAAATCACTCTTCTCAATAAGTGTGGCACCTACATAAACTTCAAATCCTTTGTTGGTGAGATGCGCAGGAAGATTTATAAAATAAATAGAAGCAGGTGCTGGTTGGATAGCAGTGCTTTGGAAAAGAATATTCGTGGTATTCTTGTTATAATAATCAATGCTTCCATAAACTTTTCCATTAAACAATCCGAAGTCTACTCCAAGGTTGTAAGAATTAGTTTCTTCCCATTTCAGATCTGGGTTTGCCACATTAACCTGGCCTGCGCTATTATAAGAAAAGAAGCCAAACTGCTCTTGAGAAGCTCCGGCAGGAAATTCCTGGTTCCCGGTAATACCCCATGAAGCTCTTAATGCCAGGTTGGAAAATACACCGCCATTTTTCATGAAGTCTTCATTGCTTATGTTCCATTTAGCAGCAACTGACGGGAAGTAGCCATACTTGTTATTTTCACCAAACTTGCTTGATCCATCAGCCCTGATAGTTGCAGTTAATAAAAATTTATCGTTATAATTCAATATAGCTCTTGCAAAGTAGGATTGCAATTCAACTTGTGGATCCACAAATGTTACCGGAGGAAGTTGTGTCTGACCATTTCTTAATATGTCAGTATATTTTATAGCGATCCTTGTATCTTCAGTTAGATTAGTATTGAATCCTTGGGCTGAAAAATTGGAGCCTTTATAATCAGATTTCCAATATTCAAAACCGGCTAATGCTTCTAATCTTAATTTTTCAGTAAGTTTAGCACGATAGTTTAAAGTATGAGTAAATGTTTGAGAAGTAAGAGTGGTAAATGATTTTTGACCAAATCCAACTCCTGAAATTCCCTGGAAACCACCCAGCCATCCATCAATGTTTGTATTTCTTTCACCGTTACCATGGTTGATCGCAAATAAAAATTTATAATCAAGGTTATCTGTGATCTTATACCCTGCACTGATCGTAGCTAACAGGTTGCTAACTTTTGCAATATCAGAATATGCATCACTAAAAGCAAGAGGATTTCCTGAACCGTTACCCGATACTACATAATGCCCATTGCTTTGTTTAAAAGGTTCTGTCGGGTTCCAGCTAAGTGCAGAGCTTACCAGGTTTCCTTGTGAACCTGCGGTGTTACTTACGTTGGTAATATCCTCAACAGTGTTTCCAGTCTTTACATCAAAATCAATACTCAATTTCTTATCCATGAATTTGAATGATCCAC